>Ga0207681_10002642_pt1 | contig 11359 bp, 11 predicted proteins | sample KBSS53metaG_FD_184324 | JGI IMG/M metagenome (GOLD analysis project Ga0207681, IMG submission 184324) | Switchgrass rhizosphere microbial communities from Kellogg Biological Station, Michigan, USA - KBS S5-3 metaG (SPAdes) (version 2) | ecosystem: Host-associated > Plants > Roots > Rhizosphere... | reverse complement strand
GCTCGACACCGACCGCTTCTTCGTCATCGGCGTGAACAACCTCGGCTCCTGCTTCGGCTCGACCGGGCCGATGCACGTCAACCCCGCCACCGGCCGCGTCTACGGCGCCGACTTCCCGGTGGTCACCGTCGAAGACTGGGTCGACGCGCAGGCCGGCCTGCTCGACGTGTTGGGCATCCGCACGCTCGCGGCCGTGATGGGTGGCAGCCTCGGCGGCATGCAGGCGCTGTCGTGGACGTTGCAGTATCCGGCGCGTGTGCGCCACGCCGTGGTCGTGGCCAGCGCGCCCAACCTCACGGCCGAGAACATCGCCTTTAACGAGGTGGCCCGCCGCGCCATCGTGACCGATCCGGATTTCCACGGCGGCCACTTCTACGAACAGGGCGTGATCCCCAAGCGCGGCCTGCGCATCGCACGGATGATCGGCCACATCACCTATCTCAGCGACGACGTGATGAACGAGAAGTTCGGACGTCAGTTGCGCGGCGCTGTCGAAGGCGAACTGGCAGGCACCGGCTACCGCTATTCGACGCAGGACGTGGAGTTCCAGATCGAAAGCTACCTGCGCTACCAGGGCGACAAGTTCAGCGAGTACTTCGACGCCAACACCTACCTGCTGATCACCCGGGCGCTCGACTATTTCGACCCGGCGCGTGAATACGGCGGCGACCTCACCGAAGCCTTCGCGAAAGCGACGGCGAAGTTCCTGCTGGTGAGCTTCACCACCGACTGGCGCTTCTCGCCCGCGCGCAGCCGCGAGCTGGTCAAGGCGCTGCTCGACAACCGCCGCAGCGTGAGCTACGCCGAGATCGACGCGCCGCACGGCCACGACGCCTTCCTGCTCGACGACGTGCGCTACATGGGCGTGGTGCGCTCCTACTTCGAGCGCGTGGAGGTATGACCCACCCCCGAAGCACCTGCGGCGCATCCCCTTCGAGGGGGCGACACCAGTGGCCTGGCAAAGCCAGTTCCACGGTGTCCCTGGCATGGTCAGCGTGATGGAAAACTGAATGAGCGACATCGATACCCAGCGTTTGATTGCCCGGCTCGTGCCTGAAGGCGCGCGCGTGCTCGACCTCGGCTGCGGCGACGGCGCCCTGCTCGACCTGCTGCAGCGCGAGCGCGGCTGCAGCGGCTACGGCGTGGAGATCGCCGACGGCAATGTGCTCCAGTGCATCCGCCGCGGCGTCGACGTGATCCAGCTGAACCTCGACGAAGGCCTCGCGATGTTCGACGACGCGTCCTTCGACGTCGTGCTGCAGATCGACACGCTGCAGCACCTGCGCAATGCCGAGGTCATGCTGCGTGAGACGGCGCGCGTGGGTCGCATCGGTATCGTCGCCTTCCCCAACTTCGCGCACTGGCCCAACCGCCTGAGCATCGCGCGCGGCCGCATGCCGGTGACGCGCCGCCTGCCCTACCAGTGGTACGACACGCCCAACATCCGCGTGGGCACCTTCAAGGATTTCGAGGTGCTGGCGGGCAAGAACAACCTGCGCGTGCTCGATGCCTTCGGCGTGCAGGACGACCGCGAGGTGCGCTGGCTGCCGAATGCGCGCGCCGGCACGGCCGTCTTCAAGTTCCAGCGCGCCTGAGCCCGTGGCCCAGACGCTTGCCGCGGCGGTCCACAGCGAGCTCGTCATCAAGAAGAGCCGTTTCATCGGCTGCGTGCAGCCGGTGGCTGACCGCGAAGCTGCATTGCGCGTCGTGAACGAACTGCGCGTCGCGCACCCCGGCGCGGCGCATGTCTGCTGGGCCTTGATGGCCGGCGGGCAATCGGCGGCCAACGACGACGGCGAGCCTGGCGGCACCGCCGGCCGGCCGATGCTCGAGGTACTGCGGCATCAGGATCTCGAGGGTGTGCTCGCGACCGTGGTGCGCTATTTCGGTGGCGTGAAGCTCGGCGCGGGCGGCCTGGTGCGCGCGTACACCGACGCGGTGGCGCAGGCCCTGCTCGGCGCGACCAAGCTGCCGTTGCAGCGGCTGCGCACCTTGTCGTGCAGCGTGCCCTATGCGATGGAAGGCATGCTGCGCCGTGAGCTGGCCGCGGCCGGTGCGTCGCTGATGGATGTCGCACACGGCACGCTCGTTCGCTGCACCTTCCAGGTGGTCGAGGCCGACGCCCCGGCGCTCGTGGCGCGCATCGACGATGCGTCGCAGGGCCGTGCCGTCTGGGACGACGCGGACGCCTGAGCGCTCAGCCGAGCGTGCTGCCGCAGCAGCGGCAGAAGCGGGCGTCGGCGGTGTGCTGTCCGGCGCCGCAGTCGGCGCAATGGCGTGTGTCCGGTGCCATGTGCAACGCGTCCGCCAGCAGGCCGTGGCCGCCCACGAGGGCGGGCGCCGCATCACGCCCGTAACGCACCATCTCTGCCGACACGATGCCGGTCGGCACGGCCAGCACGCCCCAGCCCAGCAGCATCATCACCGACGCGATCGCGCGGCCGATGTCGGTCTTGGGCACCAGGTCGCCGAAGCCGACGGTGGTCATGGTCGAGATGGCCCAGTACACCGCGACGGGAATGCTGGTGAAGCCGTGCTGCGGCCCTTCGACCACGTACATCAGCGTGCCCAGCACCAGCACGACCATCAGCACGAAGCCGACGAAGACCATGATCTTGCGGCGGCTCGCGGCCAGCGCGGTCACCAGCGTGCGGTACTCGGCCGCATAGCGCGACATCTTGAAGATGCGGAAGATGCGCAGCAACCGCAGGATGCGCACGTCGATCAGCACCGACAGCCCAGGCACCAGGATGGCGAGATAGGTCGGCAGCAGCGCCAGCAGGTCCACCACGCCATAGAAGCTCACGGCGTAGCGCATCGGGCGCTTCAGGCAGGCCAGGCGCGCGATGTACTCGAGCGTGAAGACGATGGTGAAGAACCACTCCAGCACGCCGAAGACCGAGCCCCATCGCGCGCGGATCGGCTGCACGCTGTCGAGCACCACCACCAGAACGCTCACGAGAATGACCGCAATCAGCGCCAGATCGAACCACCGGCCCGCACGTGTCTCGGATTCGAAGATGATCGAATAGAGCTTCAGCCGCCATCCGTGGTCGGGCTTGCCGAAGCGCAGTTCGACCGGCACTTCGTCGGCGATGGCCGGGCCGGCGGCAGAGCGCGGCAGAGGTTTCTTCTTGGGCATGGATCGGTGAAGGAGCGCCGAAGGCGGGGTCGATGGCATTGTCGTCGTGCGCCCTCGAAGCACATCGAAAGTACCCAATGCTGCGCCAGGCGAATGATCTCGTTACCAATCTTTCGGAAAAAAGTGCCAGCATGGTGCGTGGCCTTCTTACGATAGGCCGTTTCCAGAGGAGTAAGTCTTGGCTTCACAGTCCCCCTTCTTCGGCAAGCGTGACCGCGACACCGACAACTTCAATTCCCGCCCTGCGCCGCTCGTCGGCGGTGGCACCAATCTCGCCGGCACGCCCGTCACGCCCTCGGCCCTGACGCCCACCACGCCGGCTGCCACCGCACCGGCCGTGAAGGAAGGCGGCAGCAAGCTCACCGTCGGCCCGAACATCAAGCTCAAGGGCGTCGAGATCACCGACTGCGACACGCTCGTGGTCGAAGGCCTGGTCGAGGCCACGATGGATTCGCGCGTGATCCAGATCGCCGAGCAGGGCGAGTTCAAGGGCTCGGCCGAGATCGACATCGCGGAGATCCGCGGCGTCTTCGACGGCAACCTCACGGTGCGTGAGAAGCTCGTCATCCATTCGACCGGCAAGGTCACCGGCAAGATCCGCTACGGCAAGATCGTGATCGAGGAAGGCGGCCAGCTCTCCGGCGAGATCACCTTCGGTGCATCGGAATCGAAGAAGCCGTCGCTGCAAGCCGCCTGATCAGGCGCCCAGCTTCGCGATCAAGGCACCTGCTGCGGCAGGTGCTTTTTCTTTGGCGCCGTTGATGAAGAAGACGAACACGTCGCGTGCCTTGGACGCGACATCGGCGGTGCCGTCCACACGCGGCAGATCGTCCGGCGCGCTGCCCTCGGCCCACTGCTGCGCACGCGCCGCCCACGCCGTCAGGGCCTTCGGCGCATAGCCGGCCTTCAGCTTCGCGTCGCTGTTCATCAGGCGCGCATAGGCGAAGTCGGCCGTGAGGTTGGCGAAGGATGGAAACTTGTCCGAGTCGGTGAACACCGTCGCGACGCCGTGCTTGCGTGCGAGCGCGAGGTACTCGGCCGCCATGAAGCTCTCGTGCCGCACGTCCATCACGTGGCGCAGGGTGCGGCTGCCCGCCTTCTTCGGCAGCAGTGCGAGGAAGGCCGCGAAGTCCTCCGCGTCGAAGATTTTGGTCGGCATGAACTGCCAGACGATCGGCCCCAGCTTGTCCTTGAGCTCGGTGATGCCGCTGTCGACGAAGCGCGTGATCGATTCGCCTGCGCTCGCCAGCAGCTTGCGGTTGGTCGCATAGCGCGTGGCCTTCAGCGAGAACACGAAGCCATCGGGCGTCTCGTCATGCCACTTGCGGAAGCTCTCGGGCTTCATGGTGCTGTAGTAGGTGCCGTTGACCTCGATCGCGGTGACCTGCCGGCTCGCGTAGTGCAGCTCCTGCTTTTGCGGCAGGTCGGCGGGATAGAAGTTGTCGCGCCAGGGCTCGTAGGTCCAGCCGCCGATGCCCACGCGGATGCGGTCGGTCGCCTTGCTGCTGCTCATCGGACGCTCCTTCATGTCGAGTCGGGATTGGGACTGCGCACTCTACGCGGCGCGCCCGCAGGCGCACAATGCTTTTTCCCTCGATTCCTTTCAGCGGAGAACCCCGATGAACGCCCCCCTGCACCGCGAAATTAGCCAAAGGCCCGCCGGCGCACTCGATGCCGAGCGCGCCCTGTCCGACGTCACCACGAAGTGGGACACCGACATCCTCCGGCAACTCACCGACTACATCGCGATCCCCGCCAAGTCGCCGGGCTTCGACAAGGAGTGGTCGGCCAACGGCTACCTCGAGACCGTGCTGCGCAACGCCGCGACCTGGGTCGAGGCGCAGAAGGTCGAAGGCCTGACGCTCGAGATCGTGCGTCTCCCGGGCCGCACGCCGGTGCTGTTCTTCGAAGTGCCGGCGACCGGCACCGACATGGGCGAGACCGTGCTGATGTATGGCCACCTCGACAAGCAACCCGAGTTCACCGGCTGGCGCAACGACCTCGGCCCGTGGACGCCGAAGTACGAGAACGGCCTGCTCTACGGCCGCGGCGGTGCCGACGACGGCTACGCGGTGTACGCCAGCGTGGCGGCGCTGCAGGCGCTCAAGGCGCAGGGCGCTGCGCACCCGCGCATCGTCGGCCTCATCGAAACCTGCGAGGAAAGCGGCTCCTACGACCTGCTGCCCTACGTCACCGCGTTGAAAGACCGACTGGGCGACGTCAGTCTGGTGATCTGCCTGGACTCCGGCGCCGGCAACTACGACCAGCTCTGGCTCACCACCTCGTTGCGCGGCATGGCCGGCGGTACGCTCAAGGTCGAAGTGCTGACCGAGGGCATCCACTCCGGCGACGCCTCGGGCCTGGTGCCGTCGAGCTTCCGCATCATGCGGCAGGTGCTCGACCGCCTCGAGGACAGCGCGACCGGTCGCCTGCTGCCCGCGAGCTTCCACTGCGAGGTGCCGGCCGACCGGCTGGCGCAGGCGCGCGTGACCGCGGGCATCCTCGGCGACGAGCTGTTCAAGCGCTTCCCGTGGGCGCACTACGACTGCGGCGGCTCGACCCAGTTCGCGCTGCCCACCACGACCGACCCGGTCGAGGCGCTGCTCAACCGCACCTGGAAGCCGACGCTGTCGGTCACCGGCGCCGACGGCTTCCCGGCCTTGAAGGACGCGGGCAACGTGCTGCGCCCGTACACCGCCTTCAAGCTGTCGCTGCGCCTGCCGCCGCTGGTGGATGCCGACCGCGCGGTGCAGGAACTCAAGGCGCTGCTCGAGGACAACGCGCCCTACCAGGCCAAGGTCACCTTCGAAGGCGGCGGCGGCGCCACCGGCTGGAACGCGCCGGCCATCACGCCGTGGTTCGAGCAGGCGCTCAACGCCGCGTCGCAGGCGCACTTCGGCGCGCCCTGCGGCTACATCGGCCAGGGCGGCACGATCCCGTTGATGAACATGCTCAGCGAAGGCTTCCCGACCGCGCAGATGATGGTCTGCGGCGTGCTCGGCCCCAAGAGTAACGCGCACGGCCCCAACGAATTCCTGCACGTGCCCTATGCGAAGAAGCTGACGGCGGCGGTGGCCGAGGTGATCGCCGCGCTGCCGGTGGCGCACCGCAAGGCGCAGGCGGAGCCGGTCGCCGCCTGAGGCCGATCGCCGGTCAGGCTGCCGCGGCCGCGCGCCGTGCCACGGCCTGCCGGCGCGCCAGCCATAGCAGGGCCGCGGCGATCATTGCCACCGGTACCAGCGAGCCGATGTTCAGCCACTGCCAGCCCTGCGTCGTGACCAGCACGCCCGAGGCCAGCGAGGTGACGGCCACGGTCGCGAACACGCTGAAGTTCAACGCGCCCTGCGCGCGGTCGCGCTCCTCCGGCGTGTAGGCGCCCAGCGACAGCGTCGTGCTGCCCGTGAAGAGGAAATTCCAGCCCACGCCGAGCAGGAACAGCGCGACCAGGAACCGGTGCAGGTCCACGCCTGACAGGGCCACGGCGATGCAGCCCAGTTGCAGCATCAGCCCCACGCCCATCACCGGCAGCGGGCCGAAGCGCCGGATCAGGTGGCCGGTGAAGAAGCCCGGCGCGAACATGCCGATCACGTGCCACTCCAGCACGAAGGCCACGTCCGGGAACGGCAGGCTGCAGATCTGCATGGCGAGCGGCGTCGCGGCCATCAGCAGGTTCATCACGCCGAAGCCCAGCGCGCCCGAGAGTGCGGCCACCGCGAACACCGGCTGCCGAACGATCTCGCGCAGCGGCCGGCCGCCGTTCGCACGCTGCGCGGCCGGCACGGCGGGGAACGCGATGAAGTGCATCACCGCCATGGCGAGCAGGGCCACGCAGGCCAGCGCGAGATACGCGCCAGCGAAGGGAATGGCGAGCAGGTCGCGCGTGGCACTCGCGACGTTCGGGCCGGCCACCGCGCCGATGAGCCCGCCCGCCATCACGATCGACACCGCCTTCTCGCGGCCCTCGGGCGGCGTGAGTTCGGCGGCGGCGAAGCGGTAGAGGCCGGCGTTGGCGTTGTAGTAACCGGCGATGACCGTGGCCAGGGTCAGCAGCCAGAAGTTGCGGCTGACCGCCGCCAGTGCGCACAGCAGCGCCGCCGCGAAGGCCACGCCCAGCCCGATCTGGAACGACCGGCGACGGCCGTAGCGCTGCTGCGTGCGCGCGACCAGGCCGGTGGCAAGCGCGCCGCCGACCACATAGCCCATCACCGGCAGCGTGGCCATCCAGGCGCGGGGCGCCATGCTCAGGCCCACCAGCCCGTTGATGGCAATGAAGGTGACGTTGTTGGTGAGGAAGAGGCCCTGGCAGGCGGCCAGCAGCCAGAGCTTGCGGTTCATGCGTCGCGGCGGGCCGGCGGGCGCCCGGCCCTCAACGCTTCTGCAGCAGGCCGCTCAGCGAGGAGAGCAGTTCTTCGTTGGTGCCGACGCCCTGCTCGGGGATGTGGCCGTTCGGCGTGAGCCGATCGATCAGCGACGGCAGCAGCGTGGCCAGCATTGGCAGCAGCATGCCCGGGCTGATGCCCAGCTTGCCGGCGATCGCCGAGATCGCGTCGCTACCGAGCACCTCGTTGAGCTGGCCGCCGGAGACGGGCGCGTTCTCGCCCTTGCCGATCCAGGAGCCGATGACGTCGCCGAGGCCCGCCTGCTCGAACTTCGAGACCAGGCCGCCGAGCCCTTCCGGCCCGCCGCTGTTGCCCAGCAGGCCGCCGAGCGCACCGGCGAGATCGCCCTGCCCGCCCTGCGAGCCGCCAAGCACCTGACCGAGCATCGAGTCGAGCAATCCCATGACCTATTCCTTGATGTGTGAACGAAGGGCTGCGATTGTGCGCGTCCGCGCGTCGCCTGGGAACCCGTCGGCCCGCTGGTATCCGCCGCGCGCGTGACTCAATTGGCGGCGGACCGCCTGGCCAGCAGCGGCGCGCTCACCTGCTGCACGCCCACCAGGCTCAGCACCGTGAGCAGCGAGTTCTGCGCGCCGCGCCAGGCCTCGTGCAGGTCGATCCATTCGTCCAGGGCGTGGAAGCCGCCGGTCTGCCCGCCGCCGCCCACCACGATGGCCGGGATGCCCAGCGACATCGGCACGTTGGCGTCGGTGCTGCCGCCACGCAGCAGCGTGCGCAGGCCCACGCTGGCGTTGGCCCGCACGGCGGCCTCGACGATCACCGCGTCGCTCGGCGTACGGCCGCCCGGGCGCTCGCCGACCAGTCGATGCGTGGCACGCAGCGTGTCGGTGCGGGCGCGGGCGTTTTCCTCTTGCACGGCGGCATCGACGGCCTCGAAGATCCTGCGCTCGAGCACCCGCAGTTCGGTCGGTGCATCCGAGCGGATGTCGATCGCCATCCGGGCCTCGGCCGCGATGACGTTGACCGCGGTGCCGCCGCTCGCCGTGCCCACGGTGAAGGTCGTGCGCGGGAAGCTGGGCGTTTTCAGGTCGGCGATCTTCGCGATGGCGCGGCCCATGCCGTGGACGGCGCTGGGCACGCGGCCGAAGGCGCCGAAGCTGTGTCCGCCCGGCCCGCTGAAAACGATCTCGTGGCGACGGCTTGCGGTGCCGGCCACCAGAACGCTGCCGTCGGGTGCGGGTTCGAGCCCGACCATGCCGTCGATCTCGGGATGCTCCGCGAAGATGCGCTTCATGCCGCGCAGGTTGCCGAGTTCCTCTTCGCCGACGCTTGCGGCGAACAGCAGATCGCCTTCGGTCTGCACCTTCTGCTCGTTCAGCACGCGCAGCCACGACAGCAGCACCGTGAGGCCGCGCGTGTCGTCCGAGATGCCGGGCGCGTAGAGACGGCCGTCACGCTCGCGCACGCGCACGTCGGTGCCGGCCGGGAACACCGTGTCCAGGTGCGCCGACACCAGCAGCGTCGGGCCGGTGCCGCGGCCCTTGCGCAGCCCGAGCACGTTGCCCTCGCCGTCGATGGTGGCGTCGGTCAGGCCCAGCGCCTTCAACCGCGCGAGGAAGGCTTCGGCGCGCTGTCGCTCCTTGAAGGGCGGCGCCTCGATCTCGGTGAGCAGCCGCAGGTCGTCGATGGTGTTGAGGTGGTCGTCGCGCACCGCGTCCAACGTGCGCTGCACCACGGGCGCGGCCAGAAGCCGCTTGAAGGCAACCCGGACCTCCGGACGCACCGTCCTGTCGGCCACGGCCTTCGGTGCGAAATGCTGGGCCTGCACGGCGCCTGCCAGGCAAAGGCCCGCGAGCAAGGCGGGCACGCGATGAAACGGGCGCCGCAAGCGCGATGGCCGGACGAAGACCGCACTCATGCCCCGCCCAGCAGCGTCAGCGCCGCGAGCGCTGCGGTCTCGGCGCGCAGCACGCGGGGGCCGAGCCGGGACGGACGGAAGCCTTGCGCCAGCGCGCGGGCTTCTTCGTCGGCGCTCAGGCCGCCTTCCGGTCCGCTCAGCACCTGCCAGGCGTCTGTAGCCGGCAGAGCGGCCAGCGGCTGCGTGGCGGGCGCCAGGCTCAGGACGATGCGCTGCACGCCGTCCTCCGCGTGCGCATCGCCGAGCCAGTCGGCGTAGGCCCGCACCGGATGGATCTGCGGCACGCGGTTGCGGCCGCACTGCTCGCAGGCGGCGATCGCGATGGCTTCCCAGTGGACGCGCTTCTTCTCGGCCCGTTCGCCGGCCAGGCGCAACACGCCGTGGGCGGTCATCAGGGGCTGGATGCTCGCGACGCCCAGCTCCGTCGCCTTCTCGACCAGCCAGTCCATGCGGTCGTTGGCCGGCATGCCCAGTGCAAGGTGCACTGCCTGCGACGCCTCGCGTTCGACCGGGTCGTGCGCGCCGACGTTCACGGTGACCTCGCTGCGGCCCATGCGCTCGACCACTGCGGCGTATTCGCCGCCGCGGCCGTCGAACAGCGTCAGCGCCTCGCCGGGCTGCATCCGCAGCACCTGCACATGGCGCGCGGCGCCGGGCGGCAGTGCGAGCGCGAGCCCGGCCTGCAGGGGAACGGCACAGTGGAAGCGCGGCACCTCAGGTCCGGCCGTACGCGAAGCCGACCAGCGGCTGCGTGCCTTCGACCTCGTCGATCACGCGCAGCAGCGGCGTGAGTTCCGTGTAGCGACTGGCCGTGGCGCGGATGTAGGCGATGAAGCGCGGCGTGTCGGCCAGGTACTTCGGCTTGCCGTCGCGCAGGGTCAGCCGCGCGAAGATGCCGGCCACCTTCAGGTGGCGCTGCAGGCCCATCCATTCGACGGCGCGGTAGAACTCGCCGAAGTCCTCGTGCACCGGCAGGCCGGCCTTGCGCGCCTGCTGCCAGTAGCGCACGGTGATGTCGAGCACGAAGTCCTCGTCCCAGCTGAGGAAGGCGTCACGCATCAGGCTGGCGATGTCGTAGGTGATGGGACCGTAGACCGCGTCCTGGAAGTCCAGCACGCCCAGCGGTCCGCCGTCGTCGGCCACCATCAGGTTGCGTGGCATGAAGTCGCGGTGCACGTAGACGCTCGGCGCGGCCAGGTTGTGCGCGACGATGGCCTTGAAGGCGCGCTCGAGGCGTTCCTTGATCACGCCTTCGACCGCGACGCCGCGGTGTTGCCCGATGTACCACTGCGGGAACAGCGCCAGCTCGCGTTCGAGCAGGGCGCTGTCATAGGGCGGCAGCACGCCGGGCCTGGACGCCAGCTGCCAGGCGATCAACGCGTCGATGGCCTGGCCGTACAGCGGGCGGCTCGCGTCGGCGTTCGCCGGGTCGATCACGTCGAGCATCGTGCGGCTACCCAGGTCGTCGAGCAGCAGGAAGCCGTCGGCCGTGTCCCACTCGAGTACCTGGGGCGCCTTCACGCCGGCGTCGGTCATGCGTTGGGCGATCTCGACGAAGGGCGCGCTGTTCTCTTTGTCGGGTGGCGCATCCATCACGATGCGGGTGCGCGCTTCGCCGGCCGTGTCGATGCGGAAATAGCGGCGGAAGCTGGCGTCGGCCGAGGCCAGCCGCACGGTCTCGGGGATCAGCTGATGCGCCGGCGCGATGCGGTCGAGCCAGCGCCCGAAGGCCGCTGCGCGTGCCGGGTCGCTCCAGGCAATGGAAGGGGCGGCGCCGGCGGCCGGGGGCGAGGATGCGGTCATGGATAATCGATTCTACAAATGGCCTCCTCAGGCCCTGGGCGAACACCCCCGTTCGCAGCCCCCTTTCCCTCGACGATCTTTCCTCGACGATCCGTGACGCTCCTGCCCATGTTCGAATTGAATTGCCCTCGTGCCTGGCCTGTCGTGTCCCCGCTG
>Ga0207681_10002641_pt1 | contig 11359 bp, 10 predicted proteins | sample KBSS53metaG_FD_184324 | JGI IMG/M metagenome (GOLD analysis project Ga0207681, IMG submission 184324) | Switchgrass rhizosphere microbial communities from Kellogg Biological Station, Michigan, USA - KBS S5-3 metaG (SPAdes) (version 2) | ecosystem: Host-associated > Plants > Roots > Rhizosphere... | reverse complement strand
GGGAGGAAGGGTGACAGTTCCGTAAAGTCGGGTCTTGGCAGAGCATGGGTTCCTGAGGGAGGGATCAATGCCCTGGGACGAGACGACCCGAATGAGCCAACGGCTACGATTCATCAGCGCTTTTGAGAGTTGCCAGTTCACGATGACGCAGTTGTGCGAGCGGTATGGGATTAGCCGCAAGACGGGTTACAAGTGGGCGAATCGCTTCGCTCAGGAGGGCGTCGGAGGCTTGGAGGACCGTTCTCATGTGGCGAAGAGCTTCCCGCACCAGATGAGCTTGGAGACGGCGCAGCAGGTCTTGGAGTTGCGTCATCGGTTCCCGAGTTGGGGTCCTCGCAAGCTGCGGGCCTGGTTGGAGAAACATCACCCGGGAGAGCGGCCGTGGCCCGCGGCGAGCACGATGGGCGACCTTCTCAAGCGCCACGGTCTGGTGGCGAGTGGATCGAGCCGTCGTCGGCCGTTGCCGCCACGCCCGCCGCGGGTAGAGGCCACGGGCCCCAACGAGGTGTGGAGCGGCGACTTCAAAGGTCAGTTCCGGCTGGGCAACGCCCGTTTGTGCTATCCGTTGACGATCAGCGATGGATTCAGCCGCTACCTGCTGGCGTGCGAGGGTCTGGAGACGCCGTCGGGGGCTGAGTGCAAGCGGGTGCTGGAGCGACTCTTCCGCGAGCGTGGTTTGCCGCGAGCGATCCTGACGGACAACGGTAGCCCGTTCGCGGCCTCTCGTGCGTTGGGTCGTTTGAGCCGGTTGTCGGTGTGGTGGATCAAACTGGGGATTCGTCCGGTGCTGATCCAGCCGGGCCATCCGGAGCAGAACGGTCGTCACGAACGCATGCACCGCACGCTGAAGGCGGAAACGACTCGTCCACCGGCAGTGGATGGGCCGCGTCAGCAAGAACGTTTCGAGTCCTTCCGTCAGATCTACAACGAGCAGCGGCCGCACGAGTCGCTTGGTCAGATCCCTCCGGCCGAGGTGTACACGTCTTCGCCTCGACCCTACCCGTCGCGGCTTGAGCCCTGGGAGTACCCCGGGCACTTTGAGGTCCGCATGGTGCGCCGCACGGGAGAGATCCAATGGCGAGGGCGGTCGCTGTTCGTCAGCGAGGCCCTGCAGAGAGAACGCCTTGGCCTCGAGGAGGTGGAAGAGGGCCTTTGGTCCGTGTACTTAGGACCGGTGCAACTCGCTCACCTGAATGAACAGGAGCGTCGAATCTATGGCTAAGCCGGTGGTGGCTGTGCCGGTTCTCCGGTTGCCCTTCGGGCGCCCTCCGGACCGGCACAGCCACCACCACCCTTTGAACTACCCGACCGAAGGAGTGTTAACCATCCTCCCGGTCTAAACTGTTACCCATCCTTCCGGTCGTACCCCGGCGGGCTCAGCAGCTTCTGTAAGACTCTTGGGCTGGCCCTTTTCAACCGGTCCAGGCTCTTGGAGATCCCCCGGTTGGGACTCCTGCGCGTGCCCTCATCACCCTGTGGCTCCGTTCCAGGGAACCACCCCTCCCCATTTGGACTCCGGACGTAGCCCCATGCCAGGATCAACTACCTGGCCCGTTGCCGGAGATTTTCGGGCACCGCCCCAGGTGGCCTTCACCTGAGTGCTGATTTTGGCGGGTCTCCACCCCCCGCCCGGCTTCTCTCTTTCGACGTCCTCTCGACGTCAGGTGCAGAGTCGCGCTTGACCTACACGCGGCCCCATGCAGGGGCCGCGGTTTCCTGCTGGCAGTCGCCGGCCTTCCGCAGCCATGAGACGGCGGAGACGGGCCGAGGCGTTGGCTCAGGGATGGGTCGGCGGTCGGTCCGACGTGTTTCTCCGCCGGTTCCGCTCGATAAAGGCGTCGAGCTCCCGCCGCTCGTAGCGGACCAGGGCTCCGATCTTCACAAAAGCGGGACCCTTGCCTCGCCCTCTCCAGACTTCGAGGGTCTGCGGCTCAAGGCACAGGTACTTCGCGGCCTGCTTAGTGGTCAGCAAGCAGGTAGCGACTTCGCTATCCGGGGAGTTGTTCGTCTCAGGGAGGTGCTGCGGGGCTTGCTGCGCGTTCATTCGGGCGCCGCCTCTCGATGCGGGGCTCGCGCCGGCTCTGCGTAGCGTCTGGCGCGAAAGCCACGGATTCTTGGTTCCCGGGGTGGCGCACAGCACCCTCCCGGAACTTCAGACGCCGTGTTACCGCGCCTCTCGCGCTTTACGTCTGCCGGTCCAGGGGAGCAGTTGATCGCGGATCGGGGCCTCTCGCCCTTACCGCGCCGCCCGTCTCGGAATCCGAAACCCCGGCGGCCTCTCGCCGTATTCCGGGACTCCACCCAGCCCAGCTCGCATTGAACACGATCGACTTGCGGGACCTACCGAGTTGAGCCAGAAGCCCCGCTTGCCGATGGACTCATCGTATTGAGTGGAGATACTCCCGTCAAGCGCCTGGAGGTCACGTCGGGTGGCGCCTTCTACTCAGAAGGTCAGAAGTCCCTGCAAATACCGCAACTATCCGGGGGGAGGATATCGGGCCGCGAGGGTTTCCTCACGCCTGTATGGGCAAGACCCTGGCGGAGGCTCCGGTTCGCGGTCCAGCGCCACCCGTAGCTACCCGCTCACCAGATCTGCCGCCGCGACCGATAGGCTACGGTGCGAGGAGGGTGGTGCATCGGTTCGCCCCGGTACCCGGTGGTAAGATCAGTAAGGGCCATGGGTCTGGAGAGCGTCTTCCAGGCTCGTGTTCAGGAGGTCTCACAGTGGCAACGCACCAGATCGCGCTGCTGACCTTCCTGCGCGCCACCTACTATCGCTGGACTCAACTCTGGCCCTAGATGAAGAAATCCGTCGCTCAGCTGGACGGGCGACGTGTGCGAGTGGGGCAGCAGCACGTTCGTTCCAGTCATCCGATCGTAGAGGAAGGCGTCCAGGTCGGTTTTGGTATCTACCTGACCGTTGACCACATTCGTGGCGGTGCCGGTCCAGGCCACGTAGAGACCGTCCGCGCTCATCGATCCGACCTGCGAGCTACCGCTGGAGGTCTTCGTCGCTGAGGTGGCCAAGCGGCTCACCAGGGAGTTCGTGCCGAGCGCCCGGTTGAATAGGAACACGACGTCTTATCGCTTCCCGAGATAAAGTTCGACGCCAGGCTCGAGAAGAGGACGTAATTGCTGCTGTCTCCACTGTTGCCGAAACCGAAATTTGAGTTGAGATCAGGTTTCGCTCTCAGAGAGCTTCAGCATCATGAATCTGTCGAAGGTTGGGGAAAGCAGGTTCACTTTCGAGTAGCCGGGGTAGCGCGGCTGCTCAAAATAGCGCCCGTCCATCTCTGGCCCGCCTGGATTCTGCGGGGCAAGCCGGACAAAGGCGTAATAGCCCCGGTCGGGCAATGGCCCGGCCTCCGCTTTGCCGCTCTCCATTAGCGACGCATATCGTGACGATGCAAGCTCGGTCAGGGCGGCTGAGATGCCGCCCTCGGATATGGCGTCAAGCGCGATATGCGCGAACGCCACCGATTCCGCGCTCGCTGGGCCGCACAGATTGGCACCGATCCAGGCGAGGCGCGGCTCGGCGGCTGCCGGCAGCAGCAGATAGGCGAAGCGATAGCCGTTGATCGCGAGCTGCTTGCACGGGCTGATCAGCCGGAAGGTCAGATCGGGCAGCAGGACTGCGGAGGGCTCCGACCGGGCTCTGTCCCAGCCCAGGTATTGCAGGCTTCCGTCGACGAATACCGTCGAGCCGGTGCGCTCCTGCCACGCCCGGATTTGTTCGATCGCGTCGGCCGGGACCGCGACCCCTGCATACCAGACCGGATCGGTAAGGAGCAGTACCGAGCGGGCATCGGGGAGATCGAGCGCGAATGCGGGCTCATAGCTGTGCACCGCAGCGACGGGTACCATCTCGATGCCGTAGCGGGCCAGCCCGGCCGGCAGCGTATGATAGAGTGGGGGGATATAGTGGACCGTTGTCACGCCGGTCTCCGCCAGCCAGGCGATGAAGGTCGCGATCAAGGGACTGGCGCCGGCGCCGGCGAGCGCGGCTGGGGGTAGAGTGCCGTCGAGTTTGCGATGCAGCGATTGAATGCCGGCGGCGAGCGCCTCGTCGGCATCGAAATAGGTATATTCGCGAAAGTCGATGGTCGCGGCGCGCTTCCGCACGTCGCCAAGCAGCGCGGCGACGAACGGATTCTCGCATTGCCAGCCGGATAGCATCCGGCCGCGGTCCCCGTCGCCGAGCTCGAAGGCGAGTCGGCGATAATGTTCGTTAATGTCGTCGGTCATGCTGAGTCCGCCCCCAGCGGCGGCGTGGCCGGCAGGCCGTCTTAATCCTTACCGGCCGGCGGTCCCCCCGGATCATTGTTCTGCAGCGACGCCGCGACCACCGCCTCGAGCACTGTCGAGGGCGCGATACCGGCGGCATTGAAGCCGCCGAGGAATGCCGAATCGAGCCCGAGATGGATGTCCGGGGTCAGCTCGATCGCGGTGAAGCGGCCGTCGGCGATCTTGCCGTCGATGCGCAGCAGGCCGAAGGGACCGAGGCGCGTTATCAACGCTTCGGCTTTGCTCCACAGGTCGTCGGCGATCCTGCCGCTATAAGCGGCGATCCGCCAGCTGCGGTCGGGGGAGATCTTCTCGTCATGCGTAAACAGGCGGTCGCGAAACGGGCAGGTCCCGGCGTTGCTGCGATGGGCGGCGACGCAGTGGAGGCCGATGCGTCCGCCTGTCTCGATAATGCACAGCGAGATCTCGTCGCCGGCGACGAACGGCTCGCAGATCACCGGACCCAGTCCCTGTTCGATCAGGACGCGCGCACGCACGGCGGCGGCAGCAGCGTCGGCGCAGAGCGAAGCGTCGGTGACGCCGATCGAGCAGGCCGAGGAGAGTGGTTTCACCACCACGGGAAAGCGCAACTGTTCAAGGGCCGCGAAGCCGGCGGGGCCGAGTGCGGGGCCGTTGAAGACGACGTCCGGCGGCGTGTCGATGCCGACCGTGTTCAGGACATGCTTGCTCAGCGACTTGTCCTGGCAGACGCTCTGGCTGAAAGCATCGGCGCCGACATAGAGGAGGCCGTGCACTTCGCAAACCGCCGGGACGATGGCGGTCCGGTTACGCGATGCGCCGCCGCGCCAGAGCGGGAAGACGAGCTTGTTGCTGTGCTCCGCCGCGCTGGCGACGAACGCGGTCACGGACGGGACGATCTCGGCGCGACGCCCGCTCATCGCAAACCACTGGACGAGTTGCTCGGCCTCGGGCCAGGTCGGCTTGTCCCAGTCGAACAGGGTCGGCCGCGACACCCCCTCCGGAACAAGGTCGCCTACGAGGACGATGTCGATTGGGACTGGAGCCGTCATCATTGGATGACATATCATAAACTGGTGATGGCCGAACAGTCGTCGTCGAAAAGGAACGGAATTGCCGCCGGCTCACCGTCCCGTCTGGCTGGCGAGGTCAGCGGCCCGGCCTCGCGGAACAGTCGCGCGGAGTCGGACGCGCGCTTTCCCGGTCTGGTTTCGTCTGTCGTTGCCGTCGGCATGACCCTAGTCCTGCTGGCGCTATACCGGCTGGTCGTCGAGACCCTCGGGCGCGGCGCAGCTTTGCTCGCTCAGTCGCGGGCCGGCCGACCCCTGCCGCGCCGCGGCGTGCTGTCCTGCGCCGCTAGCTCCACCGCCGGCGCCGTCTTGATCCTGCTCGATCTCACCGGGTCGGGCGCGCTCGTCGCTACGTTGCGGCTGGCGGGTGTCGCAGCCTGCTCCATGGTGCTGATGATGGCGGCCCCGGCCGCGTTCGGCTCGATGACCGATCCGTGCGTCGCTCCCGCAGGCCGGGTTCGCAGCGCGATCCGATCCTATTATGCGCGGCATGGCCGGCACCCGGTCGACGGCGCTTGGCTGGAGGTCCTGCTCACGCTGTCCTTGGTGGTTGCGCCGCCATTCATTGCCTTGCTGGCGGCGGGCGCGAGCATCGAGGCGACTCTCTTGTTCGGCGCGACCCTCTGGGCACTGCGCCGCCCGATCGTCGATTTCGAGCATGGTGACGCCCACTACGGCTTTTTGAGGCCGCGCCCGGACGGTCCGTTGGCTGGTCGGTGGATCTTTCGCGTCGCCGACTGGGTCTCTCGATTTCCGCTCGCTCTCGCCACCGCTCGGATCCCCAACTGGTATGCAGTCCAGCATGTAGCGGTCCATCATGCCGAGGATAATGGCCTTGCGGACACGCAAAGCACAGCGCCCTATGACCGGGCGAGCTTCGCCGGCTTTGCGGCCTGCACGCAGCGCTTCGCCTTGTCCGGCCTGTTTCCGTTGGACGTCTTCCTCTATCTGCGGCGCCGGCGCCGGACGAAGGCGCTTCGTCGGCTTTGCATCGGCTATGCCGCCTATGTCACCGTGATCCTGGTAATCGCGCTCTACAGCCCGGCGGCCGCACTGGTGCTGGTGCTGCTGCGCTATGTCTCTTTGGTCGCCGACGCTGCGAACTTCTTCCAGGAGCACGGCTTGCTCGACCCCGACCATCCCGAACGGGTCGTCACCAATTCGCTCCATTATATCGCCGCCGACAACGACCATGGCAGCCGCGGCGAGGACCTCCATGTTGAGCATCACCTTCGTCCCGGGCTGCACTGGACCCTCTATCCGGCGGCAATGGCCGAACGGCGCCCCGAGTATCGGTCGCTGCATGCAATCGGGTTTCGCGACGGGACGGGCCAGCTCGGCTTTTACTATCAGTGCCTGTGGCGCGACGATCTTGCCGCGCTGGCCGGGCACATCCTGGTCTTCGGCGGCGAGGAAATGACGCAGGCCGAGACGGAGCGGCTACTGCGGCAGCGCACCTTGCCGGCAGGACCGCGCCGCCGCGGCGTCGCGCCAGTCTGGATTGCTGGGCCGGCGGGACGGCTTGCGGCGCGGCTCATCTGAGCGGGCTGTTTCGGCGTCGCGCGTTCAATAGCCCTGGCTCTTGTCGATCCTGTTGGGGAGATCGCGGCCGGCGAGGATCGCGCGCAACGCTTCGACGATCGCGGTCAGATATGCGGCAGCCGAGGGGACGGCCGCGCAATGCGGCGTGAGCATCAGATTGGGCACGGTCCAAAGCGGGCTGTCGGCCGCAAGCGGCTCGCCTTCGAGAACGTCCAGCACCGCGCCAGCCAGCCGGCCCGACCGCAGCATCGCGACCAAGGCCGGCAGGTCGAGGCAACCGGCACGCGATGCATTGATCAGCACGGCCCGGCCCGGCAGCCGCCGCAGCCGCGTGGTGTCAAGCAGGTTGCGCGTCATGGCGGTCAGCGGCAGCAGGCAGATCAGGAAATCGGTGTCGCCGAGCGCGTCGTGCAGGGCGTCCTCGCCGGCGATCGAGGCGATGCCCGGAAGCGGTCGCGCGGCCCGGCTCCAGCCCGTGACCGCGAGGCCGAGGTCGCGAAGCGTCGCGGCGGCGGCGGCGCCCAGAAAGCCGGTTCCGAGCACCAGCGCCGACTTTCCGGCAACCGGTGTGGCAGGCTCCAGCCAGTCCCATCGTCTTTCGCGCTGCTGCCGCTCGGCGGCGCGGAACGGGCCATTGGCGCGCAGCACATGATAGGCAATATAGTCCCGCATCGATTGCTGATGCTCGGGGGTGAGCAACCGGCTGATCCCCACCTGACCGAACTGGTCATGCTGCAGGAGCTGGTCAACGCCTGCGCTGAGGCTGAGCACCGCCGTCAGGTTGGGGAAGCGGCGGCCGGTCGGATCGGTGTGGTCGTCGGCGATGAGGATGTCGACGTCCTGGTCGGCAAGGTCGCCTTCGCCGGCGACCCGGACCCCGGGTGCTGCCTCCTCGATCTGGCTACGGAATCCCGGCGACGTGTCGAACATCGGGGCCGAAAGCAGGACGTTGAGCATGGCTAGCCGCGGCTGGGGAGGACAGGCCCGGTCATCCCGATAACAGGATAGGGGCCCTGCCGTCGCTGGTCGATCCGCTGGAGGGTCGACTCGAGCTCGACCAGCATCTCACGCTCCGCAAAGGCGCGCAGCTCCTCATTGCCAGGCATGTCCTTCACCCAGATATAGCGCGACCAGTCCACCAGCGTCTCGACCGTGCTGGACCAAGTGACCACGCCTTCCATCAGCTGCCCGTCGCATCTGGGCGCGATCTGGAACTGGCACCAGCTGTCCCTTGTATAGCCTTCGGTCGCGGTGGTGTGGCCGCCGAGCACGCCCCCATGGACGGAGAGATCCCTAAGTTCTTCGCTCCTCGGCTCTTCGCCGACGTCGTAGGTGGACGAGCCCCGCAGGCCCTTACCATTCCTCGCGCGGGCAACGGTGATCCGTTCGCGCACCACCTCAGGTGCGCGATAGGTTGAGCCCTCGATGAAATATCCAAGCCAGTCGCCAGTGAAGCGCGCCTCGGCGACCTCGACCGGATCGACCAGACCGAGCCCGACGAAGAAGTCCTCGGCTGTCTTTTCCCAGGTGCAACCGTCACGCTTGTCCTGGAGCCCGCGCTTGAGGTCGGCGGCGACCCGGATCCAGTCATTGCGATGGCGCATGACGTCGACGATCTCTCTGGCAATTAGGTCGACATCCTCTTCCGAAAAATTTGCCTCGCCTTTGGCGGGACGCTGGCCGTGCACCAACACAGCCTTCACGAAACCCTTGGCGATGCTTGGACTCCAATATTCGTTCAGCAGCTTCCATAGGCCGGTATTCCGGCTCAGTATCAAGGGCGTCTCGGCGGCTATCGCCTCCCAGCCGGTCAGCGCAAATCCGTCGTGCAGCGACGGAACGATCGCCAGGTTCGCTCCGGCCAGCGCATCGAACACCTGTGCCCTGATATCCGAGAATGGCAGAACGAGTAAGGGGGCGACGCCCTCGGCCTGTTCGTCGGCAAGCTCGTGAAACGCAAAGGCGTCATCTTTGCTGTTTGCTCCATATATCTTGAACGAGGCCGGAAGCTCCTCGAGGTCGTGATGCCCGGATTTCCGCATCAGGTCGATCGCCCGCCCATAGGACGCCGCCACGAGGCTCGCCTGCTTGACGATATCGGTGCGCTGGTCGAAACGGCCGAACGCGATGCCGCGAAGGCTGGTCGTCGCGGTTTGCGGCTCGATGTCGCACAGGCCGGGGACCAGCATGTGCACCTCGCCGTCGGTCATATCCTTCAGCGCGTTCCTGAGCAAAGGCCCCACTGCGAAGCATGTGTCGGCGGTACTGAATAGAGCGCGCTGTTCGTTCGACCGGCGGTCGCACTCGATGTCGTCGTCCTGGAGAAATTTGTACGCTTCGTAATTCATATGCATGATCAAAGCGGACCGGCTTCCCGACGCGCGTGCCGCAGCGACCGCTGCCGCCCCGGTAATGTCGTCATGGCCGACCCAAATATCATCTCTGCCCAGGGGCGAGAGCGCGGGATGGTTCTGGAGCGTTTCGGCGATCTCGGCGAAGGGTGGATCCAGGTTCTTCGCCTCGCTGATCTCCACCAGCTGAACGTTTCGCCGCGCAGCCGCCGCCACGTCTGCCGCGCTGCAGTCCGAGACCAGGCAGAAAACGGTGCGATCCGCCACCATGGCTGGAGCGACATAAGCACCAAGACCCAAGACGAAATCTTCGTTGAACGCATTGATTCCGCCGAATTTCGGACCCCACGCCGTGGCCAGCACGATGATCTTCATGAGTCCCCGCCTCCTGTTTCGTCTCAGCGACGCGATGAGACGGCCGTCATCATCTTATGCTCAACCTTTCGTGGCAAGACCGATCCTGACCCGTCGCCCCCCCGGGCCAGTACCTGTAAGAGAGTCACCTGCTAAGTTCTTGTTTGCACAAGATCTGGCAATGGATTGGCGCGCGTACTGCGAACGCGATTCGAAGCCGGCGATGCCCTAGTTGACCGGTTCATCCGAGGGCTTTAGCACGGGGCTGCAAATGCTATTTTGGAGCTACGGTGGACAGCTTAGCGGCCTCCCCGCTGCGAGCCCGACCTTCCAATTCAGGTGCCAGTCGAACAAACTATCCAGGAGCTTCGCGCAGTTGACGGAATGCCTCCGTAGCCGCTTCTGAGTACCTGCGTAGAGAGGTTTGCCTACCCGCGTACTATCGTTTGACTTAGAAATGCACTGCAACCTCCCCCTCAAACGATTGCACGGGTGGAGTTCCAGTGGCCGAGAACGAGGCTCCGCCGGTCTCCGCCCCCCGCCCGGCTTCTCTCTTTCGATGTCCTCCCGACGTCAGGTGCAGAGTCGCGCTTGACCTATACGCGGCCCCATGCAGGAGCCGCCGTTTCCTGCTTGGCAGTAGCCGTCCCCCCGCCGTCATGAGACGGCGGAGACAAGCCGAGGCGTTGGCTTAGGGATGGGTGAGCGGTCGGTCCGACGTGTTTCGCCGCCGGTTCCGCTTGATAAGGGCGTCGAGCTCCTGCCGCTCGTAGCGGACCAGGGCTCCAATCTTCACAAAGGCGGGACCCTTGCCTCGCTCTCTCCAGACTTCGAGGGTCTGTGGCTCAAGGCACAGGTACTGGGCGGCCTGCTTGGTGGTCAGCAGGCAGAGGGAGGTGCTGCGGAGCTTGCTGCACGTTCATTTGGGCGCCGCCTCTCGATGCGGGGGCTCGCGCCTGCTCTACGTAGCGTCTGGCGCGAAAGCCACGGATTCTTGGTTACCGGGTGGCGCACATCGCCCTTCCGGAACTTCAGACGCCGTGCTACCGCGCCTCTCGCGCTTTACGTCTGCCGGTCCAGGGGAGCAGTTGATCGCGGATCGAGGCCTCTCGCCTTTACCGCACCACCCGTCTCAGAATCCGAAACCCCGGCGGCCTCTCGCCGTATCCCGGAACTCCACCCAGCCCAACTCGCATTGAACACGATCGACCTGCGGGACCTACCGAGCTGAGCCCAGAAGCTCGGTTTGTCGATGGGCTCAGAGTATCGAGCGGAACCAACTCCGTCAAGCGCCAGAGTCATGTCCGGCCGCTCCCAATCCCAAAAGGACGAAAGCCCCTGCAAATACTGCAATTATCGAGGTGAGGCTCTCGGGCAGCAAGGCGTTCTTTGGCCCGCATGGAGAGGACGCCGGGGTATAGCCCGGGCGGATAGGTAACAGACTGGACCGGGAGGAAGGGTGACAGTTCCGTAAAGTCGGGTCTTGGCAGAGCATGGGTTCCTGAGGGAGGGATCAATGCCCTGGGACGAGACGACCCGAATGAGCCAACGGCTACGATTCATCAGCGCTTTTGAGAGTTGCCAGTTCACGATGACGCAGTTGTGCGAGCGGTACGGGATCAGCCGCAAGACGGGTTACAAGTGGGCGAATCGCTTCGCTCAGGAGGGCGTCGGAGCTTGGAGGACCGTTCTCATGTGGCGAAGAGCTTCCCGCACCAGATGAGCTTGGAGACGGCGCAGCAGGTCTTGGAGTTGCGTCATCGGTTCCCGAGTTGGGGT
>Ga0207681_10002639_pt1 | contig 11370 bp, 9 predicted proteins | sample KBSS53metaG_FD_184324 | JGI IMG/M metagenome (GOLD analysis project Ga0207681, IMG submission 184324) | Switchgrass rhizosphere microbial communities from Kellogg Biological Station, Michigan, USA - KBS S5-3 metaG (SPAdes) (version 2) | ecosystem: Host-associated > Plants > Roots > Rhizosphere >... | reverse complement strand
CCTGGGGTCTGCCGGTCATCGAGGTCAACTTGCTGTGGGGAATTTGTGGATGAATATGCGCCAGTCTAATCCATCCTGGCAATTAAAGGTTTCCGAGAAGCGCGGCTGCAAATATTGCTAATGGTAATTGATTCCTGCCTGCGCTGCTGATACCTCACTGCTGGCGTACGCCGGTCGCAGGGGAATTACAGGCGATTGCCCGGTTTCAGTATCAATAGAAGCGTTGACATCATTATTTAGCCGTTGCAAAAGGTGTTTATTTGTCTCCAGTTTTTCCACGAATTGTTCTTTTGCAGCTTCTGTTTCCGACAACTGATTTTGTAAGGTAAATGCCAGGTTCTTAAATTCTTCCGCTGTATTCTGGAGAAGCGAATTTTGGCGCCGCATTTCAGCTAAATCATTTTTTAGCGAGTCTATATACTCAACGCTGGAAATTAGTGCCTGTTGGTTGTCTTTTAGCAGTTCTTGCTGTTCTGCCTTATGTTGTGCATTTATATCATCAATTTGCTTTTGTAAGGCTTTTGGAATTTGGCGGTAAGCTATTTCGATATCCTCGGAAATGGTCGGATCCATAAATTTGGCTGTAGCATAGCTGCCAAGCGCATTGTATTTTAGTTCCAGGTTATCGAAGTCATGACGCAATGCAGAATACCTGGCATGATAATACAAAAGTTTTTTCTTATACTCCGCAAGTACCGCTGATTGGTCGAAGAACACATATTCACCATCACCATTTGTATAGCCCAGCAATTCGGGCGATGCTTTCAGGAAGTCCTCTTCTGAAATTTCATTCATTCGGCTTGCCTTTCTTTTATTCCGGTAATGAAAAAAGACAGTCAGCAGGATTGCCCCGGCACCAATGGGCAATAAAATCCAGCAAAGTATTTGGATCAACCTGACAAATTCGATGGAAGGACCCGTAGCTAACAACATTTTTATTAAAAATTTTTACCCGGGATTTACGGCGGATTGATTCCAAGGATGATGAATGACCTGAGAAAGACAATAGCAGGTGGGAAAATCATCTTTTTCGTCGCCTTGACAATTCTCAAGAATAATACCAAATCCAATTTTAATGTCCTCTGCCTGCAGAAAAACTAATGCACATTCTTAACGAAATGATAAATTCGGAAGGTTTAGCTCGCATTTACTCGTGACGCCTCTTCATTTCTCTTTTTATTAACCCGAGTTCACGACCCGTCTGCCCCTTTACTGAGGTATTTTCCTGTGCCCTGCGCATGAGATAAGGAATTACATCTTTTATCGGGCCAAATGGCAGGTACTTACTCACACTGCAGCCCGCATGGGCGAGATTGAAAGTAATGTTATCACTCATTCCATATAATTGGCTGAAGTGGACATGGGGATGATTTAGCGGGAGGTTTTTTTCGCGAAGAAGACGAGTGGCCAACAAATTACTGTATTCATTGTGCGATGCTACGATCACGGCTATGCGATCTATGTGGTCAATTGAAAAATCAAGGCTTTCATTGTAATCCCTGTCAGTTGCATCTTTGTCGGCTTGTATGGGTGATGGATAGTTGTTTTCGGATGCCCTTTTCCTTTCTTTCTCCATGTATGCGCCACGCACCAGTTTTGCTCCCAGGATAAATTTTCTTTCTTCGGCGGCTGCCCACGAATCTTTCAGAAATTGTAACCGGTCATGCCGGTACAATTGGATGGTGTTATATACAATGACTTTCTCCTTATTGAAAGCATCCATCATTAGAATGGTAAGGGCGTCAACAGGATCCTGTATCCACGTTTCCTCCGCGTCAACGAGCACACTTACCTTTTTTTCCGCGGCTGTTTCACATATAGACATCATTCGGCGGCGAACCCGGTGCCATTCTTCTCTTTCATCAGGTTGCAAATCGTCGATGGCTTTCAGGTATCGTTTCATGAGTGTACCACTATTGTGGTTCATCATATGATCCAGCTTTTCGAGCAACGTAAAGCGGGCAAAACCCGTAACCTTAATGCTCATGAATGGAATATTGGATTGCGTCGCTGCATATTCTATTACCCGTATAAATTCCTTTGTTGCATGATCAAATCCATTTTCGCCGTCATCACCGCCTTCTACACCATAATCGAGGATCACCTGTACATTATATTCTTTTAATTTTTTTGCCACAACTGCAGTTTCCCCGAGGGTTTCGCCACCTACAAACTGTAAGAAAATAGTATTCCGGATCAATCCGTTTATTGGTATACCTGATTTGATCGCCCAGGGAGTAAGGCGCGTACCCAACTTTACCAACCATTGCCTGCTCATCGTTGAGAAAAGAAAGCGGGCTTTTTTTAATTCTTTATCCGATTTATGTTCAAATGCAAACTCTGTATTGTCGAAAGAAATTTCAGGATATGACCCCATAGAAAATCAAATGATGACAAATGTAAGGGTTTATGAAGGATGAGGTAATTGTCAATAGGCAATGGGTGTCGTTACGAGCGGAGCGAAGCAAGGCAACAGACAGTGGGTAATGTTCAATAAGAAACACGCTATTGGCAAAGACAATTAAAACGCAGGCGTTGCAATTCATCAGTAGTCACCTACCCTGTTCCTTGTACCCTTGTGCCTTGTCCCTTGTTCCTTCTACCTTGTCCCTTACCCTAACTATCTTTGAGCAAACTTCAATTATGCAGGAAAAGAAAGCATCGGAGACCCTGACCATCATGACTGAACTGGTGTTACCCAATGATACAAATGTGTTTGGTAATCTTATGGGCGGCCGGTTAATGTACTGGATGGATATTGCGGCGGCTCTTTCAGCGCAGAAACACTGCAATGCGGCGGTGGTTACCGCTTCGGTGGACAATATTTCTTTTGAAAGCCCTATCAGGCTTGGTAACGTGGTGCATATACAGGCCCGACTCTCACGTGCGTTCAATACGTCAATGGAAGTTTACCTGAAAGTATGGGGAGAAGATTTGAAAGCACAGCATAAGTATAAAAGCAATGAAGCGTATTATACTTTCGTCGCCCTCGACAGTAATAGCAAACCCATTCCTGTTCCCACACTCATTCCCGAAACCGAAGAAGAAAAAAAATTATTTGACGGCGCACTGCGGCGCAGGCAAATCAGGTTGATACTCGGTGGAAAGATGAAACCTCATGACGCCACCGAATTGAAAGCATTATTCGTTACGGAATAACGCTATTCTTCGTTTATTTTTTCTTTGACGACGACAAGATCCTTTATTTCAACCTGCATGGGTAGTAATCCTATTTTTACAACGGCTCGTTTTCCCCTCAGCTCCAGTACCTGTCCGACCTGGTGATTTCGTTTCATCTTTACGGTGTCCCCCGGTTTTATTTCGCCGCCTACCTCGTCAAATTTTAAATCTATTTTCTTTTGCATTTTACTTACGGATTTTTTTTCACTCCGCTTAAACAGCAATGCTTCCATTTGTTTGATGACCTTACCCTTGTTCTCTTCCTTTCTCCATTCGATGAGCATTTGTTTCAGCCTCCGCTCCATATCTTTCAGGTAACTGATCTTCTCTTCTGAAACCCGGTTTTGCTCCTTTAATAACTCAACCTGCTGCAGATGACGTTCCCTGTTCATCACATGCTGCATTTCCTTTTTTAGTTTTTCATTTTCACGCACCAGCTTATGCAGTTCCTGCTCTTTCTTTTCCAATTCTTTTAAATCCTGCTCCGTCCTGTTCAGCAATTTGTCGAGCCTGAACTGATCCTGATCTACGAGATCCCTGGCCCTTTTAATAAGTGACTTATCAAGTCCAATTCGTTCGGCAATAGAAAATGTATAAGAGCTGCCCGGTTTGCCAACCATTAATTGATAAAGCGGTCGGAGATTTTTTTCATCAAACCCCATCGCCCCGTTGATGATACCGGGAGTTTTGCCGGCCATTACTTTGAGATTCAGGTAATGCGTGGTTACAATGCCGAACGCATACTTCTTTGTCAACTCCTGTAATATAACTTCTGCAAAGGCTCCTCCCAGGTTTGGATCGCTGCCGCTTCCCAATTCATCAATAAAAAACAAAGTCCTTCCATTCGCACTTTCCATGAAGTATTTCATATGAATGAGGTGACTGCTGTATGTGCTCAGTTCGAATTCCAGGCTTTGTGTATCGCCAATATGAATCATCAGTTGTTTGAAAATCCCAAACTCAGAAGAAGGGTGTACGGGAACCAGCAATCCGCTTTGAACCATCATTTGCAAAAGGCCAACAGTTTTAAGCGTGACTGTTTTACCTCCCGCATTGGGCCCGCTGATCACAAGTATTCTTTGGGTATCATCAAGCGTAAGCGTGACCGGAATGGTTGGTTTCCCGGGCTTTTGATTATACAGATACAATAACGGATGATATGCTTCAACGAGATGTACGAGCGATTTGTCGGCCACGGCCGGGAATTCTCCCCTGATCTCCAGAGCAAGTTTTGCTTTAGCACTTATGAAATCATAATCGCCCACCACAGCATGATACGCCGCAAGCAGGTCAGCATGCCGTGAGAGTTTGGTGGTCAATTCGCGCAAGATCCGGTTTACTTCTCTCTTTTCTTCATTCTCCAGTTCACTTACCTGGTTATTCAGATCAATTGTTTCCTCCGGCTCCACAAACGTAGTCTTCCTGCTTTCACTTTCGCCATGTAAAATTCCTTTTACGGTTCGTTTATGTTCGGCAAACACGGCCAGCACCCTTCGGCCGTTCATGAAGCTTTCTTCGATTTCAGCAAGAAATCCCTGTTTGTTCAACTTAGTTACGATCCTGTCAAAAAGCCGCCGGAGTTCCTGCCGTTTTCGATATAGGCTAAACCGAATGTCTTTGAGATTCTGCGACGCATTGTCTCTAACCTGGCCATATTCGTCAAGTTTTTCATCAATCATTAGAATGATTGATTTTTCATAATGAATATGCTCTATCACCCTTGCAAGGGCGTGGTATGTCGTTCTGCGTTCGGCGTCAAACCAACGAAAAATTTTTGCGATACTTTCTGCAAGTTTCCTGAATTGCAACACTTCTTCTCCCGATAACATTGCGCCCGGGATCGACAACAATTTCAGTTGTTTGGCAAGATTGAGTATATGATCATTGGGGAAATAAACGTGACCTTGAAGCAGCTGCCGGAATTCATGGCTTTGCCTCAATTCCACATCAATAAATTCTTTACGGGTATGTATGCGAAGCATATTTGCCCGGTCACGTGCGTGGTCACTTTGACAATATGCCGCGAGCAGGCTCTTGATCTTATCAAACTCCAACTGGAAATACGCAGATTCAGGAAACAGTTTCATATTTTCCCCGGTAACGTTTTTTTATGAAAAGCAAATTTCGGGATTTGAGTCTTATTTGCTTAATCGTGCCGTGACCATAAAAAGGCCGGCTGCATTACAACCGGCCAAAACAACTGCTTAACGAAAAAGCGATTCTATGTAAGAAATTAATTGGCGTTAGACCGGTTCCTTCGCTTTGTTGGTTGGCCGCGCTGTATCCTCCAATGGATGCTCCATCACCAGGGCAGCTGATCCTATCAACTCCGCGTCATACCCAAGTGTCGAAATTGCAACAGAGGTATTAACGGCAAGTCGTGGAATGCAATGTTCATTCATTGCTTGCTGGATGGGCGCCTGCCAGACTTTGCCTGCAAGCGTGCCCCTGCCGCTCAGTATCACTGCTTCAGGGTTGAGAAGGTGAATCAGGATTGCTACTCCACGACCGATGCTGTAACCTGTATCGGAGAGTAATTCCACAACAAACTGGTCTCCCCTGATTGCCGCGCTAACGATCGCTTCCCAATCCTGTTCTGAGTGTCCTGATGGAAATTGTTTCCCTAATGAAGACAAACGGCCCGTTTTTAAACCTTCTATAGTTTTTTCGATGACTACCAGTAATGAAGCTTCTGTTTCGAGGCAACCAGTCTTTCCACAAGCACATAATGTATTATTGTTGAAAAGCGGAATGTGACTGAATTCGCCCGCAAAACCATTGTGACCACGGAAAAGTTCGCCGTTCAATATCATGCCAAGTCCAATTCCCCAACCAATATTCAAAACCATCGCATTCCTTTGATTGCGGGCTGAACCGAACCTGAATTCGGCCAAAGCAATAATGCTTGAGTCGTTGTCGATATATACGGGCATGCGCAATTTTTCCGAGAGGTACTGCGTGATAGTTTTGCCGCTTTCGGATTCCAGGTAGGTATAATTAATCCCTTTTTTGAAATCGATGAACCCGGGCATGCCAATGCCGGCGCCCGCAATTTTTTCCCTCTCGATACCTGACCGTTTAATAACATCTTCCAGTATTTCACCTAATGAAGTAAGTGCCGTGGTATTTTTAGGTAATGGTAACTCAAATTTTTCAATGCCAACCACATGCTTATTGTGCATATCCATGATCGAAACGCGGGTGACCAGTTGATCCATGGCAACTGACAAAATATATAAATTGTCAGGCCGGATACTGTACATAACAGGTCTGCGCCCCCCACTGGATGGTGCATAACCAGATTCCCTGACATGGCCCTCCTGGATGAGCTCGTTGAGTAACTTCATCGTAAGGGGCAAGCTCTTGCCAATCCGCTCGCTAAGATCTGCGCACGAAAGTGTGCCAGCGAAATAAAACTCGCTAAAAATTAAACCTTTATAAAATGGTTTTTTGCCCACCCTATTAGTTAAAAACATTATTTATACTAAAATAAGCACTTTTTAAAAAAATATGGAAACTTTTTTTAAATTTTATAAAAATTAGGGGACTTTTCTTTTTTTCTTCTGATTTTATTCAACTATTGAAGTTTGTTAAATTGAGGCTAAAGGGCTCCATAGAAAAACCGGTTTATGAGAAATAGCGTAAGTTGATGCAACTTGCATTTATGAAAACATATGATATTGTCTTTCGCAAACTAACAATGACCGCTGTTGTTATTTCACTGGTGCACCTGATTTCATGTGCGCAAATTGAAAAGAAGCATAAAATGACTCATACATTATCATCGGAAAATCGGGAATCGCAAGCCCCTTCTCAAACACACACTGCCACCTTTGCCAACGGGTGTTTTTGGTGCACGGAAGCAATTTTCGAACAGCTGGATGGGGTTGTTAGCGCCACTTCTGGCTATACAGATGGTCACGTTACAAATCCAACATATAAGCAGGTGTGTAGCGGCGAAACCGGCCATGCAGAGTGCCTTCAGATTGTATACGATCCAAAAAAGATCAGCTTTGACGAGCTACTCGAAGTTTTTTGGGAAACGCATGATCCCACCACCCTCAATCGACAGGGTGCGGATGTTGGCACTCAGTATCGTAGCGGCATTTATTACCACAATGACGAACAGAAACAAAAGGCAGAAAAGTACAAGGCAGAGCTGGACAAGAGTGGCGCGTTTGATAAGCCAATTGTTACGGAAATAAAACCTTTTTCCGCTTTCTACCCCGCGGAGGATTATCACCAGCAGTATTTTGATAACAACGAAGGTTCAAACCCCTATTGCACAATAGTTATTCGTCCTAAAGTGGATAAGTTCAGGAAAGTGTTTAAGGACAAACTGAAAAAATAAAACCCCGATGAATCGGGGTTTGGCTAACAAACTAATGGTGACAAAAGTAGTTGAGTATATATTTATGACTGTAACCGCAGATCAGGTTATTTGCCTTTGCGCTCGGAAAAATATATGACCTTACTATACTGAACAAGACCGTCTTCGTCGGTAATCTTTAATCTGTAATACACAGTCTTGTTACCTTTTTTAGCATCGGAATATTTAAAATTTGTAATAGAATTACCATCCAGGTTAACCCAAAAGTCAGCAACATACTGATAGTTGTCGCCAGTGTAGCTTTTTTCAATCAGTACTGAGGTAGCCTTATTGCCTTCTGCCATTGTCCATTGAAGCCGAAATTTGTCATCGGCGTCATTTCCCTGGAAGGAAACAAGAGCAGATTCGGCAACCCGGGTTGCAGCTGTAAAGGATGCTTTTGCCTGGAAGGTTTGATCTTGCTGGCCAAATACAAGAAGAGAATATAAACAGAGGAGAATAAAGGCCACAATTCTAATAACGACAATCAGGGTAGAGTTCGGTTTCATGATATTCAATATAGGGTTACAGATCATTTGTGCTTGTGCTCGGATAGGTTATCAGGTTAGTACCACAAAGACTTTACGTATTTTCTGAATTCATATCGTGTATCATCTTCGTAAAAGAACTAACTTGATAATGTAAAAATATACTTGGTTTTTTTACTATGCAAGCCCATGGCGGCCTCAGCCACGGTGAATGAGGGCAATGCTATCTTACCCAGCATGTTACGGTCAAAAATATTTTTTCGGAAATTACGGTGTTGTTACACGTATTATTACGATGCTCTCCGGTAAAAACTGTAGTCATAGCTAGGTAATTAATTTAGTCCCACCGTGTATTGCGCAGTTCAAGTAAATTCAAAGGGTTTGGCTTAAACCCCGTAATATTTGGCTGTATCAGCCATACGACTTTATCATACCAAAGGGGAATTACGGGCGCATCCTCGATCATTATTTTGTCGGCTTGCTGATAAAGCCTGTAGCGAATCGTGTCATTGACTTCTGCCAATGCCTTCTCAAACAAAGCATCAAAACGGGGGTTTTTATACCGGGTATAATTGGGCGGAGCCGGATTCTTTGAATAGAAGACAGACAGGTAATTTTCTGCGTCCGGGTAGTCAGCAATCCAACTTCCCCGGAAAAACGCTACCCTCGAGTTGGCCGTCATATCGAGTAATAACGCCTTTTGAACAATCTCGACCTGCACCCTGATTCCAATATCCTCAAGCTGTCGTGCAACAAAATCCGCCATATCGGAGTATAGGGCGATTGTCAAAAGCTTTATCACGGGCAAACCACTTCCCCCGGGAAACCCTGCCTCTGTCAACAGCGCCATGCTTTTGGCGGGGTCGTAATAATAACCCGGTACTGCATTTGAATCGAATGATGGCAAACCGATAGGAACAAATCCCGATTCTGCTGGCGTCCCCAGAGAATTGCGCAAGTAGAGTATCATTTTTTGCCTGTCAAAACCATAATTGATAGCTTGTCTTACTTTCCTTTCACCAAGAGGTGAGGCCTTAACCAATTCATTTGTTGAATCCACCAGTATTCCGAAATACTCAACATTCAAATATGGATTTACGCGAAGCTGGATCTTATTGGTCCATTCCTTACGCAATGTTCCGCGTTTGGTAAGGATTTCGTCTTTAAAGGATGGATCAACATCGTTGATGAAATCTATTTTCCCTTGTCTGAACAGCAAAAACTCTGTGGCTTTACTATCATAAACAGTGATCTTGATTCCGTCAATATAGGGCAGTCGATTACCGTGGTCATCCTTTTCGAAATAGTTTTCATGCTTTGTCAACACCAATGCCTGGCCTTCTTCCCAGGCCACAAATCGAAATGGGCCGGTTCCCACCGGGTGTCGCCGAAAATCAGCACCATATTTTTCAACTGCTTCTTTTGCCACTATGGAACAATACTGCATCGAAAGAATACCTAAAATGGGATTGTAAGGCCGGAGTAATTTCAACGCGAATGTAGTATCGTCGATGGCCCTGAAAGGCTGGATTGAATCCACCTTTCCATTGAAAATCCATGCACCGGGGCTCGCTAGTTTTTTATCAATGATTCTTGAAAGGCTGAACACAATATCGCTTGCTGTTAGCTTCCTTCCGATATTGTTTGTAAATGAAGCATCGTCGTGAAAGTATACATCGCTTCGCAAACAAAAGGTATACGTGAGCCTGTCGGAAGAAACAATCCATCGTTTTGCCAGGGAGGGAACAATCCGCAAACTGTCGTCAACTTCGACCAGGGTGTTGAAAAGTTGATGGGCGGGCCACATCAGCGCCTGGCTTTTGGCAAATGCCGGATCGAGCGAAGTAATGCCCGAATGTTCATTATAGTGAAATATCTTTTTGTTACTATCGTTCGACGAACTGCAACCACTTGCCAATAGCCAGCAAACAAGCGTTATAATCGTTCCATATTTTATTTTACAGTACATCTGTTTACGAGATCGGCAAATCAAATTTACAACAACCAACGGCGCACGTCTTCTTAATACGAAACTTAACTTCTGCAGGCTGTTTGCTTGCTTCGCTCCGATCGCAATGACTCGACTATCATCAACAATTGACCAATCACAATTATCTTTACCACATGGGCACAATACGGAGGCAAACTATCATTTCTTCCCTCGTTATTTATATTGGCTTCGCTATCGGATTGCTGAATATCTATTTTTTCACAAAAGAAGGCCTTTTCACAGCGGCCGACTATGGCCTAATCAGCATTTTTATGCCGGTCGCCACATTAATGATGGCTTTCGCCAGCATGGCAATGCCGTCTTTCATTTTCAAATTCTATCCCTACTACAATGATAATTTGCCGCCCCGAAAAAATGATATGATTAGTTGGGCACTGCTCGTAGCGGGAATAGGTTTCGTGCTTGTGATGATCGTGGGTTTTCTATTAAAAGATCTTGTGATTCGTAAATACAGCGAGAACGCCCCCCAGCTAGTCACATATTATTATTGGATTTTCCCAATGGGCCTGGGCCTTACAGTTTACACGATCCTGGAAGCATATACATGGACTCTGCATAAGCCCGTGCTTGCAAACTTTTCCCGGGAAGTTCTCTGGCGATTGTTGATATCGGTCTTGATTGTTTTATTTATCTACAAAGCCGTAGGCACCTTTGATCTTTTCATAAAACTTTATGCTTTTACTTACCCTGCAATTGCCATTTTCCTATTCACCTACCTGGTCATTTCAAAAAAGATTCATTTCACTTTTTCCGTCAGCAGGGTGACCCGGAGATTCTTTAAAAAAATACTTTCGCTGTGTCTCTTCGTTTATTCCGGTGTTTTGATATTTACCGTCTCGCAGGTATTCGACAGCATTGTCATTGCTTCAGTTTTGACCGATGGGATTGATAAGGCTGGCATATTTGGTATTGCGCAAATAATGACGAGCGTGATACAGGCGCCACAGCGAAGTATTATTGCCGTTTCCATACCTCATTTATCGAAAGCCTGGAAAGACAAAAACAAGGCGTTGCTGCAAAAGATTTATCAACGGTCTTCGATAAACCTGCTACTATTCTCCTGCGGAATTTTTATCCTGATTGCTCTCAATTACAGGGAAGCTGTTCAAACTTTTGGACTAAAAGATGCTTATTTGCAAGGGTTCTCAGCCTTTATTTTATTAGGCCTTATGCGCATCATTGATTTGGGCACCGGGGTTAATGCACAAATAATCGGAACATCTACTGCGTGGCGATTTGAGCTCATAAGCGGTGCCATATTATTAACATTTATGCTTCCGCTTACCTATATCCTGGCAAAACAAATGGATATACTGGGCCCG
>Ga0207681_10002638_pt1 | contig 11374 bp, 8 predicted proteins | sample KBSS53metaG_FD_184324 | JGI IMG/M metagenome (GOLD analysis project Ga0207681, IMG submission 184324) | Switchgrass rhizosphere microbial communities from Kellogg Biological Station, Michigan, USA - KBS S5-3 metaG (SPAdes) (version 2) | ecosystem: Host-associated > Plants > Roots > Rhizosphere >... | reverse complement strand
GCCAGCGCAGCTTGCCGTCGTCGCCGACCACTCTGTCCTTGTAGAGCCAGTGCGCGGCGATCCCGAACTCCGCCATGTCGTGCATCTCGCGCGTGCGGATCTGGATCTCCAAGGGGCGACCCTCGGGCCCAATCACCGTCGTGTGCAGCGACTGGTACATGTTGAACTTCGGCATCGCGACGAAGTCCTTGAAGCGGCCGGGGAGCGGCTTCCAGAGCGAGTGGATGACGCCGACGGCGCCGTAGCAGTCCTTCACCGAGTCGACGATCACGCGCATCGCGGTGAGGTCGTAGATCTCGTTGAACTCGCGCCCCTTTCTCGTCATCTTCGCGTAGATCGAGTAGAAGTGCTTGGCGCGGCCGGAGATCTCCGCGTCGATCCCGAGCGCGTCGAGCTCTCTGGAGACGAACGCGCCCGCCTCGCTGACGTAGCGCTCGCGCTCGGCCCGCTGCTGGTTGACGAGGCCCTTGATCTCGGCGTACTTGCGCGGATGCAGCGCGGCGAACGCAAGGTCCTCGAGCTCCCACTTGATCGCGTGGATGCCGAGGCGGTGCGCGATCGGCGCGTAGATGTCGAGCGTCTCCTTCGCCTTCTCGATCTGCTTCTGCTTCGGCATCGCACCGATCGTGCGCATGTTGTGCAGGCGGTCGGCGAGCTTGATCAGGATGACCCGGATGTCCGAGGCCATCGCGACCATCATCTTGCGGTAGTTCTCCGCCTGGGCCTCGTCGCGCGAGGAGAACGTCAGGCCGGTGAGCTTCGTGACGCCGTCGACGAGCGACGCGACCTCTTCGCCAAACGTCGCCTGCACGTCCTCCATCGAGGCCGACGTGTCCTCGACGGTGTCGTGCAGCAGCGCGGCGCACAGCGTCTCCGTGTCGAGCCGCATGCCGGCGCAGATCTTTGCCACGCCGACCGGGTGGATGATGAACTCCTCGCCTGACTTGCGCCGCTGATCGGCGTGGTGCTCACAGGCGTACACGAACGCCTGCTCGACCTTCTCGCGGTCGATCTGCACGCTGCTCTCGGCCGCGTGCTCCTCGACGATCGCGAACAGGTCCCCGAGCAGCTCGCGCTCGGTGTCGGACAGGTCTGCGCGCTGGAGCGGGAGGAGCGTGACGGGATGATCGATCCCGTCGACCGGCCGGCGGTGCTCGTCGGCCGCGGCGTCGAGCGCCACGCGGACGCCGCCCACGGCGGCGGTCGGCGTCCGCGTCACGCCGACAGTCGAAGTGCCGTTGGGGGTGCCGCTTCCGTTTCTGTGTCTTGTGCCTTCAGCCATGTGCGGCCGTCCTCATCGTGCTGCATCGCGGCCCGGAAGGTCGGGGAGCGCTCGAGCTCAGTGCGCCCGACGTCCACGACCGCGAGGGCCGGCAGATCCCGGTCGAGGCTGACGAGCCCCAGCTCCGTGAGAATGGCCACCAGGCGGGCCGCCTGCGCGACCGTGCGCCCGTGGGTCGCATCCCCGCGGAGCAGCGCCTCGAGCTCCTCGCCGGCCGCTCCGCCACGGTCCCGCAGGGCCCGGTAGAGCGGCACAAGCGCAGCGCGCAATGCGTGCTCCGACTCATGGATCTGCTGGGCAAAGCGTAGCTCAGCGGCTCCCCAACAGAGGTGGGTGTACGTGTCCGCCGTGCCTTGGCGCATCTGCGCCGCCTCGTCGGGATGCGCGGGTGGATCGAGGACGACGAGGTGGTCAAAGCCGTCCGCGAGTCGCGGATTGCGCGCCAGGGCGGTGTGAGAGCAGAGCGCGAAGCCGCCAGCACGCTCTCGGAGGCCGCCGATCCGTCGCGGTACGTCGGCAACGATCGCCAGGACACGCTCTCCGGTATCGACCAGCTCGCGCAGCACCGTGAGCGAGCCGTCGCCGCGGCGGTTGACGACGGTGCGCTGCTGCCCGTGCGGCTGTGCCCAGGCCCCGTGGCGGGCGGGTCCTGACCACCGGCTTTGCCGGCGGTGCCCCTCCGGGTGCGCGCACACCCGCCTGTCGGCGGGCGCACGTGCATCCTCACCGCCACCCGCCCGAACATCGCCCGCTCTCTCCCCCTCGATGCCCGACGCTTGCAGTACCGCGGCCAGCCACTGGCCTGCCAGCGGCTCGCCCAGAACCTCGATCGGGGCCGGCTCGGTGGCCTGGCCGTGGCGCAGGCGCAGGCGGGGCTCGACGGCGCCGTTCCAGCTGTTGCGCTCCAGCCGGAAGGTGGCGTCGGCGGGGGTGCCGGGCTTGACCGGCAGGCGGCCGTCGCAGCCGAACGCGACGGCACGGCAGCGACCGCCGGCCGACTCGACGGTGAAGCGGACGTGCTTGCCCTCCTCCCCCATCTGGCGGACGTCCGTCAGGTTGGCTCCGGGAACGAGCAGGTTGACGCCGGGGTTGCCCATGCCCGTCGGCTCCAGCTGCGCCAGCTCGTCGGCGAGCTTCAGCCCGAGGTGGCAGCCGCTGACGACGGCGTCGACGCGCTCCTGTGGGATGAGGTCCTCCGCGTGGAGGTTGGCTGCCGCGTGCGCCTCGAACGCCTCGCGCAGGTCGTCGATGCGCGCGGCGTCGATCGTCAGCCCGGCCGCGGCGCGATGGCCGCCGTAGCGCGTGAGCAGCGGCGCCGCGGCGTGGAGCGCGCCGAGCAGGTCGAAGGCGGGAATCGAGCGACCGGACCCGGTCGCCATTCCGTCCTCGCCGATCGCGATCAGCAGCGCGGGGTGGTGGTAGCGCTCGACAATGCGCGAGGCGACGATCCCGATGACGCCGGGGTGCCAGCCCTCGCCGGCGAGCACGTACGCGGGGCGTTCCCCCAGCTCGCGCACCTGTGCCTCCGCCTCGAACAGGATTCGCTGCTCGGTGAAGCGGCGTTCGGCGTTCGCGGCGTCGAGCTCGTCGGCGATCGCCGCCGCGCGCGCGTCGTCGGTTGTGAGCAACAGCTCGAGGCCAGCGTCGGCGCGATGCAGGCGGCCGGCTGCGTTGATGCGCGGTGCCAGGCGAAAGCCGACGCTGCGTGCGTCGAGGTCGCTCGGATCGACGTGCGCGACCCGCAGCAGCGCGCGCAGGCCGGGCTTGCCGGTCGACGCCAGCGTGCGCAGGCCGGCGCGCACGAGGCGGCGATTCTCCCCACGCAGCGGTACGAGGTCGGCAATCGTCGCGAGCGCGACGAGGTCGAGGTCCGCGTCGGCGTCAGTTGGATCGGCGCCCGCGGTAAGCGCGAGCGCCTGCGCGAGCTTGTACGCGACGCCGGCGGCGCACAGATCTGGGCACGGATAGCCGCTGAGCGCCGGGTGCACGATTGGTGCCTGCGGCAGGGCGCCGTCCGCGCGCGGGCGGTGATGGTCCGTCACGACGACGTCGAGGCCCAGCTCGCGTGCCAGCGCGACCTCCTCGACGGCGGTGATCGCGCAGTCGACCGTGATCAGCAACCCGGTGCCGCGAGCCGCGAGCCGCTCAACCGTCGCCGCCGAAAGCCCGTAGCCGTCGTCGATGCGGCTTGGCAGGAACGAGTCGGTCTCGGCACCCAAGCGCCGCAGCGCGCGCAGCAGCAGTGCGGTGGCACACACCCCGTCGACGTCGTAGTCGCCGTGGACGGTGATGCGCGAGCCCGCCTCGATGTGGTGCAGGATCAGCGCGACGGCATCGTCGATGCCCGCGAACGCACGCGGGTCGTGGCTCACCTCTGCCGCCAGGAATGCACGCGCGGCGTCCGGCTCGCCCAGTCCGCGGCGCACGAGCACTTGCGCGAACGTACGCGAGCAGTTGAGCGCACGCTTGAGGCGTTCGACGGCGGCTGGGTCGCACGCTGCGAACGCGAGCCGCGGGCTGGGCGGCGTAACGGACGCGGATGCAGCCAAGGGAAGCGCGAGCGTGGACACCGGCCCAGGCTACGGCCGGGTCCTGACGGAAGCGGCGAGACGTCTCAGACGTACTCGGCTTCGAGCCGCTCGCGGCGGATGCCCTCGGCGTAGACCGCGCCAAGGCCGATCAACGCGCCGGGGATGCCCTCGAGCGCGGTCAGCAGGTGCGTGTCGTTCTGGCCTGGGACCGTGAAGCCGTTGATCACGAGGCCGACCACGATCGCGCCGAACAGCGCGCCGAGGAACGCCCCGACGATCCCGCCCCAGAAGCGGTCCGGGAGGAAGATCGTGAAATGCCAGATGGCGAGGCCCATCATCACCCACGCGAGCATGCCCATCAGCGTGACCGTCCGTGTCGCCTGTTGCGTCTGCCGCGCGGTCTGCGCGGCTCTTTCAGGACGCCCTCGTTTTCCGGCACGTCCGGGGCACGGCCGTTGTCGTGCTCGCGTGCGTCGGCGCCATCTGCCGGCGGCTGTGGCCCACCGGGCCTCGCCGACGGTGGCTGCACGACGGCAGCACGCGCGCGCCGCCGAGGCGGCGCGATCGCCGCGTCGTCGTCCAGGTCGAGCTCGCGGCGCAGCTCCGCGAACTCCTCATCCGAGAGCTGGGTTGGCTCATCTGGCTGCGTGAGACGCCGGCGCGGGCGCGACACCTTCGCCTCGGGCTCGACGTCGACGGGCTCGCCGGCGACGGGCGCGAGCGCGTAGGCGGGCACGCTGCCACCGTGCTCCGCCGCGATCCGCTCGCGGCGCGCCGTGTAGACCGGCTCGCGCTCCTTCCAGTGCGTCAGCACCGGCGTCGCGATGAAGACCGACGAGTACGCGCCGGAGATCACGCCGACGAGCAGCGCGAAGGCGAAGTCCTTCAGCGTGTCGCCGCCGAACAACATCAGCGCAAGGATCGGCAACGCCGTCGAGAACGACGTCGCCAGCGAGCGCGTGAGCACCTCAGACATCGAGCGGTTCGCGATCTGGGAGAAGGCAGCTCGCGGCATGCGCGGCATGTTCTCGCGGATGCGGTCGAACACGATCACGGTGTCGTAGAGCGAGTAGCCCAAGATGGTGAGCAGCGCGGCCACGGTCGCCGACGTCACCTCCCGCCCCGTCAGCGAATAGATGCCGCCGGTGATCAACAGATCGTGCATCAGCGCGATCAGCACAGGCACGGCAAACTTCCACTGGAAACGCAGCGCGATGTACGCCGAGATCACCAGCAGCGAGGCGATGATCGCGACGATCGCGTTGTTGGCGACCGTTTGGCCGAACGTCGGGCCAATCGACGTGCTGGAGAAGTTCTCCGTCCCGCCGAAGCGCTGGTCGAGTCTTGCTCTGAGCACCTGCACCTTCGTCGGTTGCAGCTCCTCGGTCGAGATCTGCACCACGTTGGCGCCAAGGTCCTTGTTATCGACACGCTGGATCTTCGCGTCCGTGATGCCGTTGGATTCGAGCAGCGAGCGCAGGTCGCCCTCGCTGGCCGACTGCGTGAGCGCGGTCGTGACGCGCGTGCCGGACGTGAAGTCGATGCCGAAGTTGAGACCCTTGCCGCCGATCGCGAGCGCGCCGATCAGCAGGATCATGCCGGACATCGAGAAGAACCACTTCGACGCGCCCATGAAGTCGAACGTCCAGCGCTTGCCGGCGAGATGGGCGCCGACCGCGGCTGGGTTCGAGAAGACGCGGCTGCGCCCGAGCGTCCCGAGTATGGCCTGCGTCGCCATCACGGCCGTGAAGAGCGAGACGAGCGTGCCGACGCCGAGCATGAACGCGAAGCCCTTCACGCCGGCGGTCGCGAGCATGAACAGGATGAACGCGGTCATGACCGTCACGACGTTCGCGTCGATGATCGCGGTCAGGCCCTTTCTGTAACCGGTCGCGATCGCCGCCGGCACGGACTTGCCCGCGCGCAGCTCCTCTTTGACGCGCTCGAAGATCACGATGTTCGCGTCGGCCGCGACGCCGATCGTGAGGATCAGGCCGGCGATGCCCGGCAGCGTGAGCGTGATCGGGACGAGCTTGATGAGCGCGAACAGGTAGACGGCGTAGATCAGCAGGGCGCCCGTCGCGATCACGCCGAGCATGCGGTAGAAGCCGATCAGGAAGAGCGCGACGACGAGCAGGCCGACCGCGCCGGCGATCAAGCCCTGATGCAGCGCCTGCTTGCCGAGCGTCGCCGAGACCTGCGACTGCGAGATCAGCTTGAGCCCGATCGGCAGTGCGCCGAGCTTGATCAGATTCGCGAGGTCCTGCGCGCTCTGGATCGTGAAGTTGCCCTCGATCAGCGCCCCGTTCTCGCCGTCGATGCCATCGGGCAGCTGCTGCGGATCGATCGAGGCGACCGTGATCAGTCTGCCGTCGAGCGCGACGGAGAAGTGCTGGAGCACCGCGCGGGGGTCGATTCCAGGCAGGCGCAGTTCGGTGCCACGCTGGGCGATCGTCCGCGTGACGTTCTGGAAGGCGGTCTTGCCGGCGTCGGTGAATCTGAACTCGACGTCGGGCTGATTGGCGTTGGCCGTGTTGAAGCCCTGCTGCGGGTCCTTGATGTCCTTGCCGGACAGCGCGACGCGGTCGCGCAGCACGTAGAAGCGCGCTCTGGGGTCGCTCGGCGCGACGTCTTCCTTGGCGTTGCGGGCGGCCGCCTCCAGCACGACGTAACCCTGGGGCACGGCGAGCACTTCGCTGCCCGCGGGCAGGACTCTTCTTTCGATCGCCGACAGCAGGTCCGCTCTCGCGCGCTCGGGACCGGCGAGGTACTGGTGCGTTCTGTCGAACAGGTAGTACGCGGAACCGAGCCGCGAGCCGTTTCTGTCGGTCGTGATCGGTCTCTGTCTGGCGGCGACCTTCACCGCGTCGTACATCGGCTGGCCCTGCGTCGGGTCGCCCGCGCCCTGACTGATGCGCTGCGCATCGGGGTTCTGCGCGGGCAGCTCCGGTCCGACGAGTCTGCCGTCGGTCGTGAGGACGTTCGCCTCCCAGTCGTAGAAGTACAGCTGGGCTGGCGTGCCGACCTGCTCCTGCGCGCGCCTGATGTCCTGGACGTCGGGCAGGCCGACCGAGATTTGGTCCTTGCCGGAGCGCTGGATCTCCGGCTCGCCGACGCCGAGCTGATCGACGCGCGAGCGGATGATGTCGACTGCGCGGTCGAGCGCTTCGGGCGTCACGGTCGGGACCTGCTGGGTGGGCTCGCCCTGGTAGACGAGCTCGACGCCGCCCTTGAGGTCGAGGCCGAGGCGCGTCGGCTTCCACGCGATGACGATCGCCGAAGCGGCCAGCAGGCCGGCGACGAGAAGCAGGATGAGGCCGTTGCGGCGGCGGTCGGTCATGACGGGACGATCCTACTTCGCGGGCGTGAGCACGAGCAGCAGACCGCCGTCGTCGTCGTAGGCCGGAAACAGGTCGGCGACCGCCTGCGCCGGGAGGTCGCCCTCCGCGTTGACCGTGACCGGCTTGTTCAGCGCGCGCACGCCCCACTCTAGAACCGTGCTGACGACGTCGTGCCCGTCTTCCCCGAAGTCGAGACCGAGCACCTCTCTGACCGAGCGGCCGATCACGCGCTCGTCATCGAGGCCGGTCAGCTCGAACGAGCCGCGCCCGCAGCCGATCACGCGGCCCTCGCGGTCGCAGACGAAGAAGGCGGCGTCTGGCGCTGGGTAGTAGTCGTCGAGCAACTCGAACAGGAAGCCGAAGCCGCATCTCGCGCACCCCTTCGGCTCGCGGCGGAAGCCGGCGGTGCGGTCGGTGGCGGTCGTGCGCGTGCCGCAGTTCGGGCAGATGAAGAGGTGCGCCATCCCGGCACAGCATACGAGCCTCGAGATGAACAGCGGTTAAGGAACCATGACCCCGCGACAAGGCGCGAATCTCGCCTTCGCGCAGATCGGCGCGGCGGCGCTCAGCCGAACAGCTGCGCCGTCTCGGCAGGCGGTTCGAGCCCGAGATGAAGCCATGCGCGGCGGGTTACGGCGCGTCCACGCGGCGTGCGCTCGAGGAAGCCGCGCTGGAGCAGATAGGGCTCGTAGACGTCCTCGACGGTGTCCTGCTCCTCCCCGACGGCGACCGCGAGCGTCGAGAGGCCGACGGGCCCTCCGCCGAACAGCTCGCAGACGGCGCGCAGCAGCTCGCGGTCGAGCCGGTCGAGACCTTCGTGATCGACCTCCAGCAGGTCGAGCGCGCAGCCGGCGACGTCGGCGGTGACGGTCCCGTCTCCGCGTACCTCCGCGTAGTCGCGCACGCGCTTGAGCAGCCGGTTCGCGACGCGCGGCGTCCCGCGGCTGCGGGCAGCGATCGCGTGGGCGCCTGCGGGCTCGATCGCGATCCCGAGCAAGCCGGCCGAGCGGCGCACGATCTGCGCGAGCTGCTCGGCGTCGTAGTGGTCGAGGCGATGCTGGATCCCGAAGCGGTCGCGCAGCGGCGTCGTCAACAGTCCGGCACGGGTCGTGGCGCCGATCAGCGTGAAGGGCGGCAGGTCGAGCGTCACCACGCGTGCGCCAGCGCCCTGGCCGACGGTGATCGGCAGCTGGCCGTCTTCCATCGCCGGATAGAAGGTCTCCTCCAGCGCACGCGGCAGGCGATGGATCTCGTCGACGAAGAAGACGGCTCGTGGCTCGAGCGCGGTCAGGAACGCGGCGACGTCGCCTTTGCGCTCGAGCGCGGGGCCGGCGGTCTGTACGAATGGCACGCCGAGCTCGGCCGCGACGATCTGCGCGAGCGATGTCTTGCCGAGCCCTGGCGGGCCAGCGAGCAGCACGTGATCGAGCGCGTCGCCGCGGGCCGAGGCCGCCTCGATCGAGACGGCCAGCTGCTCCCGCACGGAGGTCTGGCCGACGAAGTCCTCCAGGCGCCGGGGCCGAAGCGAGCGGTCGAGCTCGTCCTCCGGCAGCACGTCGGGCGTCTGGATTCGAGGGACCGTATTCACGAGCGAGCCGCCTTGAGCGCATAGGCGATCAGGTCCTCGGGCGTCTCGCCGGCGGCGCCGTCGAGCAGCTTCTCGGCCTCCTGCGCGCTGTAGCCGAGGCCGACGAGGCCCTCGCGCGCGATCGTGCGCGGATCGTCGCCGTGGGCGATGCGGATGTCGTCCTCCGGCAGGTTGACGCCGGCCTTCTCGCGCAGCTCGACAATGATCCGCTCGGCCGTGCGCTTGCCGATTCCCGGCACGGCCTGAAAGCGCGCGCTGTCGCCGGCGGCGAGCGCCGCGATCAGCTCACGCGGCGAGCCGCCGGACAGCACGGCGAGCGCGACCTTCGGCCCGACCGACTGAACGCCGAGCAGCATCAGGAAGAGGTCGCGCTCCTCCTCGGTCGCGAAGCCGTACAGCTGCAGCGCGTCGTCGCGCACGATCAGGTGGCTGTGCAGCGTGACCGGCTTGCCGGCCGCCGGGACGTGCTTGAGCGTCTCCGAGGAGACCGCGAGCCGGTAGCCGACGCCGTTCACGTCGACAACCACTTCTCCCCCGCTCGGCGGGGACGGGCGACGCCCGGCCACCTCGCCGCGCACGAGCGCGATCACGGCTTTCGCCCTCCGGCGGCCGCGAGCGGGGCGCCTACGGGCGACGTCACATTGGCGGCCGCCATCAACGGCGCCCGGTTGAGGTGGCAGATCGCAACCGCGAGCGCGTCGGCGGCGTGGTCCGGCTGCGGCAGCGTGGCCAACGACAGCAGCCGCTGAACCATCTCCTGCACTTGCGCCTTCTCAGCGCGGCCGGAGCCGCACACCGCGCTCTTGACCTGCTGTGGCGTGTAGGAGCCACACGACAGCCCGCGCTGCCCGGCCGCGAGCAGCACGACGCCACGTGCCTGGCCGACGGCGAGCGCCGAGCGGGCATTCGCGCCGAAATAGAGGTCCTCGAGCGCGACGGCCGCCGGCGCGTGCTCGTCGAGCAGCTCGCACACGCGCGCGTGGATCGTCGCGAGGCGCCGCTCGAGCGGCAGGCCCGCCGGCGTCTCGATCACGCCGCCGTCGAGCGCGCGCAGGCGCCCGGAACGAAACGGATCGGTCGACACCACGCCGTAGCCCGTGGAGGCTGTGCCCGGATCGATGCCGAGAACGATCATATGTTCGGGATTCTGCGTGCAGGCCCGGACGCCTTCCGGCCTGCACAGGCGGCCGGCAGCGGAGCGCCGACGGCGCGCAGCGCGATCACGCTCCAGGTGCCCGCGCGTGCGACCGCCGTCGCGTGCGGCGACGGCGTGAGCGTGATGGCTGGCGGCGCTCCCGCCGCCGCGCTGCGAGGCGCGCGGACGAGCAATCCGGGTCTGCGCATCGTGCGCGCGACACGGTCGAGCGAGACCTTCAGCTCCCACGCGAGCGCGGATTGGCTCGTGTGGTTGACGGCGATCCAGCCGTCGTGCAGCGCGCAGCCCCGCAGCGCCCCGGCGCCGCCGGCCGCTGCGACCGCGGCCTGCAGGTCTTCGTTGGAATGCGCGACAGCCGTCCCGCTGCGGACTTGATCGTCGAGCGTCGACGCGCGCCGAGCGAGCGGGACGAGGCACAGAACGAACACGGCCACGGCGAGGACCGAGAGCACGAGCGCACGCCGACGTGCGAGCAGGCACAGGACGTCGACCGCCCCAACCGCCGCCACGACCGACAGGACGGCGGCGCCCGGCAGCATGTAGCGGGCGACGCCCGCGTAGCCGGCCGCCGTCATGGCGGCCACGAGCGCGAACCACGCGAACGCGCCGCCGGCGAGCAGGTACGGCGCCGGCTCGCGCTCGCGCATGAGCAACGCGGCAAGCGCCAGCAGCCATACGGGCGCGAGCGGCAGCTCGAACCCGCGATCCAGTGCCGTGCGCACGCTCGTCTGCCCGCCGACGTCGGTCTGCGCGGTCGCGCTGGCGGCCAACGGGTCGCCAGCCAACCCGGGCAAGCCGACCCACAGCAGGGGCACGAGCGCGAGGCCGCCGAGCAGCAGCGCCCGTCCACGGGCGTCCTCTCTGCGCCACAGCCAGAGGGCGTAGAGCGCGACGAACGGCAGCGCCTCCGGGCGGATCAGGGCCGCCGCGACGCCGAACGCGAAGGCTGTGCGGCGCGCACCCGCGAGGTGCCGCTCACAGGCCCACAGGATCGTCGCGAGCAACAGCGGCTCCGATGCGCCGCGCCAAGCGAGTGAGACGACGTCCGCCAGCAGCAGCATGAACAACGCCGCGAACGCGCCCGCGGCGGTCCCCGCGAGCCGCCGTCCGAGCGCGAACGCGCCTACGAGCGTCAGCAACAGCCCAGCGCGCGCGACGAGCAGCCAGAGCGCTGGCGCGGCATCACCGGCAAGCGCGAAGGGCGTCGTGAACAGCACCGGCAGCGGCTTCCACGACGGTCCGCCGGCGAGCGTGAACGGCTCACCGCCGGCGCCCGGCATCAGCTCGCGCCCCCACACGATCCACGCGAACGGGTCGTAGCTGGGGCTCGAGGGCGCCAGCAGCGTCAGCGCTGCGAGCGCCAGTGCGGCGGCGACGATGAGCACCGCCGCCCGCATCGCGGGCTCAGCCGGCGAGCTTCTCGAGCAGCTCGGCGTCGACGTCGAAGTTCGCGTGGACCGCGTTGACGTCGTCGTT
>Ga0207681_10002637_pt1 | contig 11375 bp, 10 predicted proteins | sample KBSS53metaG_FD_184324 | JGI IMG/M metagenome (GOLD analysis project Ga0207681, IMG submission 184324) | Switchgrass rhizosphere microbial communities from Kellogg Biological Station, Michigan, USA - KBS S5-3 metaG (SPAdes) (version 2) | ecosystem: Host-associated > Plants > Roots > Rhizosphere... | reverse complement strand
GACGCCGCGCTCGGCGATCGCGCGCTCGAGCAGCGGCAGCATCGCGCGGTACGGGGTGACGCCGGTGCCGGTGCCAATCAGCAGATAGCGGCGGTTGGCGTCGGCGGGCGTCAGGCAGAAGCGGCCGTACGGACCGCTGGCCTGCACGACGCCGCCGAGGTCGAGGCCCTCGAACAGCGCGGTCGCGGCGCCGCCGGCGACGTAGCTGACCGCGATCTCGACCTCGTCGCCCGGTCCCAGCGCATGGTCGTGGATCGTCGCCAGCGAATAGCTGCGCTTGGTCGACGTGCCGTCGGCGTAGCTGAAATGCACCTGCACGAACTGGCCGGGCACGAAATCCAGCGGTGCGCCGTCGTCGCGCAGGAACGACAGATGGGCGACGGTCGGCGCCAGCATGCGGCGGCCGACGAGCTTGAGCGGGAAATGGACGGGCACCTGAAACGAACCGTTGCCGGGCCGGGGCCCGCAGGACGCCTATAATACCGGCTCCGCCGCAGCGACCGCGGCCAGGACGCTCGATGACCACCATCCCGCCGCCCGTCGCCGCGCCGACGGCTCCCGCACTCGCCGTGCGGGATCTCCGCAAAACCTACGACACTGGCGTGCAGGCGCTCAAGGGCGTCTCGCTGGACGTGCAGCCCGGCGATTTCTACGCGCTGCTCGGCCCCAACGGCGCCGGCAAGAGCACCCTGATCGGCATCGTCTCCTCGCTGGTCAACAAGACCTCCGGCGACGTGCGCCTGTTCGGCGTCGACCTGCACGCCCAGCGCAGCACAGCGATGCGCCTGATCGGCCTGGTGCCGCAGGAACTGAACTTCAACATGTTCGAGAAGCCGCTCGACATCCTCGTCAACTACGCCGGCTTCTACGGCATCCCGCGCGCCGAGGCGATCGTGCGCGCAGAGGAAGAACTCAAGCGCGCGCAGCTGTGGGACAAGGCGCGCAGCATGTCGCGCACGCTGTCGGGCGGCATGAAGCGGCGCCTGATGATCGCGCGCGCGATGATGACGCGGCCGCGGCTGCTGATCCTCGACGAGCCCACCGCCGGCGTCGACATCGAGATCCGCCGCGGCATGTGGACGACGCTGAAGGAGATCAACGCCGCCGGCACGACGATCATCCTGACCACGCATTACCTCGAGGAAGCCGAGAGCCTGTGCCGGCACCTGGCGATCATCGACCGCGGCGTGATCGTCGAGCAGGGCCCGATGCGCGCGCTGCTCGCCAAGCTCGACGTCGAAGGCTTCCTGTTCGACATCGACGGCGACCTGCCGGCGGCGCTGCCGCAGATCGAAGGCGCCACGCTGACCGCGCTCGACGCGCACACGCTCGACCTCGACATGCCGCGCGCGATGGACCTCAACCGCGTCTTCGGCGTGCTCGACGGCGCCGGCATCCGGGTGCGCTCGATGCGCACGAAGTCGAACCGGCTCGAGGAGCTGTTCGTGCGCATGACCGCACACAAGGAGCAGGCGGCATGAGCGCGCAGACCGACACCCGGATCGCCGACGCCGCGCCGATCACCGACGCGCGCCGCAACTGGACCGCGCTGCGCACCGTCGCGCGCCGCGAAGTCGTGCGCATCCTGCGCATCTGGGGCCAGACCCTGGTGCCGCCGGCGATCACGATGACGCTGTACTTCCTGATCTTCGGCGGCCTGATCGGCTCGCGCGTCGGCACCATGGACGGCATCCGCTACATGGACTTCATCGTCCCCGGCCTGGTGATGATGGCGGTGATCCAGAACAGCTACGGCAACATCTCGTCGAGCTTCTTCGGCGCCAAGTTCGGCCGCCACGTCGAGGAACTGCTGGTCAGCCCGATGCCGAACTGGGTGATCCTCGGCGGCTACGTCGCCGGCGCCGTGCTGCGCGGGCTGATGGTCGGCGCGATCGTGCTGTGCATCGCGATGTTCTTCACCAAGGTGCGCCTGCCGCACCCGTTCGTCACCCTGGCCACCGTGCTGCTCGGCGCGACGATCTTCTCGCTGGCCGGCTTCGTCAACGCGGTCTACGCGAAGAAGTTCGACGACGTCGCGATCGTGCCGATCTTCATCCTGACGCCGCTGACCTATCTCGGCGGCGTGTTCTATTCGGTGAAGCTGCTGCCCGGCTGGGCCGAGACGCTGACCCACGCCAACCCGATCTTCTACATGGTCAACGCGTTCCGCTACGGCCTGCTGGGCGTTAGCGACGTGCCGGTGTGGGTCGCGTTCGCGCTGATGCTCGGTTTCGTCGTCGCGCTGGCCGCGCTCGGCCTGTGGCTGCTAAAGCGCGGCGTGGGATTGCGCAGCTGACGCCGCCCCGGCAGACTGCCCACGCGGGACGTGGGGACGTCCGCATTCTCGGGGATCACCGATGCTGTCGAAATGGATGCTGGTCGGCCTGCTGGCCGCGGCCACGGGCGCGCACGCGCAGGACGCCGCCGAGAGCGGCGAGGCCGCGCAGAAGGCGCTGCTGGATTCGCTGCACTACCGCAGCGGCGAGATTTCGGTGCCGCAGGCCGGCGCGCACTTCAAGCTCGATCGGGACTTCCGCTATCTGGAGCAGGACGACGCCCGCAAGGTGCTCGAACAGCTGTGGGGCAATCCGCCCGACAGCGACGTGCTCGGCATGGTCGTGCCGACCGCGCAGCCGCTGGACCACCAGGATTCGTGGGCGGTCGTGGTGACCTATTCCGACGACGGCTACGTCTCGGACGAGGACGCCGCGAAGATCAACTACGACAAGCTCCTGAAGGAGATGAAGTCGGGCGCCGAGGACGAGAACGAGGAGCGCAAGAAGGCCGGCTACGAGACCGTGAATCTGGTCGGCTGGGCGGTGCCGCCGCGCTACGACATCGCCAACAAGAAGCTGTACTGGGCCAAGGAACTGGATTTCCAGGGCAGCCAGCAGCACACGCTGAACTACGACATCCGCGTGCTCGGCCGCCGCGGTTATCTCAGCCTCAACGCCGTGTCCGGCATGTCGGAACTCGCGACGGTGCAGACCGGCATGCAGCAGCTGCTGCCGATGACCGAATTCGACACCGGCTCGCGCTACGCCGACTACGACGCGTCCAGCGACAAGCTCGCCGCCTACGGCATCGCCGCGCTGATCGGCGGCGGCATCGCCGCGAAGAGCGGCCTGCTCGCGAAACTTGGCCTGCTGCTGCTGGGGCTGAAGAAGCTGTTGATTCCGATCGGCATCGCGATCGTCGCGTTCGGGAAGAAGGTGCTGGGCATGTTCAGCCGCGACCGCGGCACCGGCCCGACGGTTCAATAAAGCCGGGCTTCACCGCGCCGCGCGCCGGGATCTGCGAACGTGCGGGTCCCGGCCCGCAGACAGGCGCCCCGCGATGCACCATCTCCACAAGCTGTTCGCCGCCGCCCACCTGCTGGTGATCGCGCTGTTCTTCGTCTGCGCGCTGGCGCTGATCGGGCTGGCGGTGGTGGAGTTGTGGCAGGGCTTCGCGCCGGGCAGCGATCTCGCCGTGCGCGAGCGCTTCGACGCCGCGCTGGAAAGCGTCGGCATGCTGACCATCGCCCTTGTCGCGCTGGAACTGGCGCAGACGATCTTCGAGGAAGAAGTGCAGCGCGACGTCAAGGTGAGCGGGCCGACGCGCGTGCGCCGGTTCCTGTCGCGGTTCCTGGTCGTGATCATCGTCGCGCTGTCGATCGAAACCCTGGTCGCCGTGTTCGAAGTGATGCACGACACGCCGCAGAACCTGCCTTACACGTTCGCGATCGGCGCGTCGGCGGCATCGCTGCTGGTCGCCTGGGGCGTGTTCGTCAAGCTCAACCGCAGCGCCGAGGAACTCGAGCCGGAGGCGATGGAGGATGCGAAGCAGGAGGATGGCGATGTCGACGGCAAGCCGGCGCGCCGCAAGACGAAGACACGCGTTGCGCAGGCGAACAATTCCGACTGATTCGCCACGCCGGATGCCGCCCGGTTTCAGTACATTGTCGGGCTCAACGCAAACGACTGCGGGCAAAGCTTGCGGCTTCCAAGAACAACTCCCGCGCGACGCGCTCGGCCGACGCCAGGCTGCCGACACTGAAACCGTAAGCGGATGCGGCACGTCTCGCGACGCCTTGTGGGAACCTGTCCTTGAGCGGCCAGTTCGCGCAGACGTAGCGCGCAACGGCCTGCTTGTCCGGCGACAGCAAATGCAGATGCGCTTGCAACAACTCGATGGACCGAATGCTGGTCGTCATGCGGCGATCCGAAATCAGGTTCTATAGAGGAGTCGTCAGGAACGTTCAGGTATGCTGAACCAGTTCTTGATTTCGCTTGATGATTTAGCGCGTTTCCGGAGGTCGCCGAGCCTGAGCGGCCTATTGCCCCGTTCGCACAATGATCAGCTGTTCAATCGAGCTCTCCGATGGCATCGGACAGGAATGGCCATCGGTGTCGCCGCAACGCCGTAGAGCGACAGGCTCGGTTGCGAAAAATTGGAGCCAGCAGCGTGAAGCCGCTACGCATGATAGCGCCTCATAGCCGCATGCCCAGCCAAATGACCGCCTCCGTGGAGGCGGAAACGACGGGCGTGAGCACCTTGGACCAGAAGCCACCGGCCGGCGCATGGCCTGCTGAGCGGTCATGATGCTGCTGCTCCTCGGCAACAATGGCAGAGATAGCGGCAACGGCTGGCAAGTCGTTGCCACGGAGCGCAAGAAGCTGTTGCTCTAGGTGGCGCAGTACGACGCTTTCCACCGCAACGGTCGTGGCTGCAATGGCGCTCGCCCCGAAGATGCCGGTGACCAGACCGAGGACGTAGCCGCTGATCCCACAGAGCCAGTAGCTGCGACAGCGTGGCCGGTCGCGGCGCTGCAACTCGGCCAGGAAGATGGCGCGATGCCGTCGCTCATGCAACCGAAATTCTGTGAGTTCGGACATCATCGCAGGCGCGGTGAACCGCGCCAGATGGATCTGACCGGTGTAAATGCAGATTGCGCCGTGTTCGCCGGCGTGATTGACCTTGATGATTCGGTCGCCCAGACTTTTCGTGCCGTCAGTTTGTGCAACTGCATCCATAAGGCCTACTGTCCGAATCGAGCCGACCTGGGAAACGGGTTCTAGCTTTGCATTTTCAGTCGGCAGAATCCTACCTGCATAACCCTGGGGCGTTTAAGGCGAAGATCGCAGATGCTGAGACGTCGGGCGCAACATGTCCGACGCAATCGTCATCCGACCGCTTCGGCCGCCACGTCCTTCCCTTTGCGATGAAACTTCCGCGCCACCCACCCGCCGATGTCGTCGATCACCGTGAACGCCGCCGGGATCACGATCAGGCTCAGCAGCGTCGACGTGATCAGCCCGCCGATCACCGCGATCGCCATCGGCGCGCGGAAGCTGGAGTCGCCCGAGAAACCGAGCGCGATCGGCATCATGCCGGCGCCCATCGCCAGTGTGGTCATCACGACCGGGCGCGCGCGCTTGCGGCAGGCGTCGACCAGCGCGTCGTGCTGACTCAGGCCATGCTCGTCCTCGGCGATCACCGCGTCGTCGACCAGCAGGATCGAGTTCTTCGTCGCGATGCCGATCAGCATCAGCAGGCCGATCAACGCCGGCAGCGACAGCAGATTCTGCGTGATCAGCAGCGCGCCGAACGCGCCGCCGGCGCATAGCGGCACCGCGGTCAGGATCGTCAGCGGCATCAGCGCGTGGTTGAACAGCAGCAACAGCACCATGTAGATGCACGCGAGGCCGGCGACCATTGCGATCGCGAAGCCGACGAACAGTTCGATGAACACCTCGGCGTCGCCGGTGTTGAGGAAGCTCACGCCGTCGGGCAGGCGCTTCAGTGCCGGCAGCGCCTGCACTTCCTTCATCACGTCGCCGAGCGGGCGGCCGTTGAGTTCGGCGGTGAACGTGACGTTGCGCTGGCGTTGGTAGCGCGAGATCTGCGACGGTCCGCTGCCTTCGCGGATGTCGGCGACCGCCGCCAGCGGCACCGGGCCGTTCTTGCCGCGCACGCGCAGCTGTCCGATCAGCGCCGGATCGGCCAGCGCGGCCTCGGAGAAGCCGACGCGGATCGGCACCTGGCGTTCGGGCAGGTTGAGTTTCGCCAGGCGCTGTTCGTAATCGCCCGACGTCGCGATGCGCGCGGCCTCGGCGATGTCGGCGGTGGCGACGCCGAGATCGGCGGCGCGCGCCGGATCGGGCGTGATCAGGATTTCCGGGCGCAGCAGCGACGCCGACGAGGTGACGCTGCCGAGGCCCTGGATATGGTGCAGGTCGCGTTCGAGCGCGATCGCGGCGTCCTGCAGGCGCTGCGGATCATCGCCGGCGAGCACCAGCTGCATCAGTTCGCCCGGTTCGGAACTGATGTAGCTCACGCGCACGCCGGGCAGGTCGCTCATGCGCTTGCGCACCAGGCGCTCGAGCGTCTTCTGGTCGCGGTCGCGGTCGTCGGCCTTGCCCCAGTCGAGGATCAGCGTTGCCTTGCGCGGTTCGCCGACGCCGGATTTCGACGGGTCGCCGAGATCGAGCACGCTGCCGACCGTCGTGTAGACCTGCTTGAGTTCGGGAATGCCCGCGAGTTGCGCGCGCGCGCGTTCGGCGACGGCGGTGGTTTCCTGCAGCGTGGTGCCGGGCGGCAGTTCGAGGCTGAGATTGCTGCGGCCGAGATCGGAGAACGGAATGAACGTCGTCGGGATGAACGGCACGATCGCCAGCGACGCGACGAACAGCAGCGTCGCGATCACCAGCGTGCGCGCGCGGTGCCGCAGCGCCGCGTCGACCCAGCCGAGATACCACGTCATCAGCCGCGATTCGGCGTGCTTCTCCTCCTGCGGCTTCAGCAGGTAGGCGGCCATCATCGGCGTCAGCAGGCGCGCGACGAGCAGCGAGAACATCACCGCGGTCGCGGCGGTCCAGCCGAATTCGCGGAAGAACTTGCCGGCGATGCCGGGCATGAACGCGACCGGCACGAACACCGCCGCCAGCGTCAGCGACGTCGCGATCACCGCGGTGCCGATCTCGGCGGCGGCGTCGCGCGCGGCGTCGAGCGGCTTCTTGCCCATGCCGAGATGGCGGACAATGTTCTCGATCTCGACGATCGCATCGTCCACCAGGATGCCGACCACGACCGACAGCGCCAGCAGCGTGATCAGGTTGAGGCTGAAGCCGAACCAGTGCATCACCGCGAACGTCGGGATGATCGACAGCGGCAGCGCGATCGCCGAGACCCACGTCGCGCGCCAGTCGCGCAGGAACAGCCACACCACCAGCAGCGCCAGCAACGCGCCTTCCCACAGCATCGTCATCGACGATTCGTAGGAGCGGTGGGTCTCGTCGATCATCGTCGTGACGAGGCGGAAGTCGAGGCCCGGATGCGCGGCCTTCAGCGTGTCGAGCGCGGCGTGTACGCCCTTCTCGACTTCGACCTCGCTCGAGCCGCGCGTGCGCGACAGCGAGAACGCGACCACCGGCTTGCCGTCGAGCAGCGCGACCTCGGTCGGATCGGCCGCGGCGTCGGAAATCCGCGCGACCGCCGACAGCCGCACCGCGCGGCCGTCGGGCAGGCTGATCGTGTAGTCGCGCAGCGCCTTGGCGTCGGCGATCGTGCCGATCGTGCGGATCACCTGCTGCGTGCCGTCGAGTTCGGCCTTGCCGCCGGCGCGCTCGACCTGGATGCGCGCGAGCTGCTGCGAGACATCGCCCGCGGTGACGCCGAACGCCTGCAGCGCGTTCGGATCGAGGTCGACGCGGATCTGCCGGTCGACGCCGCCGACGCGCTTGACCTGGGCGACGCCCGGCACGCCGTACATCGCCTTGCTGATCTCGCGGTCGACCAGCCAGCTCGCCTCGTCCGGCGCCAGCCGCGGCGCGACCACCGCGTAGGTCATCAGCGAACCGCCGATCTCGACCTTCGAGATCACCGGCTCCTGGATGTCCTGCGGCAGGTCGGTGCGGATCTTGGTGACCGCGTCCTTGGTGTCGTCGAGCGCGGTCGCGAGGTCGGTGTCGAGGAAGAATTCGATGCTGGTCGTGCTGACGCCTTCGCTGACGTTCGACATCACCCGCTTGATGTTCGGGATCGTCGCGACCGAATCCTCGACGCGGCGCGTGACCTCGGCCTCGAGCTGCGACGGCGACGCGCCCGGCTGGGTCACCGTCACCGTCGTCATCGGGAACGCGATGTCGGGGAAGCGCGCGACCGGCAGCTTGTGGAAGCCCCACAGGCCGGCCACGCACAGCACGAAGAACACCATCAGCGCCGGCAGCGGGCGCTGGATCGCCCAGGCGGAAAAATTCACGGCGCGGCCTTGCGCGCGTCGGCCGCGACGATGCGCACGGTGTCGCCGTCGCCGAGGAAACCTGCGCCCTGTTCGACGACGCGGTCGCCGGCCTTGAGGCCGTCGAGGATTTCGACGCGGCCGTCCATCGAGACGCCAGTGCGCACGCGCAGCCGGTGGGCGACGCGCTTGCCGTCGAGCGTGAACACGTAGGCGTGGCCGTCGCGCTGCACGACCGACGCCGCCGGTACCGTCAGCGCGTCGCCGGCGCCGGTCGCGATGCGGCCTTCGACGTACGCGCCCGGCTGCAGCGGCGCGTCGGGCGCGCGCTGCGGCAGGTCGGCGTAGATCGTGCCGGTGCGGGTCTGGCCGTCGACGCCGGGGCTGACCGCGCGGATCGTGCCGGTGACGGTGCCGCGCGCGGACGGCAGCAGCACGCGCGCGCCGGGCTGCACGCGGGCGAGGTCGGCTTCGGGCAGTTCGGCGCGCCACTCCAGGCGGCCGTCGCGGATCAGCCGCAGCAGCTCGGAACCGGCGGCGACCACCTGGCCCGGCTGCACCAACCGCTTCGACACGATGCCGTCGGCCGGCGCGCGCAGCTCGGCGAAATCGCGGCGCAGCTGCGCGGCGTCGCGCGCGGCGCGCGCGGTGTTGCGCTGCGCCTCGGCCTGCGTGCGTTCGGCGCGCTTGGTGTCGAGTTCCGACGCGCTGACGAACTTGTCCTTCACCAGCAGCTCGGCGCGCGCCAGGTTCGCGCGCGTCAGCGCGACGCCGGCTTCGGCCTCGGCGAGCGCGGCATTGGCCTGCTGCAGTTCGCTGTCGAGCGTGCGGTGGTCGAGTTCGAGCAGCACCTGGCCGCGGCGCACGGCCTGGCCGACGTCGACGTTCAGCGAGGTCACGCGCGCGCCGCTGATCTCGACGCCGAGCTGCATCTCCTCGACCGCGGCGACCGGCCCGGACACCACGACGCTGCGCTCGATCGGCCGCATCTGCGCCGGGGCCAGCGTCACGGCCAGCGTCGACGCGGTGGCGTCGGCGCCTTCGGCGGGCTCGGCGGATTTGCCGCAGGCGGCGAGCGCGAGCACGCAGGCCAGCGCGACGGACCGGGGAAGGCGTGGGGACATGCGGGATCCGGGTGCCGGGGAGGGGGCCCGACGACGCGGGGCTATTGTACTGACAAGTTCATTAATTGCGAGGGGCGCGGATTTTCGGCCGATCGGCGCGACATCCGCGGGACGCCGGGGTAGGAGCGACGGCAGTCGCGACCTGCGATCTGTCAGGCGTGCGCGCGATTCTTCGATGGCCGCCAAGCGGCTTCAGGCGACACTCGCAAAAACGAAACGGCTGTTTCTCGCGACGAACGATCCGCTTCTGATTCGGCGAAGGCGCTCGGGCTGAAATCAAGTCGCTCGCGGCGGAGGCCAATAGGGCGTGCGAGGAAAAGGGCGCGACTGTCGTCGCTCCTACCAACGTCGGGCGGCGTCTGGCGTCTAGGCCGCGGTGGGCAACCCGAAGAACGCGCGCGCGGTCGCCGATGTCGCGGCGGCGGTGACGGCGACATCCTCGCCGCGGTCGCGGGCGAGTTCCTCGACGATGTGGGCGAGATACATCGGCTCGTTGCGCCGGTGCGACGGCTGCGGCCGCACGGTGCGCGGCAGCAGGTACGGAGCATCGGTTTCGATCATCAGCCGGTTCGCGGGAATCTCGCGCACCAGTTCGCGCAGATGCGCGCCGCGGCGCTCGTCGCAGAGCCAGCCGGTGATGCCGATGTGCCAGTCGCGGTCGAGGCAGTCGAACAGTTCCTCGCGCGTGCCGGTGAAGCAATGCACGACCGCCGGGCCGAGGCGGCCGTCGAACTCGCGCATGATCGCGACGAAATCCGCGTGCGCGTCGCGCTGGTGCAGGAACAGCGGCTTGCCGGTGTCGACGGCGATCTGCAGCTGACGCTCGAACGCGCGGCGCTGCGCCGGGCGCGGCGCGATGTCGCGGAAATAATCCAGCCCGCATTCGCCGACCGCGACCACTTCCGGCGCGCGTTGCAGCTCGCGCATCTCCGCGTCGCATTCTTCGGTGTACTCGGCCGCGTGGTGCGGATGCACACCGGCGGTCGCGAACAGCACGCCCGGATGCGCGCGGGCCAGAGCCTGGGCCTGCGGCGAATGCTCGCGGCTCGCGCCGGTGATCACCAGCTGCGACACGCCGGCGGCATGGGCGCGCGCCAGCGTCGCGTCGCGGTCGTGATCGAAACTGTCGTGGGTGAGGTTGGCGCCGATGTCGATCAGATCCATCGCGCCAGTTTAGCAATCCGTCGCGATGGCCGATGATCGCGAGACTTCGTTGCGATCGCGCGCCGCGCGATCGCTTCAGTCCGGCGCGATCTTCTGCGCGACTTCCCAGCTGTGCCCGGCCGGATCGACGAACGTCGCCGTGCGCATGCCCCAGCGCCGGTCGTGCGGCCCGGTCAGCAACGCGACGCCGCGCTCGCGCAACTTCGCGCAGACCGCGTCCACGTCGTCGACCCAGACGCTGAGCTGGAAGCGCGAACCGGCATCGGGTGCGGCCACCGTGCCCGGCGCGACGATCTCCGGCGCGCTGTCCGCCGACAGCAGGTTGACGATGACGCCGCCGAACGCGAATGCGGCCGACGTCTCGTCCTCGTAGACCAACTCGGCGTCGAACACGCGCGCGTAGAACGTCTTCGTGGCGTGCAGGTCTTCGGTGAACAGGCTGATCGCGCTGAGGTGTTGCAGGGAAACCGTCATGGACGCGGCTGGAGCGGAACGGAGCAGAGATGTTACGAGAAGCGGTGCGGCTGGTGGAAAACCGCCACCACGGATGCCGGCATAGCAATCCGCGCGGCGGAATTCGAGCGGGAACCCCGGCTCGGCAACGTAGAACGCTATCGACGCGGGGAGATCGGTGATCCGGAGTCGCGCGACGACTGCGGCGATGCGCAGGGCGTCATGGACGCGTCGGCCGCATCAAGCCGATGATCTCACGCAGCAGCACCGACTTGCCCGTTCCGCTTCCACCGATCAACGCAACGAGTTGACCACGAGGAACGCTGAAGCTCACGCCATTGTGGATGGTCTGTGCGCCGAAGCGGGTGACGATGCTGTCGACCTCGAGGATGACGTCCTTGCCTGCGGCGAGC
>Ga0207681_10002633_pt1 | contig 11385 bp, 6 predicted proteins | sample KBSS53metaG_FD_184324 | JGI IMG/M metagenome (GOLD analysis project Ga0207681, IMG submission 184324) | Switchgrass rhizosphere microbial communities from Kellogg Biological Station, Michigan, USA - KBS S5-3 metaG (SPAdes) (version 2) | ecosystem: Host-associated > Plants > Roots > Rhizosphere >... | reverse complement strand
GGACCGGCTATCCGCTGATCGATGCGGCGATGGCGCAGATCAACCAGACCGGCTACATGCACAACCGCCTCCGCATGGTGACCGCGAGCTTTCTGGTCAAGGACCTCGGCATCGACTGGCGGCGCGGCGAACGCTACTTCGCCGAGAAGCTGATCGACTACGACCTGGCCGCGAACAATGGCGGTTGGCAGTGGGCGGCGTCGACCGGCTGCGACGCGCAGCCGTGGTTCCGCATCTTCAATCCGATCGCGCAGAGCGAGAAGTTCGACGCCGAGGGTCGCTTCATCCGCCGCTATGTGCCGGAGCTGGCGGCGCTGCCAAACGAGCTGATTCATGCGCCGTGGCGGGCCCGGCCGATCGACCTCGCGGCCGCCGGCATCGAACTTGGCAATCACTATTCAATGCCGATCGTCGACCATGAAGAGGCGCGCCAGAAGACACTGGCGCGCTTCGGCGCGGTCAAGCCGGCGACTAACGCGTCGCCGTAGGGCTGATCAGGCGGGCGCCGAGTGGGCGGTATAGCGCCCGATCAGCGCCAGCAGGTCTTCCTCGGAGTACGGCTTGCCGAGATAGTGATCGACGCCGAGCTCTGCGGCATGGTCGCGATGTTTCTGCGCGATCCGCGACGTGATCATGATGACCGGCAGTTCCTTCCAGCGCGCATCCGAACGCAGGTTGCGCACGAAGTCGAAGCCGTCCATGCGCGGCATCTCGATGTCCGACAGCACGATGCTCGGCACCTCCTCGGCAAGTCGCTCGAGCGCGTCGAGCCCGTCCTTGGCGAGGGCGACGCGGAAGCCTTCGCGGAGCAGCAGGCGCTGCGTCACGCGGCGGACCGTCAGCGAGTCGTCGACCACCAGCACGAGCGGCGCAATCGCGACGACCGGCTCGTCGTACTCGGTGCCCTGGACGGTGCCGCTCAGCGCGGCATGCGTCGCGGTCCGCGCGCTCTCGCCGTACAGCGTGGCCAGCGCGACCGGGTTGTAGATCAGCGCGACCGCGCCGGACGCCAGCAAGGTCATGCCGGCCAGGCCGGGCAGGCGGGACAACTGCGGGCCGAGGTTCTTGACGACCACTTCCTGATTGCCGACGACTTCGTCGACGTGCACCGCGATGCGCTGCTGCGCGCTGCGCACAATGACCACGGTGCGGGTCCGCTCGGAAGACTCCGCGGGGATTGCGCTCAGCTGAAGCAGCGCGCCGAGCCAGAAGAACTGCAGCGTCTTGTCGGCGAGCGGATAGCCGCCGGTCCAGTAAGCCTCTTCGAGCTCCACCGGCGTGGCCCGCCGCACCATCTCGATCAAGGTCGACGGCACCGCGACCGTCGTCTCGCCGCAGCGCAGCATCACGACCTGCGTGACGGCAGTCGTCAAGGGGAGGATCAGCTTGAACGAGGTGCCCTTGCCGGCTTCGGTCGCGGTCTCGATCCGACCGCCCATCGCGACGACGTCGGAGCGGACCACGTCCATCCCGACACCGCGCCCGGCCAGCTCGGTCACGCTGGTCGCGGTCGAAAAGCCCGGCGCGAAGATCAGATTGGCGAGCTCGGCGGCGGTCGGTTCGGTCGACCCGTCGAGCAGCCCCATCTCGAGGCCCTTGCGCCGGATGCGCTCGAGGTCGAGGCCGCCACCGTCGTCACGGATCTCGACGCCGACTTCGTTGCCCTCGTGCGAGAGCGCGACGATGATCGAACCGGCCGCTTCCTTGCCTGCGGCCTTGCGTCGCTCGGGCGATTCGATCCCGTGCGTCACGCAGTTGCGCAGCAGGTGCTCGAAGGCGCCCGTCATCCGGTCGAGCACGCCGCGGTCGATCTCGATCGAGCCGCCGACGATGTCGAGACGCACCTGCTTGCCGGTTTCCTTCGCAGCCTGCCGCACGACGCGATAGAGGCGATCGGACAGGCCTTCGAACTCGACCATGCGCGTGCGCAACAGGTCGTCCTGCAGGTCGCGCGTCATGCGCGACTGCGCAACCAGCTCATCCTCGGTCGACTCCAACGAGCGCTGCAAGGTGCGCTGCACCGTGGCGACGTCGTTGACCGACTCGGCCATCATCCGGGTCAGTTCCTGGAAGCGCGTGAAGCGGTCGAACTCGAGCGGATCGAAAGTTTCGGCGGCGGCCTTCGCGGCCTCGAGGCGCGATGTCATCTGCGTCTCGCCCTGGATCTCAATATCGCGCAGCTGTCCGCGCAGCCGCTCCAGGTTGTCCGTCAGGTCACCGAGCGAGGTCTTGATCTGGCCGACACCGACCTCGACGCGAGACCGCGTGATGCTGACCTCGCCGGCCAGGTTCACGAGCCGATCGAGCAGCGGCGCACCGACGCGGACCGCCGCCTGCGACGCGGCAGCACTGCGATCCGGCGCCTTGGCGCGTATCGGCTCGGTGTTGAAGAAGCGCGACCAGTCGACCTCGGTCGATTCCGGCGTCGCGGCAGGCGATGCCGCTGTGGAAATTGCTTGGCCCGCTGGTGCAGCGGGCTGAACAAAACCTCGAGGAGGCGCTTGCTCCGCATGCGGATCGGGTTGCACACTCGGCGCCATCGGAGTCGATGCCATCGGTGCGAACGATGCCGGCGCGCGCTCGACGATCGGAGCAGGTGCTGCCGGCGCCTCGATGCTGTCGTTTGCCACCGCTGCGCCTTCGCGACCGGCGAGCGCTTCGAGGGCATGCGCCATGTTGTCGCAACGAACTTCGAGGGCCTCGAGGTCTTCGACTGAAATCGGCGGATGCGCCAGCAGGCGCTCGATCCGGGTCTCGAGACGGTGCGCCATCTCGCCGAGGCGCATCGCGCCGGCGAGGCGGGCGCCGCCCTTCAGCGTGTGGAGAATGCGCATGCAGGCCGATGCGTTCGCCGCCTCGCAGGGCTCGCGAACCCACGTGCGCAGTTGCGTCGCGAGGCGGGGAATCAGCTCGAGGGCCTCTTCCTCGAAGACCGGGAACAGCTCGGCATCGACTGCGTCCTGCGCATCGATGTCGTCCTCGGCGTCGTCCGCGGACTCTGCCGCGAGCCCGGGTGCGGCAGCGTCCGGTGCGAGCGCAACCAGTGGCTTCAGCTCGGAGACTCCGAGCGGATCGAAGCGCGCCTGCAAGGCTCCGAAAGCCGAGCGTTGGGCATCGAGCGAACCGAACGAAGAACGCGGCCCATCGAAGGCGCCGAAGCCGGAGCGTGGACCGTCGAGCGCGCCGAACACCGAACGGCGCGGCTGGCTCTGCGGACGCCCGGCCCGGGGGGGCTCGTCGCCATCGTCGTCCGGCTCGATGAAATCGCTGGCGCGGTCCAAGTCGTCGGATGCTGCCTCGGGTTCGAAACCGCCCGCGGGCTCGACTCGATTCGCCTCCTCCGCGTCGTGCACCGATGGAGCGACGTAAGGGGTCGCTTCGGCAGGCTCCTGCATTTCTGCATGAGCGATGGCCGCATCGACGATTTCGTGCGCCGATTCGGCTCGAGCCGGATCGCCCGGCCGCCGGTCCCAATCGGCATCGTCGACGTCGAGTGCCGCTGACAACGATGAAGGCGCGTCGCGAGCTGATCCGGGATCAGCGGCCGCCTCCTCTGCGCTGGCCTGCGATTCGTCTTCAGCGCTCTGCGCATCGAGGCGCTGCGCCGAGCTGACCTCGTGCTCGGCGAGCCGCTCGAGCAGCCCGGCTGCCGGCTCCTTCAGGAACCCGGCCGCAAACTGATGCAGCAGGCGGCGGATGTCGTCGGCGACTTCGGTGAACAGCTGGGCCTCTTCCGCGGTTCCGTCCCGTAGCGCATGCGACCGCGTCAGCCCATGCTCGAGCGCCCGGGCCAGATGCGACAGGTCGGCGAAGCCGACGGTGGCCGAGCTGCCCGCGAGCGAATGCGCCAACGCGATCGGCACCTCGCCGACCGGCCGATGCAGCTCCATCGCCCACTCGGCGAGCTCGGTCGACAAGTGCCGCGACAACTCGTCGGCTTCATTCAGGTAGATGTTGAAAAGCGGAATCCCGATCCGCAGCGGACCCACCACCTTCGTCAGCTCGTCGTCGCCGTCCGCAGTCGGCTCCGCGCCGTCATCCGACGGGGTCTCTGGAGCCACATTCGAAGCCGCTGCCGATTCGGCTTCTGCCGTAGCGTGGACCGGCAGGGCATCGTCCACCGCAAGCGCGAGGCGCGTCAGATCGAGCGAAAACGGCTCGGCCGCTGGCGCCGTGCCCAGGTCGAGCTCGAAGCTTGGCGCCAGATCGCCGCCGGGCGGCGTTTCCAGCTGTTCTCGCGACAAGACCTGCGTGACCTCGCCCATCGACAGCGACGAGCGGGCTTCGGTCGGCGGCGGTGCTGCAACGCCCGATTCAAAAGCCGCCAGATCCAGCTCGAACGCCAACACATCCGGTGCGCGCGTGGCTGCCGTATTCGGGGCGGTATCGACCGTCGGCAAGACGGCGGTGTCAAGTTCCATCGAACCCAGATCGAGATCGTCCGCGCTCGGCAGATTCGGCGGCAAGCCGAGCGGCAACGAGATGTCCGAGGGATTCGTCTCGGTGGCTTCGAGGCGTTGGGTCAAGCGATCCGCCTGCCCCTTCACCGTCGCGACATCGTGGCTGACCGGCGTGCGCCCCGCAATCTCCTCCGACCATGCGCCGAGGTAGCCGAGGCTCCAGCCGGTGAACTCGATGAAGGCCGGACCGGCGGTGCGCTGCTCGGCGAGATGCGTGTTGTAGAGCTGCTCGCAGATCCAGGCGGCGTCGCCGAAGTCCTTCAGCCCGACCATTCGCGAGCTGCCCTTCAAGGTGTGAAAGGCGCGTCTCAGGGTTGTCAGCAGCGAGAGCTCGTCGGGCGTCCGCGCGAGCTCCTGGTAGGCGGCCTGGGCTTCGGCGACGACCTCGCGCGCTTCCTCAAGGAAGATCTCGCGCATCTCGTCGTCTTCGGTGAAGTCGTTGACGTCGGCCGCCGGCTCGAGCCGCGCGGGCGCCGGCAGCATCGGTTCCGGTGCCATCGCGGCCGGCGCGACGGCGGTCGCGACGAAGTCGACCAGGGCCTCCGACAGGTCGCCGCGCGCGGTGGCCAGATCGTCGGGGCCGATCGCGCGCTCGAGAGCCTGCTGCGCCTTCAGCACCGTGGCCGCCAGGGCCGGCTGGTCGGCCGCCTTGGCTTCGTTCGACAGCCGTTCGAGATCTCGGGTGACGTCGTGCAGCGAGACGTCTTCGCGCACCGCGCTGAACGCCAGCATCTGGGCCTGCTCGACAAGGCGGGGCTCGACCGGCGATGCGAGTCGAGGAACGCTCGCCGCCTCCCCGGACTCCTGCTCTGCGGCCCGTCCCATCACCGGACTCAGCACGCCGCTGTCGGGGTCGAACGCAAACAGCGACTTCGCCATCTGCGGTTGGACGCTGAGCATGTCGATCAGGAACCCGAGCGCGCTCAGGTTGCCGGCGATGCGGTCGAACAGGCCGGCCTGGGTGACGCGCTCGCCGTCGAGTTCGGTCGAGGCCAGGCCGTCGATCTCGTCGCGCATGCGCAGCAGCGCCGCCGAGGCGTGATCCATGCCAAGCACCGACAGCACGCCGCGCATCGACGACAACTGTTGCGCGACCGGAATCAGCACCTCGCGATCGGTCGGGTTGCGGAAGAACTTGTCGATCGACTTCTCGGCCTCGGACAGCGACACGCGCAGCTCCTGGACCACGCTGCCGATGGTCTGCCGGTCGGAGACCCGGCGGTACAGATCCTCCATCCAGCCTTCGAGCGGCTCGGGCGGATGGTTCTGGCGCACCCCATGTAAGCGCTCCGCAAGGCGGCGAACGCGGGCCGCATGTGCGGGATCGTCGAAGTCAGCGTCCTCGAGCGCCGCCTCGATATACAGCAAGCTGGTCGCCACTTCCATCGCCAGTGCGGCCGGCGGTGCGGCCTTCGACTGCAGCGTTTGAGCGACTGCGTGCTGCAGCTCGGTGCCGAACGTTTCGCCGTGGGGGAACAGGCGCTTCAGCGAATCGCCGACCAGCGAGAACGCCTCGCTCAGGCCGGCAAAGCGATGCAGCTCGCCGCCGGCGACAGCCGACCAGGCCTCCTTCGCAGCAGCGACGCGCTTGCGCGCATGCAGGATCAAGGCCGGGTCGAAGCGCCCGAGCATGCTCACCGTGTAGTCGACCGGTGCGTCGTCGGGCAACGCATAGGTGCGGCGCACCGCCGTCAGGCGCGGCGCCTGGTCGGCGGCCGGTGCCCGGCTCTGCGCGCAGAAGAACAACAGGTCGCGCGCCAGCCGCTCCGAGACATCGGACTCGCCGCGCTCCAGCATGCGCAGCTGCGGCAGGATGCGCGAAGCGACCCGCTTCGTGAACAGATCGAAACCGAGCAGACCTTCGGCCTGCGCTTCGAACGCAGCCGCCGCGAGGCGCCACAGCGTGGCCACCTGCGCGTCGTTGGCACCGGCGCCGAGACCGGCGCACAGATCGCTGAGGCGCCGTGCCGCTTCGTGCGGCTGGCGACCGCGCATCAATGCCAGCAGCTGGGTCTCGAGCACATCGCGGGTGGCGTGACCCGGTTCGATCGCCGGTAGGCCGGCGTCCGCCGGGATGTCACGCCATCGCCAGTCGATCGGCCACAGGTCAGCCGGATGGACGCGGTTCGTCTCGGCCGCGTCCTGGACCGCGTGGTATTGGGGAAAGAGCGACAGCGGCGAGATCGTCTTGCCGGCGAGCATCCGGCCGAGGTAGTCGAGCAGTGCAAAAGACGCGCGCTCGATATCCGTGATGACCTTCGGCGTCAGCGTCGCCGGCTTGGCGACCGCACGCTGGACCAATGCCTCGCTGGCGCGCAACACGAGCGCGGCGGCCGGCAGGCCGACCAGCTCGAGGGCGCCGACGCCCTGGTGCAGTTGGGCCCGTGCGGTTCTCAGGATCGCCGGGTCGACCGCGTCGACGTCGTTGCCGTCGAGGGTCTCGGTCTCCTTGGCGAATCGGCGCAGCGCCTTGTGGGCCGCCTCGATGGAGCGGCGCAGCTCCTCATGGACCCATGCCACTGCGCTCAGATCGTCGCTGTACTCGCTCATCGTGGTTCGACTTGGAATGAAACAGGAAACGCGCCGATTCGAGAGCGCAGGCGGGCCGGGCCCTTGCGGGGCCCGGTTGCGCGAGCCGTCGAACCGATCGGGGTCATGCGATCTTGAAGCGGGTCACCGACTGCCTCAGCTCTTCGGCGGCCTTCGACAGTTCGCGCACCATCTGGGCCGTCGAGCGGGTGCCTTCGCCGGTCTGCTCGGTCACCGCGAAGATGTGCTGGATGTTGGCGGCGACGACGTTCGCCGATTCCGCTTCGCTGAGCGCCTGCTTCGAGATCTGCTCGATCAGGTCGGACAGCTGACGCGACACGCGGTCGATCTCGCCGAGCGCCGTGCCGGCCGCGTCGGACAGCCGCGTTCCTTCGACCACGCCCTGCGTCGAGCGCTCCATCGCGCCGACTGCATCCTGCGTGTCGGTCTGAATGGTTTTCACGAGCGCCGCGATCTGCCGCGTCGCATCGCCAGACCGTTCGGCCAGCCGTTGCACTTCTTCGGCCACGATCGAGAAACCCCGACCCGCTTCGCCAGCCGACGCCGCCTGGATCGCGGCATTCAGCGCGAGCACGTTGGTCTGCTCGGTGATGTCGGAAATCAGCTCGGTGATCTCGCCGATCTCCTGCGACGACTCGCCGAGGCGCTTGATCCGCTTCGACGTCTCCTGGATCTGGTCACGGATCGAGTTCATGCCGCCGATCGTGTTCTGCACCGCCTTCAGCCCCTGCTCCGCGGCGGTCAGCGATTGCCGCGCGACGTTGGCCGTTTCCTGCGCCTGCGCCGACACGTCGTTGATGCGGCCGGCCATCTTCAGCACCGACTCGCCGGTGTCGCGAATCTCGCGCAGCTGCTCCGACGAGGTCGCAAGCAGCTCGGTCGAATTGGCCTCGACCTGCTCGGTCGTGCCGGTCACGCGACTCACCGTGCCCTGGACCTGCGACACCAACGTGCGCAGCTCCTCGACGGTGTAGTTGACCGAGTCGGCGATCGCGCCAGTGATGTCCTCGGTGACAGTTGCCTGCTGGGTCAGGTCGCCCTCGGCAACGCCTTGCAGCTCGTTCATCAGCCGGAGAATGGCGGCCTGGTTCGCGTCGTTGACGCGCTTGGCTTCCTGCTCCTGCGCCTCGGCCTCGAGGCGCCGGCTCTGCGCCATCGCGGCCCGCTGGCCTTGCTCATGCTCGCGCAGCCGAACAAGGCCGGCACCGCCGATCACGACGACGAGCGCCGACAGCACCAGGAAGGCGACCGTCAACGCGCCGAGGCCGGTCTCGCTGCCGAGCTTCTCCTGGACGACTTCGAGACCTTTGCGCAGCGGTTCGCTGTCGGCCACGATCGAAGCCTGCGCCTCGCGCGCGGCGGTCAGCCCCTGCAGCTTGCTGAGAATGGAGCCGGCCTGCGTGCGGGTCTCGTCGTAGACCTTCATCAACGCGGTCAGGCGTTCGCGGGTCTGCGGATCGCGCGTGCCGGGCAGGCGCAAGGTCTGGCTGCCCTCGAGCAGGCCTTCGCCGAGATCGCGGAACGAGTTCAGATCCTTGCCGAGCAGGAACACCGCTTCCGGACTGACGCCTTCGGTGGTCAGGAACTCGTTCGCCGACTTGCCGATCCGCTGGGTCAGCATCACCATCTGGCCGACGGCCGCGAGCTCGGTGGGAGATGCATCGCGCTGGACTTTCAGCGACGACACCGTCTCGGCGATCTCGAGCAGGTCGGAAGATTGGCGGTTGATCGTGCGCAGCGACTGGCCGACCTGCGTCAGCACCGCCTGTTGCGCAAGCACGGTGTTGGCGTTCTTCTCGGCGCGGTCGACGAGCGGCAGCACCGGCTCGAGCACGCTCTGCACGCTGTCGGGCGCCGCGGCGATGCTGCCTTCGCCCGTCTTCAACCCACGCACATTGCGCGCGAGCACTTCGGCGCTCTCGCGCATCTCCGGGAAGGCCTGGGCGCTGCCGATCAGCGCCTGCGTCACCGACTTGGCGAGGCGCTGCGATTGCATCAGCGCCTGGCCGCTTGCCGCGACCTGTGCCGCGCCGCGGCCCGCCGAGGCGATCGAGAAGATCGTCAGCGCGATCAGGCCGAGCAGCCCGAGGCCGACGAGCACCACGAGGATGCGCTGCTGATCGCCGATCGAGCGGTTGCCGATCAGCGGCAACGCGCCGCGGCCGACTTCGTCGTCGAGCTGGCGCGATTCGGCAAAGTCGGTCGCCTCAGTCGGCAGCGACTCGGTGATGATCGAGTTGTCGGTGTGGTCCGCGTGCGCCGGCGGCATCGAATCGAATTTCGACGTGCGCTTGGCCTCGGCCAACGCGGCTTCGCCCGCGCTCTGGAACGCCACTGCACCCGGCTGCGCGTAGGCGCCTTCGAACGCCATGTCGCCGTTGATGGAATCGGTCGAATCGGCATCGCCCTTTCGACCCCATGACCGCACTTTGCTCAGGAATCTCATACGTGTCTCGTTCGCTCTCGTTCAGATCAACGGGCCCGATGCAGCACCCGGGGGGCTCAGCCGACGATGCCCAGAAAAGCCTCGTCCGCTGCCAGCGCAGCGAGATTCAGCTCTTGCCAGACGCGTGACGAAGCATCGCGATAGCGGCCGCCCGCAAACTTGGGCCGCAAGGTGCCGTCGTCGGCCTCGGCCTCAAGGTCCTGTTCGCTGCGCAGCCCGGACAGCCGATCGACGAGCAGCACGCAGTTGATGTCGAGCGCCTGGTTGAAGCCGACGAGCCGGGCCTGGTCGCGGTTGCTTTCGCCGGTCTTCAGGCCCAGGAACACAGCCAAGTCGACCACACCGTGCAGGTGCCCGCGCAGATTCGAGACGCCGAGGAACCAGCGATGGCTGTGCGGGACTCGCTCCATCGGCGCGATCGGGAAGATCTCGCCGGCATCGCGCAGCGGAAAGAGAAAGCCGCGCGCACCACACTCGACGGCGAGCCAGGACCTGCCTCGTTGCTCGGTCTGCGCCGCCTGCAGCCGGTCGGCGAGACGGCTCTGGAGGTCGCGCAGTGCTTGCTTGTTCGCCATTCACTTCGTCCGTGTCGCCGCCGTGCGCGTCGCCTGGGCCCGCTGCCGCTTCAGCTGAACGCCTGGATCTTGCTCATCAGCTCGGTCGGATCGACCGGCTTGACGATGTAGTCGCGCGCCCCTTGGCGCATGCCCCAGACCTTGTCGGTTTCCTGGTTCTTGCTGGTGCACATGATCACCGGCACGTTCGCGTAGCGCGGGTCGCGCGTGATCGCACGCGTCAGCTGAAAGCCGTTGAGTCCGGGCATCACGACGTCCATCAGGATCAGGTCGGGAGTCTCCTCGGTCAGGCGGCGCATCGCCTCCTCGCCGTTGTGGGCGAGCCGAACCGCAAAACCGCGCTTCTCGAGCAGGTCGGAGAGGTACTGCAGCTCGGTCTTCGAGTCGTCGACCAGCAGGATCTTTTGAACGGGCATGGTGATTCCTAGTCGGCGCCGGCGACTTCGCCGACCGTCGGCGCCGCGTCGGCCACCTGATCGGCGGCCGAGCCGCGACAGTGTTGGCTCACCGCCTGAAGGAGCTGATCCTTGGTGAAGGGCTTGGTCAGGTAGTCTTCCGACCCGACCATCCGTCCGCGCGCCTTGTCGAACAGGCCGTCCTTCGACGACAGCATGATGATCGGGACGCTTGCAAAACGCGCGTTGCGCTTGATGATCGCGCAGGTCTGGTACCCGTCGAGACGCGGCATCAGGATGTCGCAGAAGATCAAATCGGGGGCGTGGTCGTTGACCTTCGACAGCGCATCGAAGCCGTCCTCCGCGAGCAGGACCTCGTAGCCGCCTTGCTTCAGGAAAATCTCCGCGCTGCGACGGATGGTGTTGCTGTCGTCGATGACCAGCACCTTCAGTCCCGCGGGTTCGGCAGCGGCCTCATTGTTCAACAGGGGTACTCCTCAGAATCGACCCGCGTGCCGAAGGGGGCGCGCTCCACACTCTCAGATCTGCACCATCTCGAAGTCTTCCTTGCGGGCGCCGCATTCGGGACAGGTCCAGTTCATCGGCACCGCCGCCCAAGCCGTGCCGGCCGCGATGCCGTGTTCGGGATCGCCCAGGGACTCGTCGTAAATCCAGCCGCAGATCAGGCACATCCAGGTCTTCGGCTCGCTCACGGGTCGCTCTACGCCTTCACTACAATGCAGGCAGATTGTAGCCATCGGCCCATTTGAAAAAGCAAGGCTTCGTAGGTACATACGCAACATTCTTCACGCTTGTCTAGAGGTACGGCCGAGCTCCCGAAGGCTCTCCCCAACGTCGCCAGCAGGCCCTTCCGATGACCGCTGAAATATCCTCCGCCGAAGCCGATCCGAGCACCCTCCAGGAGCAGCCGGCTCCAGCCTGCGTGATGACCTTCAACG
>Ga0207681_10002630_pt1 | contig 11389 bp, 8 predicted proteins | sample KBSS53metaG_FD_184324 | JGI IMG/M metagenome (GOLD analysis project Ga0207681, IMG submission 184324) | Switchgrass rhizosphere microbial communities from Kellogg Biological Station, Michigan, USA - KBS S5-3 metaG (SPAdes) (version 2) | ecosystem: Host-associated > Plants > Roots > Rhizosphere >... | reverse complement strand
ACCCTCAGCATCTGACTGAGTTCGCGTCCATTGAGTCCCGGCATGACGACATCCGACACCAGCATCGCGATCGCATCCGGCGAGCGATCGAACACCGTGACTGCGTCGGCGGCGTTCGCGGCTTCGAGCACCGTGTATCCCGCCTCGACGAGCACGCGCCGCGCGACCGTGCGCACCTCGTCCTCATCCTCGACCAGCAGGATCGTCTCCGACCCGCGCTCGATACCAGCGCGCGACGGCGCATGCCCCGAGATGTCGATGCGTGCGGTGCGCGGCAGAAAGACCGTGAACGTCGACCCGAGACCAGGCGTGCTGTCGACGGCCACGAACCCTCCCGACTGATGCACCACGCCATACACGGTCGCCAGTCCGAGACCGGTGCCGCGTCCAACCGGCTTCGTCGTGAAGAACGGCTCGAAGATTCGCGATCGCGTCGGTTCGTCCATTCCGACGCCGGTATCTCGAACGAGAATCGTCACGTACGCGCCGGGAAGAATCCCACGCGCCGCTGCATCGGCCGGGGACAGATTCACATCGGCGGTGGCCACCGTGAGCACACCACCGGCGGGCATCGCGTCGCGCGCGTTCACGACCAGATTCACGAGCACCTGCTCGATCTGGCCGCGGTCGGCGGTGACGCGTGAGACGGCCGGCGCGAGCTGCGTGAGGAACGTGATGTCCTCGCCGATCACCCGCCGCAGCATCCGCTCGGCGTCTGCGACGACCTCGTTCAGATCGAGCACCGCCGGTGTCAGCACCTGCTTGCGACTGAACGCGAGCAGCTGACGGGTGAGCAGCGCCGCGCGCGACGCCGCGTGCGCGATCTGTTCGAGGTCGTTCCGCAGCGGTATGCCGCCAGGCAGCTGATGGAGAGCGAGCTCCACGTTGCCCTTGATGATGGTCAGCAGATTGTTGAAGTCGTGCGCGATGCCGCCGGCGAGCTGGCCCACCGCTTCGATCTTCTGCGACTGCCGTAGCTGATCCTCGAGATGCCGCTGCTCGGTGACATCGATGGCGAGAACGAGCCGCGCGTGCCGTCCGGCGAACACGAAGTCGCGCGACACGATCTCGACCATGACCGTCGAGCCATCCTTTCTTTGATGGCGGTACGGGCCCGAGCGCTGCGAGCGAACCTCGCGTGGGGCCGCGGCGCGCGCCAGCGCGATGTCCGCATCCTCGGGTGGCCGGATGTCGGTGATCGACATCCGCGTGAACTCCTCCTGCGAGTACCCGTACTGGCCCACCGCCGCCGCGTTCACCGAGAGAAACATCAACGTCTCGGCGTCGATGACGAGAAGCGGAATCGGGTTCTCCTCGAACAGCAGCCGATGACGCTCCTCGCTTTCGCGAATGGCTTCCGCCGCACGCCGGCGGTCCGTGTCGTCGCGGATCACCGTCGAGAGGTACTCGATGCCCCCGGAGGGATTCCGATGCGAGAGGATGACCTGCGTCGCCGGATGTTCCGCGCCGTCTGCCCCAAGGAACGCGCTCTCCCCGCGCCAATAGCCGTCGCGAATCGCAGTCGGAATGGCCTCCTCGAAGATCATCTTGTGCACGCGCTCTGGATACGTATTCCCGATCCATCGACCGGCCAGATCCGCGTCCTCGGCGATGCCGAGCAGACGGCGGCCAGCGGGATTCATGTAGAGCGTCGTGAACTCGGCGTCCGACGTCGCGACCAGGTCCGGGGTCGCGTCGAGAATGGCAGTCAGTCGCGCTCTCGTCTCCTCAGCCTGTTTGCGATCGGTGATGTCGATGTGGATGCCGGTCATCCGGCTCGGTGAGCCGTCGTCGTGCCGTTCCACCACCTTGCCGCGGCCAAGGATCCATTTCCAGCCGCCCTGCTTCGTGCGACATCGGTACTCGGCTTCGTACGCCGGTGTCTGGCCAGCCACGTGCTCATCGATGGCCCGCTGTACGGCGGGCAGGTCGTCCGGATGCAGGCTCTGGTCCCACGTGCCGCCGGTACGACGCTCCATCTCGCCCGGCTCGTAGCCGAGCATGCGCTCGGCGGCGGCGCTGTAGTAGACGTCGCCGGTGTCGATGCTCCAGTCCCAGAGGCCCTCGTTTGCGCCCTCCAATGCGAACCGAAAGCGCTTTTCACTCTCCAGGAGCGCTTCCTCAGCGGCCTGTCGCGCGGTGATGTCGCGATAGATGCCGACGAGACTCGTCACGTCGCCGTTGGCGTCGCGGCTCACGGCGATGACCGTGTGCAGTGCGCCAGGCCGGCCGTCGGCATTGATGAACGGAATCTCACCTTCCCACCGGCCGTCCCGGAGCGCCGCCCGTCGTGCGGCGTCGGCGTGTGCCGGGTCGATCGCGGGACGACTGCTGGTGGCGTTCGGGCAGAGCGGCTTGCCACACGAGCAGGCGAGCAGGCGTCGTGCGGCGGGATTGCAATCGATGACGCGCCCGTCGAGGTCGGTGACGACGGCAGCGTCATCGATCATGGAGAAGACGAGCGCGAGGTGACGCGGCTCGTCGGAGTGGCTCTCGTTAGGAGCCGATGTACGCGAATTGGTGGCGACGGCGGGACCGAGCGAGTCGCGAAGGGCCACGATGCGAGACGAACGGGCGGAGGGAAAAAGCGAACCGCGGATTGTAGTCCGAACGCGCGGCGGAAACTGCGAGCAACATCACATTGCGCGGTTAGTTCACGGTCAGTCGGACCTGGGATCCTACCTAACGCTGAGCACAGTGCGTACCGTCTCGTGGACCGGGCAGTCGATTCCGGCGTCGGCGGCGAACCGCGCGACGGCGCCACTCAGTGTCTCGAGCTCCGTGGGCCCACCAGCTTCGACGTCAAGGAGGAAGCTGGGCTTCATGGTCGCGGGCAGCGTGTCGATGTAGGCGCACGTGCGCGGGCCCTCGTCGTCCGGCAGGGCGACCCCCCGAGCGCGTGCAACGTCCACGACCTCCGTTACCGCGCGCTCGATGAGTCGGCGGCCGCCCGGCGCGTCACGCACGGGGCCAATGGACGCGCGGGCCAACCCGCACACCGCGGCCATGGCCGTTATGAACACGAACTTCTGCCACAGCTCGATTTCCATGGAGCCGGACGCGCGCGCATCGATCCGCGCGTCGGCAAACATCTGTGCAATGGCGCTCGCGCGACCGCTCAGGCCCCCCGTCAGCTCACCCACGACCATGCTCTGGAAGCCGCTCCGCCGTTCGACGACGCCCGGGTCCGTTCTCACCGCGCTGACGCGAGCGAGCCCACCGAGCACCTTGTGCCGAGGTACGCCGCCGGCGATCAACTCGTCCGCGGCGGTGACGCCGTTGAGCAATGGCAGGACGTCGGCTCCACGATCCGCAACCGCGCGTGCGATCGGAATGATGTCGGCGAGCGAGTAGCTCTTCACGGCGATGACCGCGAGGTCGGCCGACGGGAGCTCGGCGACAGCGTTCGTGGCGGCGACGGGCGCGGTGAACTCGCCCTCGGGCGTGCGCACCGTGACGCCCCGCCGCCGTAGCGCATCCAGGTGCGCGCCGCGCGCGAACATGGTCACGTCATGGCCGGCGCGCGCGAGCTCGCCACCGAAACATGCCCCAACGCCCCCGGCACCAATCACGACGATCCGCATCGAGACCTCGATCAGTCCATCGTTAGGCGCAGCACCGAATCGGCCGCGCGATATCCTGTTCCCATCGCGCCGTGCACCGTGCCGGTCCGGCCCTCCGCGTCGGCGGCCTCGCCAGCGAAGAACAGCGTGTTCTCCACCGGGCGCGCGAGCCGCCTCGCGGCGGTACTGCCGCCGACCAGCGCGTAGCTGTAGGCGCCGAGCGTATACGGGTCGCGCAGCCAGTCATGGTGCCAGCAATGATCGATCAGCGACGCCAGCCGCCGGCGCTGCATGCCGAGCTGTCGAGCGAGCGCCGCGATGGCGCGGTGCTCGATCTCAGCCACGCCGTGCGCGGCGAGCCGTTCGGCCCTGCCGCCTCCCGCCCAGCCCACGAGCGTGGCCGCGCGCACGGGCGAGGCCGTCCACCAGACCGGAACGTCCTCGTCCGACGAGTGCAGAAACGCGAGCTCCGCCAGCGAGCGCCCGCCGGTTCGGCGTCTCACGGCCTTCGACTCCCAGAACGGCTCGCGGAAGAGCAGAACCATCCGTACCACGGAGCCCATCGCAAGCTGGCTCGCGGCGCGGCGCGTGTCCTCGATATCCGGGGAGAACGCGATCGCGGACTCGCCGGTCGTTTGCTGGAGCACGCCGAGTGGCACGGTGAGGATCGCGGACCGGGCGGAGACCGCTCCGCTCGGCCCTGATGTGCCGTGCGTCGGGGGCGTCGTGTATCGGACCTCCACCCGTCCCGGCTCCCATGCGATCTCACGGACGACGTGCGAGAGCCTAACGCCTGGCAACGACGCCGCGAGCGCCGCCGGGATGTGATCGTAGCCGTCGAGGATGCGACCCTGACGCTGATCCGCCTCGTCCTCCGGCGCGCCGCCGTCCGCGAGCGCGCGCTCGCTCACGCGCGTGAGATCAGCCGCGTGAAAGCCTTCGACGTACTCCCGTGCCAGCGTGCGCTGCTGCGCGAGTGCCGCACCGCCGGGCTTTCGGTCGAGGAATTCCTGAAACGAGCGGTCCGGCGTGCGCTCCGGATCGAGCCGGTTCATGACGCGACCCAGCTGGCGCCAGAAGTCCTCGTCGTCGAGTGGCGTCAGCTTGCCGCGAGCCGCCCGCCACCGCTCACCGTGGATGTCGCAGATGATGAGCTTTTCTTCACGGGCCAGGCGCACGACCTCGTCTGCGCTGCCGTGGACGAACTCGGCGCCGAGCTCGATCGGGACCGGCGTGCGATCATCGCGCACCGTAAGAATCCGTCCACCGATGCGGTCGCGTGCCTCGAGGATGGCCACGCGTGCGCTGGCCAAGTGGAGCCTCCGCGCCGCAGCGAGGCCGGCTACGCCCGCACCGACGATGACGACGTCGACGTCGTCGTTCGCGTCAGGACGAGTCACGCGGTCTCAGCGCCGTTGGGGAAACGGCCGGCGGGTCCGGAAACGTTGCGCCGAGTGGGCGCAACGTCTCGCGCATGCGGCGGCGCGCGTCCAGGTAGATTCGAGCGCCGGATCGCATGGAGCCGAGGATGGTGCCGAAATCGCGTGCGTCGACGCAGTCGATCGTATGCTCCCGCGTACAGCTCGTCTCGCGGTCGTGCAGGACCCGCATGGCGAGCACGAGCGAATCGAGACCCTCGAGCATCTGGCGATGGAAGACGGCGACAGTATCCGGTCGCATGATTCCACCAAAGCGCGTCGCGAGCCGTTCGATCGTGGCGCTGGCGCTGCTGTCGTAGGTGATGGTCCTCGTGGAGTCGAGCGTCAGGTACGAGACCACAGCGCCGAGCGCGCTGTCGCCGACGGCCGACGTGCGGTTGGCGTAGCCCTGGTAGCTCCCCTCGGATTCGCGGCAGGCGAGGCACACGACGGCCAGCGCGAGAAGGGCTGACCGCGACGACCGCATCGACCGCAGCGACCGCGACGGTCGCGGCGATCGGTCAGCGGGTGCGCGCGACGGCATCTGGCGAAATATGGGGTTTCTGTTCGAATCGCGATGAGAGGTCGCGGCGACGACCTGAGGGAGGTTCATTTACCGCCACTCGAAGCCACCCTACGCATCAGCACTGCACTCAGGCTGCAATATGCGCACTTCGCAGATCATTGGCATGACCGCCGTCGTCATCCTGGCACGAACTGCCACGGCCCAGGACCCGTTCGAGATCCAGGTCTACGAGTATGCGACGGTACCGGCCGGGAAGTTCAATCTCGAGACGCACCTCAACTTCGTGCATCACGGGACGACGTCGTTCGAGGGGAAAGTCGCGCCGAGCGAGCATCAGACGCACCTAACGTTCGAGCTCACGCGCGGGATCACGAGCTGGTTCGAGCTTGCGGGGTACCTCGTCACCGCTCGACGCGAAGGCGAATCGCTCGAGTACGTGGGGTGGCGTGTGCGGCCCCGTGTGCGGGCGCCGGAGTCGTGGAAGCTCCCAGTCGGGCTGAGCCTGAGCACCGAGGTTGGGTTCCCGAAGGATGAGTACGAAGAGGCGGACGCGACGCTCGAGGTTCGTCCGGTCATCGAGTGGGGCCGCGGCCGATTTCTGCTCGACGTGAACCCGGTGGTGGGTCGCGCGCTGAGCGGGCCGGGGTCGGATGAGGGGTGGGACTTCGAGCCCGGCGTCCGGCTCGGCTGGGCGGCGACGAAGCGCTTCGACCTCTCGCTCGAGTACTACGGGGCGACAGGTCCACTGTCGGATCCACTGCCGAGCAACGAGCAGGTCCACCAGTTCTTTCCGGGCGGCGACTTTCAGGTGACCCCGAACATCGTGTTCAATTTCGGCGTCGGCTTCGGGGTGACGGACGCCGGGAACCGGCTCGTCTCCAAGACCAGGCTCGGGTGGATGTTCTAGTCGAGTCGGAGGATAACGCCAGCCGTCACCGACTGGCGACTCGAGTCGTGGGGAAAATCGTCCGACGGACGGTCGACGGCGCGCGCACGGAACACTAGGCTACAGGAGCGCCCATACATCGTGGCGCGCGAGTCACAGCGAGTCACACTCCCGCCATCCTTTCCCCATGCGCCGCTTCCTGGTTCTCGCCTTCATGACCGTCGTTGCACCGCGCCTCTCCACGCTCGCCGCCCAGACCGACCCTCACATGGCGCGCGCGAAGCGGGTGCTCAGCACCACGCCACTCGTGGATGGGCACAACGATCTCCCCTGGGCGATCCGTGAGGCGACGGCGGCGCCACACGATGTGGAAGCGTACGACCTGCGCAAGAAGGTCCCGGGCCATACCGATCTCGCGCGGTTGAAGCAGGGGATGGTTGGCGGACAGTTCTGGTCGATCTACATCCCGGGCGAGATCAAGGATTCCGGCTACGCGCGCGTGCAGCTCGAGCAGATCGACATCGCGCGCCGCGTGATCGCGAAGTACCCCGAGCGGTTCCAGTGGGCGCTCACGTCGGACGCGGTGCGAGCGGCCTTCAAGGCGGGCAAGATCGGGTCGATGCTCGGGCTCGAGGGCGGCCACGCGATCGAGAACTCGTTAGGTGCGCTGCGCGTCTACTACGACCTCGGCGCGCGGTACATGACGCTCACGCACAATGTCACGCTCGACTGGGCCGATGCTGCGCTCGACTCGGCCAGGCATGGCGGGCTCACGAACTTCGGCAAGGAAGTCGTGCGCGAGATGAACCGCCTCGGCATGCTCGTGGATCTGTCCCACGTGTCTCCCGGCACGATGAGCGACGCGCTCGACGTCACCGAAGCGCCCGTCATCTTCTCGCACTCGGGCTCGCGCGAGCTGGTCGATCACAAGCGGAACATTCCGGACTCGATTCTCGCCCGGCTGCCGAAGAACGGCGGCGTGGTGATGGTGCCGTTCGTGACCTCGTTCGTGTCGAAGGAAGTGAAGGCGTGGGGCGATGCCCAGGGCCAGGCGCAGGAGGAGGCGCGGCGGAGGCTCGGCACCGACACGGCGGCGGTGCGGCGCGCGGTGGACGACTGGAACAAGGCAAACCCGCAGCCCAAGGCGACGCTCGCGCAGGTGGCAGATCACATCGAGCACGTCCGGAAGATCGCGGGCGTCGACCACGTCGGCATCGGGAGTGACTTCGACGGCATCACGGACCTGGTGGTGGGACTCGAGGACGTATCGAAGTTCCCGGATCTGTTCGCCGAGCTGTCGCGTCGTGGCTGGACGGACACGGACCTGCGGAAGTTGGCGGGCGACAACGTGCTTCGCGCGTTGAAGCAGGCGGAAGCCGTTTCGGCGCGGCTCAAGAAGCAGCGGCCACCGTCGACGAAGACCATCCAGCAGATGGACGGTAAGGTCGCGCAGTAGCCGGAAGCTGGGGAACCGGGATGCGTGTAGTACGCCTCGGTTCCCAGTTCCCGGTTCCCAGTTCCCAGTCTTCGTGTGCCCCGCGTCACCAATCGGCGCCGTCAGTCGTCGGTGTGACGGCAACGCTGCTGCGACCGAATCGTCCTCGCATTAGGATGGACCACGTGCTGCGCATCCCTGAATCAGACCGTTGCTCGTCGTGATTAGCTCGTCTCGATCGCTCGTTATCTTCGCGAACGCGCCCGAAAAGGGCCGCGTCAAGTCCCGCATCGCCGCGGACCTCGGACCCGACGTCGCACTCACGGCCTACAAGACGCTGGCCGAGCACGCGGTGGCGGCGGCGTCGCAGGTGGACTGGTGCCGCAAGACCATCGCGTACGCGCCTAACGGCACTGGCGAGGCGATGCGCAGCTGGTTCGGGGACCTGTTCGACTATCGCGCGCAGGGCGACGGCGATCTCGGGCGGCGGATGCTGGCGGCGTTCGAGCGGGCCTTCTCGGACGGTGCGGACCGGGTGATCCTCATCGGCGTGGACTGCCCGGGCGTGACGGAAGCGATCATCACGGAGGCGTTCGCCCGGCTCGACCCCGCGGACGCGGTGATCGGTCCCTCCTTCGACGGCGGCTACTACCTCATCGGCATGAAGAAGCCGATCAAGGAGCTATTCACGGACATCCCGTTCGGTACGGGCGACACGCTGCAGAAGACACTGATGTCCGCGCGGCGCGCCAGCATTCGTGTGTCGCTGCTGGAGTGGAAGCGCGACGTCAATACGGGCGATGCCTGGAGGGGCGTGGCCAAGACGCTTACGGAGAACAAGCCCGTCTTCAAGTCCGCGTTCGCGTTCTAGATCGAGCCGCCACGGGGTGTTTGTCTGGCACCATCGTGGCGCTTGGCCCGGGGCCCGGCTCCATCGTGGCGCGAGGCGCGGGGACTCGGCTTCGTCGGCTGACGCGCGCTTCACGCCCTGAGCCAGCGGGCACTGGGGCCCGTGCGGGGATGGTGCCGGTGCCCCGCTGTCTCCGGGCTACGCGCGTACGCCTCCTCCGCCGAGCCCCCGCGCCCCACGGCATCGCACGCTGACCGCACGCTGCTCGTCACCGCGCACGCACCGGGACTCGGCTCGGAATGATTACGCTCCGACGTCTCCCGTCTCCCGTCTCCCGCACCGCTACCCGCTACCCGCTACCCGTCTCCCTTCCGCGCGCCTGACGGTGGACCAGACTCTCCCGCACCGCCGCTGCCAGCCGACGCGCCGCGCTGAACATCGCGGTAGGGTCCACGTGCGCGTACCCAAGCAGGACGCCCGGACGTCCCGCGCCACGGCCCACCGCGAACGCGGACAGACGGATCGCATCCACCCCGCGCGCCGCGGCGCGCCGGGATACGTCTGCGTCGTCGACCTCTCCAGGCAGCCAGCCCACCAGGTGCATGCCCGAGCCGGCCGGCGCGGCGTCGATCAGCCCATCGCACTCCGCCCGTAACGCCTCGAGAAGAAACCGCTGGCGCTCGGCATATACCGCGCGCATTCGGCGCACATGCCGCTCGAAATGTCCATCGCCGATGAAATCCGCGAGGACCATCTGCTCGAGCACTGCTTGCTGCGTTCCGGCGAACTGGCGCGCGGCGGTGAGGGCGGGGAGCAGCGAATGCGGCGCAATCACGAAGCCGATGCGCAGGGCGGGGAACATGACCTTGCTGAACGTGCCGACGTAGACGACCCGCCCCTCCGTATCGAGCCCCTGCAGCGCCGTCAGCGGACGGCTCACGTAGCGAAACTCGCTGTCGTAGTCGTCCTCCACGATCCAGGCCTGCATGTCGCCGGCGGCGGCGAGCAGCTCGAGCCGGCGGGACAGCGACATCGTGACGCCCAACGGAAATTGATGCGACGGCGTGACGTAGATGAGGCGCGCCGTCGGGGCGCCGACGCGGCCGGCGGCCACGCTCATGCCGTCGGCGTCGACCGGGACGCCGGTCACGTGCAGGCCCGCGGCGGCAAAGGCGCCGAACGCGCCGTGATAGCCCGGATCCTCGATCCACGCCGAGTCGCCGGGGTCGGTGACGACGCGCGCCACGAGGTCGAGTCCCTGCTGCGACCCGCCGACGATCACCACCTGATCCGCGGTGCACGTCACCCCGCGCGCGACGCCCACGTAGCGCGCGACCGCCTCCCGCAGCGGCCGGTAGCCTAACGAGTCGGCATAACCCGCCGAGTCGGCCCCGAGGTCGCGGCCGCGGGTGGCGACGAGGCGAGCCCACGTCGGCCACGGGAACAGATCGAGCGCCGGGACGCCAGGCGCGAACGGCACGATCCCTTCCTCCACGGCGGACTTCCGGCGCGCATGCTCCACGAGCAGCGTGCCCCGCGCGGACGGCGTGTTCGCCGGTGCGGTCGGCGTCGTGCGGGCCCGTGGCCGCGCGCGCGCGTGCAGGAGATGCTCCGGCATCGTGTGGCTCACGCGCGTGCCGCGGCCGACGCGGCTCTCGACGTAGCCTTCGGCGAGCAGCTGGTCGAACGCGGTGACGACGGTGTTGCGAGAGACGCCGAGATCGATCGCGAGCGCACGGGTGGATGGCAGCCGCAGTCCGGCTGCGAGGCGACCGGCGAGGATGCCGTCGCGCAGCGAGCGATAGATCTGGCGCGACAGCGAGTCGCTCGCTTTCGGATCGAGCGCGATCAGGACAGGAATGCCCTCAGGGGCGCGCCGCCGGGTCATGATCGAGATGATGCGCTTCGGACTGCGACCTCGGAAGCGACGAGCCGGATTGCGACGCCGTCCTGAGCTTGCACACGTCGATTCTCATTCGTCTGAAGGCTGTTCGCGCGCCCGGACGGTGGAGCTCGGGCGCGTGAGACGGCGCGATGGGCGCCGCTCGGTCGCGCCCCGCCGCGTTCGTCGAGCCGTCCGCAACGTAGCTCGCGAGACGATCGAGCACGGTCGCCCAGAGCCGCATGAGCCACGCGGCCTCCCTGCGGCTCGCGATCTTGGCGTGCGCCACGAGGAGTTCGGTGCGACCCGCACGATCGCGGAACGTCAGGTCGATGGTCGATACCTGCTGCGTCATGCCGTGGTGTGCCCAGCTCAGCGAGAGCGATTCGGGAGGAAGGATGTCGATCATCGTCCCGCTGATGACGTGAATCGTCGCCCCTTCGGCAAGCTCGAGCCGGAAAGCGCCGCCGCGGTACGGCGCCAGCGTCGTGCGGGATCGGTCACGGAGCCGCATCCAGCTGTCCCATGCGCTGCAGCGCGTCCACGCGTCGAAGAGCTCCTGCCGCGAAACGGGGTAGAGTCGTCGTGCTCGAATGCGGAGGGTCTGGTCGGCGGGGTCCGCACCAGGCGGGGCGCATTCCAGCACTGGGCCGTTGGCGAGCGGGCGGGAAGTCGGGGAAGTCTCGGACGACGGCAGGGGCATGGGCCTCCGATCGAGGGTGCGCTACCTAACGCCGCTGGCCGGCGGCGAGGGGAATTGGACGACGATCGGGGCAGTGAACGGCGAGGGCCAGAGCCAAACAGGCACTCCATGGTTCGTCCAAACATT
>Ga0207681_10002625_pt1 | contig 11393 bp, 10 predicted proteins | sample KBSS53metaG_FD_184324 | JGI IMG/M metagenome (GOLD analysis project Ga0207681, IMG submission 184324) | Switchgrass rhizosphere microbial communities from Kellogg Biological Station, Michigan, USA - KBS S5-3 metaG (SPAdes) (version 2) | ecosystem: Host-associated > Plants > Roots > Rhizosphere... | reverse complement strand
CGCCGGGCTAAAGGGAGCGGTGCTGAATCTTCGCGGCCGGAGCATTCAGTACAACATCCTGCAGCGCGAAGTGGACACCAACCGCAGCCTCTATGACGCGCTTCTCCAGCGCTACAAGGAAATCGGAGTGGCCGGCGGAGTCGGATCGGCTCCCGTCTCGATCGTCGACCGCGCTGACACGCCGGCTTCCCCTTACAAGCCGAACCTGCTGCTCAATCTCCTGCTCGGGATCGCCGGGGGGCTCCTTGCCGGTATCGGAGCCGCGATCGGCCTGGAATTCATCAACGACACGATCAAGACCCGCGAGGACGTCCGCAACAAACTCGGTCTTGCCTGTCTTGGCGCAATTCCGAAGACCGGTGCGAAGGACGCATTCATCGAGGATTTGAAGAATCCCGCCTCCGTGGTCTCTGAGGCTTATTCGGCGGTGGTCGCCGCGCTCCGCTTCAGTACCGAAGCTGGAATGCCCAAAGTGCTGCTCGTAACCAGCACTCAGCCTGGCGAGGGCAAGTCGTCGACCGCATTGGCCCTGGCCCAAAATTTCGCGCGCCGCGAGAAGCGCGTCCTTCTCGTCGACGGGGACCTTCGCAAGCCGGCCTTCAAGGCTGCTTCCGACAAGATCGGCCTCACCAAGCTACTGACCAGCGAGGACCGGATCGACGGCCATGTCGTCGAAACGCAGCATGACAACCTTCTGCTTCTGCCGAGCGGCCCAATTCCTCCCAATCCCGCCGACCTCCTTTCGACGGGCCGCGTCCGGATCATCCTCAACGAAGCCGCAGAGGCGTTCGACCTAGTGATCGTGGATGCGCCTCCGACGCTTGGCCTCGCTGATGTGCCATTGATTGCGGCTGCGGCCGGCCATGTCATGTTCGTCGTAGAAAGCGGCAAGACCCGCACACGCACTGCGATCGAGTCGTTGAACCGGATTGAAGCAACGGGCGCTCACATCCTCGGCGCGACCCTGACCAAGTCGGCCGATTCCGGCGCCGGCTATGGTTACAAGCGCTATGGTTATGGCTACGGTTACGGCAAGCTCGACAAGAAGCGGACGGAAATCCTGATGATTCCGCAGGATGCCGACAGCTGATCATGACCAGACGGGTGGTTCAGCGCTGATTGTACGGACGATCCTTGTATCGGTGACCGCGTTCCTCGCAGGCTTGGTCGTCGTCCGGAATGCCGTTGTCGCCCAATATGCTGAAACCAGGCCCGAGCTCGCGGCGCGGATCTGGCCCTCCCACCCTGCGTCGAAGCTCTGGTCCGGCCTGACTCAAATCGGGCTCAACGCCCGTGAGCGCAAACCGATCGGTCCGGCGATCTTGGGAACAATCCGGGACGCGGCGGCCAAGTCGCCGCTGGCGCCTGAGCCGTTTATCGTCCGGGGCGTCGAGGCGCGGCTAAGCGGCAACGCAAGTCTTGCGCGCGAGGCGTTCCTCGCCGCAAAGCTGCGCGACGGCCGCTCCATTCCGGCGCGTTACTTCCTTGCCGAGCAATATTTCCGCAGCGGGGATGCGGCGCACGGCCTTCGTGAAATTGCGCTACTCGCTCGGCTGGTGCCGGATGGGGTCGCCGGCCTTGCTCCGTTCATTGCAACCTATGCGAAAGACGGGCGCAACCGGCCGCAGCTCCTCTCGCTGTTCCGGTCCGATCCCCAGCTCGAAGAGGCCGCGCTCACGACTCTCGCGGCCGATGCGGGCAATGCCGACCTGGTCCTCGAGCTCGCCAATTCGTCCGATCGCCCGCCGCTTTGGGCGGGCCGTCTCCTCGAGACTCTGGTTGCCGCGGGGCAATATGAGAAGGCGCACGGCATCTGGGCGCGTCTCGCCCATATTGCGCCCTCATCCAGCTCACTGGTCTTCGATCCCGGCTTCAGGGGCAGCAATGCGCCGCCGCCCTTCAACTGGACGCTTACGTCGTCAACGGTCGGGCTCGCCGAACGCCAGCCCGGCGGGCGCTTGCACGTCATCTTCTACGGTCAAGAGGATGGGGTGCTCGCCACCCAACTCCTCGTGCTGGCCCCAGGGCGTTATCGGCTGGCGATGGCCCTCACCGGCGACCTCGGCCATGCCGGATCGCTCAGTTGGGCCGTGACCTGCGCCGCATCGAATACGGTATTGGGGTCGCTCCGATTGAACGATTCGAAGCTTGCCTCGCAGGGAATGACGTTTGACGTTCCTGCGGACTGCCCCGCCCAGCAGCTTCAGCTTGTCGCGACCGCGCCCGATTTGCCGCAGCAAGCTGAGATCGGCGTTTCGGGCCTGAACCTCAGCCGGGTCCAGATCAATGGCTAGCCGCCTGCGCGAAGGTGTCGCTCCGGCCTATCTCCTTGCGTGCCTGCTCCTGGGCGGAAGCGGACAGGGGATCTGGGCGAACATGGCGCTGCAGTTGCTCGGGCTGGCGCTGATAGGGTGGGCCGCACTCGTCACACCCGCCGCGCCCGCGCCACACGAGGAGCGCCAATTGTTTTGGCTGATCCTGCTGGCGCTCACCGTCATCCTGGTCCAGCTGATTCCATTGCCGCCCGACATCTGGGAGCGTCTTGGCCCAAGGAGCGTGATCGCCGAGGGGTATCGAATCCTCGGAATGCCGGCTCCGAGCATGCCTCTGTCGGTCGCGCCCTACGAAACGATATCGTCCTTGCTATCCCTCATACCGCCTCTCGCCATGCTGGCAGCACTGCTGAGGATCGGTTGCCGACCGCTGGCGCTCGTCCTCGCGCTGGTCGCGGGAACATTTGCGGGCATCCTTCTCGGCGCCCTTCAAGTCAGCAGCCCGGACCCGTCGACCTCTCCCTGGTATCTCTATGAAGAAACCAACTTCGGCGTTGCGACCGGCTTCTTCGCGAATGCCAATCACATGGCGGATTTGCTGGTCATCACCTTACCGTTTCTCGCCGCGGTCCTGGCGCGCGCCGGGCGCAGCGGCCGCAACGTCCAGCGCTATTCGGCGGCCGTCGCGCTCGTAGCCGGCGCAACTCTCGTCATTGCCGTCGGGATTGCGCTTAACGGGTCGCTCGCCGGTTACGGCCTCGCAATCCCGGTGCTCATGGCGAGCGCCATGATCATGCTCCCGCGCCGGAGCGGCGCGCTTCGCTGGATGCCGGCGCTTTCCGCGATCCTGCTGATCGTCACGGTCGGCTGGCTAGCGACCACACCGCTGAGCAGCGAAAGCGCGCTTCGCTCCAACGCCCAAACATCGGTCCAGTCGCGCGAGGAGATTTTGCGGACCTCGGTGAAGGCCGCGGCGGATTTCATGCCCCTTGGTTCCGGGATCGGTTCGTTCCAGCGCGTCTACGCACTTTACGAGGACCATGATCGCCTCGACCCGACGACCTACGTCAACCATGCGCACAATGATTATGTGGAACTCGCGCTCGAAACCGGAGTGCCGGGTCTGATCCTGCTCACGCTCTTCCTCGGCTGGTGGGCGAGGGCGGTGTGGCGGGTGTGGCAACCAACCGGTCCGGATCCTTATGCCCGAGCCGCCTCCGTCGCTTCGGCGGCGATCCTCATCCATAGCCTGGTCGATTTTCCTCTGCGCACCGCCGCGATCGGCGCATGCTTTGCGATGTGCCTCGCGCTCCTCATTCGGCCAAGATCACAGGCCGCTGTCGACAGCTCGGACCTGCGGCCGACGCGCCACGTGGTGGTCGGCTGATTCCTTCGATCGAACGAGGCCGTGACAAGCATATTCCATCAGCTCTGGTACGTGGCCACAGGCGGCATGAGGTCGTGGTACGAAGCCAAGATGTTCATAGAGCATGCGTCGGCGGTGAGCAGCGACGCGCTTCACGTCCTCGTCGGCACACTGGTCTGGATCCTCGCCGCGATCATCCTGCGCAGGAACCTGTCGACTTTGATTCCCTGGACGCTGGTGCTCGGCCTGACTCTCTTCAATGAGGTCGTCGACCTTTGGATCGAACGTTGGCCTGACCTCGCGATGCAATATGGGGAGTCGGCCAAGGACATCGTTCTGACGATGACTCTTCCGACTGTCCTCCTCTTGCTCGCGCGGACCCAGCCGGGATTGTTTCATGCATTCAGGCGAGCGCGGCGCTGAGCTGCCGGGCGGCCTCGCTGACCTTGAAGCCGAGACCGGGCTTCAACAGCAGCTGAGTCAAATGGATGCGCCACGTTCCTAACGGCGTGGAAGTCGGCTCTCGCGATTTCGTTACTTGACGAAAGGCGGATTCAGCCAGTCGCAGATTCGACCGATCCTCCGACAACCGAGCGCGAAGATTCGTCCCGTCCAGCGATCCGTATAAGGCGTCGGCAAGCAGGAAGGCCTGGGCGGCTGCACGGTGCGCGCCGAGCTCCTGCGAACGATCGTACAGCCGTTGAAGCTCGTCGGCGTGGAGCGGATGCAGCAGCGCCGCAAAATCGCTGATCCACTTCAATCGGAACCAGGCGCTCGAGGCGCCGTGCACGCAGAGGTAAGCGAGGAGCTCGTCCTTGGCGAGGGTGGGCAAATTCACCCCACGCGTCACTTCGATGATCTGCGAAGGGGAGTTGACGTCGACGCTTGGAAGGAAGGCCCGGTTATCGACGAGGCGAGTATGAAGCTCGACATGAACTCCGTCCGTTCGCCCCCAAACCGATTCTTTCGACCGCGAATGCCAGGACGGAAGCTCCGCCAGGCCGGCCGGAAGGCGCAGCGAGAATCCGCGGGCCAGCAATATGTCTGCGGCTTCGGAAAGATTGGCCGGATCGATGAGGACATCGATGTCCCAACCCATTTTGAGCATCGGCGAGCGATAGGAGAGCGCGCCGACCGTCAAGCCCTTTACGAAAAGAATTGGGAGGCCTGACTTAGCGAACTCGGAATAAAGGCTTGCGCATTCGTGAGCGATTCCAAGGTTTGTCGCGGCGATGGCTCGAGCGTCGGAGGAGAGTTGTTCCGCCTCGATTTGCGGGATTCGATTTGCGTTGGGAGCAAGCGCGTTCCACGCGAGGCCCTGGACAAGGTGAAATCGCGCCAGCCTTGCGAAATACACCCAGTTCAGATCTGTCCGGATTGAGGGGCGTTCGTCACGCCCGGTTGCGAAATTCCAACGGCAACAGTTCAGGAGTAGGCAAAATTCTGGGCAATGTTCCCGAACCAGCTTCACGGAGCGTTGCGTCCTTCGACATAATTAACAAAGCGGGCAGTCAGCAGTCCGCGCGGTACCGCGAACTCACGCGCATAAAATTGCTGCGGGTCGATTTCGGTTTGATCGGGCCAATCTTCGAGCGCAGCGCGCAATCGCGGCAAATCCAACATCTCGGCCATCCGTTCATCGCGCGCCAGGCGATCGATCTCCGCCAAGAGATCTGCGCGACGGCGGCCGAGGCGAATATGCCAGTCGGCATCCCAACGTCCGTTGAGGCGGTTGGCACGCTGCTCTTCCGGCATGATGCCCTTGGCCATTTCCTTCGCGAGCCAGCGCATTCGTCCATCGCGCATGAACATCTCAACCGGGAGGCCGAAGCAGAATTCCACAAACGGCCGATAAGCCGTCGGGTCGCGGAGCGCGACGCCGTACATCTGCTCGAATGCCTGGTAGATTTCGGGAGCATCCGCATCGCCGTTCCTGAACAGCAGTTTCTGCGCATGGCGGCGGTTCCTTGGCTGGTAACGTTCAATCGCCACGCCCGACTGTTCAAGCCGGCGCTGCGCCCCGGAAGCGATTCGATGCCGCGGGGAAAGGGGCTGTACCATGTCCAGGACAGGCCGATGTTTGGGCTTTGCGAGTCGCCGCAGGGCACGCCAGATTGCATGCGGCATCAGCGGCAAAATGCAACGCACCAGGAAGCGCCCGAAAACTGATCGACCATCGGTCTGGATCCGAGACAAGGCGAGCCACAATTGTCGCCATTTGCCGGTCAAAAAATATTCGACGTATCCCCACTCGCCTTTATCGCTGAAAGTATAATTCCCCCACTCCGCAAGCAACAAGAGGTCGCAACCTTCGCGGGCCGCGCCCGACAGCAAGCCGTGGAACACATACATATTGCACAGGCCTGAGGGTGCCCCGCCCATCAGGTGAAAGAATTCGGTCCAGCGATAATCGTGCTCATATCCCTCATTGGCGGTGTAGTGCGGCTCGATCCTCGGATGCATTGCAGCGAACGCTTCCACCAGCGGCCGCTCGTTCCCGACGAAATATTCCTGGACCCGATCGTCATAGCCAGGCTCCGGATGAAAAGTGAACGTCGGCAGCCTCTGGCTATCCGGCAGAGCCGCAAGCGCACGAAGTGCGACCTGCGGCGTGTCGAGTCCCCCGGAAAGCGTCGCGCCCGGCTTGCGAAAACCCGCCAAACAGGCCCGGACTCCCTCGTCGAGGAGTTGGCCCGCGCGGGCGATGTAATCCGCGTCGCTCGCCAGACGAACCTTCGGGGTCGCAAAGAGATCGTAATATTGACGAAGAACTCTTGGCCGGCCGCGCACCAATTCCACCACGTGGCCGGTGGGCACCTGGCTCACGCCTTCGAAGTAGGTCGACTCGCGGTCGGTAAAATTGATCAACGCGCTGTCGTCGAGCCGTTTCTTGTTGAGCCTCTGCGGTACGCCGGCGGCGAACAGGGCCCGTGGCACGGACGATACCGCGGCCAGATCATCGTCCTGGAAATAATGAAGTGGCGGAGCCCTGAGAGGGCTCCGCGACAGGCGAAGGCGGCTATTTCGCGGGTCGGCAACGACCGCACAATATTCGCCGATGACCCGTCGATCAGCTTCGTCGCCCCACCGCTCGACGGCCAAGCCATAGAGTTGCGCAAGGTTGGTAGCCGTCGCGCCAAGCTCAGCGGCGATTGCCATCGCATTGTCGAAATAGCCGTGGAATGCGGCTATGCGGCCGCTCGGGAGGATCGCCGGCCGCCACGCGCGGCTTGCCGCCGGCGACGAATTAAGCGCTCGATAAGCAAAATGCAGGCCGTCCACGTTGGCCGATCCGGCGTGGCCGCCGATGCCGGCGCACAAAGAGGATGCCAGACGTTTTGAAAGGTCGCGAGCTCCGTCATGTCCGTTGTTTTTCCACGGCCACGCGATTGCGAGCATTTATCGACCCGAAGCCGAGGCAAAATGTTCTGCTACAGCCGGACGAAGCCCGATCTCATCCGGCATGAAATAGCAAGTCAGCTCTTCGTGTTTGCAGCCTGCGTGAGCGGCGTCTGCGAGCCGGCCACATCCCTGATCGTGCCAAGAGCACCAATTTTCGGCTTTTCCCAAGCTCTTCGGCGGGACGCTTCCTTATTCATGCCGAGCTCCTACGCGAAATGGCAGCACAGATGGTCTCAGGACCGACCACTCTAATGCGCGACTAGACATAGGGTTGCAAGCTGCGGCGGTTTTTGAAACCCATCTGAGAGCGCTCAGTCACCAATTCGCAGCGTTTCAACCCATTCACCCGGCAGGTCGCCGATCACCTTATTCCCATTGACCTCGACCCACGCGTGGAGATCGTCTTCGGATCCACGCATTCGAGCGGGTCGCACGGCGAATACCATGGTGTGCGCGAGTCGCTTTCGTCGAAGCATCCGGCTGAGGGCCATGGCGCGGGGTAAGCATTTGGTCGGGAAGGGCAGCCATCGCGCCCCCCAATCGACGTGGGCGGCGAGGCGTCGCGCCTCGGCGAGATCGATTTCCGCGACCTTGCCCGCCGCACCAAGTTTCTGGTGCCACCATCTGAAGGGCGCCAGGGCAATCGTCAGTCTCGCCCGCGTCAACTCAGCCATCGCTACTGCCGTCCGCAGGCGTGATCGCCACCGGTCAGCCCGCAAGCAGCCCGGTTTCCTTTAGCTGCGCGAGGAACTCGTCAACGTCGGAGGCAATCTCTGCTTCGTCGCCGTCGAACTCGCCAGCAAGCGCTGTGAGAAGGCCCTTTCGATCGCGTGTCCCGTCGATCAGCCGCCAAATGATCGCGCCGGTCCCCGCGAGGGAGAAGAATTCGCCGTTGTCGAGCCGCATGACGACGATCTCGTCATCGATGTCAGCTTCGGTGAAGCGGTCGGTAAGCTTCGCGAGTGCGGTCATGTCAGGCCGCGACTTTTGACGCGGTTGGCCACGAGTTCAACGCCTTCCTCGAAACTGGCCGCGTCGACGGGCCGGACGAACCGCGCCATCGGAATTTGGGTCGCCATGCGCGCGAGGTGGGTGAACAGACCTGCGCGGTCAAACTTTCGGGCTTCGGCGAATAGGTGGGCCGTGTAGTGGTCGTCCTGCATCCGGACGAAACGCTCCGCCCCGGCGATCGGTGCGATTACAGGCTGCGGGCCGGTTTCCAGGAAGACCAATTCACCGAGCGGCAAAGCGACTCCGACGTCGCCGGCCGCCGGTTCAGCGTAGAATTTATCGACAGTTTTTGAGACTTTCTCCCGTGGAACGGCGCAGGTCAGCCCGACGGCATCGGGGCGGAGCTTCAGCCTCTTATGCCCTGGCAGGCAGAGAATCCGGTCGGAATCCGACGGATCGAGCAAGAGCGTGTCGTCACAGAACATGGGAAGGCCGTGATTGGCGAGCGCCGCCACCAACGTCGATTTTCCGCCACCTGCCGGCGCCGTGAAGGCAAAGACCTTGTCGTCGAATGCAACGGCGGACGCGTGGATCGGCATAAGGCCGTTCATGCTGGCGATCGCCGAATAGACCCTGCCGTTCAGCCATAGCGATTCTTCGCTGACGTCGATATTTTCTCCGCGCTCGACCGTGATTCCTTCGCCCCTGCAATAGAGAAAATAATGGTCGCCCTCTCCGCGCAGGAGGAAACGGTCGTCGGACAGCTGCCAGCTCATTTCGCCGAGCAAATCGTCGAACAGCGAATGTGGAACTTGGCCAAAGGAGACGTGAGTCTCGCGCTCCATCATGATTTGAGACGGGGTCTTCGGAGTTTCACCAGGGCTTCGCTCCAACGATGCGCGGGTCACAGTCCAAGGTCCGCAATGGGTCGAAGACGGCCGATCAGGGAGGTTAGTGGACATCAGGACGTGCGGTACGTCGAATCAGCTGATTTCTCCACCGTTCCATGATGGATGTGAAGGATCGAATCGCAATGCGCGAGGGTCGACGGGCGATGCGCAACGAGGATCGCCGCGGGACGAGGGTCGAGCTCAATCAAGCCTCGAAGAACCGATGCCTCGCCTTCGTCGTCGAGCGCAGCGGTGGCCTCATCGAGGATCAGCAGCGACGGTCGGCGCAGTAGCGCTCGGGCAATGGTAAGCCGCTGGAGTTCCCCCCCTGAGAGTTGGCTGCCCCGGTCGCCAACCCGCTCGTCAAGGTCGTCGGGCAGCTTTCGAACGCGGTCGGCCAAACCCACGGTTTCCAGGACCGCCCACAATTGCGCCTCATCGGCAATTGCGCCCTCGGCGAGCAGATTGCCGCGCACGCTGTCGTCGAACACCGCGCCTTGCTGGCCAACATAGGCGAGGCCGGCTCGCCACGAGTCCAACACGGCGCCAAGCTCCTCGCCATCGACCGCGACGGTACCTGACTGAGGTACAAGCAACCCCGCCACCAAGTCGACCAGTGTCGTCTTGCCCGACCCCGAGGGCCCGGCGATCCCGATCCACTCGCCGGGGCGAAGCGTCAGGCAGGCGCCCGCAAGCCCTAATCCCGGCTGATGCCAGTAACCGGCATTTTCGAGACGAAGCCCGCCCCACGTGCGGCGTTGGACCGTCGGTGGCTTTTCGCCTGTCTCATCCAGCCCTCCTAGTCTTCTTGTGACCGCCGAGAAGGAAGCACCGAAAGCTGCGACATATTGCGCGGAATGCATAAGCGACTGCGCCGGCGGCACCATCCGCGCGAAAAGAACCACGCTCGCTATTAGCAGCGGAAATGCGAGATGCACCAAGCCCACCCCGATGTAGAGGATTGACGCCGCCGCCAAGGCCGCTGCGAAGGCCGCCAGTTGGCGCGCGGATGCGACGTCGCTCGCGAAACGTACGGCTTCACGTCGGGCCCGTCCGAGGGTCGACTCATATTCGGCGAGAAACTGGCCGGCTGTGCCTTGGGCGAGCGCCGCCTTGAGGCCGGCGTGGAAGCGGAACCCGGAGACTGTGCTTTCCTCCGAGCGCTCGGTAAGCGCAATGCCGCTCGCGACCCCGCGACGGGTCCAGCGGATGGATAGCAAAAAGCCCAGAAGGAGGATGATGGTCGAAACGGCTGCGAGCGCCGGCGAGAGAAAGAACGCGAGTGCCAGCTGCACAGTGAGCATGATCGCGCCCGTCGCGAACCGTTGCGCCTCGCCGACCGCCAGCGCTGCGCGGGGGACATCAGTCAGCAGCAGCGCCTGCATCCCCGCCTGGCCGACGTTCGCGGCAAAGCGCCAACCGCGGCGCGCCAGCGTCACGGCCGCGCGCAGCCTCAGCGATGCTTCATATCCGGCCTGAAGCCGCGCCAGCTCACGATCGCGCAGATAGAGGAGCACCGACCTGGCGCCCATCGCAGCGACGAACAGAGCCAGGACGGCAAGGAAGCGCGTGTCGGATGGTAGCCAGTCCGCGGCGCGAACTAGCCAGGACGCCGTCCCTCCGCCGGTCCCGGTGCCGATCGCGATCGCCGCCAGCGGCACGAGGACTACGATGCCGACACCCTCGGCGAAGGCGCCGAACAACATCAAGGTAAGCGCCAGCCACAGCCCAGCGCCCGCGAACCTGCGATAGTCTCTGATCATCGCGGCAACGCCGCCTGCCATGGCCCGGCTCATGACCCGGCGAATAGCAGATTTGGGGCCGATGCTTAGCCCTGGCGCCAGAAGCGAGTCAGTTTGAGCAAAACGGTGGTGAGCCCTGCTGGATTCGAACCAGCGACCTACTGATTAAAAGTCAGTTGCTCTACCGACTGAGCTAAGGGCCCCACATTACTGGCGCGAGCGTGCGGTTAGCCGCGCGGCGCCCGGCGGGCAAGGCGGTGGGCGAGATGGCGCGCGGTCAGCGGGCCTTCAAGTCGCCAGTTCGGCGCGATCGCGGCGAGCGGATTGAGGACAAAGCTGCGCTTGCCGAGTTGGCGATGGGGGACGGTCAGCCGCCGCGATCGCCACTTCTTGCCGCTCCACAGTGCCACGTCGAGGTCGAGCACGCGGGGGCCCCAGCGTTTTCCGCGGCGGCGGCCGAATTCACGCTCGATGGCCTTCAGACGGACGAGCATGTCCGGCGGCTCCAGCTCGCTTTCGACCAGCGCGACGGCGTTGGCGAAATCGCGGCCGGCTCCTCCGTGGGCCGCGTTGAGGATGATCGGCGAGGCATCGAACAGCCCGAAATCCTGATCGAGCCGGGCGATCGCGGCCTCGACCACGCCGGCCGGGCGGCCGTGCCGGCCGTGCGGGCGGTTCGACCCAATCGCGATGGCGTAGAGATGCGTTGTGCTCGCCACGGCGGTCGGCCTAGGCGAGCACCATGGCATCCGCCAGCCCCATTCCCGAG
>Ga0207681_10002624_pt1 | contig 11395 bp, 9 predicted proteins | sample KBSS53metaG_FD_184324 | JGI IMG/M metagenome (GOLD analysis project Ga0207681, IMG submission 184324) | Switchgrass rhizosphere microbial communities from Kellogg Biological Station, Michigan, USA - KBS S5-3 metaG (SPAdes) (version 2) | ecosystem: Host-associated > Plants > Roots > Rhizosphere >... | reverse complement strand
GGCGGCGCGCTCGCCCTGGATCGTGAGGTGGTTGCCCTCGGTCACGGTGATGTCGAGCTTCGCGGCGTCGATGCCCGGCAGGTCGGCCTCGACGAACAGCGCGGCCTCTTCCTCCCAGACGTTAAGAAGCGGGCCGGCGACCTGGTCCACGACAGGGCCGGTCAGCACGAGCGACAGCGCCAGCACGGCGAGCAACACGACCATCACGAGCGCGACGAGGATCTGCAGCGGCCGCAGCTTCCAGAACGGGCGTCCCTCCGGCGTCTCATAGACGACGTTCGAGGCGCGCATGAATGCGCCGATGTAGCCGGAGGCGGACCACAGCGCGACGCCGAGGCCGACGAAGAACAGGACGCCGGCCGTGCCGCGATGCGCGGTGATCGATCTGATCGGTCCGGCGAACGTGTCGGCCGCGGTTCTCGGCCCGACCGCCGTGACGATGTCGGTCAGCTTTCTCGTCGTCGTGACGGGGTCACCGAAGATGCCGACGATCGACACGAGCGCGATCAACGCCGGGAACAGCGCAAGCAGCCCGTAGTAGGTGAGCGCCGCCGCCCAGTCGGTCATGTTGTCCTCGCGGAACTCGAGCACGGTTCGCTTGAGCGTCGGGAGCAGGCCAGTGCGGGCGTCGGTGCCGGTCGGTCGGTAGTCCTTGCGCATGTCGCTGGGCTACCCGCTCGCCGCGCGCCCATTCGTGCGACCGCCGGAGCTGGCGCTAGGGTGTCCGCCCCCGTGGAGTACCCGAGCGAGACGTTCACCGAGGCCGAGCGCGCGCGACTGGCGCCGCACGTCAGCGATCTCGACGCGCCGGTGTTCGCGCTGCTGAACCTCCCGGAGACGGTGAAGGGCGCCCTGTTCGCACGCTACTCGCGCTACCCCGGGACGCTGCGGCGGCTGTTCCTCGACGAGTTCGCCGACTCGCTGCCAGAGGTACCGGCGGGCTGGGACACGAGCGGCGAGGGCGAGCGAGCCTCGCAGCTGTACGAGAGAATCTTCCTCGGCTACGGCGACGATTCGGTCGCGCAGCTCGGTGGGGCGCACGTCGCCTGCGAGTGGGTCAGCAACGTGCTGACGAAGCTGCTGCAGCGGCCGCGACTGGGCGCGTACCTGGAGCAGTCGACGCGCTACATCGCCTACGACGCCCCGATGGACGCTGGCTCGGCCCCCGGCGACGGCGCGCCGCGCTACCGCTACTACCGCCACGAGCAGCTGGGGCCCGAGTACGAGCGCGCGATGGACGCGCTGTTCGACACGTATGCGGAGCTGCTGCCGCGCGTGTCGGCTTGGGCCGCGGGGCAGTTCCCGCGCCGCGAGGGCGAGGACGAGCGCGCGCACGCGCGCGCTGTGAAGGCGAAGGCGCTCGACCTGCTGCGCGGCCTGCTGCCGGCCGCGTCGCTCTCGCACATGGGCATCTTCGCGACCGGCCAGACGTACGAGCAGCTGATCCTGCACCTGCTCGCACACCCGCTGCCGGAGGCCCAGCGCTACGGCGAGATGATCCTGCGCGCCGTGCAGTCGACGATCCCGTCGTTCGTGACACGCGTCGAGCGGCCCGACCGCGGCGGCGCGTGGGTCGACTACCTGCGCACGCGCGCCGAGGCGGGCTCGGCGTGGGCAGCGCGGCTGGGGCTCTCGGAGGACGCAGATGCGGACGGCTCTGGACCATCGGTGAGACTGCTGCGCCACGACGGCGAGGAGGACGACCTGCTCGCCGCGCTGCTGTTCGAGGCGAGCGGCGTGGGCGAGCAGCAGGCGCACGAGCGCGTCGCGGCGCTTGGGCCGGACGAGCGCGCCGCGCTGCTGCGCGACCTCGTTGGCGCGCGCGAGAACCGCCGCCACCGGCCGGGACGCGGCTTCGAGGCTGTGCGCTATCGGTTCGAGATCGTGTCCGACTACGGGGCGTTCCGGGACTTGCAGCGGCATCGGATGCTGACGTGCCAGTGGCAGGCGCTGACACCGCATCTTGGCGCCGAGGTGCCGGAGGAGGTCGAGCTGGCCGGCTGCGGCGACGACTACCGCCGCGCGCTGGAGGTCTCGCGCAGCGAGTACGAGCGGCTCGCGGGCGCGGGCCTGCGCGAGGCAGCGCCCTACGCCGTGTGCCTCGGCTACCGCATCCGCTACGTGCTCGACATGAACGCGCGCGCGGCGATGCAGCTGATCGAGCTGCGCTCCGGCCGCGAGGGGCACCCGAGCTACCGCGCCGTCGCGCACGCGCTGCACGCAGCGATTGCCGAGGTTCACCCGACGGTCGCCGCGACGATGACGCACATCGACCGCGAGACCGAGCCGCGCCTCGAGCGCATCCTCTCGGAGATCCGCACGCAGGCGAGGCGCGACGCGACCTCCTCCGGGCGAACACTCGACTAAATTTTAGTAAAATGCCTCTATCCGAGGCAACGGCACGGGTGCGGTCGCCTCACTGTTCGCCACCGCGGCCACGCACAACGTGCAGGCGGGGGGCTCGTCGGTGACGATGCCAGGACGACGGCCACCCCGACGGGCTGCGGGGGCTTGTCGCCGATCACGTCCGTTCTGGAAGCGAGGCGAACAAGGGCGTCTGCGGCGCAGGCGGCGCGCACAGGGCGCCGCCGCAGAGCGCCAACTTCAAGCTCGACTTCACGCCGTGATCGCGGCCACACGCGGGTCGTGCGCGCCGCGCGCCGCGCACGACCCCGTGCGGTTCCCTAGCTCTCCGCCGCCTGCGCCTCGGCGATCTTGCCCTGCAGCTGCTGCATCACGTCCGGGTCGCGCAGCGTCGTGACGTCGCCGAGCGCGCGGCCCTCGGCGATGTCGCGCAGCAGGCGCCGCATGATCTTGCCGCTGCGCGTCTTCGGCAGGTCGTCGGCCCAGATGATCCGCTTCGGACGCGCGAACTTGCCGATCCGCTCGGCGACGACCTCGCGGACGCCGGTCTCGACCGCGTCGGTGCCCTCGGCCCCGCCCGTGAGCGTCACGAACGCGCAGATCGCCTGGCCGGTGTCCTCGTCGGACTGGCCGATCACGGCCGCCTCGGCGACGAGCTCATGCGCGACGATCGCCGACTCGACCTCAGCCGTCGAGAGGCGGTGGCCGGAGACGTTGACGACGTCGTCGATGCGCCCGATCACCCAGACGTAGCCGTCCTTGTCCTTGCGCGCCGCATCGCCGACGAGGTAGGTCTCCTTGCCGAAGCGCGCGAAGTACGTCTCGACGAAGCGGTCCTCCTCCTTGTAGAGGGTGCGCAGCATCGACGGCCACGGCTGCGTCAGCACGAGCAGGCCCTGGCCGTTCTCGACCGGCTGCCCGTCGTGCTCGCTCACCACGTCGGCGAACACGCCCGGGAACGGCGTTGTCGCCGAGCCCGGCTTCGTCGCGGTGATGCCGGGCAGCGGCGTGATCATGATCGCGCCGGTCTCCGTCTGCCACCACGTGTCGACGATCGGACAGCGGCCGCCGCCGATCACCTGGTGGTACCACAGCCACGCCTTCGGGTTGATCGGCTCGCCGACCGACCCGAGCAGCCGCAGCGAGGACAGGTCGTGTCTGGCCGGGATGTCCGCCCCCCACTTGATGAACGTGCGGATCGCGGTCGGCGCGGCGTACAAGATCGTCGCTCTGTAGCGCTCGGCGATCTCCCACCAGATGCCCTTGTGCGGGTAGTCGGGCGCGCCCTCCCACATCACCGAGGTCGCACCGTTGCAGAGCGGTCCGTAGACGATGTAGGAGTGGCCGGTGACCCAGCCGACGTCGGCCGCGCACCAGTACACGTCCGACTCGGGCTTCAGGTCGAACACGTATCTGTGCGTCGCGGCGACACCGGTGAGGTAGCCGCCCGTCGTGTGCAGGATCCCCTTGGGCTTTGCGGTCGAGCCCGACGTGTAGAGGATGTACAGCGGGTGCTCGGCGTCGAGCGGCTCCGGCGAGCACTCCGGGTCCGCCGCAGCGCAGACCTCGTCGTAGAAGACGTCGCGCCCGTCGCGCATCGGCACGTCGATGCCGGTGTGGCGCACGACGACGATGTGCTCCAACGTGCCGAGGTCGCCCATGTGCTCGTCGACCTGCTGCTTGATCGGCGCCGTCTTGCCCTTGCGCCGCGCGCCGTCGACCGTGATCAGTGCCTTCGCCTCGGAGAACTCCATCCGCTCGCGCACCGACTCGGCGGAGAAGCCGCCGAAGACGACGTTGTGCGGGGCGCCGATGCGCGCGCACGCGAGCATCGCGACGACGACCTCGGGGATCATCGGCAGATAGATCCCGACGACGTCGCCGGGACGGATACCGAGGTCCTTCAGCGCGTTCGCGAAGCGCTGCACGTCGCGGTGCAGGTCCGCGTAGGTGACATCGCGCTCCTCGCCCTCCTCACCGCGCCAGTGGTACGCGACGCGCTCGCCGCGTCCCGCCTCGACGTGGCGGTCAAGGCAGTTGTAGGACGCGTTCAGCTTGCCGCCGACGAACCACTTGTAGAACGGTGGATTTGAATCGTCGAGCACCGTGTCCCAGCGCTCGATCCAGTCGAGCGATTCGGCCTGTCGAGCCCACCACGCCTGCGGATCGCGCGCCGCTTCCGCGTAGACCGCCGGATCGTTCAGCAGCGCGTTCGCGCGAAACGAGTCCGATGGCTCGAACCGCTCGATCTCCAGCATCTGCTCGAGCTGGTGCTCAAGGCTCCCCCGCTCGGTCGCTGCGCCGTCTGACATCTCGCTCCTCTCAATGACGGAATCGAACGCGGGTCGGCGGTCCCGCTCCCTGTGTTCTACTCCTCTGCCACCGCGGGCGCCGTCGCGCCGATCAGGCTCGGCTACGATCGCCGGGGCACGCAGCGCGACGACGCGGAGGTTCGGGATGGACGAGGCGACGACGTTCCCGCTCGACGAGAGCGATCTCCCGACCCACTGGGTCAACCTCGCACCGGATCTCCCCGAGCCGCCGCTGCCGCCGCTTCACCCCGGGACGCTGCAGCCGGCCGGACCCGACGACCTCGCCGCCATCTTTCCGCCGGGCGTGATCGCGCAGGAGGTCGCCGCCACGCCGCTCGTCGAGATCCCCGAGCGCGTGCGCGAGGCGTACAAGCTGTGGCGCCCGACGCCGCTGTTCCGCGCGCGGCGGCTCGAGGAGGCGCTCGACACGCCGGCGCACATCTACGTCAAGTATGAGGGCGTCTCCCCCGCCGGCTCGCACAAGCCCAACAGCGCGATCGCGCAGGCCTACGAGAACGCACGCGCCGGCGTACGCAAGCTCGTGACCGAGACGGGCGCCGGCCAGTGGGGCTCCGCGCTCGCGTTCGCGTGCAGCCTGTTCGGGCTCGAGTGCGAGGTCTTCATGGTCGGCTCCTCGTATGACCAGAAGCCCTACCGGCGCTCGATGATGGAGACCTGGGGCGCGACGGTGCACCGCTCGCCGAGTGAGCTGACCGAGGCCGGGCGTGGGCAGGCCGCGCACCCGACGGGCTCGCTCGGGATCGCGATCTCCGAGGCGGTCGAGGTCGCCGCAAACGCGGACGACACGAACTACGCGCTCGGCTCGGTCTTGAATCACGTCTGCCTGCACCAGACGGTGATCGGACAGGAGGCGCTGACACAGCTCGAGCTGGCAGGCGAGGCGCCGGACGTGGTCGTCGGCTGCGTCGGCGGGGGCTCGAACTTCGCCGGACTCGCGTTCCCGTTCATGCGACTCGTGCTGCGTGGGCTCATGCGCACGCGCTTCCTCGCGGCCGAGCCGGCCGCCTGCCCGACGCTCACGCGCGGCGCCTACCGCTACGACTTCGGCGACACGAGCGGGCTCACGCCGCTGCTGCCGATGTACACGCTCGGGCACGACTTCGTCCCGCCGCCGGTGCACGCCGGCGGCCTGCGCTACCACGGCGACGCACCACTCGTGTGCGCGCTCGTGCACAGCGGGCTGATCGAGGCGCGCGCCTACAAGCAGAACGACGCGTTCGCGGCCGCGCTGCAGTTCGCCCGCACCCAGGGCGTCATCCCCGGGCCCGAGCCGGCGCACGCGGTGAAGGCGGCGATCGACGAGGCGCTGGCCGCCCGCGAAGCGGGCGAGCGGCGCACGATCCTGCTCGGCCTCTCCGGCCACGGCCACTTCGACCTGTCCGCCTATGACGCGTACCTGTCCGGCTCATTGGAGGATCCGGAGTTCTCGGAGGCCGACATGGACGCCGCGCTCGCGCGCCTGCCGGAGGCGCCGGCGATCGCCTTCTGACCGGGGGGCGGAACCTGCGTCAGCGCGTTCGGTAGCCGATCGCGTGCAGTTCCATCTTGCCGCACTCGATCTCCACCTGTGCGAAGCCGGCGGCGCGCAGCTTGCGTTCCAGCGAGCTTTTGGTGTAGCCGGTCCTGTGGGCCATGTGGACGCTTTCTGTGGCGATCGACTCGGAGTGGCCGTAGACGATGTCCAGCGCGGCAACCTGCCCGAGCGCCGTCCTGGCGAACGGCTCGTCGAGCAGCCCCTGCACTATGCGCTCCGCGACCTGCTGCAAATCCGGCGTCTGAATCCGCGCGAATCCGCCGGGCCTCAGCACACGGAAGAACTCGCTCAGGACCGCCGGCACCTCGTGCGCGTAGACGTGCTCGATGTTGTGCGAGGACCAGATGGCGTCGACCGACGCCGACGGCACGTTGCGCATGTCGACGATCGTGCCGACGATGTCGGGATCGACGTGCGGATCGATGTCGAACCGCACCTCGTGCCACTCAGGCGCACGGAGCTCCGAAGGCAGCGTGATCTCATTGCCGCGCGGTCCGCAGCCCACGTGCAGCAGGATCCTCTTGCCCTCCGGCAGATCGCGCGGCATCCCGCGCTGCTGTCGACCCAGCCTCAGCATGCTCCCCCTTCGCAGCCGACCGACTCAAGGCGTTAAACCTGGAAGCAGTCTAACGCGCGCCGCTCGGGTCGCCGTCGACGGCGAATCACTCAGCGGCGCTTGCGCTTCTTGCGCTTCGCCGGCGTCACGCCGGGCAGCTCGTCCGGCTCCGCCGCGCTGCCCTCGACGACATCGCCGTCGTCCGGCGTGCCGCGACGCGCCTCCGCCTCGCGCACGCGCTGCTCGCGCATCTCCGCCGGGCTCGGCCATGGCATCGCCTCACCGCTCTGCCACGCGGGCGGCGTACCACTCGGCGAGCGGCCCGCGAACAGCATCGCGAGCGCGCCAAGCCAGTAGACCTGCACGATCGGGATCGGCACAAACGCGAGCACGAACAGCGCGCCGGAGATCACGCCGAGATAGCCGAGGAAGCGCGTCAGCAGGCCCACGCGCATTGCATTGATCGAGATCATCACGATCGCGAGCGCGAGCGCCAGCTGCACGAACAGGCCGAGCAGCGGCGGCACGCCGGCGTCGATCGCCTTGCGCGCCTCCTCGTAGGTCTGCGAACTCTGTGTCGCGAAGTGCCCGACGTTGACGCCGAGCGCGACCTGGTACGCGACCGTGAAGATCGCGACGCCGATGCCGCCAATCCACGGCAGCGGGCGCATCTGCCACGGCAGCTCCGGGCTGCGGGCCTTCGTCGCGCGGTAGAGGAAGTCGAGGACGAACGCGATCGCGACTGCCCCGATCACCGAGCAGGCGGCACTCGCATACTGCGACGCCTGGTTGTCGTGGTAGAACAGCAGCGCGGCGGGGAGATTGTCCGGCGGCGCGCCGGCAGCGACTCGCCCGACGAGGCTGCCGAGGAGCGTGAAGACCGCCCCGACGATCGCGAAGACCGTCATCCGCGGGCGCTCGCGCGCCTCCGCCTGCAGGGTCTCCGCGGTCGCCATGGGGCGCACATGCTAGTGCGGAGCTCAGCGCGAGCGCCCCACGGTGCCGGCGGCGGGCGTCAGCCGGCGTCAGGCGGGGCGGAGTTGGCGAAGATCTGCTCGTTGCCGTGCGAGTAGATCTCGATCACCGAGCCCCACGGGTCCTCGCAGTAGCAGAACGCGTACGGCCGTCCCGCGGCCAGCGGCCACACGCGCGTGCGCTGGCGCCCGCCCGCCGCGACGATCCGCTGCGCGAGGCCGGCGACGTCCGGGTCGACGACGCAGAAGTGAAAGATCCCGGTGCGCCACCACGGCAGGTTGTCGTCGGGCCGCTCGGCCGGCGGGTCGACGAACTCGATCAGCTCGACGGCCGTCCCGTTCGCGCTCGCCAGGTGCGCGACGCGCATGTGCCGTGCGCGCGGGCCGAGCACGTCCTCCATCAGCTCGCGCACCGGCTCGCCCATGTCGACGTGCGCGTCGCCGGGCGGCGCGATCAGGCGGAGGCCGAGCAGCTCGCCGTACCAGGCGACGGCCGCGTCGAGGTCGGGGACGGTGATGCCAACGTGGGCGATCGCCACGGGGCGGGAGGTCTGCGTCACTGCGCGCTCCTTCGGGTCGGACTGGGGGGTGCGCGTCATGCCGCCGTCCACATGGGCCCCGACCCGGTGGCACACGGTCGCGCGATCCTAGCGCAGCCTGCGCACGCGCTCGCGGGCCGCGCCCGACCCGCCTAGACTCGGTGCGATGGAGATCCGCGAGGTGATGACGGCGTCGGTCGTGACGGCCGATCCGGCGACGCCGGTGCGGGAGGTCGCCGCGCTGATGCGCGAGCGCAACGTCGGCTCGGTCGTGCTCGTGCGCGACGCGGCGCCGGTGGGGATCGTGACCGACCGCGACCTGGCGGTGAGCGTGCTGGCCGACGGGCGCAGCGGTGAGGACCATGCGGTCGACCACGCCAGCGCGCCGGTCGTGACCGGGACGCCGGACATGGACGTCACCGACGCGTGCGAGCTGCTCGTCCAGCACGGCATCCGCCGGCTGCCAATCGTCGACGGGCACCGTCTCACAGGCATCGTCACGCTCGACGATCTCGCTGCGCGTACGGGCGACGCCGCGCTCGTCGCGCAGCTCGCCTCGCAGGTCACGCGCGCCGCGCTGCCGGACTTCTACTTTCACCAGCGGGGCGGCTGAGGCACGGCCATGGCACAGCGCGGGCCGATCGTCGTCTACGGAGCAACCGGATTCACGGGTGCGCTGATCGCGCACGAGCTGCGGCGACGCGGGTTGGAGATGGTGCTGGCCGGGCGTAGCGCGGAGAAGCTGGCGCAGCTGGCAGACGCACTGGGCGGCGACGTCACTACGCGCGCGGTCGCGCTCGACGACGACGCCGGCCTGCGTGACCTGCTGTCCGACGCCGCTGCCGTCATCGCCTGTGCCGGGCCGTTCGTGCAGCACGGCGAGCCGGTCGTGCGCGCCGCCGCCGCGACCGGCACCCACTATGTCGACACGACCGGCGAGCAGCCGTTCATGCAGCTCGTGCGCGATCGCTACGACGCGCCGGCACGCAGATCGGGCGCCGCGCTCGTGCCAGCGATGGGCTTCGACTATCTCCCCGGTGATCTGCTTGCGCACCTGACTGCACAGGGCGTGGAGCCACTGCGCGAGCTCGTACTCGCCTACGCCCCGAAGGGCGTCCGGCCGACGCGCGGCACGCTGCGCAGCGCCCTCGGGATGGTCGCGGAACCGAGCGTGGTCTACGAGGACGGCGGCTGGCGCGCCGCGCCGCTGCGCGTGCCGCGTGCGTCGTTCGCGTTCCCGCAGCCAGTCGGCGACCAGCCGGTCATGCCCTACCCGTCCGGCGAGCTGTTGACGGTGCCGCGGCACGTGCAGACGCGCGCGGTCAGATCGCTCATCACGCTCGAGACGTTCGCCGGGACGCCGAAGGCGGCGCCGCTCGCGCCGCTGCTGATGCCAGGGATGGTGCTTGCGCTGCGCTCGCCGCTCAAGCGCGCGCTCGAGCCGCTGCTCGCGCGCTTCCCCGAGGGCCCATCGCCGGAGTCGCGCGCCCGGGTGAGCTTCACGATCGTCGCGGAAGCCCATGGCAAGGACGGCCGCACGCGCCGCGGCGTCGCCACTGGCGGCGACGTCTACGCGCTCACCGCCTTCACCGCGGTGCACGGCGCCGCCCTGATGGCGCAGGAGGCCTACGACCACGCCGGGTTCCTCGCGCCCGCCGAGGCGTACGACGCCAAGCTGTTCCTCGACGCGCTCGCCGCGCATGGCGTCGCGTACGACGTCGCCGCCTGAAGGCCCGCCTTTTCGGCCAATCGCCCTGTCGGCGATGCGCCGAAGCGTCCGTGGCCGAATGGTCAGGGAGCGGCGAGCATGGGTAGACCGACGCCACGACGTCACGGAGCCCGGAGGAGCTGCGTTTGTCCGAGGTGCAGGCCGATCAGCGAGGTGCCCCTGCCGTCTCCGCAAGCGGGCTGCGCAAGGTCTACGGGGACGTCGTCGCGCTCGCGCGCCTCACGCTCGACGTGTGGCCGGGGGAATTCTTCACGCTGCTCGGCCCGTCGGGCTCGGGTAAGACGACGACGCTGCGGCTGATCGCCGGCTTCGAGCGTCCCGATGCGGGCCGCGTGCTGCTCGACGGCGTCGACGTGACCGGCCGCCCGCCGTATCAGCGCGACGTCAACACGGTCTTCCAGGACTACGCGCTGTTTCCGCACATGACGGTCGCCGAGAACGTCGCCTACGGCTTGATGGTGAAGGGCGTCGGACGCAGAGACCGCGTCGCGCGCGCGCAGGAGGCATTGCGGCTCGTGCAGCTCGGGGAGCACGGCGACCGCAAGCCGATCCAGCTCTCGGGGGGGCAGCGTCAGCGCGTCGCGCTCGCGCGCGCGCTCGTGAACCGCCCGCGCGTGCTGCTGCTCGACGAGCCGCTCGGCGCGCTCGACCTCAAGCTGCGCCAGGACATGCAGCTGGAGCTCAAGCGCATCCAGCGCGAGCTGAGCGACGGCGTGACGTTCCTCTACGTCACGCACGACCAGGACGAGGCATTGACGATGAGCGACCGCATCGCCGTCTTCTCGACCGGGAGCATCGAGCAGGTCGGCACGCCGCGCGAGATCTATGAGCGTCCCGCCAACGAGTTCGTCGCCGGCTTCGTCGGCACCTCGAACATCGTCGAGCGCGACGGGCGCCGCTGCACCATCCGCCCCGAGAAGGTGCGCCTGTTGCCGGCCGACACGCCGGCTCCCGATGGCGACGTCTCAGCGCTCGGCGCCGTGCGCGAGGTCGTCTACCTGGGCTCGAGCACCCGGTACGTCGTCGCGCTCGACGACGGCGGCACGCTCGTGGCGATGCGCCAGAACGCCGAGTCGGACGACGGCGCCGCGTCGGAGGAGCGCGGCCGCCGCGTGCGGCTCGCATGGAGACCGCAGCACATGACCGCCGTGGACGAAGCGCCCCCGGCGGCGCCGCAGCAAACACCTGAGGAGGTGCCGCAGTGAGGAACGACGCGAGGAACCTGCTCATCGTGGGCGTGTTGACGCTCTGCCTGATGGGTCTCGTCGCCTGCGGGGGCGGCGACAACGGCGGCTCGACGACGTCAAACCTGCCGACCTCGATCGGCAGAGGCGAGGGCGAGCTGAACCTGATCGCGTGGGAGGGC
>Ga0207681_10002623_pt1 | contig 11397 bp, 14 predicted proteins | sample KBSS53metaG_FD_184324 | JGI IMG/M metagenome (GOLD analysis project Ga0207681, IMG submission 184324) | Switchgrass rhizosphere microbial communities from Kellogg Biological Station, Michigan, USA - KBS S5-3 metaG (SPAdes) (version 2) | ecosystem: Host-associated > Plants > Roots > Rhizosphere... | reverse complement strand
TGGCCGCCTGGGCAATCACCCGCCAGTTCATCCTGGCGCACGGAAGTGAGGTTGTGGCTGAGGTCGCCGGAGGCCACGCGTTCGGCCACCTGCAGCGTCTGGTTCAGCGGAAGAATGATCTGGCGGGTGATTGCCCAGGCGGCCACCAGGCCGAAGATCAACGCCAGCACGGTCGCCAGCAGCAACAGTTGTTTGGCATGTGCGGCATCGGTGTCGCGCACCACGGTTTGCGACGTGGTGAGTTGTTCGCTGTGGCTCTGCAGAGTGTCGCCCTGGGCGCTCATGATTTTCAGCGCGGCAGCGGCGGCCGTCTGTGAGTCGCGGTACTGGCTGACGGCAGCGCGGTAGGCTTGCAGCGAAGTGCTGGCCTCCTGCAGGTTGGCCTGGTACTGCGCGGGCAGTTGTCCTTCGAGTTCGGTGATTTTCTTCAGGGCATTGTCGATGGCATCCAGGGCCGGTTGCTCGGCCTCGACCTTGCCGCTGTAGGTGTAGCCACGCACCTGGAAGCGCGCTTGCTGGATCAGTTTGCTCAGGTCGACCACGCTGTTGAACTGGGTGACGCTATCGCCTTGCAGCAGGGATTTTTCCACCTCACTGACCTTGGCCACGGCGTTGTCGGCGGTGTCGCCCAGCCTGCTGCGCGCACCTTCACGCTTGAGCCCGGCCTGGACCATGGCGCCAAAGGCTTTTTTGTATTGGTTCAGGGCATCCTGTTGCTGTTCCACCAGGGCCTTGTCGGCGGGTTGCTCGATCAGGTCGGCGGCGGTTTTGAGGCCGCTGTCCAGTTTGGCGATCAAGCCGTTGACCGCGTCCGTGCCTTGTTCGCCGCGACGCATTTCGAAGTCCAGGCGCGCCAGGCGCAAGTCCTTGGTCAGCCCGTTGAGGCTGGAGATATAACCCAGCTTGTCACCGCGACTGGTGACATCCCCCAAGCCGGTCCAACCGGTGAAGGTGATCATCAGCGTGAGCAGCAATACCAGGCCGAAGCCCACGCCGAGTTTGGTTTTGACGCTGACATTCCCCAGCTTTTCGGCTAACCAACGATACATGCTGCGAACTCCCCTGGAACAAGGCTTGGACTTATTCAAAGGGTATCGGCCGGCATGCGCAATTCTGTAGTGAAGCTGTACCCGTGTGGGAGGGGGCTCAGGGCGGTCAGAAGAGGCGGGCGAGCAGGGCGGTGACGGCGGTTTCGACGCGCAGGATGCGGGCGCCGAGTTGTACCGGCTGCAAGCCGGCCTTGGCCAGCAGGTCCACTTCGTAGGGAATCCAGCCGCCCTCGGGACCAATCGCCAGAGTCACTGGCTCGTCGAGGCCGCGGGGGCAGGCTGGGTAGTCGCCAGGATGACCGACCAGGCCCAGGGTGCCTTCAACCAGTGCCGGCAGGCGGTCTTCGACAAACGGCTTGAAGCGCTTCTCGATAATGATCTCGGGCAGCACCGTGTCCCGCGCCTGTTCCAGGCCGAGGATCAATTGCTCGCGAATCGCCTCGGGCTCCAGGAAGGGGGTTTGCCAGAAGCTCTTCTCGACCCGGTAACTGTTGACCAGCACTACTTTGGGCACGCCCATGGCCGCTACGGTCTGCAGCACTCGGCGCAGCATCTTCGGGCGCGGCAGGGCCAGCAGCAGGGTCAGCGGCAGTTTGGCCGGCGGCGGTTGGTCGAAGCTCACATGCAACTCGGCTTCACTGGCCTCCAGGCGCAGCAGTTGGGCATTGCCCATCAACCCGCCGATGCGGCCGACGCGCAGGTTGTCGCCTACGGCGGCACGGTGGACTTCCTGCATGTGCACCAGGCGCCGATCACGCAGCACCACGCGGTCGGCCGCGATGAAGTCGGCCTCCTCCAGCAGCAACAGGTTCACGGCTGGGTCGCTGGCGGCTGGTCGTCGTCGCGCTGGTCGTCCGGGTGTTCGCCGCGCTTGCTGATCAGGCTGCTGAACAGGATGCCGATCTCGAACAGCATCCACATCGGCACGGCCAGCAGGGTCTGGGAGAAGATGTCCGGCGGCGTGAGGATCATGCCGACCACGAAGCAGCCGATGATCACGTACGGGCGAATCTTCTTCAGGTACGCCACGTTGACCACGCCGATCCATACCAGCAGCACCACGGCCACCGGAATTTCGAAGGCCACGCCAAAGGCGAAGAACAACGTCATCACGAAGTCGAGGTAGCTGGTGATGTCGGTCATCATTTCCACACCGGCCGGGGTGGCGGCGGCGAAGAACTTGAAGATCAGCGGGAACACCAGGAAGTAGGCGAACGCCATGCCGGTGTAGAACAGCAGGATGCTCGACACCAATAACGGCACCGCGATGCGTTTCTCGTGCTTGTACAGGCCCGGCGCGATGAAGCCCCAGATCTGGTGCAGGATCACCGGGATCGCCAGGAACAGCGAGACCATCATGGTCAGCTTCAGCGGCGTGAGGAACGGCGACGACACATCGGTGGCGATCATCGTCGCGCCGGCCGGCAGGTACTGGCGCAGCGGCGTGGAGACAAAGGTGTAGATCTGCTGGGTAAAGGCGAACAACCCGGCAAAGATGATGAAGATGGCCGCTACGCAACGCAGCAGGCGGGTACGCAGCTCGGTGAGGTGCGAGACCAGCGGCATGTGCTGGTCGTTTTCCGGTTTATCAGCGCTCATGGGGCTCGCGGCGGCAATGTAGGGTCATGGGGCGCGGGCGACGCGACAGGCGTCGGCGCAGGCTCGGTTGGCGCGGAGGGTGCCACGGGAGCGGCTTCAACGGAAGGCGCGATGCTGTTTTGAGCCGCAGGTTCGACCGGTTTGGCAGGCTCCTGCACGGGCGACAGAATCTTGCGGGCTTCCTGCTCCAACGAGAGGATGTGCTCGTTGTGCAGTTGCCGGCGGATCTCGTCGGCGCCGATTTCCCGTTCAACTTCCTGTTTGATGGCGTTGAAACTGCGTTTCAGGCGCCCGATCCACAGGCCGGCCGTGCGCGCTGCACCGGGCAGGCGTTCCGGCCCCAATACCAGCAGGGCCACGAGGCCGACGAGCAGCAGTTCAGAGAAGCTGATACCAAACATTAGTCAGTGCTCACGAGTCTTTGCGGGTCGGCTCTTCGACTTTCTCAGCCTGTACGTCGAAAGTACGACGCTCGCTGATTGGCTGGGTAGCCTGCGGGTGCACAGGCTGCGCCGGAGGCACGGGGTTGACGGCAGGGTCGGCCGGCTTTTCGTCGTCGTTCATGGCTTTACGGAAGCCCTTGATCGACTCGCCCACATCGGTGCCCAGGTTCTTGAGTTTCTTGGTGCCGAATACCAGTACCACGACCACCAGAATGACGATCCAGTGTTTCCAGTCAAAAATGCCCATGCTGCGTATCCTCTAGTCTTGGTTATTCAGGCGGACGGGCGCGAGGCCTTCTCGGCGTGCCCGGACAAGCCGAAGCGACGGTCCAGTTCATCCAGCACAGCCTGTGGGTGCTGCCCCAGTTGGGCGAGCATGACCAGGCTATGGAACCACAGGTCGGCGGTCTCGTAGATGACATCGCTGCAGTCGCCGCTGAGCTGCGCATCCTTGGCGGCGATGATGGTCTCGATGGACTCTTCGCCAAGTTTTTCCAGAATCTTGTTCAGGCCCTTGTGGTACAGGCTGGCGACGTAGGAGCTGTCGGCGTCCGCGCCTTTGCGGTCTTCCAGCACCTGGGCCACACGGTTCAGGGTATCGCTCATGTCTAGTGTCCTGCCGAGTAGATAGCGTGCGGGTCTTTGAGCACCGGCTCCACGACTTTCCATTCGCCGTTCTCGAACACGCGATAGAAGCAGCTGTGACGGCCGGTGTGGCAGGCGATGTCGCCGATCTGCTCGACCATCAGGATCACCACGTCGGCGTCGCAGTCGATGCGCATCTCGTGCAGGGTCTGCACGTGCCCGGACTCTTCGCCCTTGCGCCACAGTTTGCCACGCGAGCGTGACCAGTAGATGGCACGCTGCTCAGTGGCGGTGAGGCTCAGGGCCTCGCGGTTCATCCAGGCCATCATCAGCACGCGCCCGGTCTTGTAGTCCTGGGCAATGGCCGGCACCAGGCCGTCACTGTCCCACTTGATCTCGTCCAGCCAGTCTTTCATGTTCAGCTCCGGCAATTTGCGACAGTGTATAACCGGATTGGCTATCGACGCACGATCAGATAAACACCCACGGCGACCATGATGCCGGCCGGCCAGTGGCCCAGTGGGTTCAGCGGGCCACCAATGGCGAGCATGACGCCGCCGACCAGATGCGCGGCGCCCAGCAGGCGCAGGAACCAGTCGTCCTTGGGCTTCTTCCAGGGCGGCGACGGGTCCTTGGCGTGGGGTTGGGACATGCGCTCCAACAGGTCGCGGGTCATGTTGGCCAGATGCGGCAGTTGCTCCATCTGGCTGTGCAGGTTGCCGAGCATGGTTTTCGGGCTCATACGCTCGCGCATCCAGCGTTCGAGGAACGGCTGTGCGGTGTTCCACAGGTCGAGGTCCGGGTACAGCTGGCGGCCCAGGCCTTCGATGTTCAGCAGGGTTTTCTGCAATAGCACCAATTGTGGCTGCACTTCCATATTGAAGCGCCGCGCGGTCTGGAACAGGCGCATCAGCACCTGGCCGAAGGAAATATCTTTTAACGGTTTTTCGAAGATTGGCTCGCACACCGTGCGGATCGCCGCTTCGAACTCGTTGAGCTTGGTCTCGGCCGGCACCCAACCCGAGTCGATGTGCAATTGCGCCACACGGCGGTAGTCGCGCTTGAAGAAGGCGAACAGGTTGCGCGCCAGGTAGTCCTGGTCTTCCGGAGTCAGGCTGCCGACGATGCCGCAGTCGATCGCGATGTACTGCGGGCTCCACGGATTGACCGTGCTGACGAAGATGTTGCCCGGGTGCATGTCGGCGTGGAAGAAACTGTCGCGGAACACCTGGGTGAAGAAGATCTCCACGCCACGCTCGGCAAGCATCTTCATGTCGGTGCGCTGGTCGGCCAGGGTCGCGAGGTCGGTGACCTGCACGCCATAGATGCGCTCCATCACCAGTACTTTCGGGCGGCACCAGTCCCAGTACACTTGCGGCACGTACAGCAGCGGCGAGCCTTCGAAGTTGCGCTTGAGCTGGCTGGCGTTGGCCGCTTCGCGCAGCAGGTCGAGTTCGTCGTAGATGGTTTTTTCGTAGTCGGCGACCACGTCCACCGGGTGCAGCAGGCGTGCGTCGGCGCTGAAACGCTCGGCAGCGCGGGCGAGGATGAACAGCCACGCCAGGTCCTGGCCGATGATCGGCTTGAGGCCGGGGCGGATCACCTTCACCACCACTTCTTCGCCGGTCTTGAGCTGCGCGGCGTGCACCTGGGCGACCGAGGCCGAGGCCAGCGGGTCGACGTCGAAACGGCGGAACACGTCGCTGATCTTCTTGCCCAGTTGCGCTTCGATGAGCTTCATCGATTGCTGGGAGTCGAACGGCGGCACGCGGTCCTGCAGCAGCATCAGCTCGTCGGCGATGTCTTCGGGCAGCAGGTCGCGGCGGGTCGAGAGGATCTGCCCGAACTTGATGAAGATCGGCCCCAGGTCCTGCAAGGCCAGGCGCAGGCGCGCGCCTCTGCTGAGTTCCAGCTGTTTGCGCGGGAACCAGCGCCATGGCAGCACATAGTGCACGGCGAGCAGGAACCACGGCAGGGGCAGGGCGAACAGCAGGTCATCGAGGCGGTAGCGGATTACGACGCGCTGGATACGAAACAAACGGCGGACGGCGAGCAGCTTCATGCGTTATCGCTTGGATCAAGGGAGCGGCTCAGGCGCTCGAAGCGCGCCTCAAGGCGTTCCAGGTCGATTTTGGCCTTGTCGAGTTCACGAAAGCGCGCTTGCGCTTCCCGCTCCCCGACCAGGGTGCGCGATTCTTCGCTCAGGTATTCGGCGAGGTTCTGGTTGAGGCTGGCGAACCCTTGCTGGTACCAGCGCGAACGGCTGCGCAGGTGCCCGCTGATCAACTGGGTGGCGACGGGGCCGATCCAGCGCGACAGTTCGTATTCCCAGTCCAGTTCCAGGTCCTGCAGGATGGCGGCGAGGTCCATCAGCACCGAGCTGTCGCCCTCCAGCTCGACTTCGGCGCTGTGCAGGATGGCGGTCTTGTTGCGGCTCAGGGCCAGGTGCAACAGGCTCGATGCCGGCGCACGCAGCGTGCAGTCGGCATCGGCGGCCCACTGGGTCGCAAGCATCAGGCCTTCATCGCTGGGCAGGATAAACAGCTGCAAGCGGGGGCTGCGGCAATCGACGGCAATGACTTTACCGTTGAGGTGCGCAAGCCGTGCCAGGGCGGTGCTGTCCAGGCGCAGAACACGGTTGAGGCCGTGTTCAACGCTGGCGAGAAGGCCTTTGATCAGCATCAGGGCTTGATGCCGCGGTGCAGGGCGACGATACCCGAGGTCATGTTGTGGTAGGTCACGCGGTCGAAACCGGCCTCTACCATCATCGACTTCAGGGTTTCCTGGTCGGGGTGCATGCGGATCGATTCGGCCAGGTAGCGATAGCTGTCCGGGTCATTGAGCACCAGCTTGCCCACCAGTGGCATGAAGGCGAACGAGTAGGTGTCGTAGACCTTGGACATCACCGCATTGGTCGGCTTGGAGAACTCCAGCACCAACAGGCGGCCACCCGGCTTGAGTACGCGCAGCATCGAGCGGATCGCGTCTTCCTTATGGGTCACGTTGCGCAGGCCGAAGGCGATAGTCACGCAGTCGAAATGGTTGTCCGGGAATGGCAGCTTCTCGGCATCCGCCTGGACGAACTCGATATTGCCGGCCACGCCTTTATCCAGCAGGCGATCGCGACCGACCTTGAGCATCGAACTGTTGATGTCGGCCAGCACCACCTGGCCGGTCGGGCCGACGAGCTTGGAGAACTTGGCCGCCAGATCGCCCGTGCCGCCGGCGATGTCCAGTACGCGGTTGCCGGGGCGAACGCCCGACAACTCGATGGTGAACCGCTTCCACAGGCGGTGCATGCCGCCCGACAGCACGTCGTTCATCAAGTCGTACTTGGCTGCCACCGAGTGGAACACCTCAGCGACTTTTTCCGCTTTTTGGCTTTCCGGGACGTTCTTGAAGCCGAAGTGAGTGGTGGGTTCGGCATCGCTGCCTTTGCGCTGATCAGTCATATCGCTGTCACCAAAAGAGAATGCGGGACATGATAATCCCCAAGGCCTGCTTTGTCTTGGCAAGGCTGACGGTAAGATGGGCGGTCAGCGAGACCTTTTGCCGCATCGAAGGTATCCAAGTCCCTATAAAGAGGAGTCATTGCAATGGCCCGTATAACTGTTGAGCGTGCACATTCCCTGGGTAAAGAGGGCGCGCGGGCAAAGGCCGACAAGTTGGCGCACAAACTCAAGGAGCAATACGGCCTGGAGCCGTCGTGGTCCGGCGATACCTTGAATCTCAAGCGTTCGGGGGTTAAAGGCACGGTATTAGTCGCTGAGGATTCGCTGCGCATTGATGTGGAGCTGGGGCTGTTGATGTCGGCCATGAGTGGCACCATCAAGTCCGAAATCGAAAAGGCCCTGGATAAGGCGCTGGCGTGATCCCATTGTTCTTAGGGTGCCGATTCTAATTTTCCCGCCTACTTTGTGCCCAAGCCCTCAACTCCTGTGGGCCGTTCCTCCCCCCTATTCTGCGTGAGGTGCACCATGGCCAAAGTTATCCTGAAGAAAAAAATCGACGCCCAGACCACCACCCTGAGCGAGGTCAAGTCCTACGCCCGCAAGATTTGGTTGGCAGGTCTGGGTGCTTACGCCAAGGTCGGAAGCGAGGGCGGCGGGTACTTCAAAGAGCTGGTTAAAACTGGGCAACATGTTGAAAGCAAAGGCAAAAAAGTTGCAGTTGAACAACTTGAGGCCGCCAACAGTCAGATTGACCAAGTAAAGAGTAATGTCTCCGCAGTCAAAGGTCTGGTAGAAGTTCAGCTGGATAAAGTTGAAAAAGCTTTTGATACTCGCGTTGCCAGTGCCTTGAATCGAATCGGCATTGCGTCTAAACATGACGTTGAGACACTCTCTGCTAAGCTCGAAGAGCTGACGACATTGCTAGAACGTGTCGCGCGTAAACACTAAGGAGACATCGGGATGGCTGTTAAAAAGACTACTCAGAAAGAAGGCAGCTCGTGGGTCGGGGAAATTGAAAAATATTCCCGTAAGATCTGGCTTGCTGGTTTAGGCGCGTACTCGAAGGTTAGCAGTGACGGCGGCAAATACTTCGAGACTTTGGTCAAGGACGGCGAGAAGGCCGAGAAGTTGACCAAAACCACGGTTGGAAAAAAAGTTGAAGCGGTCAAGGCAACTGCCGGCTCTGCCAAATCCAGCATTGCTGACACTTGGGAGAAGTTGGAACAGACTTTCGACAAGCGCCTCGCCAGTGCCGTTTCGCGACTGGGCGTGCCGAGCAAAGCTGAACTCAAAACGCTGCACAGCAAGGTCGATACCCTGACCAAGCAAATTGAAAAACTCACCGGCGCCAAAGTGGCTCCGGCGAAAACCGCAGCCGCCAAACCTGCTGCCAAGCCTGCCGCTAAAACAGCAGCGGCCAAACCGGCTGCGAAAACTGCCGCCAAGCCTCTGGTAAAAGCCGCCGCCAAGCCGGCCGCCAAACCAGCGGCCAAGGCTGCTGCGAAGCCAGCCGCCAAAACTGCTGCAGCCAAACCCGCTGCCAAGCCTGTCGCTGCGAAAGCTGCTGCCAAGCCAGCCGCTAAACCAGCGGCTAAACCCGCAGCCAAGGCTGCTGCAAAACCTGCCGCCAAGCCAGCGACCAAAACCGCAGCGGCCAAACCCGCTGCCAAGCCAGCCGCGGCAAAACCTGCCGCCAAGCCGGCCGCCGCGAAACCGGCTGCCAAGCCAGCGGCAAAACCAGCCACCGCGAAGAAGCCTGCGGTAGCGAAAAAACCAGCAGCACCGAAGCCAGCTGTTGCCAAGCCTGCTACTGCGCCAACCGCCTCCACAGCCAACTCGGTGTCCGCGCCGACCCCTGCTGCTGCGACCCCGACTGCAACGCCGGTAACCCCGACGCCATCCAGTCAGTCCTGATTTTTTCCAGGAGACGAAAAATGCCCGGCCTACGAAGGTCGGGCATTTTTTTGCGCCCTTAAGGCCGTTTCGTCAGTTGTAAGTGATGGAAACGGTGACCGCGCTGACCAGGCTGCCCTGAGTGATGGCTTCACCGGTCTTATGGTAAGCCGCCGCGAGGGGAAGTACGGCCTTGTTGCCGTTCGTCGCCACAGTTCGGCTGCGCTGCTCAGGGGTGCCATTGGCGGGGATGGTCGAAAGGGTGGGCGCGCGATGTGTCAGCCACAGCGCAGTGCCTTTTGAGCCGCCGGTATTGGCAAATAACTCGCCGTTGCCCACGGCGGGTGTTCCGGCAAATAGGAAGATCACGTTACGGATATCCGATTCGCAGTCGGCGGTAACCTCGAAGTCGAGCTGGCCGGCGGAGGGGCTCGCGTCCAGGTCGGAAATCTTGATCGTTGGCAACGTAATGTTCCGATTTTCGTCGCCCGCTGCCAGGTTGCAGGTGCCGGCGTTGACTTGTCCGGTGAAACTCAAGGTGCCGGTAGTCGCGGCGTGGGCGGTGAGGCTGACGAGTCCGCCAATCATGGCCATCAGCAAGGGAATGCTTCGAAGGTACATCGGGTTTTCCTCGGGTTTCAGTTAGTTGTAGGTAATGCTGACGGTGGCGGTACTAGCCAGAGTGCCTGGGCTGACCCTGCCGTTTTTGTGGTACGCGGCGCTGAGCGGCAAGACCGCCCGATCACCGGACACCGTCACCGTGCGCTGGTCATTGACGCTGATGGTCTGAGGCACGCCATTGATGCGTGAGTAGAGCCACAGCCCTATGCCTTGGGCGGTGCCCGTATTGGCGAACAGTGCGGTGTTGTCTGGCGCGGGCGTCCCGGTAAAACGAAAGGTGACGCTGCCAGCGTCGGTGCAATTGGCGGTGAGATCGAAGTTCTGAACGCCGGCGTACGGTGCGTCTTTCAAATCGCCGACATTGATCGGGGCAAGTGTGATCAGGCGGTTGACGTCCCCGGCGGCGAGGTCACAAGTGGCGGGAGCCCGGATGAAACGTATGGCGTTGCCGAACACCAATCGAAAACTTTCCGGGACGTTATGCCACCTGTCCTCCCAGAGGCCCCCACTGGGTATGGTCCCGTCTGCCACTGTGCCCATCTTGTAGAACGTGACTTGCGCCGAGGTGAAGCTTTGGACTTTTCCAGGGTACATAACGGTGCTCTGACTGGAGAGCCCGAAGTTTGCCGGCCCGCCATCGGCCCATGTCATCGACACCGTGATACCGATACCGGGTACCTCAGTGCGATAGATGAGTGTGCCGGGGTACAGATCGCGTGCGTAGCGCCCGGTAATCGTCCTCAGCGTCTGCCCCCAGCAATGGGTTGTGAAGCCGGGTGATGTGCCGTTGAACGCCTGTCGCAGGATCACGCCGCCGACAGGAATGCTGTCCGGCACGCTGATTGTCGTGGCCGTATTGAGGGTCAGCGTTGCATCCGGGTACCTGTCACAGGCCGCCTGTGCAGTGATCGATGTGCCCAGGGCCAGTAGTGCCGCCAGGAAGGGGAGGTGATGTTTCATCTTCAGTCCATCGTGAAAAGTGGCTGTGTAAACACGGGATGAACGGCGGGCCGCAGTCATTGGCATGCACCTGCGTCCACCTGAAGCAAGCGGTTGGCGCCCTGTTGTCCACTGACGTCGTAACGAAGCCGGCAGGAAGCGTTTCCCTCGGAGCCCCACTTCACCGCCAGCACCCCGTGGGAGCGCGGTACGCGCGCAAAGGCTTTGCCACCCTGGCCGACCACGCCGACGCTGTCGCCATTCTCGTCGAACACATCGGAACCGAAGGGCAGCGGGCTGCCATCCTTGCGTAATGCAGAGATCAATAAGGCTTGGCCGCTGACGGTGTCGAAGTGCAGTTTCACCACCGAGCCTGCACGGGGGGCGACGTTTTGCGCGGCGCTCTTGAGTTCCACATCTACAGACAGGTCCTTGGGGTCCAACTCGACCACGTTCTGGCGATAAGGTGTGAGGTACGGCACCACGGCATACCCGCCCTTGCCGACCTGGGCGCCGTGATTGCCATTGATCCGCGCACCTTGTGCGCCTGGGGCCTGGACAATGCCAATGGTTTCGCCCAGTTCCGGTGCGAAAATCACACCACCTGCGTGAGCGACGATGCCGCCGGTCATGCCCAGGGACGTTGCGCGGTAGGCGTTGCTCTGGCCGAACCCTGCCGACAGCACGCCTTGGCTGGCCTGGTATTTCATGTCGGCAGAGACCGAATTACTGCGGCCCTGCGTACGGCTACCCCCTACTCCGTAGCTGAATTGGCCGCGCTCGCCCAGGGTGCCGCCGAGGTTCATCCGTTCACCG
>Ga0207681_10002605_pt1 | contig 11421 bp, 9 predicted proteins | sample KBSS53metaG_FD_184324 | JGI IMG/M metagenome (GOLD analysis project Ga0207681, IMG submission 184324) | Switchgrass rhizosphere microbial communities from Kellogg Biological Station, Michigan, USA - KBS S5-3 metaG (SPAdes) (version 2) | ecosystem: Host-associated > Plants > Roots > Rhizosphere >... | reverse complement strand
TCAGGATCTAATACTGATCGGAGGATAAGTGATCGAGTAATAAGTTTGACATTATCGTTCTACCAATGTATTGCAGTCCGTATATTCCTATGCCATCATTGTAGAAATTTAATTAGACATTACCTGGGTGAACTGTTTTAGAACCGATAGAGTCAGGGTACCGATGAACCCTCAATTGTAGAAAACTTTAAAGCTAACTTTAACCTCCACTGGATAGAATCCCATTTTAGAACCGAAAGCGTCTTGGGTACCGGGATAGAATCCCATTTTAGAACCGAAAGCGTCTTGGGTACCGAGAAGCTCATAGAATAATATCTCCTCTTATTTACATAAAATAAATTCTAGCTTAAATTCTAATAATAATCAGTACGAATATTCAGTCGCATGCCCTCGAACCCATTTGAGAATGAGTATTACATTCTGTTGCATACTTAATATTAATTCTGCTAAAAATCAGTCGAGTTAACAACATTAAACGGCGAAATAAAATTCCAATATTAAATATACCAATTGTGTGTTATTAGTAAAGAATACATCTTACTAACCCTAAACTGTTCTTTTCACCCAAGTCTGACTTGTGTATCCGAAAAATAAATTACCAACTTCCAACTGCTTTATTCTTTCCAAATAATTGCTTGCTTGTACCTTTAACATTTTTTTTACGACTTGACAATCTATTGAATATTCTTTATTTTCATAGATTTACTCCCAAACAAAACAATATTTTAATATCCGATAATAGCAAGAAAGATGGAATGTTAAGTAGTGCCAATTTTCCAAATATTATGATAACATTAATTTTGTTTTCTTTGCCTATACTCAGCCACTCATATGAAGTTAAAGCTCAATCTTCATCTGTCGCTGACACAGGTAGTGGAACTGGTATTATTTCTTGTCCTAGTGGTGACCAACATGAAGGACCTATTATTTTTAAAGCAACATCTACTGCATCATCTGTAACGGGTGAGTGGGATATTTCAACACATGGCCCATCAGGTGATTTACTCAAATCAGGTATTATTACTGCAGGCAATATATCTCCCTCAGGCCAATTTATCCTTACAGGTAAAGAATCTAGCGATAATATCTGTAACGGTCTGGGCATTGCGTCTTCAATATCCATTGAAATAACAGGAGGATGCGTTTCTGGTCCTGGAGTATTAACTACTGTAAAATTTATGGCTTCCAATGGAGAAAGAGCAGATTTTCTATCGTCTCCAATTTGTACATAACGGAAATCATGCAAAGCCGTTGGTGAAATCGTTGACTTGCTAGAAGGGGATATAGGATTTGTCTCTACTTTTCTTTTAGTAACAGAATAAAATCAGATTTTTCTAATGAGTAAAGCTTACTCAATGACTATGAAAGTTTACTTAAAACAGGAATATTCCGTCTTCCTATATCTTGACTTTGAATAACTGTTAGTTTTGTTCTCATTGATGTAAATTTTCCTGTTAACCATGTATTAAGTATTGTAGAGGGTAAGAAAGAAACATGTCTCATTTATACCAGAGTTGAATTGAAGAGTACGTTGATGACAGTTTTGCAGAATTGAGTGATGTGTACTCAAATGATTGATCCATATAGAAGGATCTGGGTATCTGATATGACCTCTCGGGCAATTCATCCGTCTTAACGTCCATTTGATAGAGTGTTTATCCTGATAAGAGTAACCAGATTTGTTTGGCTCAATAGCTAAAATCTATTGCCAGAGAATATAGTGGCTTAATTTAATGAACTCTCACTTTTTTACCATATAAAAATACAGAAAGAGGATCTCTAACTACAGAGTCATAAAAAAGTTTATATCTATTGCACAAATGTAATGGATGTGAGTATTCTTATCTGCAAGAAACAAAGACCATGTTTTATTTTAGCGCTTTTAATTTTGGTGATAATAACAATATCGAGTTCTAATCGGTTCATATATTCAGACAGCTGTGTTTCTGGCAATCTCAAAGATGTGGATGGTGATAATATACCTGATGATTGGGAAGAGAAGGGAGTGGATGTAAATAATGATGGAAAAGTTGATATGAATTTATCAGCAAGGGAATCGACTCCCTTGCATAAAGACATATTTTTAGAAGTAGACTATATGAAATTTCACCTACCATATTCACAAGTAATCCCAAAGGTTGTGGAGGCATTCGGTAAAGCTCCAGTTTGTAACCCTGATGGGAGTAATGGGGTTAGATTGCACGTTCAATTAGATCAAGAGATACCACATCAAGATACTTTGACCCTCACAGAACTCATTAACGGGCAAGAAGTTCCGACATGGAAGGGTTTTGATGATATGTATAAAAAATATTTTGGTACCCTAAGCGAAAGAAATAGCACTAATGCTGATTCGATTCTTGGAGCGAAAGAAAAGATTTATCATTATGCAATCTTTGGACACACTTTTGACAATTTAGGCTATTCTGGAATTTCTAGAGATATACCTGCTATGGACTTTCTTGTTACTTTAGGTAAATTCTCAGTCCGTGATCCTGATACAGGCCATATAACAGGCTCTCCATCGGAACAAGAAGGAACATTAATGCATGAGTTGGGACATAATCTTAACTTAGGCCATGGTGGAGTGGATGACACAAACTGCAAGCCAAATTACCTCAGTATTATGAATTACCTCTTTCAATTTCCTTATTTAGTTTCCAATAGACCATTGGATTATTCACGGTATTCTTTGTCGTCACTAAATGAGGGAGCTCTAGATGAATCATCAGGAATTGGAATAAGTATATCACCAGGCGTTGATCGAAGGGTTACACAAGAATCGTTTACTGTTTATGGTCCACGTGAGCCAAAAATTGCCTTGACCGGTGCGCCAATCGATTGGAACAGGGACGCTGATCTTGTAGATAAAGGCATCAATGAAGACATTAGCAATATTTGGGGAATTTGTGATTATGCGAGCCCCAATCAATCTCTACGGGGATATAATGATTGGAGTAATTTGATTTATGACTCGGTAGTTTATGAAGGACTCGATACAAAAGGGAATATCAATTCTACAGGTGGCTTAGGTTCAAATACTTCTACTTCAGAATCTAATTCCTCGAGGATAGGATTTGACACTGGCGCCACAAGATCCGAAGTAGGCAATCAATCAAACACTCCTGTTGAGTTAACATACCAGAATGTAAAAGATATGAACCTAGGATTAGTATCATCTATAAATACTGCTATTAACAACCTTCCGGCGACATCTTTTGAACAAGACAGTCCCCTATCCTCACTTTCGGACATAGATAGATCGACTACTTCGGAAGACGCCAAAGGCTTTTATGCAGACACAATTGGGATTCCGAGTGGATCGGAATCAGCACTTTCTGATGAACCAATTAATGAAGGTGATACAACTATAACTGGATACATAAAATCTAATAATATAACCGGTGCGATTTCATCCTTACAAGCATTATTGCCGTCAATGGATTCTTCATTTGGAGGTGCACAGTCAGATGACCAAATAACCGATCCAAACTCTCAGCAACAAATTGCCTCTCTAATTAACAATGCGATAGAGGGATTAAAGAGTCAAACCTGCAGTTATAGCGATTGCACAAGTGTTGATAAGCTTCCTAATGCAACCATTGAGTATTAGGAAAGGTCTGAAGATAAGAACGATACTATTATTCATCTCCATTTTAATTATTCTTGCCGCGACTGTCATTACAGAATTAATCGATATACAGATTCCCGAATCATCGAATGCGGTTATATCTGATGACATATTGTCAGGCACTTTTAACTCAAATCTTACCAAAAGCAATTTGTTACCAACTGTATTAGTTACATTAAAAGATCCCAAAGAGATAAACGCAAGTTTGCCTGAGCAAATATCAACAGTTGTAGAAACACTAATAAAAAATAACCTAACGCTTACGAGTCTAAACTATTCAAAAGAACTTAACTTGGCTTCCATTAATGTTACGGATAATGGATCATCTCCCGTAAATGTTACTAAAGGTATATGTCAAGAGTGTATCAGTACTGAAAGTTCTAGTCGGCTAGATTTCCTTATACCCGATACAACTTATGAGTCAAGTATCAAGAATCGTACTACTCAGAATAAGATAAGCAATGCTCTGCAAGAAATTAATAATACCGGAGTAGGAACTCCTGAATTGGATCAGGTATTTGCGGCTCAATACGAACAAGCCCAGACAGATAATCTTTCCTCTCAACTGACAAAAAATGCTTCCCACAGTCAAATTATCCCATTTGGATTTGGCAGGATTGGGGCCGATCTTGCAATTGGGAAACTAAATAGTTCAAAATCTGTCGATGCAGATATTGCGATAGTAGATTCGGGTATAAATCCACATCCAGATCTAAATATCTTTGAACATAAATCCTTCGTAGATGATTCAAGTAGCGATACGTGCGGTCACGGAACTCATGTCGCTGGTATAGCTGCAGCAAAGAATAATAGCTTTGGAGTAATCGGTACTGCACCTGGAGCTAGATTGTGGGATGTTAAGGTCTTAAACAACGAGTGTCAAACAAGTAAGAATAGTCTTTTAAATGGTTTGCGTTATGTCTTAAATCACAAGGACGACATTGAGGTAGTCAACTTAAGTTTGGGTGGATATTGTGATCCTTCGTCGCCAAAATTGTGTAATTCCAACACGTTAGATAAACTTATTGCAGCCATTTCAAAGAAAATGGTCGTAGTAGTTGCATCAGGAAATGGTATCACTGATTTTCTGTCACACATGAAAAGGCCTGATAATTCAGTAAACTGGAAACCGGCTAAATTTGATGATATTATAACCGTTTCCAATTTTGTCGATTCAGATGGCAAATGTGGGGGACACGGTAACATCACTTATAGGGGTAAAGATGATTTCTTGGCAAATACTAGTAATTTTGGGGAACCTATAGACATAGCCGCCCCGGGTGTGGATGTATTGTCTACTTCTAACAATGGCAGTTATGTTTTTTACAGCGGTACAAGTATGTCTGCCCCTCTCGTCGCAGGTACTGCTGCTCTCTACAAATCACTCCACCCAGATCTAACTTCAGATGAAATAATTGCGGAATTGTCAGGCGCCTCAGTCCAACTAGGAACCGCTTGTGAGGGAGCTCACGGGTATATGGCAGGAGGCGATCCAGATAATTATCCTGAACCCGTTCTCAATTTGAGAGATTTGATACCATAATTGAACAGTTGTACAAATTAGTTTAAAAATGAAGTATTTTTTTCAAGTTATCATATCCAATTTCCTAAGATGAATTTGCATCCAATCAGATAAGCATTTCATTATCTTATTTTGGAATGGAAGGATTTCGCCGTCGAAAAATATTTTATTGCAGTCTATTAGAAGACTGTAATACCTATATGATATTCGCTTAATCCACATAAATTTAATACCATCTAATTGTTTTCATATGATCATTATGAAATATTTGTTGTTGTTCGGCTATGGTGTTATCTCAGCAGTTATTACCTTAGGAATATCAATATTCTCCTCAGATACAGCAGCGGCAGGTAGCGATTTTCCACTAGAGGGTATTACAATTAACGGATCTTTTCTCAATAACTCAGACTCATCGGAAACCGAGTTGCCCAGGGGTGTTCCATTTATTGCAAATCTTGTGTATGAACAAAATGGTTCGTTTCTTACCAGTGGTGCTGTTGATTATTTTGTCAAATTCGATTTTAATGAAGCTTTTCAGATCACAGATGCCATACCAGGTACATTCAGCTCTGCGACAATAATCAACGATACAGTAAAATTCCATGGCGGGCCAATTTCAAAGGGTGAAAACAAAACTGGTATTATAATATTAAATTTTAAGGATGGTTTAGCAGAAAAACATAGATCTGGCGTGGTAACCACCAACGTTACTGTCCAAGGATCTGAAGAGACTATAAGAGGTCTTGCACTAAGTAAGGATTCAACAGACACCAATTCATCCGGCACCTTTGCAACTACTTCCTTATTTAGTAATGAAAGCCTAACCAGTGCTTTAATTGGTGCTAGACCTCAAGAATTTAATCCTAATCTGGTAAACAATATTCCTATAGACGTTTTGGAAAGTAATCTTAATAATCTAACATTATCTGAAATTTCTGGCACCTTTAATGTACTTCAACCATCCCGTGCAGATGACCTAATAGGTAGTCTACCGCCTCTGTTCCCGTCTAATACTATTAGTCATACCACTTCCTTAGAGGTCAATTCAAGTATAGCTGAGTTTATAACGGTCATAGTTAACCTGTCAAACAATATTTTAGATACTGCTGATAGATGGTACGTTCAAGTTACACCTTGTTTATCTTTACAGTCGATCGAGCAGTCTGATCAACAGGATATTCCTGGTGCCTCTTTATACAAATTCCTACTAGAGATAAGAAATTGTTCCACTCATCCCGAATTGATTAGAATGGTAAGCCAAGGTGGTCCTAGCTTCAATAAGTTATTTAATATCAACAGATTTGACCTCGTATCCAATGAAACCAAACAGATTGAGTTTCTTACCTTAATACCAAATATAACTACCCCAGGATTCTATGTAGTATCTGTAGAAGGACAGGCACTGTACAATGCATTTGGTAGGGATGTTATTGTAACTATTACTAATGGAACGGCATCATTCGTTTTTCAAGGTCAAAATAGACAGTGAAGTATGAAGCACTGCGAGTAAAACAACTTAAAGCTTACTGTGTTACGAAGATGACAGGAATTCGGTGATTGAACCGATCTATCAGTAAATATTGAATTTTTGGTGGTTCATGTCTATAATCATAGCATATAATTAAGACCGATCGTAGGGATACCGAGGAACTTGAATAAAACAATTTCTGATCCCCAGAAAAGCAAACTTTAAAGCTAACTTTAACCCTCCACTAGAAAGAATCCCAATTTAGAACTGAAAGCGACACGGGTACCGACGGGCTCAAAAAATAACGTTTCCTCTTATTTACATCTAATAAAATTCTAGTTTTAGAAAATCTAGCGGTGTTCCGTATGAATATTACATTATAGGAGAATCTGTTAACAAATCATAAACAACTTTTAGCAAACTAAAAGAATACCGTGTTTACTCAATTCTTATATGAAAGTAAAATATGTGACAATTTTTTCAACATCCATTATATCATTGGCCATGATCACTATCTTCTGTTTACCTTCTCTTCCTTTCGCAAAGAGTCAACCTGAACCACCGCTACCAGTCATCCTTATACATGGTTATCGGGAAGATGAATCAGTCTGGGATACTTGGAAACAATTACTTGAAGATGATGATGTGTCCTACCTTTCAGTAACCTTTCATCAATCAGATGATGATTGTGGCTCGGCTGCAGATCATGCTAAGGAGTTGAATAATATAGTTCTCGATGTGCTTAGCGAGACGGGTCGTGATCGAGTTAACATTGTTGGTCATAGTAAGGGAGGACTAGATGCAAGACTTTACTTACAAGGTGGTACTGACGATGTTGCTAATTTAATCATGATTGGTACTCCAAATGCTGGCTCTCCTTTAGCAGAGATTTACGTTGACACAGGTTGTATGCCAGCAGCCTCTGATCTGAAACCTGCCTCTCCTGCCACTAAGGCTGTACAAAACATGAAAACAGATTACTATACTATTGCAGGCGATTGGGTATGGTGGTGGTACTGGATACCAATTGAAGGAAATCTGCAGATAGATGGCCCAGATGACGGTCTAGTACCTGTTTCTAGTGTGGAATCGAAATTATACTTTCATCCATTAGGTCAAACACCTCATAGCCATAACCTATTACTTGGTAGCCAAGAGTATAAACTTGCACGAGATATTCTGATTAAGTAGCCATAAATATTATTGGATCTGTCTTCTTCTAGGTTCACTTTTGTGCAATTTATTTAGGGGTAGTCATTTGTAGGAAACTTGGTGATTTCTTTGCAGTTTAAATTCCGAAACCTGGACTGCCTAAGAGACCTATAACAAATTGTAAATAGGTAAGCTCAAATTTAATCAATATGCTCAACAGATTCGCTTAATAAACAAATTCAGTCCCATCTGGAATTCCAGATTCATCCCGACGGCTCCAGACCTGCAGAATTAATTCTACCAAAAGAAACGCATTTTTTAAAATAATCTCATTTAAATGCGTTAGATTATTATCGGTTTGCAATGTATAAACCAAAAATACTGTTGCTAGCACTTGCTGTTGCGATATCTTTAGTTTCGTTTTCATTGGCACACATAAATTTGGCAATTGCACAGACAGAACAGACAGAAACTTTTAGCGCAATGCTTTCAGGAGGAGAAGAAGTTCCTCCAGTAGATACTGCTGCCACTGGTGTAGCATCATTTACTTTGGAAGGTGGAGAATCAATTAAATATTATGTGAACGTTACTGGCATTGATAAGGTTACTGCAGCACATATTCACAATGCACCCAAAGGTGAGAATGGAGAAGTCGTAGTAACCTTGTTTAAGGCCGATAGTCCGACTGGCCAAATATCAGGAAGTCTGGCCAATGGATCTATCACAGCTTCTAACTTGGAAGGGCAGATGCAGGGAAGCCCTTTCCGCGACATAATCAGGGCCCTGGAACGTGGTGAAGCTTACGTGAATGTTCACACCGAGAAAAATCCTAACGGAGAAATACGAGGACAGATTAGCACTGTAAAATAGTGCAATTATATCCCACATTTTTGTTTGTCATTGATTTTTTTCAACGTTCTACTCCAAATTTGGTTCAGAATCCGACGCACCCAAATGACAAAAGTCTCATAAAAAATTTTCGTCGTGCAGCAATTAGGAAATGAAATACTTTTCTACTAGACACAAAACATACAAAGAAATGGAGACTAACCGAATATCTGAATTTAGGGATAGAATATTTTTCATTAAGAATATTGCTAATTCCCTGATTCCAAATCGCTGCGTTCCAGATTATCGGAGTCTTTAGGAAATTTCGTATCATCACTATCAGTGGAACTCTCTTTCGAAGTAACGTCATCTTCCAGACGTCCAAAATCCATAGGGACTTTGGTATCATTATTACCTTCTTTGGTATCACCTTTTGTAATAACGCCATCTTCGAAACGTGCGAAGTCGTTTTGAATTTTACTGTCATCTCTAGTTTTATCTCCTTTCACTTCCAAATTGTTATTTAATACATCCGAAGGACTATTCTTAGCGTTTTCTATTTTTTCGCGTGGTGTACAGTTGCTGGGCGGTTTAGTGTCATCACAAGTAGTGCAGTATGTTGCGGTGCCGAAACCATAGATAGAAGTATCGTCCACCTCGCTTCCGCAACAGCGTGTTTTACCTCCATCCTGAGGCCAACAATCAATATTAGTTACCGTTTTTCTTGCTTCCACAAATATTGGCAATGTAGTAGATGATACGTAAATCGACACAATGATTAAGACGCTAACAGCCGCAAATGTGATCTTACTTTTCATTATTGTCTTCTGATTTGGCATTGTAATAAGTTTTTCTGGATTAGTTTTTTTGAGGCGTTTAAAGTTTACCTGGGATAAGTCCGTACAATTTTTACAGGGCTGTATGTTTGGAATTCGGAGGAGTGATAGCCATCACTGAACAAATTAGTATTAGTTATAATAGTTATAAGATAATTTAAACTGAAAAAAGGTGGGGTGAATTTGGAAGTCTTTTTATTCAAATTTAAGAGACGCCATATCAATAGAGAAGCGATACTATACATCTGACTTGAGCATTCTATCGTAAGCCTCGTTAACCTTCTGGATAGGAATGACCTCAACATCTGCAGTAATGTTATGTTTGCCACAAAAGTCGAGCATTTCCTGCGTTTCGGCTAGACTTACTATGATCGAGCCCGAGATGCTGCGACGCTGGAACAAAAGTCCAAATGCAGAGATAGCGTGAGGCTTGTCTGGAGCACCGACAAGCGTTATGTTACCATCGCGGCGGAGTAGTTGGATGTATGCGTTGATGTCGTGCTCAGCAGAAACCGTATCGAGTATAAAGTCAAAACTATAAGCATGTTTTTTCATCTCATCTGCATTGTGGGAAACGACAATTTCATCAGCGCCAAGGCGAACCGCATCATCCTTTTTGTTCTGCGAAGTGGTAAAGACAACAACGTAAGCACCAAGCGCATGAGCAAACTTAACCGCCATGTGTCCAAGTCCACCAAGACCAACGATCCCGACTTTCTTACCATTAGTAATGCCCCAGTGTCGCATTGGCGAGTATGTCGTGATACCTGCACACAGGAGAGGCGCTACTCCGGCAAGATTGAGCTTTGAAGGAACGTGAAGGACGAAATGATCTTTAACCACTATGCTCTCTGAGTATCCCCATAGGTAACACCTCCTAAATGCCGGTCAGGCGAGTTATATGTAAGAGTCAATTTGGGACAAAACTGTTCAATACCTGCCTGACAATCGGGACACGACCCGTAGGAGTCAACCAAGCAACCCACAGCAGCAAGGTCACCTGGCTTGAATTTGGTGACGGCAGAGCCGACCTTTGTGACTTTACCAACTATCTCGTGGCCCGGAACGCAGGGATAGACAGTGGGCATAACACTCCACTCATTACGGACCTGATGGAGGTCAGAATGACAGATTCCGCAAAAAAGAATTTCGATCTGAACGTTGTGGTCACCGGGATCCCGCCGCGAAATTACTGTTGTCGCAAGCGACGAGGTCGCACTTGCAGCAGAATAACCCTTAGCGCGGTATTGACTGCGTGATTCGGAGGTAAATTGTGTTGTAGACATGATAATTTAAGCGATATACAGAAATTAATGTATTTAAAAATTTGAAAATAAAAATTCCTTCTGTTCAAACTATTCCTGACAGACTTATCTTTTTAAATATCAATTTTACTACGTAATCATTGGTTAAGACTAAAGGAGTATTATTAAAAATGGAATTAAAGATCGATATTCCGCAAGACATAATGTTGGATAAGAAAAGACTAAAATCAGTTCAGCGGGGTATTCTGAAAGCTATATCCAAAGGGCCATATGAGGAAGGTCTGGCATTCAAAATTGTAAACGCAACCTTTGTTGATTTCTACAGCCCCTATGATCTGCCTAAAATGAAAAATCAGCCTAGTCCTGGAGAATCTGGATTTTAGAAACTTTTAATCATTCCCATCCAATAGGAATTTTATTGGACTAAACCAAAAATGATATTAATTTCTATTGTGATACTATTGTAAAGTAGGTTCTTTCTATGAAGAAACTAGAAATTTCTAAAGCAGATCAATCTGAAAAATCAAATTCGCCCCGACGGCTGAAGATCCGAAGGTTTTAATAAACATTTGCTTATGTTAGTATAGATGGTATAAAGGTTATCATAAAGAGTATTATTACTGCTACTGCACCGATTAGGAACGCTGGATATCCTAACAATTTGTTACGTGAAATTTCTGATACACCTCCCAATCCAGCAGCTATGATCAGGAGTATGG
>Ga0207681_10002603_pt1 | contig 11426 bp, 7 predicted proteins | sample KBSS53metaG_FD_184324 | JGI IMG/M metagenome (GOLD analysis project Ga0207681, IMG submission 184324) | Switchgrass rhizosphere microbial communities from Kellogg Biological Station, Michigan, USA - KBS S5-3 metaG (SPAdes) (version 2) | ecosystem: Host-associated > Plants > Roots > Rhizosphere >... | reverse complement strand
GCCTACCTTCTCGTCGCCTACGCGCTTGAGGAGACGCCGTCGCGGCGGTGGGACCTCAATGGGCTCAAGGCGCTCGTCAACGGCGGCGAGCCGTGCAGCTTGCCGATCGTCGAGCGCTTCCTGCGGCTGACCGCCCCCTTTGGCGTGCGCCCGGAGCACATCGTCTTCGCGTGGGGGATGGCGGAGACGACGACCGCCGTCACGTACAAGCGCTTCGGGCCCGACGCCGTGCGCCAATCGCCGAGTGGCCGCGGGTCGCTCCTGAGCATGGGTCCTCCCTACGCCGGAACCGAGCTGCGCGTCGTCGGCGAGGACGGCCAGCAGTTGCGCGAGCGTGAGACGGGACGCCTGCTGGTGCGCTCGGAGCGAAACACACCTGGCTACCTGATCGACGGCGCAGTGCAGCCCGCCGCCGGCAAGGACGGGTGGCTCGACACCGGGGATCTCGCGTTCATGGAGGACGGCGAGATCGTGATCGCCGGCCGGCTCAAGGACGTCATCATCGTCAACGGGGTCAACCTGCTCGCGCACGAGGTGGAGCAGGCCGCCGGGGATGCAGCGGGGGTCGAGGCCGGATCGGTTGCCGCGGTGGCTGTGCCAGACACGGCGACCGGGACGGAGGCGCTGGCCGTGCTGTACGTCCCGTCGCCCGACGCGGTCCAGGGGCAGACAGCTGCCGAGCTCGCGGGAGCGATCTCATCCGCAACCGGGATCGTGCCGTCGATCGTGCAGGCGATCGAGGCGCAGGACTTCGCGCGCACAAGCGCGGGAAAGGTCCAACGCGCGAGAATGCGCGAGCGCCTCTTGGCCGGCGACTTCGGCGGTGTCAACGGGCAGCCCCCAGTTGCCGGCGCCCGCCCGCTCGAGCAGCTCGTCGTGGAGCTTCCAGCCCAGGCGGCCGCATCCACCCCGCTGCCGCCGCTGCTCGATGCGTACGGGAGGTCGTCGGCGCCGTATGTCGTCGTCCGCACAGCGGACGAGCCGCTGCCGCCGGATCCAGGCGCGCCCGCCGACACGCCGCCGGTCATGGATGACGCTGGTCTCGACGCGGCGGCCGTCGCGGAGATCTTCACCGACGTCGCCGGGAGACCGGTCGACGCACAGCGGCCGTTCAACGAGGTGGGGCTTGGGTCGATGGAGCTGATGAGGGTTCACGTCGCGCTCGAACGGCGGCTCGGACGTCGCCTGCCGCAGACGATGCTGTTCGAGTTTCCGACCGTCGCGGCGGTCGCGGACCACTTGGCCCGCAGCGCCTCGACCCCGGCTCCCATCCGCACCCCCGGCCGGGGCGCCTCCGAGCGAGCGGTGGCGATCGTCGGCATGGCATGCCGGCTTCCTGGCGCGTCGACGCTCGACGCGTACTGGGACCTGCTGCGCTCGGGCCGCACGGCTGTGCGGCGCATCCCTCACGATGAGCTGCTCGCCGCGGGCGTCGCGCCGGAAATTCTGGCCGACCCAGACTTCGTCCCGGTCGGCGGCTCGCTCGACGCGATCGACTGCTTCGCACCCGAGGACTTCGGGATGACGGCGCGTGAGGCGATGCTCACCTCGCCGCAGCAGCGCCTGCTGCTGGAGGTCGCGAAGGAGCTGCTCGTCGTCTCGGGCCACGAGACGTTTGAGAGCGCAGCGGGGATCGGGGTCTTCGCCGGCACCGGGATGCACCTCTCAGCGTTGAACACGTATCTGCTCACGCAGCTGGGCGAGTACGTCGACCGGGGCGACCCGGTCGGGGCTTACCAGCTCGTCATCGGGAACGAGCCTGACTTCGCAGCGACCCGCATCGCGTATCGGCTCGGGCTCACCGGCCCGGCGATGAGCATCCAGACGGCCTGCTCCACCGCCCTCTCGGCCGTCCATGTCGCGTGTCGCGCGCTGCTCGCCGGCGATTGCGACGTCGCCATCGCCGGCGCCGGCGCGATCCACGTGCCGCACCCGAACGGGTATCTGTACCGCAGGGGGGCAATCCTGTCCCGCTCCGGGGTGTGCCGCCCGTTCGACGCGCGGGCGGACGGCACGGTCGCCGGCAACGGCGTCGCGGCAATCCTGCTCAAGCCGCTTGCCGACGCGCGCATGGACGGCGATCGCATCCATGCGGTGATCCGCGGATCTGGCATGAACAACGACGGCGCCGCGAAGGTCGGCTATGCCGCGCCGAGCATCGTCGGCCAGGAGCTCGCGATCAGACGCGCGCTCGCCTCGGCCGACGTGTCCGCGGAGACGATCGCGTACGTGCAAGCGCACGGGACCGGCACGATCACGGGCGACCCGATCGAGGTGCAGGCGCTCACGCGCGCCTTCGGCCTCCGCACGCACCGTCGCGGCGGGTGCCTGCTTGGCTCGGTCAAAGCGGCCGTCGGCCATCTTGATACCTGCGCGGGCTTCGCTGGTCTGATCGCGGCCGTGCTCGCGCTCGAGCATCGCGAGGTGCCGCCGCAGATCAACTTCGAGACCCCCAATCCGGAGCTGTCACTCGACGACGGGCCGTTCCGGATCGCGCGCGAGCCGGAACCGCTCGAGCCGGTACGGGGCGAACCGCTGCGCGCCTCCGTCAGCGCGCTCGGTGTCGGTGGAACCAACGTACACACGGTCCTGGAGGCCGTCGCGTGAACGACGACGCTCCGATCTTCGTGCTGCCGCTGTCGGCCGACTCGCCGGCCGCGCTCGACGAGCTGTGCGGCGCGTGCGCGACGTTCCTGCGCACGCGAGACGTCGTGACCCCGGCCGGACTGCTGCGCGGCGCGGCGCGGCGCCGCGCGCGGCGCTGGCGGGCCGTTGCGCTGGCCGGCACATTCGACGAGCTCTTGACGGCACTCGACGGCGGAGCGACCGGTGAGCTCGTCCGTGGCGACCCGCCCGAGCAGGCGCCATGTCGCAGCGCCTGGATCGCCGGCGGCGAGGGCCCGGCGCAGCCCGATGCCGGCCGGCGCCTGTACCGGCAGGCGGCGCCATTCCGCTCCCTGCTCGATCGCGCGGCGGAGTCGTTGCGTCGCCGTGTGGGGTTGGACGTGCTCGAGCTCGTGTGCGGCTCCGCGCGCACGACGCCTGAGACCGTGCGCGCGGCTGAAGTGGCGTTCGAGCTCGCGCTCGCGGAGATCTGGCGGACGGCGGCACCGCCGCCGTCGTTGATCGGCTCGCGCGGGTTCGGCGGACTGACGGCGCTGGTGCTTGCGGGGGCGCTCGACGCCGCGACTGCGGTGCAGGTCGCGGCAGGACGCGAGGACGCTTGCGACGTGGACTGGCATCCGCTCGTCTTCCCGCTCGTCCGTGGTCGCGACGGCGCAGTGCTCGCGGCCGGGTCGCGACTCGGACGCGACGACGTGCTTGAGCATGCGAGCCGCGTGGACGGCGTGGGCGCGACGATCGCCGCCGAGGGGATGGATTACGTGGTCGAGCTGGGACGCCCGCTGCCTGCTGGGTCGAATGGAGGCCCCGAGCAGCCGCTGCCGGAGCGGATCTACGCGCAGGGGGCCGGCACGGATCCGGCGCTCGCCGTCGCTCGCTCGCTCGCGTCGCTCTTCTGTCGTGGTGTGACGGTGGATCTGTCGGTGCTGGTGGCGGGCAACGCGGACGTGCTCGTTGCGCTGCCCGCACCGCCGGCGGCGTCGCGGCGCATCTGGCCGGACGTGGCAAAGGCGGTGCCGTCAGGCCGAGAGGCGCCGGCCGAGCCCGCGGCGTCCGACGACGACGGCGAGGCTCCGAGGCCACCGCCGGCGGCGGACGCCCGCGACGGGCTCGCTGCGGTCCTGGCATTGATCCGGGAGCACACCGCGCACGAACTCGGCATCGACATCGAAGTGCTGTCCGATGATGCGACGTTCATCGACATGGGCGCTGACTCCCTGCTGATGGTCAACGTCGTGCGCCAGGTCGAGGAGCGCTTCGGCGTCTCCGTGTCGATGCGCGAGCTGTTCGAGATCGGCGACTCGCCGCGGTCGCTCGCGCAGCTCGTCGCCGCCCGACTCGGCCTCGACGAGCCGGCAGACGACCCGCCTGCCGAGGCGCCTGCCGAGGCGCCCTCACCCGTGACCGTCGCGGCGACCGAGCCGAGATCGGTGCGCTTCAGCCTCTCGTACTTCGGCTCGTATCCGCGTGGGACCTCGGTCGAGGAGTGCTACGAGGCGCTGTTCGAGAGCGCGCGCTTCGCGGACGAGGCAGGCTTCCATGCGGTTTGGGTCCCGGAGCGCCATTTCCATGCGTTTGGCGGCATCTTCCCGAACCCCTCGGTGCTGGCGGCCGCACTCGCGCGCGAGACCTCGCGCATCCGCATCCATGCCGGTTCGGTCGTGCTGCCGCTCCACAATCCGATCCGCGTCGCCGAGGAGTGGTCCGTCGTCGACAACCTCTCTGGTGGACGCGTGGGGATCGGCGTTGCGAGCGGCTGGCTCGCGAACGACTTCGCCCTCAGGCCGGAGGCGTTCGGCCGCCATCGCGACCTCATGTACGAGGGTCTGGAGACCGTGCGGGCGCTGTGGCGCGGCGATGCGGTCCCCGCCGTGTCCGGGACGGGAGAGCAGATCGCGGTGCGCCTGCATCCGATGCCGGTTCAGCCGCTGCCGCCGTTCTTCACCGCCGTCGTCAGCAATCCCGAGAGCTGGGAGCGGGCCGGGCGCAGCGACCTCGGCGTCATCACGAATCTGATGACGCAGGACGTCCCGCAGCTGGCGGCCAACGTCGAGCGCTACCGCACCGCTCGTGCGGCCGCCGGCCTGGACCCGCGGGACGGCACGGTCGTGGTCCTCGTGCACACCTATCTCGCGGCGGACGAGGAGCGCGCGCGGGCCGACGCCTTCGAGCCCTTCTGCGCGTACCTGCGCTCGTCGCTGTCCCTGTTCGGACAGGTCACCAACAGCCTCGGGTTGAAGATCGACCTCGAGCGCACCTCCGAGGAGGATCTCGCCTACCTGCTCAGGCGCGGGTTCGACAGCTACTGCGACGGACGCGCGTTGATCGGCACGGTCGAGTCGTGCGCCGCCATCGTCGCGCAGATCACGGCCGCCGGCGCCGACGAGATCTCCTGTTTCGTGGACTTCGGCGTCTCGCGGGAGCAGTTGCATGCGAGCCTGCCGCACATGGACATGCTGCGCCTGCGCTTCGAGCAGCCCCGCTCGACGCCGGCCGTCGCCCCCGTCGAGGAGCGGGTCGCGTCCGAGCCGGAGTGGGAGAGCGACCCGGAGCCGCTCGCGCTGGCACAGGAGCGCATGTGGTTCAGCGAGCTGCTGTCGGGCGATCACTGCGGTTACAACGAGCCGATGGCGATACGCCTCGACGGGCCGCTCAACGTCGCAGCGTTGGAGGCGGCGCTCAACGACGTCGTGCAGGTGCAGGCGACGCTGCGCTGTCGGATCATCCACGACGGCGGGGTCCCGCGGCAGCGCGTCGTGTCCCATCGAGATCTGCCGCTGCCGGTCGTCGACGTCGCGAGCGACGAGCTGGAGGTTGTCCGCAGCGAAATGGTGAGCGAGAGCGGGCGGCGCTTCGACCTGGCGAACGGGCCGCTGTGGCTGGCGCGGCTGCTGCGGTTCGGTCCGCAGCACCACGTGCTCTTCTTCAGCCTGCACCACATCATCATCGACATGCTGTCGATGCGCTGCCTGACGCGGCAGGTCTCGCACTGCTACGCGGCGCGGCTGCGCGGAGACGCGCCCGCGTTGGCAGAGCCGCTCCCATACGTGCAATACGCCCGCGAGCAGCGGGACAAGCTCAGCAGTCCGGAGGTGCAGGCAGCGATCGCGCGCTGGGAGGAGCACCTCACCCCGCTGCCGGAGCCGCTCGTGCTGCCGATCGCTCACGAGCGTCCGCCGATCGTCAGAGGCGAGGGCAGCGCGCACTTCCATCCGCTCGACGCCGACGTCGACGCAAGGCTGCAGGCGCTGGCGCACGCATCGCAGGTCACCCCGTTCATGTGCCTCGCGACGGCGTACGTCGTGGCGCTCCACGCCTGGTCCGGCCAGCAGGAGATCGTGATCGGGACTCCGATCGTCGATCGACCGCTCCAGTACGCGGAGACGATTGGGCCGTACATCAACACGCTGCCGCTCCGCATCGGGCTGCGCCCGAGCGAGCCCTTCGCGCAGGTGCTTGCGCGCGTGCGCGGCACGATGCTGGACGCGCTCGAGCACTCCGCTGCGCCGTTCGAGGAGATCGTCCGCCGGCTCAACCCACCGCGCGAGGCGGACCGCAACCCGATCTTCCAGGTGATGATCGAGTACGGCGGCGGGGCGAGCCACGAGCTCGACCTTCCTGGCGTGATCGCCACCGCGCTGGACGTCGCGGCATGGCGCTCCGCGTTCGACCTCTCGCTGCGGCTGTGGCCCCTCGGCAGATCGTTCCGCTGCCAGTTCGAGTACGCCACGCCGTTGTTCGACCACGACACGATCGCGGCCTTCGCGGCGCGCTTCGACGCGATCCTGCGGACGGCGCTGGCAGACGTCCAACGGTCCGTCGAGGAGATCGTCGGCGCAGCCGCGCGCGGCTCCGGTTCCGCTCGTGACTGAGGCGACGCTGCACGACGCCGTAGCCGACGAGCCCCCCGTGCTCTTCTGCCTGCCCCATGCCGGCGCGAGCGCCGCGACGACCTACCGCAGCTGGGACGCCGAGCTGAGCGACCTCGTCCGCGTCATCCCGCTGGAGCTCGCCGGACGCGGACGGCGCGCCGGAGAGCCGGCGTATCCGAGCATGCGCGCAGCTGCTTGGGACTGCGCGCATGAGGTCATCGCCGCGGCCAGGAGCGCGCCCTTCGCGCTGCTTGGCCACAGCATAGGAGGGCTGCTCGCCTATGAGGTCGACGCCGCCCTGCTCGAGCTGGGGGCGCGGCGTCCGGCAGCGGTTGCGGTGTCGGGCACCGCGGCGCCGACGCGAACCGCTCGTCCCGCGCCGATCCACGCACTGCCAGACGACGGTTTCCTCGCTGCGGTGGAGCAGTTCGGCGGCGTCCCGCAAATCGTGCTCGAGCATCCCGCGGCACGCGAGTATCACCTGTCGATACTGCGCAGCGACTTCCGCATCTTCGAGCGCTATGAGCCGGCGCGCCCACCGCATCGCCTGGCCGGAGCACTGCTCGTGATGCACGCGGCGCATGACCCCGTCACCGCGCCGCAGGACCCGGCGCTGTGGGAACAGCTCACCGCGGACGACGTCACGACGTGGACGGTGCCGACGCATGACCACTTCTTCCTCGAGACGCACAGGCGTCAAGCGCTCGCGACGTTGCGAGCATTCCTGACACGCGTCCTGCGATGAGCGGGCAGCGCTGCCTCGTCTGCCTGTCCGGGCCGGATCTGGCGACGCTGCGACGGCGCGCCTCACAGCTCGCCAGCGAACGATTGGACATCCGACCGAGGGCCCCGGCGCGCCCTGCTCGGCGCGGCCCTGCGCGCCTCGTCGTGCGCGGTGAGACGCCCGCCGCGGTCGCCTCGCAGCTGGCGACCTTCGCGTCCGCCGGCGCAGCGCAGGACGCAACGCTGGGTCTCCCCGGGCCTCCGCCGCGCGTCGCATTCCTGTTCTCGGGCCAGGGCGACGTGCACGCTGGGATGGGCGCCGGGCTCGTCACGCGCAGCCCCGCCTTCCGCAGCGTCCTGGATGCCGGCGACCCGATCCTGAGCCGCGAGCTCGCCGTGCAAACGCGCGAGCTGCTCGCTCGGGACGACGAGCGCGGGCGGCTCGGGGACGCACGCTTCGCGCAGCCAGCGTTGTATGCGCTGCAGTGTGCGCTCGTCGCGCTCTGGCGCGAGCTCGGCGTCGAGCCCGCCGCCGTGACGGGACACAGCCTCGGCGAGTACGCGGCCGCGCAGGCGGCCGGCAGCATGAACTTCGAGGACGGTCTCGCGCTCGTCGTCGAGCGCGGACGGCTCACGTCGGAGCGCGCGCAGCCAGGGTGCATGGCGGCTGTCTTCGCCGACGCCAAGACGGTGGACTCGACCTTGCGCGATGAGCAGAACGTCGTGCTCGCGGCCGTCAACGCACCTGAGCTCGTCGCGATCTCCGGTCCGGAGGCCGGGGTCGGTCGTGTGCGCGGCGTGCTCGAGGCGCGTGGCATCGCGACGGCTGCGCTCGGGACGACGCATCCATTCCACTCTCCTGGCGTCGATCCGATCCTCGCGCCGCTCGAGCGCGCCGCGGCCGCGACCCGGCTCGGGATTCCGGGCCTGCCATTCGCATCGACGTTGGAGGGACGCCTGCTTGCGTGGGACGAGGCACCGGGTGCTACCTATTGGCGCCGCCACGCGCGCGAGCCGGTGCGCTTCCTCACCGCGGTGCGCGCTCTGGATCGCATCGGCTGCACGCACTTCGTCGAGATCGGACCGCACGTGACGCTCACCCGGCTCGGCGCCCAATGCGTGCGGGGATCGGCCCGCTGGCTGCCGTCGCTGACCCGCAGACGCCCTGACGAGGAGGTCCTGCTGGCGTGCGCGACGGCGTTGTGGCTCGACGGCGTGGACGTCGACATCAGCCGCGCCGCCGGCGCGATGGGATGGCGCTGCCTCGCGGACGAGGACGCTGACTAGGCAGTTGCGCCGCCGTCGACGACGAGCGTCGTGCCGGTCACATAGCTCGCATCGGGGGACGCAAGGAACCGGATGCACGCGGCGACCTCGCGGACGGTGCCGGGACGCCCGAGCGGAATCCCGTCATTGAGGTCGCGGATCGCGTCGGCGTTGAAGGCGGTCGGCACGTACCCCGGCGCGACCGCATTGACGGTGATCCCTCGGCGCGCGACCTCCACGGCAACCGTCTTCGTAAAGCCGATGACACCCGCCTTGGCGGCTGCATAATTCGCCTGACCGGAGCTCGCGCGCATGCCAGCGGTCGACGCCATGTTGACGATCCGTCCCCAGCGCGAGCGCACCATCTGCGGCAGCGCTCGACGCGTCATGCGAAACAGCCCCGACAGGTTGGTCTCGATCACCTGCATCCATGACACGTCATCGAGGTGCATGCCGATGACGTCCGCGCGCATGGCGGCGTTGTTGACGAGCACGAGCACCGGGCCGAGACGGCTCTCCACCTGGGCGAAGATCGGCTCGACGGCGCCCGGGTCGCTCACGTCCCCCTGCACGGCGATCGCATTCCCGCCTTGCTCCACGATGTGACGCACGACGGCACTCGCGCCGTCGGCATCGCGGCGATAGTTCACCGCCACCGACCAGCCGTCCTCAGCCAGCACGAGCGCTGTCTCCGCCCCGATGCCGCGGGAACCGCCGGTGATCAGCGCGCACCCTCCGGCTGGCGGCTCAGGGCGTGTCGAGTCGACCGCCTGCGTCATTCCTTCCTGCCTCCCCTCGGATGCGCTCATTATGGGGCGGGGTCCGACGTGTCGCAATGCGAGCGCGTCGATCGTGCTGCGAAACGCTACGGAAGTGTGCCCGCGGGCGCCAGCCAGACCGACTCGAACTCCATGACTTCCGCGAGGGTGTCGTAGTCGCGGTCGTAGTGGATGACCGCTGCGCCCATCTCCTGGGCGGCAGCCGCGATCAGGTAGTCGATCACCGGGAGTCGTTGCGAGCCCGCCGAGCGGTGCGCGAGCGTCCGCATCGCGTCCTCGGCCGCGCGCAGCACGCTGGACGTGAGTGGCGCTGGACGGACTGCCGAGAGCCGGGTGGCGAGCGTATCGAAGGTCGCTCCGTCACGCGCCGTGAGAAGGATCTCCATGCGCGCCGGCGGCGCCAAGCGCAGCCGGTCCTCTCGCAACGCCTCCTGCCACGGCGCACGGACCTCCGGATAGCTGGCCCGTGCGAACGCGGAGGTGTCGATCACCAGGGGCAGGTCACCCCAGCCGCCCGCGCGGCTACCGGAGCGGCCAGGCATGGCGCTTGCTCTCGCGCAGCGCGTCCCAGTCCAGCCCGGTGCCCCCCTCCTCGAACTGCTGCGCCAACTGCTCCAACAACTCCCGGCGCTCAGCCTCCCCCTGCGGCACGGCCGCAAGGTGACGAGCGCCCGCGATCGCCAGTTCGCGCACCTGCCGCGAGCGCGAGAGCCCTCTCGGCAGATGCGGCGCGGCAGCCTCGAGCGCGTGCGCGAGCTCGGGGTCCTCGGTGACCTGGATGCGGTGGTGGCGCGTTGGCATCGAGAGGAGTGTACCACCGGGTACCACCACCCCGTCAGCGGCGCCGTCGAGTGATGCTGGGTCTGCAAGCCAGAACCACCCGCTTTGTAGGCCCTTCCCCCAGTGGCGCCGCTAGGACTCGAACCTAGGACCAACGGATTATGAGATCGGGTCTCAGTCGCGAGGGTGCCGCGACACGGGCCTTTTGCGTCAGGCTGCCCCGAACGGATCAAGCTCCATGAGACGAGTGGAGGGTACGCCAGAGGGTACGGCCGTCGTCATCGCCATCAGGTCGTTCGGAGACGGGCTCCTGCCGCATCTAGGAGCTGTTGCATAAGTTCGTTGTCGTGACGCTTGGTGGCAGCACGACGCAAGTCTGTCGCCGTCACTCGGACGTCGCCGCGAGTCAGCTGCTCAGCACGCCGGACGAGCCACTGCATGTCCGCGGCGATCCGGTTGTAGAACCAGCCATCCGGTCCCGATCGGAAGTCTGCCGCTGCTGCCGGCCCCAGCACCGTCTCTATGTACTCGGCTGTCTTCGTGCGCCAGTCACGCCAGGCGTCCACACGCTCCGATGAAATCGTCAGAGGTCCGCCCTGGCTCACGGCGAACTCGAGTTCGGAACGGGCGACTGCCACAAGCTCAGTTTCTACTTCGCGAACGTCGCCGACGCCTTCAAGTTCATGAGCGAGCCGTACGCCGCCGGCTACGGAAGCGAGCAACAGCACCCCGAGCACCAGCGCCACGGCTGCTGCTGGAGACACCCGCAAGCCAAGAACGACCCCGCCGCCAATAAGGCTCACGCCGGTGATACCCCAGCCCGCGATGGTCGCGACGTTCCCGGCGATGGGTATAGGTCGAGCGGCAACCACAAGGAAGCGCTGCAGCGCTCGCACGCGAGCTACTCCTTCCCCGAAATTGGACCGGTGTCGGGCCATGCCGAAGCGCGTCGGCGTCGCTATGCTGCGGCGGCCAGCCGAGGGTTCTCCGTCCAGCGGAAGCGCAACTCGGCATCCTCGGGCACTCCGCGGGCATGTGGTCGGACCCAGGTCTCCTGCGGCCTGAGATCGACACCTACTTCTGCGGCTGCCCGCTTGGCGGAGTCGCTTGCGCGCGCGCCCTCAACCAGACGGCGACGATGTCCAGCGACGTAGGAGTCCAAGAACCTCGCTGTGGCGACTGAGGGCTCAAGAGCAGTCGAGGAGTAGGACAAGTGCCGGCGGTGAACGCGCCGGCCTTCGCCGCGACGGGCCGCGATTCGACCACGGCGTCCTCCACGTCTACCGGACGGTGTCGATGCTCTCGGCTCTGCCGGTTCGGAGCGAGACGCAACCAGTTCGGCTCCGCAGGTCAGTTCAGCGAAGGCAAGAAGCGCAACGCCCCA
>Ga0207681_10002601_pt1 | contig 11433 bp, 12 predicted proteins | sample KBSS53metaG_FD_184324 | JGI IMG/M metagenome (GOLD analysis project Ga0207681, IMG submission 184324) | Switchgrass rhizosphere microbial communities from Kellogg Biological Station, Michigan, USA - KBS S5-3 metaG (SPAdes) (version 2) | ecosystem: Host-associated > Plants > Roots > Rhizosphere... | reverse complement strand
ACCCTGCGCGCCGTTGCGCCAAGCATTGCGCACGATGACAGCCTCGCGTTCGCCGTTCCCGTCCGATCCCCCCGCCCGGCATTCGTCCTTCCCCCGACGAGCACCGGGACGATTCGCGTGCACCCCCATCCCGGCGCGCGGATCTGCTGGCCTGGCCGCGCCTCCCGCGTTGGCCGACCGTCGCTAGCTACGGGTGGGAACAGGCATGCGAGCTGACAAGCGGCCCTGGCGGGTTTCGAGTCCGCCAGGGCCGCTCATCGCTTGGCCTGACCCGGGGGAGTGACGTGGCCGCGCGGCCCGAGACGGATCCAGTCGACACCCGCGTCGTGAAGGCGCTTGGGCACCCGACGCGGGTGCGGATCCTCAACATCTTGCGCGACCGCGAGTTGGCAAGTCCGGTTGAGCTGTCAGTCGAGCTGGCTGTCCCGCTCGGCACGATCGGCTACCACGTGCGGCGGCTCGAGCAGCTCGGCTTCATCGAGCTGGCGAGACGCACGCAGCGACGCGGCGCGATCGAGCACCACTACCGCGCATGTCAGCTGCTCGACACAGACGACGCAACCGGCGAGGGGGATGCCCTCGCGCGGCCGTCCGCGGGGCGCGGCGCGGAGGCCATCGCGGCCGCGCGGGCGGCACAGTCGGCGCTGGCAAACGGCGGATTCGATGCGGTACTCGCGCATGCCGATCGGCGTGTGCTGGCGCTCGACGTGCGCGGCGAGGCGGAGCTCATGCGCGCGCTCGCGGGCTGGGAGAGAGCCATTGCGCGAATCGCGCGAGCGAGCGAGCGGCGCCTCGTCCGCGCCGACGAGCCGGCCGCGCATCGCTGCATGGCCGTCGTGATGCGCTTCGCGCTGCCGAACGGCGGCGGGGGCTGACACTGTCGCTCGCGCGTTCCGCCAGCTGACGGGAACGACGCTAGAACGAGCGGCGCTCGAGGTCGCCGGAGCGCTCGCCCCCGACCGTGGTGGTCGCGACCGCCTCGACGACCTCCTCCTCGGCCGCCTCGCGCTCGCCGTCGTGCTGGCCGTCGCACAGCACGCGGAAGTTGCCGGTCACGCCATTGTCGGCCTGGATCACGATCCCGGGGAGGATCTCCTCGCCCTCCTCGAGGCCCAGCCGCTCGAGGTCGAAGTGCGCGAGCCCGATGCCCCACGCGGTGTGCGTGGGGTTCTCGCGGTCGTGCGCGGCGATCGCCTGCGCGAACCGCTCGAGGTTCTTCGCGATCTTCGACGTGCCGGCCATGTTCGATTGGCAGGGTATCGCCTTCCACGGTTCGTCTCGGCGGCGCATCGCCGGTCGAGCCACTGGAAGAATGCGCGGCGTGTCACCGGAGCAGGAGTCGAAGGTCCGTGCGGCCGCTCGTCGCTACCAGGTGTTGAGCACGACCGTGTCTGATCAGACGGCGGATGTGTCGGCGACGTTCGTCGTCTATCCGTCTCCCAAAACGGTGGTCGTGGCGGGGAATGACCTGATCGAGGGCCTGGACGTGCCGGACCTGCTGCGGATCAGGAGCTCTGCGTCGCGAATCGACGTGCGGCTGTCCGACGCGCAGGTCGAGTTCGAGGCGTGGCCACCCCTCCAGACGATCACGGTGGACGATGGCTGGGTGCAAGAGCCCGTCGAGCTCGACCGTGACCAGCGCGTGCTCGCCTTCTGGATGGCGCAGGCGCTCGATTCCGGGCAACCCGATGCCGACCCGCACGAGTTCCCGGAGGGCTATCTCGAGATCGACTCGTCACCTGAGACACGCGACTTCGCCCACCACCTGGTCACGGAGCCATTGCTGCCGTTCCGCAGCTCTCCGATCTCCGGGCAAGCGTTCACGCAGCTCCTGAATGAGGGCACCGGCGTGGGAAGCGGCGCCGTCGTGGGCATGTGGGCCGGCTGGGACCATGGGCTCCTCCTGATCGCGACCGTCCCCGGCGGGATGATCGTGGGCGGGGCGGCCTATGGCGTCGGAATGGCATTGCAACACGGTCTCCACGACCGTGTGCTGCGATGGATCGCCGGATCTGACGAGGAGACCTCCGCGGAGTGACAAGGTCCCGCCGCTAGGAGCGCTCGAGGATCTCGATGCGGTAGCCGTCCGGGTCTCTCACGAAGCACAGCCGCGAGCCGCCCTCGCGGAGCGTGTAGGGCGGCTTCTCCGGCTCGATCCCCTGCTCGGCCAGCGCAGCGAGCGTGCCGTCGAGGTCGTCGGCCGTAATCGCGATGTGGCCGTAGCCGGTGCCGATCTCGTATGGCTCCTCGCGGCCGATGTTGTAGGTCAGCTCCAGCCGCGGCGAGTCGCCGTCGTCCGGCATGTTCATGAACACGTTGATCGCCTCGTCGCGGATCGGGATGCGTCCGACCTCTCTGAAGCCGAGCGCCTCGTAGAAGGCGACCGAGCGGTCGATGTCGAGGATGCGGTAGCAGGTGTGGATGAGTGGCATGGGCGCTCCCGTTGTGCGTGTCAGCCGATCAGGAAATGATGGCGTCGGCTGTGCTTGGCCGCGAATGGATCTCTATAGCGCGGTTGAAAAGCAGGCGTGCGCGGCGGTGCGAAGGCCGGCGAGGTCGGCGCGCCCCAGCGCCCGTCCCACGCGTCCCACGAGGCCGGTACGCCGGAGGCGTCGGTCGGCAGCAGCCGTACGCAGCTGCGGCGGCAGCCGGCGGCCGAGTTGCCGATCCAGGAGACCTGGCCGCCGAAATGGGCCTCTGGCAGCGTCGGGTTCGACTGGCGGCAGAGGTGGGTGCAGGGCTTCGGGTACGCCGCGTGGTCGCCGTTGGCGACGTAGACCTTGACGCGGTCCGCGACGATCCGCGGCACGTCTGCGTCGTAGCGCCAGACGTCGGCGTGCGCGGCGAAGTGGACCTCGAGGACTCTGGTGCCGGCACGGTTCACGATCACCGTCACGCCCTCCCAGTCAGACTCGTGGCGGTCGAGCGAGTAGGCGTTGTAGCGCAGGAACCACCAATAGTCGATCGCGACGCGCGCGCCCTTACGGACGATGTGGGCGTAGATGACCGATGGGCGGGGCGGGCGGGCCGGATCCGGCGGGCCGTTGCCGCGCATGTCGAGATAGGCGATCTGAGGCGTCAGCTGCGCGACGCTCGTGAACGGCACGCACGGCGTGGGCGGGGACGGGTTTGCAGGGCACGCTTGATGCCCGCCCTCGGCGAGGAAGGCGTCGACGTTGAGCGGGCGCCAGCGCTCCTTCTGGTCGAACAGGAGGCGTGGGCGAAATCTGAGCGCGAGCGAAAGGTCGTGCTGCGGCGCCGCGAGGGCGGCCGCCGGGGCAAGGGCCGCCAGCAGGCACCAGATCGCGATCGCCCGTCGCACCATCGCGACGATCTTTGCAGGTGGCCGGAGTAAGCTCGCTCGCATGATCCTTGAACGCTCGATGTCCGACGGCTTCCTCACCAACACCTACCTCGTCGCCGACGCACCCGGCGGCTCGGCCGTGCTGGTCGACGCCGGCGGACCGATGGGTCCGCTCTACGAAGCGATCGAGCGCGACGACCTCACGCTCGCGGCGATCCTGCTGACGCACCACCACTACGACCACGTCTGCGCGGTCGACGAGGTGCTGGAGCGCTTTCCCGGCACGCCCGTGCTGATCCACGCGCTCGAGCGGGAGCTGGTGCCGCAGGCGACGGGCGAGATCGTGCCCGGCGAGCCGATCCTGTGTGGCGGGCTGCGGATTCAGCCGCTCCACACGCCTGGTCACACGGCCGGCATGGTGTCGCTGCTCGTGAGCAGCGACGGTACCGAGCAGGCGCTGTTCACCGGCGACACGCTCTTCAAGGGCTCGGTCGGCGGCGTGCGCGCGCCCGGCCACACGACCTACGACGACCTCAAGTCCTCGATCATGGACAAGCTGCTGGCGTTGCCGCCGGCCACACCGGTCCATCCGGGCCACACCGAGCCGACGACGGTCGGGGACGAGCTCGAGTCGAACGCGTTCGTGCGCATCTGGCGCGGGCTCGATTCGGAGGGGTCGGAGCCGTGCACGGCGCTCGGCGAGCCGGCGACGCTGATCCTGCTCGGCGACGACTACGACGGCGGCTACAAGGCATGGGTGCGGTGGCCCGACGGCTCGGACGACATCGTCCCAGGCTCGAAGGTCGAGCGCGGGTAGCGCGGATCGCCGCGGTCGCGCCCTAGGATCTGTCGCGATGGCGCGCGACAGAATCCCGACCTCCCGCGTGCGCCGCACCGCCAAGATCGGAAGCCTGGCCGCGAGCCAGGCCGTGCGGCAGGCGGGAACGCGGGCGGCCAACGTCGCGCGCTCTGACGAAGCGGCGCAGGCGGCGCTCGAACGCCGCCATTTGGAGGCCGCCGAGCAGATCGTGACCGCGCTCGGGACGATGAAGGGCGCGGCGATGAAGCTCGGCCAGGTGCTGTCGTTCCTCGACGTCGGGCTCGTCCCCGAGGAGCACCGCGAGGAGTTTCAGGCGAAGCTCGCCGCGCTGCGCGACGCGGCGCCGAAGGTCTCCTTCAAGGACATGCGCAAGGTGATCGAGCAGGAGCTCGACGACGACCTGTCGGAGCTGTTCGCCTCCTTCGACGAGGACCCGATCGCGGCCGCCTCGATCGGCCAGGTCTACCGCGCGACGCTGCATGACGGTCGTGACGTGGCGGTGAAGGTCCAGTACCCCGGGGTCGCCGCCGCGGTGCGCGCCGACATGCAGAACCTGGGGCTGATCATGCGCGTCGTCAAGCGCATGACGCCCGGGCTCGACGTGAAGGCCGTCACCGAGGAGATCCGCCTGCGGATCGACGAGGAGCTCGACTACGAGCTGGAGGCGCAGAACCAGCGCGCACTCGCGCGCATCTTCCGCGGACACCCGTTCATCCACGTGCCCGACGTCGTCACGCGCCTCTCGCGCGAGCGCGTGATCGTGTCCGAGTTCGTCGAGGGCGTCGGCTTCGAGCAGCTGAAGGGCTATCCGCAGGCCGACCGCGACCGGCTCGGCGAGATCATCTTCCGCTTCTTCTTCGGCTGCCTGCTGCGTCATCACCAGTTCTCCGGCGATCCGCATCCGGGCAACTTCCTGCTGCAGCCCGACGGGCGCGTCGCTTTCCTCGACTTCGGACTCTTCAAGCGGATGGCGCGGGAGGACGTTGAGAGCGAGCTGGCGGTCGCGCGCGCGGTCACCGAGGGCGACGCGGCCGCGGTCCACGCGCTGCTGGCCAGCAACGGCTTCTTGCCGGCGCCCGAGCGGATCAAGCCCGAAGAGCTGCTCGCCTTCATGCAGGACATCGCTGGCTGGTACACAGCGGACGTCGATTTGCGGCTGACGCCCGAGCTCGCGACGCACGTCGCGATCGAGTCATCCGACCCACGTTCGAGCCAGTTCCGCACGCTGCGCCATCAGGACATGCAGCCCGAGCATCTGTTCACCGTTCGCATGCAGCTGCTGGTGCTGGCGGTGCTCGGCCAGCTGCGCGCGAGAGCCAACTGGCACCGGATCGCGCGCGAGTGGATGTACGGCGAGCCGGCGACGACCGAGTTGGGACGCCTGGAGGAGGAGTTCTACGGTCGCGTCGCGGCGTGAGCGGCGCCGCGCCGCGCTGCGCCTCGCGCTGTTGGGGGCGGCCCTCGGTGCGCTGTTCGCGACCGTCGCGCTGACGCTCGGCCTCTCCTCCGAGCCGGTCCGCGACGCGCTTGACGGTCTCGGCTGGCTCGGGCCGCTCGCGTTCGTGGTGGTGTCGGCCGGTCTCACGGTTGCGCTGTTCCCCGGACCGCTGCTGGCGGGGGCGTGCGGGCTGCTGTTCGGTACGGCGGTCGGGACGCCGACGGCGATCGTCTCCGCGACCGTCGGCGCCAGCGCGGCGTTCCTCGTGTCGGATCCAGTCCTGCACGACGCGGTCGACGAGCTGTCCGGGCATCGCGTGCGCGTCGTGCAGGACTGGATCGCGCAGCGCGGGTTCCTCGCTGTGCTCTACGCGCGCATCCTGCCCGCGATGCCGTTCAACCTCGTCAACTACGCCGCCGGGCTGACGCGCGTCCGGCTCGTCGTGTTCGCAGCCGCGACGGCGATCGGCTGCGCGCCGCGCGCGTTCGCGTGGGTCGCGCTCGGCGGCAACCTCTCGAACCTCGGCTCGCCCGAGGCGATCGCGGCGTTCGCGGTGCTGATCGCGATGGGAGTCGGCGGGCTCGTCGTCGCCGCGCGCGATGCCGGCATCCGCCGGCGGCTCAGATGGTTTGAATTTGGAAGAGGGACGTCGTCCCGGGGCGGCCGCTCGGCAGACCAGCCGTGATGCCGACGCGCTGGCCGCGTCTGACCCAGCCGAGCTCGAGGGCACGCTGTGCGGCGTCGCGAATCAGCTGCTCGGTGATCTCGCAGCGGCGCATCGAGCCGGCCTCGACGCCCCACATCAGCGCGCAGCGGCGCACCGTCTCTCTGCCCGGTGAGAGCGCATAGATCGGCACCTGCGGCCGGTGCGCCGAGATCAGCCGGGCGCTGCGGCCGGACAGCGTCGGCACCAGCAGTGCGGCAAGGCCGAGCTCGCGCGCGGCCTCGCAGGCGCTGTGCGCGACGGTGTAGGCGGGGTCGCGCGCGTCGCGGCTGACGCGCTGCTCGTTCCAGTGCTCGTACGGCAGCTCGCGCTCAGTTCGCAGCGCGATGGCGGCGAGCATCTCCACCGCGCCGACCGGGTGGGCGCCGATCGCCGTCTCCTGCGAGAGCATCACCGCGTCGGTGCCGTCGAGGATCGCGTTTGCGACGTCCGTCACCTCCGCGCGCGTCGGGCGCGAGGAGGTGACCATCGAGTCGAGCATCTGGGTGGCGGTGATGGCTGGCCGTGCAAGCTCTCCGGCGAGCCGCAGCAGCCGCTTCTGCACGACCGGGACGTCCTCGATCGGCAGCTCGATGCCGAGGTCGCCGCGTGCGACCATCACGCAGTCGGCCGCGCGGATGATCTCCTGCGCGTCCTGTACCGCCTGCGGCTTCTCGATCTTCGCGATCAGCGGGATGCGGGTGTGTCTACGCACCTCGGTGATGTCGCTCGGTTCGCGCACGAACGAAAGCGCGACGAGGTCCACCCCGATCGACTCGCCGAAGCGCAGCAGCGCGAGGTCCTCGTGTGGCACCGACGGCAGTCCGCGCGTGTTGCCCGGCAGGTTCAGCCCCTGTCGCGAGGCGAGCGCGCCGCCAATCTCGACGGTCGTCTCGACCTCGCAGTCGCGCGTTGCGACGACGCGGAGGCGGATCCGCCCGTCCGCGAGGTAGATCACGTCGCTGGCCTCGACGCTGCTCGCGAGGCCAGGCCAGCCAACCGAGATCCGCTGCTCGTCGCCCGGCTCGTCACTCCCGCACACGAGCGCGACCGTGCTGCCGGGGCGCAGGTCGATCAGGTCTTCGCGCAGCGGCCCGATGCGCAGTTTTGGTCCCGGGAGATCCTGCAGGATCGCCACCTGGCGGCCCGCTCGGTTGGCCGCCTCGCGCACGCGCCGCACGTTCTCGGCATGCTCCTCGCGCGAGCCGTGGGAGAAGTTCAGGCGTGCAACGTCCATCCCGGCCTCGACCATTTGAGCGAGCGTCTCGGGATCGCGGCAGGCGGGCCCGATGGTCGCGACGATCTTGGTCCGGCGCACGGCGGTGACGGTAGCGCGGACGCGCCGCGAAAGCGGCAGGGATTTGTGAACGCTCCCCCCGGCTGGGGAGGGAGGAACACCCGCTACGGTCCGTGGTGTTCCTCTCAATTGGTCCACTCGACCAGCAGTGGGGCGTGATCTGACGGTCTGGTGCCCTTGCGGTAAGGCCGCTCCATGCCGGCGCGCGTGAGGCGGCCGGCGATCTCGCCGCTGACGAGCGCGAGGTCGATGCGCAGGCCGAGGTTCTTGTGGAAGTGGCCGGCGCGATAGTCCCACCACGTGAACTGCCGCTCGTCGGGGTGGAGTGCGCGGAACGCATCGGCGAGGCCGCCCGCGTCGGCGAGCTGCTGCAGCGCGGCGCGCTCAGCGGGCGTCACGTGCGTCTCCGTCGCGAACGCGGCGGGGTCGTACACGTCGAGGTCCTCAGGCGCGACGTTCATGTCGCCGGCGACGACCAGCGGAGTGCCGGCTGCATGGATCTCCCTGACCCGTTCGGTGGCCGCCGCGAGGAAGTCGAGCTTCTGCGCATACCACTCGCTGTCGACCACGCGACCGTTCGGCACATAGGTGCTGACGACGCGCACACCGTCGACGGTTGCCTCGACCCAGCGGCACTCGTCCTGCACCGGCTCGCCGGGGAGCCCGCGTTCCGGCTCGATGAGCTCGTGCGGCTCGCGCGCGAGGATCGCGACGCCGGCCCAGCGGCCGCCGCTGTGGTCGGCGGCGCGGTAGCCGGTCGCGCGCAGGGCGTCATGGGGGAATGCATCCGCGTCCGACTTCGTCTCTTGCAGGCAGATGACGTCCGGCGCGTGCTCCTCGATGAACTCCAGCACCCGCGGGAGCCGCTGTCTGAGACTGTTGACGTTCCAGGTGACGAGGCGCATCGGGGGCGCGAGGGACCCTAGTACGCGGTGCAGCGGGAGCGCGGGCGGGGGACGGCTTTGTAGCGCGTGCCGCCGCCTCTGTGCCACAGCAGGTGGTCGACCTGCTGGGCAGTCAGGTCGGGACGCTCGCGCACGATCAGCTCGACGGCGTGGACCGCGCACGCGCGCAGCTCGACCTCCTCGGGACTGTCGTGCTGGATCAGCTGCTCGGCTTCGATGCGCGCCGCGAGGGCGGGATCAAAGCGCAGGACGCCGTCGAGCCGCAGCACATGCGGAACGAGGTTGTCGGCGAACAGCGTGAGCCGGTGGAGATCGCGCGCGAAGTCGGCCACGCCGGCGTGGTGCAGGTCGGATGCGGCGATCTGCGCGCGCTTGCAGAAGGGGATCCGGCGGCCCGCATACGGCGAGACGTCGGCAAAGCAGTCCCAGCCGGCAAGGCGCTCGGCCAGCCTGACCGCGGAGTCGCCGGCCGCCTGCGCCACCGCCAGGAAGCTGCCGCGGTGCTCGTCCGCGACGTGGGCGCCGAGGTCGTTGAGCGAGCGCGCGAACAACGCCATCAGCTCGTGATCCGGTTCCTGGCCGAGCGTGGTGGCGATGTCCGTTGGCGCGAGCTCGCGCAGCTCGGCGGCGCTCCATGCGCCGTGCGCCGCGAAGCGGTCGCGCAGGCCGAGCGCGACCGTCCAGTAGCCCGAGCGCCCGTCGCGCTTGCGCAGCGTCGGGAACCAGCCGGAGCCGAAGTTGATCGCGTCGAGCGTCAGGTGGAACGCGGCGCGCAGCTCGGCCGGCCCGTCGACGAGCGCGTCGTCCGGATTCGCATCCGGCGCCGCGGGCAACTCCGCTGCGTACGCCGCGATCGCGTCCTGCTGGAGTGTGACGTGGGCCGCTTGCTCGGCGACCCACGCACATCCCTCGCGGACCTCGTCGACCAGCGTCACGCGGCGAGCGTAGCGGCGCCCTGCTCGTGGTCGAGCAGCCAACGCTTCACCGGCAGGCCATAGCCGAAGCCGCCGAGCCCGCCACCGGTGCGCACGATGCGGTGGCAGGGGACGAACAGCGCGGCCGGATTGCGGCCGCAGGCCGTCCCGGCGGCCCGCACGGCGCTCGGGCTCTCACATCTCGCTGCGAGCTGGCCGTACGTCTCCGGCGCGCCGGCCGGGATCAGCCGCAGCTGCGCCCACGCACGCTCGTGGAACGGCGTCGACGCGAAGCTGACCGGAATGTCGTCGATCGCCGTCAGCTCGCCGGCGACGTAGTCCGCGACTGCCCGCGTGAACGGGCCGAGCTCGCGGCGCCGCGTCAGCTCGCCGGCCGGCCGCAACTGCGCGCCGATGTATGCGCGCAGCCGCTCGGGGTCGTCGGTCCAGCCGCTCGCGAAGACAGCGTCGTCGGAGGCGAGAATCGTGAACGGCCCGGGGGGCGTGGTGATCGTGGCGGCATACATGGCGGGGTCCTCCTCAGGATTGCGGATGAGGCGGCAGCGGTGCTGCAGCGGCCAGGCTCGCCCACAGGTGCTGGACGGCGTAGGCGCGCCAGGGGCGCCAGCGGTCGGGGTTGGTGCTAGAGCCGAGTCGCTCGAGCGCCTTCTTGACGCCGAGGTCGGTCGCGGGGAACGCGTCGGGATCGCCAAGCGCGCGCATTGCGACGTACTCGGCGGTCCAGGGGCCGATGCCCGGCAACGTCAGCAGGCGCTCGCGCGTCGCGTCACGGTCGGCGCCAGGGTGGAGCGCGAGCGTGCCGTCCGCGACCGCGCCGCACAGCGTCCGCAGCGCATGGGTGCGGGCGCGCGTGAGCGGCAGCTCGGCTGGGTCGGCGGCCGCAATCGCTTCGGCGGTGGGGAAAGCGTGCGTGAGCTGCGCGTCCGCGAGTCCCTCCGCCAGCGGCTCCCCGAGCGCGGCGGTCAGGCGGCCGGCGAGTGTGCGCGCGCCGGCGACGGACACCTGCTGGCCGAGCACCGCGCGGACCGCCAGCTCGGCGCCGTCGACCGCGCCGGGGACACGGCGGCCGGGTGCCTGCTGGACAAGCGGCGCCAGCAGCGGGTCGGAGGCGAGCGCGTCGTCGATCGCGACCGGGTCGGCATCGAGGTCGAGCAGCCGGCGGCAACGCTGCACCGCGGCCGCGAGGTCGCGCAAGTCGCTCAGGCGCAGCTCGCAGCGGACGTGCGGATCGGCGGCGTCGGCTCCGCCCGGCGCGAGTTTCGCGACGCCGGGGCCGTGCGGGAGCGCGAGCACGCGACGGTAGGTCCGGCCGCCGGGATCGGGATCCCACGCCTCCACGCCGGGCACAGCCCGGGTGCCGAGGAACGTGAGCAAGGCGGGCGCGTCGAAGGGCGCGCGATTGCGCAGCCGCAGCGTCAGACCGGTCGGCGCCTCGCCATGGCCGTTGCGGCGGGCGCTGCGCCGCAGCTGCGTCGGCGTCGTCGCGAACACTTCGCGGACGGTCTCGTTGAACTGGCGGATGCTCGGGAAGCCGGCCGCAAAGGCAACATCCGTGAATGGCAGTGTCGTCGTCTCAATCAACAGTCGCGCTGTCTGCGCGCGCTGCGCCCGCGCGAGCGAGAGCGGGCCCGCGCCCAGCTCGGCGACCAGCTGGCGATGCAGGTGACGCTCGCTGAAGCCGAGTCGTCTGGCGAGCCCCGTCACGCCCTCGCGCTCGACCGCGCCGTCGCGGATCAGCCGCATCGCGCGGCCGACGGCGTCAGCGCGCAGGTTCCACTCGGGCGAGCCGGGTGCCGCGTCGGGGCGGCAGCGCTTGCAGGCGCGGAAGCCGGCGCGCTGCGCGGCCGCAGCGCTCGGCAGGAAGCGCACGTTCGCGCGCTTCGGCGTGATCGCCGGGCAGCTCGGACGGCAGTAGATGCCGGTCGAGCTGACGGCGGTCACGAACCAGCCGTCAAAACGCGCGTCCTTGGAGCGGACGGCGCGATAACACTGCTCAAAATCCTCGATCACGAGAACGATGATGGCGCGTCG
>Ga0207681_10002597_pt1 | contig 11442 bp, 11 predicted proteins | sample KBSS53metaG_FD_184324 | JGI IMG/M metagenome (GOLD analysis project Ga0207681, IMG submission 184324) | Switchgrass rhizosphere microbial communities from Kellogg Biological Station, Michigan, USA - KBS S5-3 metaG (SPAdes) (version 2) | ecosystem: Host-associated > Plants > Roots > Rhizosphere... | reverse complement strand
ATTATCCAGGGTCGCGTCGGCGATGCTCGCGTCGGCCGATTTCCAGCTGACCATGAACAGCGAAACGCCGTTGTCGACGCACCATTTGACGAAGCTTTTCTCGGGGTTGAGGTCGAGAATATAGAAGCGATTGATCCACGGCGGAAAGATGACGACCGGCGTCGCGAGGACGTCGGGAGTCGTCGGCGTATATTGAATCAGCTGGTATAGCGGGGTCTGCTTGATCACCTTGCCGGGCGTCGTCGCGAGGTTGCGCCCGACCTCGAACACGCCGGGCTTGGTCTGGGTCAGCTGGCCCGCCGCAATGTCCTTCAGCATGTTGGCGAGGCCCTTGAGCAGGTTCTCGCCGCGCGTCTCGAGCGTCTTCTTGACAACTTCCGGGTTGGTCAGCGCGAAGTTGGACGGGCTCATGGCGTCGACGAAGCTGCGCGTCGCGAAGCGCAGGCGCTCGCGGGTGTCGGCGTCAACATTATCCATCTCGTCGACGGTCCCGAGCAGCTGGTCCGAGACGCGCAAATAGGTCTGGCGAATGGTGTCGAAGATTGGATTCTCCGACCATTCCGGCGCCGCGAACCGGCGATCCTTGCGCTCCTTCGTTTCCGGCGCCGTGACCCCGCCGAGCATCTTGCCCCAGGTCTCGAGGCCCTTCGCCCAGGCCTGGGCGCCGGCCGTCATCAGAGCCATCGGATCGGTGGCAGCGGGCTGCTCGCCAAAGCCAAACGCCGGCGGCGACCAGACTGGAAATGGCTGGTCCTTCTTCACGCTGTCGGCCCAGAACTCCATCATCATCTGCTGGGCGCGGCCCATGACCAGCGTCCAGTGCTGCCAGTCTTCGAGCGTGGGAATCGCGGTTCCACTGTTGGTCTCTTCAGCCATGGCGCTAATGTAGGGCGTATGGCCGTTCCGCCGCAAATCCCGACCGCACTCGTGCTGCTCGATTATTTCGGAATCGCGGTATTCGCGATTTCCGGCGCCCTTCTCGCCGCCGAAAAGAAGCAGACGCTGGTCACCTTCATCTTCTTCGCCGTGGTGACCGGAGTCGGTGGCGGGACGCTGCGCGACCTCCTGATCGGTGCCCCAGTCTTCTGGGTCCATACCAACGCAACGTTGCTGATCTGCATCGGCGCGGCTTTGCTCGTGTGGGCGACCAGCCGCCGCTGGTTCCTCGGCCAGGCACTGCTGTGGTTCGACGCGGCGGGTCTCGCCGCTTATGCGACCTACGGCGCGGCCAAGGCGCTGGGCTTCGGCGTCGCGCCGGTCCCGGCCTTCGCCATGGGCGTAATGACCGCCTGCGCCGGCGGCATCATCCGCGACGTTCTGGCGGGCGAACCGTCGATTCTGATGCGGCCGGAACTGTACGTGACGGCCGCGGCGCTGGCGGCCGGACTGCTCGTCGGGCTCACCCTGCTCGGCTTCGGCGGATGGGCTGCGGTCGCCGTCGCGTTCGTCGCCGGTTTCGCCCTGCGCGGCGCCGCGATCGGCCGTGGCTGGTCCCTCCCGGCCTATCGCGACTGACGCCTCAGCGGGCGGTGCAGTGCCCCGATCCGACCGGTCGATAGGTGGCGGAGAACATCGGCATGTTTCCGCCGCGGTCGTTGAAGTTGTGGCCGTCGCCGAGGTTGACGATCATCGTACGGCCGCTGTCGCCTTCCTTGTAGGCATAGATCTCGATGTTCTTGGTCGCGCTGCCCCAGCGGCCATGCCCGTTGAGGCCCTCTCCCTTGGCGACCGTCTTAGCCAGGAAGCGGAACAGGGTCGGTCCGCAGGTGCCGTTCTTGCCGACGCTGACCCCGCAATAGTCACGGCCGCACGGGGCGACGTCGATCGTTTTGTAGGACAGCCCCTTCGACGAGAAGGTCGGCTTGTCGTCGGCGACGGTCCAGCGGCCGGTATAAATGCTCGGAGCGGCCGCCGCTGCGCCTGCCCACAGCGCCATCGACAAGCACAACGTCCAATGGGATAGTTTCGGCATGCCCCTCTCCGTTTCCTTCGCGGAAGGCCGAGGCGAACGCATGGCTCGGCTACGCCGCACGACCATAGCAGTTTTTGCGATTTGCGTAGCGCTGTTCGTCGCCAACGTGGCCGGCCGGGCAATGGTGGAGACGTTCGCTCACGATGATTTTCCCGAGCAGCTCGCGGTCAAGGTCGAGCAGCTGCCGCTCATCTTCCCGATCCACATGCTAGCGGGCGCGCTGGCGCTAATTCTGATCCCGCTGGCGATCGCCGTCCGCCGCTCAGCGAGGTGGCACCGTCCGATCGCCTATTTGACCGCAACCGATGTACTGATCGCGGGGGTGACCGCCTTTCCTGTGGCCTGGACGTCGCCCGTCACCGCCTGGTCTGCCGCCGGGTTCAGCGCCCAGGCGATCGTGTGGATGAGCCTGCTGTCCCTGGGAATCTGGCATATCCGCAACGGTCGTCGCGGCGCGCATCGCCGGGCGATGATGATGATGGCGGCGACCGCCAGTGGCGCCGTGTTCTTCCGCATCTATCTCGCGCTGTGGGCAATCCTCTCCCACCGTCACGGTTTCGAGCTGTTCTATGCGTGCGATGCGTGGCTCGCGTGGCTGGGGCCGCTGGCGGTGACGGCTTACGGCCTCAGGCGCGGCTGGCGAATCCTGCTCTAGCCACGGCTTGCCGCACTGCAGCAACGAGGCCATGAAGGCGGCGATGACCGACGATTTCTACCGCATCCAGCGCCTGCCGCCCTACGTCTTCGCCGAGGTCAATGCGATGAAGGCGGCGGCCCGGGCGCGCGGCGAGGACGTCATCGACCTTGGCATGGGCAACCCCGACGGCGCGCCGCCGAGGCATGTCATCGACAAGCTCGCCGAAGTGGCGGCCAAGCCGACGGCGCATCGTTATTCGGCCAGCCGCGGCATCCCGGGCCTGCGGAAAGCGCAGGCCGGCTATTACAAGCGCCGGTTCAATGTCGACCTCGACCCCGAGACGGAAGTCATCGTCTGCCTCGGCTCGAAGGAAGGCCTCGCCAATCTCGCCCAGGCGATCACGGCGCCGGGCGACGTCGTGCTCGCGCCCAATCCGTCTTACCCGATTCACAGCTTCGGCTTCATCATTGCCGGTGCCGCCATCCGGTCGATCCCGGCCGCACCGGGCGATGCCTTCTTCGAGCGGCTGGAAAGCGCGATGCGCTATACCGTGCCGCGGCCCAAGGCGCTGGTCATCGGCTATCCGTCCAACCCCACGGCCTATGTCGCCGACCTCGCTTTTTACGAGCGGCTCGTGGCCTTCGCTTGCGAGCATGAGTTGATCGTCATTTCTGACCTCGCCTACGCCGAAATCTACTTCGGCGACGAACCCACGCCGTCGATCCTGCAGGTCGCAGGCGCCAAGAACGTCGCGGTCGAGTTCACGTCGATGAGCAAGACTTACTCCATGGCCGGCTGGCGCATGGGCTTCGCGGTCGGCAACGCGCGGCTGATTGCCGCGCTCGGGCGAGTGAAATCCTACCTCGACTATGGCGCCTTCACCCCGATTCAGGCCGCCGCCTGTGCGGCACTTAACGGCCCGCAGGACATCGTCGCCGCCAACCGCGCGCTCTACAAGAAGCGGCGCGACGTGCTGGTCGAAAGCTTCGGCCGTGCCGGCTGGGAAATTCCGCCACCGGAGGCGTCGATGTTCGCCTGGGCTCGGATCCCCGAGCGCTTCCATAACCTGGGCTCGATGGAGTTCGCCAAGAGGCTGCTGATCGACGCCCATGTCGCGGTCGCGCCTGGTGTCGGCTTCGGCGAGGAGGGCGAAGGTTTCGTGCGCATCGCCCTGGTCGAGAATGAGCAACGCTTGCGGCAGGCTGCGCGCGGCGTGAAGAAGATGCTCGCCTAAGGGTTAGGAACCCTTGGGCGACCACTCCGTTGGCGGAACGAGATTATGGCAGGGGCCAACATAGGACTGACGAACCAGGCGCGGGCGCGAGGGCTCCGCGTCGCCGGGCTCGCCATCATCGGCCTCGGCGTCGCCGCGGCGCTGCTACCCGTGGGCAAGACCATTTCATCCGACCTGATCGGTGCATTGATGATCGCCGCCGGGCTGATCGAAATCGTCGCCGGCTCGCTGCGTCGCGACGTCCGCGCTTATTCGATGGCGGCCGGTGGCGTGACCGCGGTCGCCGGCCTCCTCTTCCTGCTCAATCCGGAAACGCATTTCTTCCCGATCGTCACGCCGATCATCGGCTGGCTCGTCCTGCGCAGCCTGATCCTCGCCTACGCGAGCACGCACCTCAAAGGGTCGGTCCGGACGTGGATGGGGCTGTCGGCGGGCATGGATTTCCTCCTCGCCGTCCTGCTCATCGCCGGCCTGTCGATTGCGACGATCATCGTCAGCATCTTCGGCCCGACGCCGCAGCTGATCGCCAGTTTCGCCTGGGTCCTCGCCGCTAGCTTCGCCGTCAACGGCCTGTTGCTGCTTGAGGTCGCGAGTTGCGAGCGAAGCAGCTATGACGGCGGCGATGGAGGTCCTGCCCCAATCTGACCTGTCCGTAACCACGGTTGCCGACATCATTCGCCTGGCGCTGGCGCCGGTCTTCCTGCTGAGCGGCATCGGCGCCTTCCTCAACGTGTGTACGTCGCGCCTGTCGCGGATCGTTGACCGCTCGCGCCAGGTCGAGCCATTGCTCCTCGGCAGCCGCGGCACCGAGCATGACCGCTGGCTTGGCGAGCTCAAGATTCTCGACCGGCGGATGAAGCTGGTCAGTTGGGCAACGGGTCTGTCCGTCTTGTCGGCCGTACTGACGTGCCTGGTCGTTGCTCTGCTGTTTGCGGCCAACCTTACGCGCCTTCATTACAGCACCGTGATCGCGCTGTTGTTCATCGTCGCGATGATGGCGATCGCCCTCGGTTTCAGCGTTTTCCTGTACGAAACCCAGCTCGGCGCGCGCGCCGTGCGGGTTCGCTCCGAGCTCCTCCAGCATACGGTGGACGACGGCGAATAGCGCCCCTATCGCGCTGGCCATGACCACCGCCACCGCACACTCCTCCGTTCTCGACCGCCTGCTCGTCCTGGAAATGGTCCGCGTGACCGAAGCCGCCGCCATCAATGCATCCAAGCTCATCGGGCGAGGCGATGAGAAAGCTGCCGATGCGGCCGCTGTCGAAGCCATGCGCGACGCGCTCAACAAGCTGCCGTTCGACGGCACCGTCGTCATCGGCGAGGGCGAGCGCGACGAAGCACCGATGCTCTACATTGGGGAGAAGGTCGGCTCCGCTCAGGGCACCGGCCCCCGCATCGACATCGCGCTCGATCCGTTGGAGGGAACGACGATCACCGCCAAGGCCGGCCCGAATGCGCTCGCGGTGCTGGCCATCGCCGAAGAGGGCGGGCTGCTCAACGCGCCCGACACCTACATGGAAAAGCTGGCGATCGGCCCGGGCTATCCTGACGGGACGATCGACCTCACCCGCTCGGCTGCGGAAAATGTCCGGGCCATCGCCAAGGCCAAGGGCGTCGACCCCGGCGACATCATCGCCTGTGTGCTCGACCGCCCGCGGCACAGCGGGATCATCGCTGAGCTGCGCGCGCTCGGTTGCGGGATCAAGCTGATTCCCGACGGCGACGTCGCCGGAGTCATTGCGACCACTGACGCCGAGACCGGCATCGACGTCTACATGGGCACGGGCGGCGCTCCGGAAGGAGTGCTTGCCGCGGCGGCGCTCCGCTGCGTCGGCGGGCAGATGCAGGGCCGGCTGGTGTTCCGCAACGATGACGAAATCGCCCGGGCGCGGCGCTGGGGGATCGACGAGCTCGAACGGGTCTACGCCCTGGATGACATGGCCAAGGGCGATTGCATCTTTGCCGCGACGGGTGTGACCGACGGTTCGCTGCTCAACGGCGTCCATCGCACGAAAAACCATGTGACGACCGATAGTCTCGTGATGCGCGCCAGCACCGGCACGGTCCGCCGGGTATCCACCGAATATCGCGACCTCACCCATCGCAACCTCTAGACCCGCGATTCGGCGACTCCTACGTTGCCGATGATGGCAGCGGCGTTGGATATCGAAGAATCGGTGACCGGCCAGCCGTGGCGCTGGCGGCGGCAACCCGACGAAAGCGCAGGCATGGACGCGCTGGTCGACGAGTTGCTGCTGGCGCGGGGTGTCGGCCGCGACGATCTGGCGCGCCACCGCGATCCCAAGATCCGCGATTTCCTTCCCGATCCGTCCTCCTTCCGCGACATGGAGGAAGGTGCGAAGCGCCTTGCCGATGCGGTTCAGGCCGGCGAGAAAATCGCCATTTTCGGCGATTACGATGTCGATGGCGCGACCAGCGCAGCGCTGCTGACCCTGCTCCTCCGCCGCCTCGGCGCGGACCCGATTGTCTACATTCCCGACCGGCTGATGGAGGGCTACGGCCCCTCTGGCAAAGCGCTGGTCGAGCTCAAAGCTCGCGGCGCCAGTGTCGCCGTCTGCGTCGACTGTGGTGCGCAAGCATTCGACGCGCTGGACGAGGCGAAGAGCGCGGATCTCGACGTCATCGTCGTCGACCACCACCAATGCGCGACCCTGCTCCCCGTCGCCCATGCGATGATCAATCCCAATCGGCTCGACGAGAATGCCGATGGCGCGGCCCATGGCCATCTCGCGGCCGTTGGGATGGCCTTCCTGCTCGGGGTTGCGCTGGTCCGCGAACTTCGCGGCCGTGGTCAATTTGAAACCTCGCCGGAGCCAAAGCTGCTCGATTTGCTCGACATCGTCGCGCTCGGCACCGTCGCCGACGTCGCCAAGCTCCGGGGTCTCAACCGGGCCTTCGTGACCCAGGGCCTGCGCGTGATGTCGGCGCGCCAGAATATCGGCATGGCGGCATTGATCGAAGCATCGCGGCTGACCAAGGCACCGTCCTGCCGCGACCTCGGCTTCGCCCTCGGCCCGCGCATCAACGCGGGCGGCCGCGTCGGTAAGTCCGACCTCGGCGTGCGGCTGCTGACGACCACCGACCCCGAAGAAGCGCGAACCATTGCCGCCGAGCTCGACCGCCTCAACGAGGAGCGCCGCGCGATCGAGATGCTGGTCTCGGACCAGGCAACGCTTCAAGCTGCGCGGCTCGACGGGCCGGTGCTGACGGTGATGAGTCCCGGCTGGCATCAGGGCGTGATCGGCATCGTCGCCGGAAGACTCAAAGAGCGGTTCGGCCGGCCGGCCATCGTGATCGCCGAAACCGAAGACGGCACCGGCAAGGGCTCCGGCCGCTCGATCGCTGGCGTCGATCTGGGGGCGGCGGTGCTCGCGGCGAAGGACAGCGGGCTGTTGATCGCTGGCGGCGGGCACGCGATGGCGGCCGGCTTGACCTTGCCGCCGGGCGGGCTGGACGCCTTCCGCGCATTCATCAACGATCGCCTGGCGGACGACGTCGAGCGCTCGATTGGCGACCGGGCGTTGCTGCTCGACGCGCTGCTGGCACCGGGTGGTGTGGCAGGGCCGCTATGCGACGCGCTCGACGAAGCCGGCCCTTATGGCGCCGGCTGGCCGCAGCCGCGTGTCGCCGCCGGTCCTGCGCGCCTCCTCAAGACCGGCGTCGTCGGCGACGGCCATGTCCGCGGCATTGCGGCGGGTGACGACGGCAAGAGCTTTAAGTGGATCGCATTCCGCAGCGCCGACACCGACCTTGGCCGGGCATTGCTCGAATCGCCGGGCGACCAGCGCTGGTGGCTGGCCGGAATCATCAAGCGCGACGAGTGGAACGGCGGCAACGCGGCCGAAATGCATGTGGAGGACGCCGCACCGGCAGACTGAGGGGTAAAGGGGGCAGAATGGATTGGGGGCTTTGGGCGGGCTTCATTGTCGCCGCACTTATTGTCGGGCTTTTGCCTGGGCCCGGCGTTACCAGCATCGTTGGCTATGCCCTGACCGCCGGGCTCAGGACCGCGCTGGCCTCGGTTCTCGGAGCGACGGTCGGCAACGCCATTGCAATGACCTTGTCGCTCGTCGGGGTCGGCGTGCTCATCGCCCAATGGCCAGGCGCCTTCGTGGCGATCAAGTGGATTGGCGCAGCGTACCTCGTCGGCATCGGACTCTATGCGATCATCACCGCCAGGGCGGTCGATGACGAAGAAGCCCAGGTGAAGACGGTCAAGCCCGCCGCGGCCTTCTGGGGCACCGTCGCGATCACCGCGATCAACCCGAAGACAATCATCTTCTTCGTCGCGTTCACGCCGCAATTCATTTCGGCCAAGCATGCTTATTGGCCGCAGGCAGGCATCTTGCTCGCGACCTTCTGCGTGGTGGTGACGCTCAGCGACGGCTTCTACGCCGTCGCCGCAAGCTGGGTCGCGTCGCACCTCAAGGGCCCCCAGGTTCACCTGTGGTCGCAGCGCATCGGCGGTGCCGTGCTGGCCATGGCGGGGCTGGTCACGGCGTTTGTCGCCTGACCCCCGCTTGACGCTTTCGGGACCCTCGCCTAACCGGCACCGGCTTTCCGGCCCCATCGTCTAGCGGTCTAGGACGTCGCCCTTTCACGGCGAAAACACGGGTTCGAGTCCCGTTGGGGTCACCAACGTCGAGGTATGCGAGCCATGAAGCGCATCGCCATTGCCGCCGCCGTGAGCCTGCTCACCGCTGCATGCAATCGCGGCATCCTCGATCCGGTCGGGCCGATCGGTGCGCAGGAAAAGCAGATCCTTATCAATTCGACGGCCATCATGCTGGCGATCATCATCCCGACGATGATCGCGACGGTCGCCTTCGCCTGGTGGTTCCGGCGCGGCAACGCAAAGGCGACCTATCGCCCGGATTGGGAATATTCCGGCGCGATCGAGATGGTCGTGTGGGCGATCCCGGCGCTGACCATCCTTCTGCTCGGCGGAATTACCTGGATTGCCAGCCACGACCTCGACCCGGCAAAGCCGTTGAAGTCCAACGTCCCGCCGTTGAAGGTCGAGGTCGTTTCGCTCGATTGGAAATGGCTGTTCATCTATCCCGACCAGGGGATCGCAACGGTCAACCAGCTGGTCATCCCGGCCGGTACGCCGGTGCAGTTCCGGCTGACGTCGGCGACGGTGTGGAACAGCTTCTTCGTCCCGCAGATGGGGACGATGATCTACACCATGCCGCGCATGACGACCCGGCTGAACCTGCAGGCCGACCGGCAAGGCGAGTATAACGGCCTCTCCTCCCATTTCAGCGGCGACGGTTTTCCGGGCATGCAGTTCAAGGTTCAGGCGCTGCCGGCCGACCAGTTCGCGATGTGGGCGCAGGGCGCGCGCGGGCAGGGCGTTCCCCTGGATGGCCGCGGCTATGCGGAGCTCTCAAAACCCAGCAGCTATGTAAAGCCCATTACCTACGGCGCCGTCGCGCCGGGATTGTTCGACGCGATCGTCTCTGGGCGGGCGCCGGCCAATCCAGTTCCGCCACCGCTTCACAACCCCCCGGCGCCACCCGCAGGAGCTTGAGCCAAGTGTTTGGTAGACTGACCTGGGACGCCATCCCCTTCCACGAGCCGATCCCGCTGATCACCTCGCTGGTCGTGCTGATTGCGGTCGGTGCGATCACCTTCTGGGTGTGGCGCAAGGGGTGGTGGCCGTATCTGTGGAACGAATACATCACCTCCACCGACCACAAGAAGATCGGCATCATGTACATCGTGATGGCGCTGGTGATGCTGGTTCGCGGCTTCGCCGACGCGATCATGATGCGCGCCCAGCAGTCGCTCGCGATCGGTTCGTCGCAGGGCTATTTGCCGCCCGAGCATTACAACCAGATCTTCTCCGCCCACGGCACGATCATGATCTTCTTCGTGGCAATGCCGTTCATCATCGGCTTCATGAATTTCGTCGTGCCGTTGCAGCTCGGCGTGCGCGACGTGGCCTTCCCGACGCTCAACAATGTCAGCTTCTGGCTGAATGCGTCGGGCGCCTTGCTGATCAACCTCAGCCTGTTCATCGGTGAGTTCGCGCGGACCGGCTGGCTCGGCTTCCCGCCCTTGAGCGAGAAGGCATTCTCGCCCGGCGTCGGGGTCGATTACTATCTCGTGGCGCTGCAGATATCCGGCGTCGGGACGGTGCTGACCGGCGTCAATTTCGTCACGACCATCCTCAAGATCCGCGCCCCGGGGATGAGCTATTTGCGCATGCCAGTGTTCTGCTGGACCGCGCTTGCGTCCAACCTGCTGATCATCGCCGCTTTCCCGGTGCTGACGGTCGTCTTGGCCGAGCTGATGCTCGACCGGTACCTCGGCTTCCACTTCTTCACCAATGACGGTGGCGGCAACTCGATGCTCTACATGAACCTGATTTGGGTCTGGGGGCATCCGGAGGTCTACATTCTCGTCCTGCCCGCGTTCGGCATCTATTCGGAGGTCGCTTCGACCTTCTCCGGCAAGCCGTTGTTCGGCTACCGTTCGATGGTCTTCGCGACCCTCGCCATTTGCCTGATCTCGTTCATGGTCTGGCTGCACCACTTCTTCACCATGGGTGCCGGCGGCGACATCAATGCCGTGTTCGGCATCGCCAGCATGATCATCGGCATCCCGACCGGCGTGAAAATCTACAACTGGCTGTTCACGATGTACGGCGGGCGGGTCCGCTTCACCGTGCCGGTCTATTACCTGATCGGCTTCATGCTGACCTTCGTGATCGGCGGCCTCACCGGCGTGCTGCTCGCGATCCCGCCGGTCGATTTCGTCGTCCACAACAGCCTGTTCCTGGTCGCTCACTTCCACCAGGTGATCATCGGCGGCGTCGTCTTCGCACTGATGGCGGGCTACACTTATTGGTTCCCCAAGGCATTCGGCTTCACGCTCGACGAGCGCATCGGCAAGTGGATCTTCTGGTGCTGGTTTATCGGCTTCCACCTCGCTTTCATGCCGCTCTACGTGCTCGGTTTCTGGGGGGCGACGCGGCGGATGCAGCACATTCCCGACCCGACCTGGGCGCCGTGGCTCCACGTCGCGTTCGTCGGCGCCGCGATCATCGGCCTCGGCATCGCGCTGACCGTCGTCCAGCTGCTCTATTCGATCAGGACGCGCGATCAGCATCGCGACGTGACCGGCGATCCATGGGACGGGCGCACGCTCGAATGGCTGACCCTGTCACCGCCGCCGCATTACAATTTCGCGGTGCTGCCCGACGTCCACGGCGAGGAAGCCTATTGGGTGCGCAAGCAGACCGCGATCAAGCAGGACCAGCTGATCGAGGAACCGGACTATCAGCCGATCGAAATGCCGCTCAATACGCCAACCGGCGTGATCGTCGCCTTCTTCGCCGCGGTCTGCGGGTTCGCGCTGATCTGGTATATCTGGTGGCTCGCCATTCTCGGCCTGGTCGGCGCGTTCGGGATTTTCGTGTGGTACGCGTGGCGCGACGAGCATGAGCATATCATTCCGGTCGAGGAAGTCCGGGCCAACGCCCGCGAGCGCCGCCGCATTCGCATGGAGCACCTCCACAACTTGAGCCAGTCGACGTGAGCACGGTCAGCGAAACTCCGACCATCGGCC
>Ga0207681_10002588_pt1 | contig 11458 bp, 5 predicted proteins | sample KBSS53metaG_FD_184324 | JGI IMG/M metagenome (GOLD analysis project Ga0207681, IMG submission 184324) | Switchgrass rhizosphere microbial communities from Kellogg Biological Station, Michigan, USA - KBS S5-3 metaG (SPAdes) (version 2) | ecosystem: Host-associated > Plants > Roots > Rhizosphere >... | reverse complement strand
TTTATCGTTACAGCGCGCCTGCGGGCGAAGTTTCCGCAAGCCCGCCGGCCACTGAGGAAAACAGTTAAAAGAATCTTATATCGGAGGAATCATGAACCCTACCCGCATCTTCGGAATCGATCTGGGCACGACCTACTCCTGCATCTCCTATGTCGATGACACCGGGCGTCCAGTGGTGACGCCCAATTTTGAAGGCGATCTGACTACGCCTTCTGCGGTCTATTTCGAGAGTGACGACAACATCGTAGTCGGCAAGGAAGCCAAGAATGTCAGCAAGCTTTACCCCGACCGAGTGGTTGAACACGTCAAGCGAAACATGGGCGATCCCACCTTCAGCTATGAAGTCGACGGGAAGCAGTACAAGCCGGAATCAATTTCTTCTTTCATCCTGCGCAAGCTCGTCAGCGACGCCTCGCAATCGATCGGCGAAGAAATCTCGGATGTAGTTATCACCTGCCCGGCATATTTCGGCATCAACCACCGCGAGGCCACCAAGAACGCCGGCAAACTCGCCGGGCTTAACGTCAGGCATGTGCTAAACGAGCCAACCGCTGCCGCCATCTGTTATGGACTCGACAAATCGCGCGGCGATCAAACCGTTCTGGTTTACGACTTGGGTGGCGGTACCTTCGACGTAACCGTAATAGCGATTACGGACGGCAACATTCAAGTCATTGTTACAGGCGGCGACCACAATCTGGGCGGAAAAGACTGGGACGATAACTTGACCGAACACCTTGCCTCCGAGTTTCAAGCTGAACATCCCGACAAAAGCAACCCGCTCGACGATCCACAATCGCGGCAGGAGATTGCCAAGGCATCGGAGGATGCCAAAAAAGCCCTGACCGTTAAGGAAAAAACCGGGGTCACAATCTCGCATGACGGCGAGCGAACCCGAGTGGAATTAACCAGAGAAAAGTTTGAAGAAATTACTGCCGATTTGCTGGATCAAACTATCCAGTTGACCCAAAAACTGCTCGATGAAGCCAGGGATCGCGGCCACGGCAAGATAGACCAGATCCTTATGGTGGGTGGTTCAAGCAAGATGCCCGCGGTCATGGAGCGGATGAAAGAGCAATTCGGCGACAAGGTTCAGATTTTTGAACCTGACCTCGCGGTCGCCAAGGGCGCGGCTCTCATGGGCGTCAAGATCCTCGCCGGCGAAATGATCAAAGAAGAACTTGCCTCCGAACTTGGCAAGGAGGTTGGCGACATAGACCTGGAAACAGTCGACCGCCAAACGCTGGAAGCGGCAGCCCAAACCGCTTCAGCAAAATCCGGAGGCCGACTACGCTTGCCAAGTAAAGATCTGGCCGACATGGCCCAGCGAAAGATTGGAAACGTCGCATCGAAGAGCTTTGGCCTGGTAGTGGTCCAGGATGGAAACAGCACCGAAGAGTTTGTCGCCTTTCTAATCCATAACAACACTCCGGTGCCTGCCGAAGTTACCGAGACTGACTTTGGCACGGTGCGTGAAAACCAGCGAAGCGTGAACATTCGCGTGATGGAGCAGGCTGGGCAAGCTGAGTCGGCAAACCTTGCCGACAACAACGAAATCGACAACGGTGAGATCACCGGGCTGCCGCCAAATCTACCGGCCGGCTCTCCTATCCATGTAACTTTTAGATTAGAGGATGACGGCACGCTCACGGTCAGCGCTATCGAGCCATCGTCCGGCCAGAACCTAAAACTGATCAAGAAGATGGAAGGGGTCCTGAGCGAGGCCGAAGTGGAAGAGGAGAAGCGGGTGCTGCTAAAGAAGACTGTATCGTGATTAAGGCGCGCTAAGAGTTTATGTGGAAGTTTGACGCTAACGACTACATGAAACGGACCTTGAGTCCGGCCGTTGACGCTTTCAAAGCCAACGGCAGTTTGCCGAACATGTTCGAGCGTTACTACCTGCCTTTCGATGTCGCGGACAATAAAGACATCGAGGCCGCCGTGCGCACCGTTACCGGTTTCTGGAACAAGGAAAAATCAAACCCCAGGTTTAAGCAGCTGCTGCCGGTGTTACTGAAGGAAGGCGGAATAGATCAAAAAGATGCTTTACGTTTCCTCAGTGATCCAAACTGGCGCGCCGCCAAACTCGCCGAAATTGAGGCAGCGGACAAACAAAAGGCCGAGGAGCGGTTCGAAGAGCTGAGATCTTCGATAAGGATTGTTGCGGCTAAGGGATTCATTACTCCGGCGGAAAAAACAGCGCTCATTGCCCGTTTCGAGAAGGCCGGTCTTTCAGCAAAAGAGATCGAATCCTACATTCGCGTACCGATACGCGAAGCCGTCACCAAGTTGCCCACAGACAAAGGTTTGCCTGACGCTACCCGGGCCCGTATCCGCGGCAGCCTCGCAGTATTGAAGAACGAAGGCGTGATCAAACAACAGGACTTCTACGAGTTCCTGGGAGTGGGGCCGAATGCCTCGAAGGACCAGGTTGAAAAGCGCTATCAGGAATTATCCGCCGAGTGGGAGCGACGCGCCAACAATTCAGTTAAGGTCGAAGCCAAACACCTCCTAAGCCTGGTCAAGACTGAATTAATTCCCGGCGGCATCGGTAGATATGAAACAGCCCGTATCTACGACATCGTTGAAAAACTAGGTCTGGAAGTCAGGCTCGCAGCTACAGACAAAATCGTCACCGCGAAAGAATTTGAGAATCTCGTCGCCTTTGGCGTGCAGCGCGGCTTGAGCCGGAAGCTGACCTCTGAATACATCCTTACTTTGGCACTGGAAGTCGGAGCCGCGGTCGAATGGATGGTCGGGGAAGAGACGGTGCGCTGCGAAAACTGCTCGGCCGCGGTGCCCGCCAAAGAAGAGAAATGCGTCTCCTGCGGCGCCGACCTGTGGACCGTTTGTCCGAGTTGTAAGAAACGACAGGCGTTAAGCGAAGCCGCTTGCGGTCACTGCGGATTTGTCATTGCTAACCAGCCGAAGATGAGATTGCTGGTGCGCCAGGCGCAACTTGCGCTTGAGGACGGGGCCATCAGCGAAGCGCTAAAGCACGCGCGCGAAGCGGAGCGACTTTGGGGACGAAGAGATGAAGTAGCCGCGGTGCTTTCGCTAATCGATACGCGCCGCAAGAGTATTGAGGCAATTTTCCGCCGTTTGGACGATGCTTTGACGGCGAAGAAACTTCGGACCGCGCAAAGCGCCCTAGCCGAGCTGTCCCGCGCCGCACCGGACTATGTCGGCCCAGACGGCAAATCAGTCGCGCAAATCAAAGGCGAGATCGACGATAAGGTCTCGCGCCTCGCCGCGGTCTTGCAGCGCGCCCGCGAACACGAAAAGAGTCGCCGGCCCGACGACGCAGTGCTTGCGTTCCTCGAAGCGCAGGGAATCGCCGCCGATTCTGAAGATGCGGCCAACGGTCTGCTGCGCAACGCGCCCGCTCCGCCGAGCAGCACACGAGTTTCAGTGCATCAGGAACACGTACTGGTGGAATGGCCCCTTAGTCCGGCTGTTGGCAATCTTGAATACCTGGTGGTCCGTCGCGAGCACCGAGCGCCTGCGGCTCCCGACGACGGCGAGATAATAGCGCGCACCAAATCTCTGAGCTGTCGCGACTCGACTGCCCGGCCGGGAAGCCACTCCTTCTATGCAGTCTTTGCCGAGCGCGGAGGCACGACGTCCAGAACGGCGGCCTCAGCCGGTTTGCTGATAGCCCGCGAAGTGAGGAATTTCAAACTCGAAGCTGCCGACGGCGTAGTTCGCGGCTCATGGGACTTCGATATAACGGCGGGCCGCGTTCACGTATTCTGCCGCGAGGGTTCCGCTCCCGAGCGTAACAATGGACGGGAGCTCAATCTCGATGGGCCTCACAACTTCAGCGACGCCAAATTGCAAAACGGCCACCTGTATTACTATCGCGCTTTGGTTGAGTATCGTGATGCTCGCGGTCACTCAGTTTTCACGCCCGGAATGGTGCAAAGCGCCCGACCTGACCAGCCGCCAAAAGCGGTCGAGCATATGGTCATAACGTTTGAAGAGGGTGGGCTCAATCTTGTCTGGAAGCCCCCGGCCCATGGCAGGGTGAACGTTTATCGGACCGACCAGGAACCCGCCGCGAAGAGTGGATCGCGAATTCCGCTCTCGGGAATCGCCGGACTCGGCACGCGACTTCAAAACAAGTCGGACGGACAAGCCGTTGATCTCTTCCCACCTGAGAATCCTACTTATTACGTGCCGGTGACCATTGCGGGCGATGTGGCGGTGATTGGCAAGTCGCGACGCTTCGTTGCGCTCCCAGACGTATCGCACACTGTGGTCGAGGATTTCGGTCACTATCTTCAACTCCGGTGGCAATGGCCGGAGAGCTGTCAATCGGTCATGGTGGCGTGGCGCTCGGACACGTTTCCCCAGGACGCTCAGGATTCACAGGCCACGACTCGCAGAGTCTCTCGGGGCGAATACGAAAATCAGGGTTGCTTCCGAGTTGAGAGTTCCGCCCGCATGGCTTTTCACTTTGTAGTTTTCGCAGCGCTCGAAGCTGCCGGCGAAACGGTTTACAGCGGCGGCGTGAGACCTGGCGCCCGCGCGCAGGCGCGCCTCTCTCAGCCGGTGGCCATCTCATACACGCTTGCTCGCGGCAGGGTCCGACGCTCGCGCTTTACCTTGATGTTGACTGCGGAACAGCCGGTCAGCCGTCTTCCTGAGCTGGTGGTCATAGCGAAGCCCGGCGATCTTCAACCGCTTCGCAGTGACGATGGCGCCATCGTCGCCAGGTTTAGCAACGTGTGCATTGGCGCAGGCGAAAGAATTCCTTTTGAATTTGAATTGAACGGCATTCAGAGTCCTCTCTACCTACGCACTTTTTTTCGCGAAGCATCTTCATACCAACTCTTCCGGCTGCTCGATCCGCCGGGAGAGCAACTCAAGATCAGGTAACGTCAATGCGCCGACTCGTTTGCCCTTACTGCTTCGAGAAGTTTAAGACCTCGCAAATGCTTTTCCGTTGTCTCAATCCTGATCCCAACCGCTGCCCGCCCGAACAAGACGAAGCCCTGGCGGCCTATCAGCGACTTCTTACGGCTCCGCGACTGGGGCGCGTGTTTTCCGCCGGCGGCAACTGGCTGCGAACACCAAGCGTCGGCGTTTGTAGTTGTGGAATGAAGACCTCGAAGCTGGTCTGTCCTCACTGTCATAACGAACTGCCCAGCCAGTTCGGCGCCAGCGATGTGCGAACCATTGCCCTCATCGGCGCCAAGGAATCCGGCAAGAGCCACTACATCGCCGTGCTCATCAATGAATTGACCCATCGCGTCGGCATGAGTTTCAACGCTTCGCTGAACGCACTCGACGAACAAACCATCAGGCGCTACAAGGAAGACTTCCGACGCTGGGTTTACGTCGACCACGTAACCATCCCCCCAACCAGCTCCGGGCGAGTGCAGGGGAGCGTTCGCTATCCTTTAGCCTATCGTTTCAGTATTAAAAAGCATTCAGGCTTGACGCCCTTAAACGGCATTCGGGTTACTTCGCTGGTTTTCTTCGATACCGCGGGCGAGGACCTCAACAACATCGACTTGATGTCGACTGAAACGAAGTATCTGGCCAATTCCGATGGCATCATTTTCCTCCTCGATCCTCTACAGATTCCGGCGGTGCGAAATCTCCTGGACCACCGGACCGAGTTGCCGGGAGAAAACACGGATCCTCAGGAAATCATCGGTCGGGCCGCGACGCTGATCAGAGAAATGCGCCAACTGAACCCGAGTCAAAAACTCAAGATGCCGGTGGCGCTCGCTTTCTCAAAGATCGACGCCGTGCGTTCGCTTTTTGAACCGGGTTCGCCGGTCCATGAAGCATCGCGGCATGATGGCGCATTTGATACTACCGATTGCCAACGCGTCAGTGACAACTTGCGGGCGCATCTTTCGCAATGGGTGGGCCCCGGGCTGGATTTGTTTCTTCAGCATAACTTCAAAACTTATTCCTACTTCGGGCTTTCGGCAATCGGCTCTCAGCCAGATCGTCAGGGGCGACTGCCTTTTGGCGTCGCCCCCTTCAGAGTAGACGACCCGCTGTTGTGGATTCTTTATCAACTGGGGATCGTAACGGGACGCAGAAAGAGCGCGCGATGACATTCGGCCAAACTTACTACACTTCATGCCAACAGGGCCTTCGTGGCGGCAAGGGCTTCCAGATCAATGCCGCCACTGACGGCTTGGATCCGAGCGTGCTGCAACAGCTCGAACGCCTCGGTCTTTACGTGCCGCCAGTCTCCGCGCCCAGTCGTCCAACTCCCGAAGAGATACAACAGTTTCCGGTTTCGCTTTTTTTTCAATGTCTCAGCGAGGGCGCGGCGGTCTTCGGTCAGGCCAGATATACCGGCGAAGACTATTCCGGCCGCTTCGGCAACTATTTCACCCATTCGCTGGTCTCCACGCGTCCTGAAGAAGACTTGAAGGAACAAGGGATCTTGCCAATCCAGTTGTGGGGCAGCGACCTTTGGATCACTGAAGAGAGCGCGACTACCTCGCTGCCTTCTCTAGTTGAGCTTGAAGCAGGTACCCTGATCACTCCCGACCGCGTCGCAACGTTCCTGCACGAAGATGATCGACTCGCTCACTTGCCCGCCTTTCTTACCGCCGTTGAGAGTGCGCTCACCTGCGGACGCCGCCTGGTTATCGTCGATAAGACCGACGCGATTGCACTGTGGATTTCAGCGGCGTCGTTTGCGTTGCCGCATCACCTGGTCCTCAAGTTGACCTTCAACACCTACGTAAAAAATCCTTATCAGAACGACTTTCTCATTGTTGGGACCACCACAGATTCCGACTTCGGTTTTGCGCGTCACGAGATAGATCATCAATTCTCGGTCTTCGACTTCAAGGATAACCGCCTATCGCTCTTTTCCGAGACGACGGCCTTCGCGCGTATGGTCGCCGCGGCTTACGCTTCCGATTTGGTACGGGAGATTGCGGAATTTGCGGGTTTGGTGGAGCAAATCGCCCCGGATCTCACCGTCGCAGAGCTTGATGCCGCGTTTGCTTTTCACCTGCGGCGCGCGAAGATTGAATTACCTAATGTTGACGACGCCCGCTTGATAAGTTGGTGTGCGCAGCGAATTAACAACTTCGACCCGGCGGATTTGAGTACGTTGATCGACGACGTGGCAACGAACAATGCAGCACACGCCGGCGTCGTCGACGCCTACACTGACCTCTACCTCGCGTCTCTCGAACCCGGGTCGCGCGCCGACACGCGCGCCGTGATCGAACTGCCTTACCTTACCTGGCTGATTCGTATTGCCGCCAGCGAAGCGCCATTGGCGGCGCTGAGCCGTACCGCCGAGCGCCTTCAAGTTCAGCCCTCGATTAAACGTGAAGGAACGATGCTGCTGCTCTCGTGGATCAAAGAGATGAGAGAGTGCAAGGAACTGGCACGTCTTCAGCCATTCTTCGAGATCGCCCACAAGCTGGGATTTTTCGACCAGAGCAACGATTCACTCCGCCTCATCGGGGAAGAGATTTTCGGACCATCAGGGTTTCCTGCACCGATCAGAGAAGTGATGTCGCGTTATGCCGCTCTTCCAGGCCTGAAAACGATCATGGAAGGCATCGGTGCATATCTCGCCACTCAGATAGGACGTCCCGAAACTTTTCATCGACTGGCGGGCCTTCTGACCAACGATGAAATCTATTTGGCACTAGCGCGACAGGCGCTTGAGCAGCAATCCCTGCCACTGTACTTCCAGTTGGTCGCCGCGCGACTGCCCAACCGGGAAAAGCGGCTATCGGGATTCAATGAATGTCTGGCCGCCACCCATTCGATGATGTCAACCGTGCCGGGCGAACTCGCCGACAACGCCTTCGATACTATCTGGCAAGACAACCTCCCCTCTTTCGAAGAAGCAATCGCCCTGCTGGATTCGTTGGAGACTTTGGCAATCAAAGACTCCGAGATCCCCAGACGACTCGTGGATCTGGTGGCCACCTGCAACATAACCGCGCTTGCTCTCCGACAACAGGAACTGGTGCGAAGGCTCAGCGCGCATCGTCCTGTTTACCAAACACTGGGCGATAAGCGAGCTATCATTGATACTTATCGAATTCCGGCCGAGCTGGAGTCGAGCGGCGAAGCGCTGGCCCAGGAGATTGAAGCCTCGCTCGATTTTCTCGAGGCGGGTCCTCCTATCGGTTTACAGCTTAGGGCCGGAGCCTACGCCATCATCGCTGCAAACCTGGTTCAGGTTAAGGATGTCGAACACCATTCCATCCTGCTAATTCGCGGCTTCCGACATGGCGGCGGCTCGACGTTCCTCGAAACCTACGGTCGCGCATTTTTCGACGTTCTTAAAAACTCCTCCGGCATTCGAGCGAAAGTCGCCGCCCGTTTGGTTCGCATCGGCACTTTGGTTGAGCAGGCAGGCGCCCAGATTATCGCCAGGACAATTTTCGAGAGCCTGCTGCCGAGTGCCACGGGCGATTGGCGTTCAAAGGATCTGAAAGGCGTAACCAGCCTTTTGGGTGAAGACGTTAAGGCGTTGCGCCTCTGGGCCAAGAGTCAGGCTATCGCGGAAGGGGAAAAATCTTCCGGCAGCAAGGGATGGTTCGGAAGATTAGCAAGCAACCGCCGTCGGTCATAAGGCTGAGCTGCCGAGGCTGAGTCAACTCGCGGCACCAACAAGCAGGAGAAACAATGAAGACGGACCTTGTGGTTGGAATTGACCTGGGAACAACAAACTCGGCGGTTGCGCACATCAACGAGTTTGGCCGTCCAGAAGTGCTGGCTAACAGCGCGGGAAAAAAGATAACGCCCTCAGTGGTCCAGATTCGGGCTGACGGATCGGTGCTCATTGGTGAGGAAGCGAAGTTGGAAATGGCGTTGGAAAAGGAGAATACTGCACACTTCTTCAAGCGCGATATGGGCGCCTCCGTACGCTACGAATATCACGGGCGGCAGTATACGCCGGTTGATCTCTCAGCCGCAGTGCTCAAGCAGTTGAAACTCGACGCCGAAACTGCTCTCGGCTTGGAAGTGAGGCGCGCTGTCATCACTGTTCCCGCTTACTTCCACGACGGTCCGCGGGTAGCCACCAGGCAGGCTGGAGAACTGGCTGGTCTGGACGTGGTGCAAATCATCAATGAGCCCACCGCCGCAGCGCTTACTTACGGTCTCAAACAGTTGGATCGCGAAGAACTCGTGATGGTTTACGATCTCGGTGGCGGGACCTTCGACATCACCCTGGTCCATGTCTCACCGGATTCCATGGACGTTATCGCCACTGACGGCAATCACCACCTGGGCGGAAAAGATTGGGACGACAGATTGCTCGAGTACCTGTGCGCGGAGTTTGAACGCAAGCACGATATCAATCCGCTTGATGATCCCTATATGTTTCAGGAGCTGTTACTGCGCGCGGAGGAAGCCAAGAAAGGTCTCTCCATGCGTGCCAGCACAGTGGTGCCGATCAACTGTCAGGGTCGAATGGATCGAATCGAAGTCACGCGCGCACAGTTCGAGAGTCTCACCGCCGATTTACTTGCGCAAACTGAGACGCTCATGAATAAAGTACTTGCTGAAACGTCACATGATTACTCGCAGGTCGCCAGCGTGCTGATGGTGGGCGGTTCTACCAGAATGCCCGCCTGTCAGGAACTAGTGCGCCGAGTCACCGGTAAAGCACCCAACACTACGATCAACCCGGACGAGTGTGTCGCCCTCGGCGCCGCGATTCAGGGCGCCCAGTACGCCGATGAGGGCGCCGGACTGGTTTACAAACCGGCAAGTCACGCCACCAGCGGGAACGGCTTGTTGCGGATGCGGCCGGTTCAGGACGTGATGAGTCACAGCATGGGGATGATTGCCATCGCGGCGGATGGCGAACGCTATCTCAACAGCATCCTCATTCCAAAGAATCAACCAATCCCAAGTAGCGAAGTGCGTCCCTACAAGGTTCGGACGCGGGAAGGCGCCAACAACAACACGTCGGTCTATGTCACCCAGGGCGAAGGCGACCAATTGGGAAATTGTTCGTTTGTCGGCAAATATGTAATTAACGGCATCGCTCACGACCGGAAAGAAGCAGTACTTAACATCTCTTACGAATACGACCGCAGCGGCGTAGTGAGTGTTTCCGCGACGGAGAAAAAATCGGGCCGGCCGCTGACAGTTAAAAAGGAACCAGTTCCCGATGACATGTCGTGGATATTCAAATCACCAAAGGAGATGGCCAAGGTCACTCACAAGGTCGTTTATTTGACGATTGATGTGTCCGGCAGCATGTGCGGCGGCCCACTCAACGAAGCTATAAAGGCCATCGACAAGTTTGTAGTTGGCAGCGATCTGGCCCACACCTCAATCGGATTAATTACCTTTGCGGATGGCCCGCGGCTGGTGGTGGAGGCCACTCAAAACGTCCGCAAACTAACCGAGGGGGCCGCCAGTCTCTTTGGAGGCGGCGGCACCACCGAACCCTTGTCATTTGTCTATGAACAACTGAAAAATCAGACCGGCCCGCGTTACTGCGTCGTCTTAACCGATGGCCAGTGGTGTGGACAGGATCGCGCCATCGACATCGCCAAAAAAATGCACCACGACGGAATTGAGGTTATCACCATCGGGTTTGGCAGCGCCGATAGCGCTTTTCTTCGGCGCATTGCCACATCAGATCAGTCAGCCCTGATGATTGGAAGTGGTGAGGTCGGCGCCGCATTTGAAAACATCGCTCAGGAACTGGTTGAGAGTAACGGCGAGCCCCTCACGCCCAGTTTCCTCGGCTTATTCCGCAAAAGGTGATGCCATGCATTGGATAATCATCGCAATTCTGGCCATTGCTCTCTACCTCTTTTACCTCTATCTCGTATTCCTGGTCTCTTCGTTTCTTTTTCCAATCGGTTGTGTCGTGTTAACCGCCGCCGTCCTCTACAACTACGTGCTTACCATGTGGCGCGAGATGATTGTCGGACAAGGTTGGACCGACACACCGGTGGGTCCCGAACCGGCCTTCCGCCAGTATTATTTTCGCAAGGCTTATCACGACTATCGTCAGGTAGTCGATGAGAGCTGGAAATCAAATTACCGGCTGGCTACTTGGATTTTGGAGACTGGAAAAAAGCTTTTCACCAACGGCGGCGCACTCTTTACCTGGCCGCTGGGCATCACTTTTTTCGCAATTGCCGCCGTCGGGGCGGTGGCAGCCGCGGTGGCCTATTTGACGTTTGGGTTGGTGCACCTGCTGCTCGTTCTTCTGTGCGGAGCAATCGCAATAACGCTGGCGTTTTTGATCAGAGGCCTCGAATACGGTTCCATGCTGTGGCGTAGGATTTTCCTGGTGTGCCCGCACGCCAATTGTTACCGTCCGATTACTTTGCCGGTTTATATCTGTCCTAACACCAATTGCGGCGCAAGCCATCGCCGTTTGCTGCCCGGTTCATATGGTATCTTCAGGCGCCAGTGCAAATGCACCGCAAGACTACCGACCTTATTTCTGCTCGGGCGTAACAATTTGCCGAGCTTC
>Ga0207681_10002584_pt1 | contig 11465 bp, 9 predicted proteins | sample KBSS53metaG_FD_184324 | JGI IMG/M metagenome (GOLD analysis project Ga0207681, IMG submission 184324) | Switchgrass rhizosphere microbial communities from Kellogg Biological Station, Michigan, USA - KBS S5-3 metaG (SPAdes) (version 2) | ecosystem: Host-associated > Plants > Roots > Rhizosphere >... | reverse complement strand
TTGGTCGTTTTTCTATTATCCACAGGCAGTTTCGTCGGCAAATATCACCGCGCTGAGGCAACGGTCAAGATCGATGTCTGATGTACACGATGCAAACTTCGGCCAGTCCTTTCTGACGCTAGGTTGGGAAGTGTATGGTCAGGATCCGCGGTATTGGCTTTCCGACCTCCCATCCCCCGGGAAGCAGTCCGCCGATGATTTGGTTCGGGTTCCCGCCCAATTGGTCGGAGCACACACGGCAATCATCGCGCAGTCAGGATCTGGCAAGTCATTCTTTCTGGGTCGATTGATCGAGGAGCTAATGCTCCAGACCTCCGCCAGGTGCTTGATTTTCGATCCCAATGCCGATTTTTCAAAGATCATGGATACAGTGCAGGAACGGCTTTGGACTGAGGCGGGATACGATCGACGAACACGAAAAGGCACCCTGCCGCATGAGGCCTCTCGCGAGGAATTTTCCTCACGTTGGGATCTGATGCCAATTCGGATCAAAACCGGGTCCGAGGGAGAGCCGCCTTACGAGAAATTTCAAGTTTGGTGGCCGTCAGTGTCGATGGCGTTTTTTGCTGAAGAGGTGGATTCGCTCGTTCAAACTGAGCTTTACCTCTGCCACATTTTTGTCCGGGCTTTTGGCGAGGTGTTTGAATTGCATAATGACCCAACCGGAAGCCTCGGAGAGTTTCTGTCTCAAGCGCAGCGCCTCCTCACTCTAGCGCGGGACAGGTGGGAGGAAGCAAAGGACGACTTTCAAGCCCGTTTTGTGAAGCCGATAAGGTCCGATGCCCTGGACCCCGCCATCAGAAACAAGATCGATCTCCGAGTGAAGCGTTTGTTTGAAAGTCTCCTAAATGTAGTGCACTGTGTAAGCGAGGAGGTCCAGCGCTTCTATTTCGGCAAGGCACGTCTCTATGAATCCTCGGGCATCGTCCGCACAACGATCCGCCGAAAAGGGTTGCGAGAATCTTCGAAGCATGATTCCAGGCGACGGCTGGAGGTGGTGGATTTGCCAGCGTTGGGAGACGGCAATAACCAGATGCTTGCCACCTATTTCAATCTGGCAACGACCTGGCAACATGCTCGCGATGAATGGCATGAAGCCATGAAGAGTCAGGGTCCCAAAGATGTACGCACGCCAACCTTCCTTATCGTTGATGAAGCCCACAATTTAATTCCGGCTCAGCCCCGATCAAAGGCTGAGAACGCAGTGAAAGAGCAATTTAGAACAATTATTGCTGAAGGAAGGAAGTACGGGCTTTTTCTTGTGCTGGTCACTCAAAGACCAGACAAACTGGATCCCATGATCCTCTCCGAATGCCAGAACAAAGCGATCATGAAACTCGGATCGGAGTCTGTCGTCGAGCTAACGCGGAAAATGTTAGGTCTCGAAGATCTATCACCCAACCTGTTGAGAAAATGCCTGGAGTTTGAAAGTGGCAGAGTACTGCTGGCGGGTGACTGGTGTCCGAATGGACCCCGAATCTGTTACGTTGCCGCGCGTCGAACAGTCGAAGGTGGACGAAGCCTCCAGCCCAACGTTTGGGCTGTACCGCGCGACGTAATGAAGCTGGACCTCGCGCCGGAAGCAAAGAAGGCGGCCATAGAGCTGCAATCAAATCACCCACGCATCAAGTTCTTCGACCGTCGTCCCACTATCGAAGACTATGCCAATGAAATGGCTTCTAAGCTTGTAGCCAACATTGGAATCGAGCAATCGGGACCCATTCCTCGGGAACCAGTTGTGATAACACTCGCTACGCCAAACATTCTCGACATGGAGGGCGACCTTCATCACCGGGTAGCCAGGGATCTGCGCGACTGGCTCACTGCAGGAACCGGTCATATCACTAAAACGGAACTTGCAGCTCAGCTTGCCACACTGATCACTCTGCTACCTCCGTCGGATCTTGACAAGGTTAGTGGCCACCTAACAGGTAAAGCATTCGACATAGTTGCTCCTGCACAGAATGCTGATGCCGTCGAGATAACTATTACGAAGAAGCTTCGACATCTACATGCCTTCACTAAGGCGGCACACAAGGAAGGCGTTTGGCATCTGCACTTCAGGATAAAAGAAGAAAAGGCCTAACCCTGCCATGGCCCCGCGCCGTCAGTCCGGTCACATAAATCTCCTAACATCTTTCAGGCTCTAACCGGCTTTTAAATTCGTCTGCCTCGCGGACGTGTGTTGCACGTGACGGAACTTTCCTGTTTCGCGAGTCGTAGCGGATAACGACCTCAAAACCATCCTTTCACGGGGGGACCTTATGAAGAAAGCGATCGTTATTTTGCTCATCGCTCTGCTAGTGCACTTTGCTGGAATTTCCGTTTTCCCTCAGACCTTGCCCGGCGCAAGGGAAAAAGACTTTCCCGCTGCTTACGAGCTTTCAGTCGGCAAGACGCTGGCACTGTTTCCAGATCTTCCGGGGCTAGCGATTGTTGTGATCAAGGACGATAAGCCGATCTTTCTCCGCGCGTACGGGATGGCGGATAGAGAAGCCGGCATCAATGCCAATACCGATACGCTTTATTACATCGCTTCCTCGACCAAGGCTTTTACGGCGCTGGCGGCCGCCATGCTGGATAAGGAAGGCAAGATCAAGCTTTCCGATCCAGTAACGAAATACACTCCGGGTATCCACTTCAAAAATGACATACCAGACAAGATCACTATTCGAGATCTGCTGACGCACACCAGCGGCCTGCGTAACAGCCCGCTCGTCAACCGCCTCGCCTTCACCGGCCAGATTGACCAGCGTGAGCTCGATCACGTCTTTGCCGAAGGCACTACTTTTAGTGAAGCCAACTTCGGCAAGTACAGCTATACAAACCTCGGCTACAACATCTACGGTCTCTTGCTGCATTACCAGCTGCACAAGAAATGGCAAGACCTCCTGCAGGAGCGCATCTTCACACCCGCCGGTTTACAACACACGACTGCCTACGTTTCAAAGGCGCGCGCGAAGAATTACAAGATCGCGGCTCCGTACGTCATCGACACCGATGCGGCCGATGCAGGCAAGATGGTCCGCAGCCGGCTGGAAAAAACCGACCAGAGCATGCAGTCAGCTGGTGGAATTTTCATGAGCATTTCGGACCTGGGCAGGTGGCTCAACCTGAACATGAACGGAGGCAAACTCGGCGGCAAACAGATATTCCCATCAGATCTTATCCGGAATGCGCATATTGGTTACACGAAGAGCACGCGTAATGAGCCACCGTTTTCCGGCGACGGCGAATACGGGCTCGGGTGGCAGATTGGCAAGTATCGCAACGAAAAGGTTATTTATCATCATGGCGGCTATTCGGGTTATCGCAGCCATGTGTCATTCATGCCTGACAAGAGAGTCGCAGTCGGCGTGCTCGTAAATAACGATGCGATCGGCGGACGAGTGGCAGACATGTTGGCTGCGTACGCTTACGACTGGTGGCTACGAACGGAGAATTTCGAGGTCGAATACGACAAGCAACTAGCGGAGACAGTGAAGGCCTACCAGAGCAGGAAGCAGGCGATCGCTTCCGAAGCCGCGGCGCGGGCGAAAAGAGAGTGGCAGCTCAGCAAATCCTTTTCTGACTACGCCGGTAAGTACACGAATGATCTGATGGGTACGATCGAGATCGCCACAAGAGAAAAAGCGCTCGCTGTGCGCATGGGCAACCTCAACGCGGTCGCTACGCCATATACACAGCCGGACACCATTCGTGTGGTGATGCTACCCGGTGGAAACGGTGAGCTGATCGCGTTCGTTAAGGATGCCGAGGGGAAGATCGGATCGTTAAGCTACGACGGATTCACATTCACAAAGGTGGCGAAATAGGCTGGATTGCAGCGGCTTTGATTCGCCGACGTGCACCAGCCACCAATGAACCCGCGGAGAGGGTGACAGCGTAAAGCCTGGGGTGGAGCGCAGCGGAACCTCAGGATCGTCAACCCAAAAAGTTTAAGAGCCCGCGGAGCGGGCGACAGCGTAAAGCCTGGGGTGGAGCGCAGCGGAACCCCAGGATCGCCAACCCAAAAAGTTTAAGAGCCCGTGGAGCGGGCGACAGCATAAAGCCTGGGGTGGAGCGCAGTGGAACCCCAGGACCAGCCATGCGAAAACATTTGCAAGCCCGCGGAGCGGGCGACAGAGGTTGCGATAAGAACTCGCAAATGATTCCACTGTCGGCCGCTTCGCGGACTCGAATATTCTTTCGACGGTCTGTCCCTGGGGTTCCGCTGCGCTCCACCCCAGGCTTTATGCTGTTGCCGCGCTCCGCGGGCTAATTGATTCGGCGTAGCTGCTTTGCTAGGGTCGTCATCATGTCCGAGCCAACAGATGAGCAGATACGCGAAACGCTCGACTCTCTTTATCGCGTGGAGTCGGGACGAATCCTCGCAACTCTGATCCGCTTGCTCGGTGATTTTGATCTGGCCGAGGAGGCGATGCACGAAGCCTTTGCGGCGGCGCTCAATGCGTGGCCAAAGAGTGGAGTGCCCGGCAACCCGCGACCATGGTTGATCTCCACCGCGCGATTCAAAGCCATTGATACTCTGCGTCGACGCACCCGATTGGAACGAACGCTTGATGCGTCCCAGGACGAGCTCCGACGACATCTCGAAGCGCAATTGAGTGCTGCGCAAAGTTCCAATGAAGAGGACAGTCTTGAGGATGCCTTTGAAGACGCCCTTGAAGATGATCGCCTGCGCCTAATTTTTACCTGCTGTCATCCATTGCTACCGCCCGAGGCGCGCGTTGCGCTCACCTTGCGTGAAGTGTGCGGGCTGACCACCGAGGAGATAGCCAAGGCCTTCCTCATCACTCCGCGCACCCTCGCGCAGCGCATTGTGCGCGCCAAGGCAAAGATTCGCGAGACGCCGATTCCGTACGAAGTGCCGTCGCCCGAGGAATTGCCGGAGCGACTCGGCGCTGTGCTTCGCGTCATCTATCTCGTCTTCAACGAAGGTTATTCGGCCGCAGCGGGAAGGGAAGTAACGCGGGCCGAACTCACCGGCGAGGCGATTCGGCTGGGACGTCTGCTGGCCGAACTCCAGCCCGAACCGGAAGTCCTCGGCTTGCTCGCCTTGATGTTGTTACAGGAATCACGTCGCGCCGCGAGAACCTCGCCGACCGGAGAGCTGATCTTGCTGGAGCACCAGGATCGCTCGCGCTGGGGCCGGGAACCCATCTCCGAAGGGTTATCATTGCTGGAGCGAGCTCTGAAGTCCCACCGCTTCGGTCCTTACACAATCCAGGCTGCGATTGCGGCCGTCCATGCGCAGGCCGAATCAGTCGCTGCAACCGACTGGCGGGAGATTGTTTGGCTCTACGACCGATTGCTGGGAATTATGCCTTCGCCAGTTGTAGAGCTAAATCGTGCCGTGGCAATTGCAGAGCGCGATGGCCCCGCTGCCGGTCTGGCGCTCATCGACGCGCTGTTGGAACAGGGCGAACTGGCAAACTATTACCTCGCGCATTCCGCCCGCGCCGATCTCTACCGCCGGCTCGGCCGGACCGCTGAGGCCCGCTCCTCTTACGAGAAAGCTCTGGCACTGACCCAACAGGAACCCGAGCGACAATTTCTGCGAGAGCGGATTCGGCAGCTGGGATAAGAAAGTCGTCTTCTGCACTTCTTCACCCAGCCAGTAATGACTGAATCAGTTGGGGATTGAAAATTGTGAAGTTTCTGGCGGACCCGCGACTTCATCAGAAGGACAAATTCCGCCTGGGCCTTTCCACGACTATTTGTAGAAGAATGTAATGTCCAATCTCGTTATTGCGTTGGAATTTCGACGTTGAGTGATGAGATAGAGGCTCTCGATGCGCCGACTAGTTGGAAGACTAAACTCCAACGACGATACATTTATAATTCGTCCGAACGGTCTAGTCATTCTGGGCTATTTCTAAACTCCCAGCGTCTAACCTGTAACTGAGATGGACAGCAAACAAAGACATTGCCGGCCAAAATCGCGCCGCTTAGGAGGCCTGATTCCTAGTCTTGAATACTGGACTAAGGCTTGATCACCGCATGACATCTAAGCGCTCTGTCCGAATAACTTCTCGGTGATGTGAGATGCCTTTCTAAGGCTGCAGCATCTGGAATCAAACCGTCTGGATCATAAATGAAGAATATCAAATCATCGCAATTAGGATGATAACGATAGGTTTCGATGTCATCGTTTAGCTCCTTAACGATTGACTTGCCGTGGGTAATATCCCGAATGTATTTAACCTCGATAACCAGCTTATTTGAACGCGAGAGAAAATCCTTAATCGAGAAACGGTTCGCAACTCGGTCAGTAGGATTCTCAGGAACAAGATCAACAATCCAAGGCCGGAGCATTAAGTACAGCGCGTCTTGGACAGCGGCCTCGTTTTGTAAAGTCAGTAGGGCACCTCCGCTTCGACGGGTGTTGAGATACCGAACACAATCGCTAAACGAGTTTAGGGCGGCTATCACACGAGCAACAGCGACATGTGCTGTTGTGATCTTCTGGGTTTCTGAACTCGTTTTACTTCGAAGTTCGTCGAACCCGGACATCATATCCTCCAACGATCTACTCATCGCGACGCCCACCTTCTGTTCTTCCAAATATGAAACGGCCTATATCCTCAATCATCGCTTCGTAGTCGCGGCGAGATTTGTTTTCCGGAAGGTGAATGTGCAGATCGATGTGCACAGAAGGTGAACCACCTCGCCCTTGGTCAACATTAGTCGAGACAGCCGCCGGTCCCTGAACGCCGGACGATGGAAGCGGTCCTGGGCTATGCCCTTCGAAGATAGTGTTTTCAGCGAGGGCCTTAAAGGTCTGGATCTGCTGCTCCAATGCACGTTCACCCCCGCCCGAATGTATATTGAAGAGATTCTGGAGTCGGTCATTCGATTCTTTGTAAGGTGCATGCGCCGCGTGGAAGAGTGGCTCGTAAACTCGCTTCATCGGTTCCGCAAGTGCAGCCGCCCCATTTTCCAGGTGCATATATTGAGCGTAAAGGTCTGTAGGTTCGCTATTCGAATTCAAGAGCCCAACTGCTTTTAGTACACGGAGCACGCTGTAATCGTTCGCGTCGTTGAAGCCCCAGGACCGCAATTGATTTTTGTCAAATTTTGGCGGACGTGGTTTTTTTGGGATTTCTTGGAGTAGGCGTCGCAACGAGGATGGTTTCGTTGTATAAGGAAATTTGGGTTCAGTCTCAGCTTTGACACGTTGCTTTTCCACTTCTTTTATGCGGTTTTTTTCGGAGGCCATACTTTCTTCTCCTTGTTTAGTTGTAGCGATGAGTGTCAATCAGCGAGGAGTGCACGAAGATTCATCGAAGCGTATCTTCGAAACTGCTCCAGGAGTTCTCGGTCTGATGGTTCATCATTCAGCATGTGCTCAGCGTGTCCCAAGATGTAGATGAGTTGTTGCACCGCAGTCGTAGCTTTTCGTGGGACGGAGCGCTTGCCTTCCCCAGGAGAAACAGAAAACACCGCTTTCGAAAACGGATGCGCTAGATTGATATCGACAACCACGGCTTGGAGGTCAGAATCAAAAATGGGCCGGTACAAAACGTCCTCTGGCAGAGAATCCAGAGGCCGTAGATATGGAACATCCTCACGCATCTTTTTTCGCGCTTTTTCCCTGGCTTCTCCGTTCTTACTTGGTTCGGCAGACTCAGCCTTTGCTTGTTTTTCACGCCGTTTCTTGGCGAGGTCGACAATAAGTCGATGCCTTGAAGCAATCAGACTGTTCGATTCGTCGAAAAGACCTTTGATGTCTTCCTGGGTGAGCACATCTTTTTCACGCCAGAGCGTCTGGGCTGTCTTAGTAACAACCTTAATAAGTTCTTGAAGTCGTGAAAAACTCTCCGGGCTTAATCGGACATGCGACTTAGCCACGTCGACTAAGACATGTTCGTCAGAATCTGACGTGTATTCCAGTTCGGCGCGAAAGGCGTTTAAGTGCCAATCTTTCGTGAAGAGTCCCAGCGTGTCGCCGCTAACCAAAAGCCGACCGTTACGGTATACGTAGAAACCTTGCGCGTGAGTTGTATACCGATACCGACGTTCTAGCTCCTGCGAAATTGTAGACGGATGTGGGAGGGTTGCGGCAGAGAAGAAGAGGCTAGTTCCATCGGTTAACTTGATTTCCTGACGGGAATAGAGAATCACCGTCGCGGCATTTTCGCGGTGTAAAGGATCAACCGGCTCGATGATTGTGGCCGGTGCTTTTTCCGTTTGCTTTAGACTCAATGTGTCTACAACGCACATCTGCAGGGCTGAAGGGCCACGACCCGAGAGAAACTTCCCATAAGTTTCGCCAAGCTGTCTTACGATATCAGTTCTTAGCCGCGTTAGATCCCGTGAACGAATATTGGGATCTTCGATCAGAATCATTGTCCCAGACTCCCGTTGACCGCCATCCGGCAACTGCGCCATCGCCGCGCCAAATATCGCAATCTCTTCCTCGTTTGGCTCGCGAACCTCCTGCTCCCACTTATCGTGTTTTTCGATGTACTTCAAATCGATCGCCCGCCGCGCTAAAGCGTGGCCTTTGGCCTGCGTGATCACGGAAATCTTATTACCGAGAGAGAACCCAGCGCCCTTCAGCCCAATGCCGTACCGCGACAATGATTCCTTGCCGTACAGGTGACTTGTCCGACTACCTGCTCGCAGAACTTCGTCCAGAATCTTTGGAGGTATGCCAATGCCGTTATCCACAATAGCTACGCTCTTAAGCTCCTTCCCGAATTGATGCAAAACAATCGCTACTCGATCGGCCGCCGCCTCGACAGAGTTGTCAACGATGTCAAGAATTGCAGCCCTGGCGGAATAGGGATATCCCGCCACGGCGATTGCCATACGTCCAGGCGACGGAGGAGTATCAAGATAATTAAGTTTCGGTTGGATGGGTTGTTGTTGTGCCATATTCTTAGCTCCTTCAGTTTTTTGAGCGGAGGAGCGCAGTCCGGCGCCCCTCCGCAAGTACGATTAGTTGTCCCTAGCTTGCGCATTAGAATCTTCGCCGTACATGAGCAGGTGATATTGACGTCCTGCAAACTCTTCCGGCTGTTCGTATTTCGCCCGACGCACGACCTCGCGATAACGCAGTCGCTCCCCAGCGGCGTGAATATCACGCTTTAACGCTGCAGGCGTTGGACGCTCTTTGATTTTCTGGTAATAGGCGAGGTGAAGTTCCTGCTCTAGGTCGGCACTCAGTCCGAGCTGGTTCAAGCGAATTCTCGCCGAGATAGGAATGCGTTTTAGTTCATTTTTTACGTAATCGAAGGAAGGTAAAAGCGGCTGCGGAACCCCGTGCGGGGTCGATTTGTCTCTATTCATTTTTTCTCCTGCGGCGGTCGTTGCGAACGCCATGGTAAAGTCACGAGCCTGTTTGCTCAGCCCTATTGCCGACCAACAACTCCTGAAAAATTGCTCTCTGGTTAATATACCAGAATCAGCACCAACTTTTTGATTTTCCTCAAAAATGGCCTGACTTACACCCTTGGACGCGAATTGCTCTCGGACGGGTTGCTTTGTCGACCCGCCTCAACCCAATGACCTCATCCGCGTCTTCCCTAGGAGATCGAGCTGCAGACCCCGCAGGGACGATTCAATAGCTGGTGCAACAATACCGGAGGTCATCCACATAAATCATCGACCCTGTGAGGTCGGATTGATATTCGATTTCTTCCGGGTCGCGGACACTTTTGCCGTTCGATCCGTGGGGCGTTGTCACGGCCACTCAATTTCACGCCTGCTTTGAAAACCTGCGGCCAGTTTGACGATGTCTGGTCTTGGTGTTAGACCATTCACAATTCGGTGCCTCAGAAACAATCCCCAGAAGAATCTTATGAAGATTACTTAAGTGGTTTTATTGGCAATGCGTTGATGGTTCTCGCGGACATGCGGAGGCTACCCGTTCACCAACCCAAATGAGAATTGCAGAATCGCAGGCCTGAATCCGTTCTTTCTCATTCCTTTATGTCGGATAACACACCATCCCCGTGATACGTCTTATTCATTGACCTAATCCAGAGGACACATTCCGGCTCATAAAATGAAGGCAATGTTGAGTCTGCTGCTGCTGACGACGCTACGGCTATCGGTTGTCGTAACGGCCGCCGACTCGGGATTACCAAACTCGGTCGCGCCGTCGATCCAGGAAGCGCGCTTTGTTAAGTTGGGCGGTATATACCAATGGATCACCATTCGCGGCGCTAACGTTGACAATCCTGTGCTCCTGGTTGTGCATGGCGGACCGGGCGATGCGCAGTCTTCCTTTGCGCAGCACGTACGCTGTGTATGAAAAGGACTTCACGATTGTTCAGTGGGATCAGCGCGGCGCCGGCAAAACCTACGGAAAGAATCCTGACGCGCCGCCCGAACCTGAACGCGTCGAACTGGATGGCATCGAACTCGCCCGGGCGACGGCCGTTAGGGGTTAAAGCTGTCGCCAGCCTCGCGGGCTCAATTGTTATTGGTGGTTTTGATCCTGAGGCTTGCGCCCCAGGCTTTATGCTGTCGCGCGCTCCACGCGCTTGCTTGCGTGATTGGGCATCTCGATGTAGATCCGCTCCTGATCACTTGAATTTCGATCATTCACCTAACGCGCGACGAAGGGCAGTCGCCACACGCGCTTTCGTTTCGGCCGAGGGGACTTCTTGCTGTTCCCACCATTCAGTTGTTCCGGGATGAACCCTAGCCCCACCACTTATCAGTGCTTCAATAATCTCGGCATGAGTGCTTTCGTGTTCGTGAATTGCGCTCCACAGAGCCTGGCCTAACACTGTCCCGCCGTACCTATTCACGATTTCCATGGGAACTTTTCGATCGAGCATCACCTTCACCACTTCGAGTTGGCCGCACGACGCTGCATAGTGAAAACCATTCATCCCGGACCGCATACCCGCAGACGGGTCCACTCCCTTATCCAATAAATACGCGACCAGCCTGGCTCGACCCAGAAACGAAGCACAGGTAAGCGCCTCCGCCAGAACTTCGGGCTCGTTCTCAAAATAGCCTCGGTCAAACCAGTCGATAATTTGATGGTCAAACGCGTCACCTCTGCCGAGAGTCTTCTCAATCCGAGAATAGTTGCCATCGGTGATGTCTCTGACCGCTTGTTTCCATAACTCGTCCATATCATTATTTCTCGAGCAGCTCTTGTCTCGTTCTTGCGTTCACGAAACTACCACAAACCGAAACCTAGAGTCATGACTTAGGGTTTAGGCAAAACTCACCGCCTATTTCGTGGCCTATTTCGTGGCGCGGAATTTTTTTTCGACGCCTTGTCGAATTCCGGTGCAGCCGTTCGACTATATGGTGAAGGCAGGGCAAACGGCCCGGCCGAAACAAACCACAGAAAACAAGGAGAAGAGAAATGCCACAGTATCTGGTTGCTAACTATCTGCCCGACGACTTCGACCCGTCCACCGTAACCGAAGCGATGATCGAGGAGATCCACGCGCTCAACCGCGAAATGATTGCTGCCGGCGTGAGGAAGTTCG
>Ga0207681_10002577_pt1 | contig 11492 bp, 10 predicted proteins | sample KBSS53metaG_FD_184324 | JGI IMG/M metagenome (GOLD analysis project Ga0207681, IMG submission 184324) | Switchgrass rhizosphere microbial communities from Kellogg Biological Station, Michigan, USA - KBS S5-3 metaG (SPAdes) (version 2) | ecosystem: Host-associated > Plants > Roots > Rhizosphere... | reverse complement strand
GTCCGGCGGCGACTTCGACTCCGTCACCGGCGGCACGCGCGTGTTGTCGGACTGGCTGGTCGTGCGCGTGACCGTGAATCCGGGCGAAACCTTCCTCGACCGCATGATCGGCATGGTCGAAGCCGCCAAGCGCCACAAGACGCCCAACGAGATCGCGCTGACGATCCTGCTGGTGGCGCTCACCATCGTGTTCCTGATGGTCACCGTCACGCTGCTGCCCTTCTCGGTGTTCAGCGTGAGCGCGATGGGCACGGGCTCGGTGGTGTCGCTGACCGCGCTGGTCGCGCTGCTGGTGTGCCTGATCCCGACGACCATCGGCGGCCTGCTGTCGGCCGTGGGCGTGGCCGGCATGAGCCGCATGATGCAGGCCAACGTGATCGCCACCTCGGGCCGCGCGGTGGAAGCCGCCGGCGACGTCGACGTGCTGCTGCTCGACAAGACCGGCACCATCACGCACGGCAACCGCCAGGCCAGCGCCTTCGTCGCCGCACCCGGCGTGACGGCCGAGCGCCTGTCGCGTGCCGCGCTGCTCGCATCGCTGGCCGACGAGACGCCAGAAGGCCGCAGCATCGTCGAGCTGGCCCGCCGCGGCGGCATCGACGACCGGGCTGTCGAAGAGGCCCGCTTCGTGCCCTTCACCGCACAGACGCGCATGAGCGGCGTCGACCTGCCGGCCGCGCCGAACAGCCTCGACACCGACACCATCGCGCTGCGCAAGGGCGCGGTCGATGCCGTGCGCAAGCATGTCGAGGCGCTGGGCGGCCACATGGCCCCCGAGGTGCTGCGCGCCGCGGACGAAATCGCGCGCCGCGGCAGCACGCCGCTGGCCGTGGCCGAAGGCCAGCGCGTGCTCGGCATCGTCGAGCTCAAGGACATCGTCAAGACCGGCATCCAGTCGCGCTTCGCCGAGCTGCGTGCGATGGGCATCAAGACGGTGATGATCACCGGCGACAACAAGCTCACGGCCGCCGCCATCGCGGCCGAGGCGGGCGTCGACGACTTCCTGGCCGAGGCCACGCCGGAAGACAAGCTGGCGCTGATCCGAAAGTACCAGGCCGAAGGCCGGCTGGTCGCGATGACCGGCGACGGCACCAACGACGCCCCCGCGCTGGCGCAGGCCGACGTGGCGGTGGCGATGGGCAGCGGCACGCAGGCCGCGAAGGAGGCCGGCAACATGGTCGACCTCGACTCCAACCCGACCAAGCTGCTCGAGGTGGTCGAGACCGGCAAGGCGCTGCTGATGACACGCGGCTCGCTCACCACCTTCAGCATCGCCAACGACGTGGCGAAGTACTTCGCGATCATCCCGGCGATCTTCGTGTCGACCTACCCGCAGCTGGGCGCGCTCAACGTGATGCAGCTGGCGAGCCCGTCGTCGGCCATCCTGAGCGCGGTGATCTTCAATGCGCTGGTGATCGTGTTCCTGATCCCGCTCGCGCTCAAGGGCGTGCGCTACCGGCCGGTGGGTGCCGCCGCGCTGCTGCGTCGCAACCTCGCCATCTACGGCCTCGGCGGCCTGGTCGTGCCCTTCATCGGCATCAAGCTGATCGACTGGCTGCTGGTCGCCGTGCACCTCGTCTAAGGACATCGCCATCATGAAAACCATTCTTCGTCCCGCGCTCGTGCTCTTCGTGCTGTTGAGCGCCTTGACCGGGCTGCTCTATCCGCTGGCCGTCACCGGCGCCGCGAAGGCGGTGTTCCCCGACCAGGCCGCCGGCAGCCTGATCGAACGCGACGGCAAGGTCATCGGCTCTCGATTGATCGGCCAGAACTTCGCCGACCCGAAGCACTTCTGGGGCCGGCCGTCGGCCACCGCGCCGATGGCGTACAACGCCACCGCGTCGGGCGGTTCCAACCAGGGGCCGCTCAACCCGGTGCTGGTCGACGCGGTCAAGGGCCGTGTCGAGGCGCTGCGTGCGGCCGACCCGGGCAACACGGCGCCGGTGCCGGTCGACCTGGTGACGACCTCGGCCAGCGGGCTGGATCCGGACATCAGTCCGGCGGCAGCCGCCTACCAGGCAGCGCGTGTGGCACGCGTGCGTGGGGTGCCGATCGATCAGGTCAACGCGCTGATCGCACGGCATACCGAAGCGCCCTTGGGCGGCTTCCTTGGCGAGCCGCGCGTGAACGTGCTGGCGTTGAACCTGGCGCTCGACGTTGCGCGGTGAACTGGCTTCGGGAAGCGCAACGGAGCCATTGCGTCGAAGGTTCGTCTAGCGCCGCATTCCGTCCTGCGGCGCAGCCACTTCGTCGATGAAGTCTGCCACCGTTGCCGCCGCCTCTTCAGGAGCGACCTGCAGGAGACAATGCGGGGCATCAAACAATCGAACCTTCATGTTTCGACAATGGTGCTGCGCCTCGGTCATCGCTGACGTTGGCACAAGCCGGTCGCGCGTTCCCTTCAGGTACAGGACCGGGACCTCCAGTGCGCGCGCCTGCGTCCGTACATCGACAGACACGACCGCCCGGAGCCTGGCCCGTAGTACCGCAGGCTGCACCTTGGTCAAGGCCTCTCGCAGCATGCCGACCAATCTCGGTGTCGCGAACCGGCCGAAGAGCATCGCTTTCAGAATTGCCGACGGCGGAAGGGGGATCGGCGTCGATGCCAACCCGCTGAGCCAACGCAGGCCCGGCCTTGGGTTGCGAACGAACGTGCAGCACAGAACGACACCGACCACACGTTTCGGATTGGCCGCGGCCAACAAAATGGCGATGGGCCCGGAGAACGATTCGCCGAGCAGGACCAGAGGGCCTTCAGGTGGCAGCGCCAGCGCGGCGAGGTCGCGCAGGCACGCATAGGTCTGCGAATCACCGGATGTTGGATAGCTCACGACCGCGATGGAGCGCGCATTCCCGAGTGCTGCGATGAAAGGCTCGAACAGGGCACCCGTTCCGTCCATGCCCGGAAGCAGCACCAGTGTGATCGGCTTTGCGGCCATCGGAGAAGAGGGGGGATTGGAAATCAGAAGATGGTTTGGGTAGGGGTTTGCGAACGTGCCAAAAGGCACGGCTATCGCGGCGCTGAGGCATCTCCCACAAACCAATACAGCCGCCTGTGACTTCCAAGTGCAAGAAGGTAGGCGAATCGAATGTTCTGATGAGCGCCACTTCTGCCGAGACCCCCGAAATTCGAACTGACGCACAGATACCGCGTTGAGCCCGTAGCGAACAACAGCCAATCCGACAGATTCACATCGATCCGTGGCAGAGGCACGCCGCTACGGTCTGGGTGAATCGCGTTTTTGAGCGGGTACAGTGCGCCAGCGTAGAGCAGTGCGTCATCCTCGATGTCTTCATTGTCTGCCCTTCGGCTGCGCTGCGCATAGCCAATTTCAATGCTCCTGAACCGATAGATGTCCGCTCTAAAACCACGCTTATAGTCATCGTCTTCGATTGATTCGGTGGTGGGAACAATGATCATGCGAGTCCCGGGCTTTGCCTTGGCTGCAAGGCATCCGTCGACAACGGCTTGAGGTGGAGGCGTCGCTCCTGCCAGCGCGACCGTACAAAGCGAGAGAGCGCCGATCGAGTGCTTGATTTTCATAGGTACTCCTTGGCATGGGTATGGGTCAGATAGTCGGCGCCAAACTTCCAGAAGATCGTGCCGCCGTGCGCCTCAGTCGACGGCGAAGCGCCCACCTGATCACGAGATTCAGAACCTGGGTGACCAAATTTACGGGGAACGTCTCCGCTGCTTGACTGACAGCTGGTCGCCATTGCGTTGCTCACAGTCAGCAAACCAAATGAGATAGGTGGTCGTTGCAGCCGACACAACGATCTGTGTCAGGCTCAAAAGCCCGATCAGCAGTCACGCCCACCATCGGTACAGCGAAGCGCCTCGCGGGTGCTCAAGGCGCAGCCGACAATGGAAACGCTCAAGATCAGGGCGCTCGAGAGATCAGAGTTCCAATGGCCGTGGAGGACTCGACTAACGACCGCCCCAATGCACATGAACCCCGAAACATAGAAAAGCTCCCCCGCGAACCATGCAAACCACGCGCGTCGCCTGAGGGACGGCCGCTTGAACTGGGTCCAGAGCGCCACCACGAAGCCTGCCATGCTCGTCAGGACCCAAGCGATGAGCGATATGCCCGTAAACAAAGTAATAGAACCGACGTAAACGTTCCCTTTATCTATGGGATAGACAACGACCGACCACAGCATCGGTGCAATGGTCGCGGCGATTGCAATTCCAGCAATACGGCTGGGCCAAAGTGACCCGTCTTGTTTATCGGACGCCAGCATCGAAAACCCGCTGTGCCAGTGCTTTCCATCGAGCGGGGGAGTCCTTGACGACTTGCGCGTAATAGAAATGGCCTTCTGCATTCTTCGAACCGAACTGCCTCCCCAGCATGGGAATTGCCTGGACAATTTCAAGCTGTGTCATCCCTGCATGGAGTGGGTCACCCTTATCGGTCAGGTCTACGATGACCACGGTCTTGATGTTCTTGTTGGCGCGCAACTTGGCGAGAAAATCTCTGTCGATGGGCGAGCCTATCAGCGCGAGGTGATCGACGATGTGCCCCTTGTTCGCATAGAAGTTGGCCGTCTGAGCCGCGAGCAGCGAGCCGTAGGAGTATCCGAGCAGATTGAACTGGCCCTCTTTCGCGTCCATTCCGCTTGTCAGTACCCAGTCGGCGCTGTCTTCGTAGCGGATGACCAGCCCCGCTCTGAATGCGTCGAGGAAGGTGCCGCCAACGTCTTCTCCGTAAGGCAAGCTCGCGCCAGCGGTGTTCGTGAGGCCAACGCTCACATTCTTGATCCCCACCGCTTGGAAAGCCGACAACTGCGGCTTGATGTAGTCGCCGTTGAGGCCCGCCCCACCCCAGTAGAGCGTCCCTCGTGGCGTCCTCACATAAACCTTGACCGGCTCCGTATCGCTTTTCAAAGTCAACGGAGCAACACTCGAGTGGATGGGATTGAATCCATGGTGCTGGCCGGTCATGCTATTCACCCTCCGGCAGCACATCCAGGTGCGCGTCGAGCCCGCGCTTCGCGCTTACTCGTTGGGTCTTTCCTTCATGATCGGTGGTGCCCTCGAAGCGCATGCCGCCGATGGTCAGCCTGTAGCGGCGATTCGCGACCGGTTCGCCTGTCACTTCGTCGAGGACTTGAAATTGCTGGTCGTAGTCCTTTGCGGCTTCGCCGATCGCTCGGTCGTCAGACGCGGCGTCTGCCATCGATCCGAACGCCACGCTCGCGGCCGCAATGTCTCCCGTCTCGGCGGTGGCTGCACGCTGCGATGCGACCAGCGCAGCACCGCAAGAAGTCAGCATGCCTTCCAAGGCGAGGGGCACGTCACCGACGGTGCGGTTCTCCGCGCCTTCGATGATGACGAAAATCCCCTTGCATCGCGGGCATCGGACCTTGTGGCCCTTGCCCGATGCCAGCCGTCCGTAGACCTCGAAATTCGCGAAGCCTTCGAGCACGGTGCCGCCGTGCGTCGTGGTGTCGCCCACGCAAATGATTGGCCGTTCTGCCATGATCAGTACCTCCTTGTGTCAGCGCGCTGACATACTGTTTTCAACGATGCCGATCGGGTTTGCCGCGTGATGCGGACACCTCTGTATTCGACGATGCAAAGCCTAGCACCCAAGGCACGGCGCGCCTGTATCACGCCAGCCTGACGCCCGCCATCACCTGATGTTTCAGCCCTCCGTGTGACAGAAACCCGCCCCGACCCCGACGCGCTGCTCGCGCAGATGCGCAGCGACGACGCCCGCGCCCGCCGCGGGCGCCTGCGCATCTACTTCGGCGCGAGCGCGGGCGTCGGCAAGACCTGGGCGATGCTCACGGCCGCGCAGCGCGAACGCGCCGCCGGGCGCGACGTGCTCATCGGCGTGGTCGAGACGCATGGCCGCAGCGAGACGGCCGCGTTGTTGACGGGCCTCGACCTCCTGCCGCTGCGCGACATCGCCTACCGCGGCCGCACGCTGGCCGAGTTCGATCTCGACGCAGCGCTGGCCCGCAAGCCCGCGGTGCTGCTGGTCGACGAGCTGGCGCACTCCAACGCGCCGGGCTCGCGCCATGCCAAGCGCTGGCAGGACGTGCAGGAGCTGCTGGCCGCCGGCATCGACGTCTGGTCGGCGCTCAACGTGCAGCACCTCGAGAGCCTCAACGGCACGGTCGGCGCCATCACCGGCGTGCGGGTGCACGAGACGGTGCCCGACACCGTGCTCGACGAGGCCGACGAGGTGGTGCTGGTCGACGTCACGCCCGACGAGCTCACCGCGCGCCTGGCGGCCGGCAAGGTCTACCTGCCCCAGCAGGCCGAGCGCGCAGCGCAGAACTTCTTTCGCAAGGGCAACCTGATCGCGCTGCGCGAGATCGCCTTGCGCCGCACCGCCGAGCACGTGGAAGACGACGTGCGCGGCTGGCGCGTCGAGCAATCGGGCCCGAACGGCGATGCGGGTCCGCAGGCCTGGAACACCTCGGGCGCGATCCTCGCCTGCGTCGGCCCGCACGAGGGCGCGGCGCAGACGGTGCGCACCGCCGCGCGACTGGCCGGCCAGCTCAACGTGCGCTGGCATGCCGCGTATGTCGAGACGCCGACGCTGCAGCGCCTGCCTGCCGCGCAGCGCGACCGCATCCTCGCCGTGCTCAAGCTGGCCGAGGAGCTGGGCGCGGCGACCGCGGTATTGACCGGTGCCGACGTGGCGCAGGCGTTGATCGCGCAGGCGCAGCGGTTGAACTGCGCGACGCTGGTGGTCGGTCGCGCGGCGCCGGCGGCGGGCTGGCGCCGGTGGTGGCCGTCGGCCTCGCTCACCCGGGCGCTGGCGCGACTGGAGCCCGCGCTCGACATCGTCGAGACGGCGCGTTCGGAAAGCTCGCGCCGCCTCGGCCGCACCCTGCTCGGCGCCGCGCGCGACGTGGCGACCGGCGACGGCATGCCCGACGATGCCGACCGGCCGCATGCACGCTGGCCCGGCTACGTGTGGGCCGCGGCGATGGGGGTGGCCGTCACGCTGGTCGCGACGCCGCTGTCGGGGGTGCTGGAGCAGGTGAACATCGTGATGCTGTTCCTGCTCGGCGTGGTCGGCATCGCGATGCGCTTCGGCCGCGGCCCGGCCGCGCTGGCGGCGCTGCTCAACGTCGCGGCCTTCGATTTCTTCTTCGTCTCGCCGCGCTTCTCGTTCGCGGTGGGCGATGTGCAGTACCTCGTGACCTTCGTCGTGATGCTCGGTGTCGGACTGTTGGTGGGTCAGCTCACGGCCGGTCTGCGCTTTGCGGCCGGCGTGTCGACCAGCCGCGAGCGGCGCGCGCAATCGCTGTTCGAGCTCACGCGCGAGCTCTCGGCCGCGCTCGAAAGCGCGCAGGTCGTCGAGCTCGGCGCGGCGGCGGTGCGGGGCCACTTCGGCGGCCAGGCGCTGGTGCTGGTGACCGATGCGAACGACCGCCTCGTCATGCCCGCATCGCCGCCACCCGGCTTCGATGCCAGCGTGGCCGACTGGGCTTTCCGCCAGGGCCAGCCGGCCGGTCTCGCCACCGCCACACTGGCCGCGCAGCCCTGGCACTACGTGCCGCTGAAGGCGCCCATGCGGGTGCGCGGCGTGCTCGCGCTCGAACCCGCACAGCCGCGCTGGCTGCTGATCCCCGAGCAGGCGCAGCAGCTCGAGACGCTGGCGCGCCAGATCGCCATCGCGCTGGAGCGCGTGCACTACGTCGAGGTGGCGCAGCAGGCCGTGGTCGAGATGGAGTCGGAGCGCCTGCGCAACACGCTGCTGGGCGCGATCTCGCACGACGTGCGCACGCCGCTCACGGCGCTCATCGGCCTGGCCGAGTCGCTGCAGACGGCCGGCCCCGGTGCATCCGATGCGCGCGACGAGACGGCGCAGGCCATCGTCGCGCAGGCCCGCGCGCTGCATGCGCTGGTCAACAACCTGCTCGACATGGCGCGGCTCGAAGCGGGGGGCATGGGCGGTTCGGTGCAGCTGCGGCGCGACTGGCAATCGGTGGAGGAGGTGGTCGGCGGGGCCATCCGCTCCGCGCAGCCGGCGCTGGGCGAGCGCACGGTGCAGACCGCGCTCGCGCCCGATCTGCCGCTGGTCGAGTTCGACGCGGTGCTGATCGAACGCGTGCTGGTCAACCTGCTCGAGAACGCCGCCAAGTACGGTGCGCCGCCGATCGTCGTCGGTGCGCACGCGACCGCCGATGCGCTGGTGCTGTCGGTGCGCGACCACGGCCCGGGCCTGCCGGCGGCGCTGCGCGGCCGCGAGCAACTGCTGTTCGACAAGTTCACGCGCGGCCAGACCGAATCGGCCACGCCGGGCGTCGGCCTGGGGCTGGCGATCTGCAAGGCCATCGTCGGCGCGCACGGCGGCGAGATCACGGCCGCCAACGCGTCCGGTGGCGGCGCAGAATTCACGGTCACGCTGCCGCGCCGACCGCCCCCCGCATCGGCCGAAGCCGACGATCAACCTTCCTGAGCGCCATGTCCCAACCTACCGCCATCGTCATCGAGGACGAACCGCAGATCCGCCGCTTCGTGCGCGGCGCGCTGGAATCCGAAGGCTGGCTGGTGCACGAGGCCGGCACCTTGCGTGACGGCCTGGCGGCGGCCGGCACGCGCCAGCCCGACCTGCTGGTGCTCGACCTGGGCCTGCCCGACGGCGACGGCGTGGGGCTGATCCGCGACGTGCGCGGCTGGTCGGCGGTGCCGATCATCGTGCTGTCGGCGCGCATCGACGAGGCCGACAAGATCGCCGCGCTCGACGCGGGGGCGGACGACTACCTGACCAAACCTTTCGGCACGGGCGAGTTGCTGGCGCGCGTGCGCGCCAACCTGCGCCGGCCACGCGCCGCGGCGGGCGGTGCGGCGAACGGCGATGCGGGCGAGCCGCTGTTCCGCTTCGGCGAGATCGAGGTCGACCGCGCCGCGCGCCTGGTGCGCCGCGCGGGCGCCGAGGTGCATCTCACGCCCACCGAGTACCGGTTGCTCGGCGTGCTGGTGGCGAACGCGGGCCGCGTGATCACGCAGCGGCAGCTGCTGCGCGAGGTGTGGGGCCCCTCGCATTCGGAGCAGAGCCACTACCTGCGCATCTACATGGGCCACCTGCGGCAGAAGCTGGAGGCCGATCCAGCCCAGCCGAAGCACCTGCTGACCGAGACGGCCGTGGGCTACCGGCTGGTGCCTTGATGACGTTCGGGCGCGGGGCTCACTGCCACCAGCGGGTGGCGGGCCTGCCCACGCGCAACGGGCCGGCGCCCTGCAGCGCGATGACCAGCGCGCTCAGCAGGAAGAAGGCCTGCAGCTCCAGCGCCCAGCCGCCGCTCTTGGACAGCGTGAAGAACTGGCTGGTGTGGGCCAGCAGCAGCGCCACGACCATGTGGAAGGCGATCACCAGCGCGGCCGGTCGGGTGAACAGGCCGACCAGCACCAGCACGGGTGCCAGCACCTCGCCGACGTAGACGAGGTGGCCGATGGCGGTCGGCAGGCCGGCGGCGCCGACCATGCGGTAGATGCCGTCGGCGCCGTTGAAGACTTTCCACAGGCCGTGCACGAGCAGCAGGCCGCCGAGGGTGAGGCGAAGCAGCAGTTGGCCGAGTGCGTCGGTGCGTGCGGTGTTCATCGCTTACTGCGCCGCGGGCGTGGCGTGGCCGGCGGCGGCGCTGCCGGTGGCACCCTGCACACGTTGCAGTTCGGCGGTGTAGACGCCGCTGTGGCGGGCGCGCTGGTAGGCGGCGACCTGCTGGGCGTAGCGCGGGGCGTTGCTTTCGGCGGTGTCGGCCAGCGAGGCCGTTTCCAGGCCGGCGCGGCGCCACAGGTTCAGGTCGGCCTGCACTTCGGCGCGGCTGAGCGTGCCAACGGCGCTGCCGGCCGAGGCCTGCGTGCCGACCCAGGCTTCGGGCGTTGCGGCAGCGATGCGTGCGCTGCGCTGCAGGTCAGCGGCGACGTCGGCACGGTTCACGGCACCGGTGGCGGCGATCGGCGTGCCGACCCAGGCTTCGGCGGGCACCGTCTGCGCGGCGGCGGTGCCGGCGGCCAGGACGAGGGCGGAGAGGGCGAGGAAGTGCTTGGCGTGCATGGTGAAGGTCCTTTCGTTGTGAGGGCCGTCGCCGATGGGGGCGAGGGCTGGGCAACGAAGTCTCTTCGCCGGCGCCGCCGGGCGATGTGCGCTGACGCACGTTTTTCCTCAGGTCGTGGGAGGCGCGGGCCGTGCCGGGCGCGGCACGTGCAGCACCTCGAGCGGCTCGGCACGGCCGCGCAGCTGCACGGTGTGCGGGCTGCCCCATCGATCCGCCATGCCGGCCTGCTGCGCGGCGAACACCGAAACCACCAGCCGCGCATCGGCCGCCTTCGAATGGTCCTGCAGCCGGCTCGCGGTGTTGACCACCTCGCCCACGGCGGTGAAGGTGGTCGTCTCGAGATAGCCCACTTCGCCGACCGCGGTGCGCCCGGCATGCAGGCCCATGCCGAAGTCGAGCCGGTGGCCGAACTGCGCCTCGAAGCCGGCGCCCCAGGCGTCCATGCGCTCGCCGATCCGCGCGGCGGCATCCATGGCCTGGCGGCAGGCCGTGGGCAGGTCGACGTCCAGCCCGAAGATCGCCATCACGCTGTCGCCGATGAACTGGTTGGGCACGCCGCCGCTCTCGCGCACCGCCGCACCGACGGTGGCGAAGTAGCGCTCCAGCAGGTAGGCCAGGTCGAAGGGCCACTGGTTTTCCGACAGGCCCGACCAGCGCCGCAGGTCGACGAAGAGGATCGCCACGTCGCGCTCGCGCCCGAAGCGGGCCGGCTGTATGGCGGCGCCGGTCTCGAACAGCGGCGTGACCGTGAGGTCGCCCTGCGGCCGCAGCTGGCAGGCCAGGCGCACATCGGCCGGTGCGCGCACCCGGGCCAGCGTGCGGCGCTCGTCGCGGCCGGGGGCGTCGAGGTGTTCTGCGGGGCCACTCACCCGCACGCGGCAGGTCGAGCAGCGCGCCCGGCCGCCGCACACCGACAGGTGGGCGATGCCGTGCGCGCGGCTGGCTTCGAGCACGCTCCAGCCGCGCGGCACATGCACGCTGCGCTCGGGGTAGCGCAGCACGATCGACGCGCCGGGCCGGCGCGCGCGGCGCAGGCGCAGCCCACGGGCCGCGAACACGGCGAGCAGCAGCAGGCCGTAAAAGACTTCGATGTGGCGCTCGGCCCGGTCGATCGCCAGGCCCTGCGCCGGCGTGGGCACCTGCGGCGGCATCACGCCCGACCATTGCAGTTCGCGGCCCATGCCGAGGAAGCCGGCCGCGGCCAGCACCGGCAGCAGCACCGCTGCCACGAGCAGCAGGTGCGAATGCCGCCGATAGCCGGCCCGCGCCCGCAGCGCCAGGTGCACGCCCAGGCAGCCATGCGCCCAGGCGGCGGCCATCAGGGCGAACTGGCCCCCCGCGCCGCCGACGCTCCACAGCCCACGCACCACCCGCGCATACGAGGGCTGCAGCGCGAAGACTTCGTAGGCCCAGCGCATGGCGCTCAGGTGCGACGCCAGCAGCAGCGGCAGCGAGAAGCCCAGCAG
>Ga0207681_10002576_pt1 | contig 11497 bp, 13 predicted proteins | sample KBSS53metaG_FD_184324 | JGI IMG/M metagenome (GOLD analysis project Ga0207681, IMG submission 184324) | Switchgrass rhizosphere microbial communities from Kellogg Biological Station, Michigan, USA - KBS S5-3 metaG (SPAdes) (version 2) | ecosystem: Host-associated > Plants > Roots > Rhizosphere... | reverse complement strand
CATAAATATCGTTGTGGCGCATGTGCTCGTAATAATCGAGCAGGTTCTTGCGAAAACCCTTGAACACTTCCGGATTCATCGCCATGCCGGTGACGAAGCTCGACACATGGTCGGGCGAGCGGCCGAGCAGGCCGTGGCTCATCCGAGCGATGGCGCGGTGCAGATCGGTCCGCTTCTGCAGATCGTCTCTCGTCCGTGCCTTGAGGAAGTAGTTGCTGAACCGCTCTCCGTTCTCTTCGAAGAAGTGCGAAGACTTGAGATCGTAGATCGCGGCCATCGAGCGCGCCCCGTTGCGGAACGCGGGGTGGGTGGTGACGTCGTCGACGCGCTCCGCGCCGATGTAGACGACCCGGCCGTCGCGCAGCGACTCGAGGTGCTCAGCTCCGGTCTTGAGCATAGTAGTGAATCTCGTGCAGGATGCAGCCGCCGCGGGAGGTGAACGGGCCGTGGTGCACGCCCGGAGGCCGGCAGGCGTAGGTGGGCGCGAAGCACTGCTGGCCGCCCTTGCCCTGCTTGTCGTTGCCGACCACCAGGTCGCCCTGCACCACGTAGACCTCTTCCCAGTGGTCGTGCACGAACGGCTCGGTGGAGAACGCGCCGGGCTCGATCTTGAGCAGCCGCGTGCGACTCCCTTTTTTTGCTTTTTCATCCAGATCGGAGGCAAGAATCTTCTGATAGAAACCCGGCGGATAGCCCGGCGGCACTTCCCAGCCGCTCTTCAGGTCGACCTTCACGAACTCCAGGTGCTGTTTCGGCTTCATCAGGCCTGCTCCTCGTTGGCGTCCAGCCAGGGCGAGCGCCACACCTCCTCCGCGCGCATCGCCTGGTGGATCACGGTTCCCTCGAACGTCATGAAGTTCTTGAAGTCCTCGCGCGCCGCCGCCCGCTCGCGCGAAGCGAAGGCCTGGTTCATCGCGCGCTCGCTGTCGAATTCGAGCTGCGCGACCAGCACGGCCTTGCCGCGATTCACCGGAAACGGGTCCTTCCAGTCGAGCGGCGTGTGCAGCACCATGCGCTGCAGCCCGGGCCAGGTCGAGACCAGCGGTACGTGCAGCGCGCGGTAGCGCTCGAGAAACGCCGGAAGGTCGGGCACGGATATCTCGTAGCGCACGAAATACGAAACGGTCATGCTGCCTCCGCTTCGTGCAACAGGAGCGCGGTGAGCGCCACCGCGCGGTCGCCGCACGCCACCAGCTTCGCCGCCAGCGCGCGCAGCTCGCGGAAGCGCTTCTCGTCGAGGAACTCGAACAGCACGTCGTTGATGCGCCGCTGATAAGGTGCCAGGCGCTCCAGCAACGCAAGACTTTTACTGGTATTTTTTAAGAGAACTTTTCTTCCATCCCGCGGATCGGCGGCTTTCTCCAGGATGCCGGCGGCCGCGAGCTTGTTCGCCTCGATGGTGATGAATGCGCCTGAGCGGTGCAGGCGCGCCGCCACCTCGCCGATCGACAGGCCCTCGGCGCGGCTCACCAGCATCACGATCTCGTACTGCACGCCCGAGATGCCGGCGATGGTGGCGAACGCGTCGCGGCAGGCGTCGAGCTTGTGGCCATAGGCGATCAGGTCGTGGATCAGGCCGCGGAACTCGGCGTCCGAGCCGCGCGAAAGCAGCGCTGCGCGCGATACCGTAGGGGGTGGCAGAGGCGGTATCCTTCGTCGAGCTCGCGCCATGCGGCAAAATCTTCCGCCAGCCAATTACCTTTGTCAATTAGCTAAATGATCAAGAAAGACCTGCGCCAGGCCGTCGCCCTGCTCGCCGCCGGCGACTGGCAGGGCGCGCACGCGATCGTGCAGGAGGACGAGGAGTCGCGCCTGTCCTGCTGGGCGCACGGCATCGTGCACCTGATGGAAGGCGATACGGCGAACGCCGGCTACTGGTACCGCAAGGCGGGCCGCGGGTTGCGCAAGGACGTTTCGATCGAAAACGAAATCGCGGCGCTGCGCGACACGCTCAAGGAATGAGGCCGGGCTCCAGCTTGTAGCAGAACTCGGCCACGTCGCGCGGGCGCGTCCACCATACGCGCGCCGCCTTGGCGTGGCGCTGGCAGTGCGTGAGCGCCGCGCGTAGGCGCTTGAGCCGGAACGGCTGACCGAAGACGTAGGTATGCACCGAGACGTTCATCACCAGCGGATGGCGCTCGCTCTGCTCCACCATCTCGTCGAACTGGTCGACGATCATGTCGCAGAAATCGGCAGCATCCTGGCGGCGGTGGATGATCACCTGCGCGTCGTTGAGCTCGATCGGGTAAGGCACCGACAGCAGCGGCCCGGCGCGGGTGCGCAGCCACACCGGCTGGTCGTCCATCGGCCAGTCCATCAGGTACTTGTAGCCGAGCTCCTTCAGGAGATCCGGCGTGTGGGCATTCTCATAGGCGCCCGATCCCATCCAGCCGGCAGGCGGCGCGCCCTCGTGGCGCGCGATCGTCTCGGTGACCTCGCGCAGGATGCGCTCCTCGTCGGGCTGCCACAGCCCTTTCAGGTTCTCGGCGTTGGTGCGGCCGTGCGCGACGACCTCGTCGCCGCGGGCGCGGATCGCCGCCATGATCTGCGGCGCATATTCGTACAGCAGGCTGTTGGCGTTATGCGCCGCGGGCAGCTTGAGCTGGTCGAACAGCTCGAGCAGCCGCCACACGCCGATGCGGTTGCCGTAGTCGCGCCAGGAATAGTTGCGGTGAGTCTGCGGCTCGCCGAGCTTCGCCGGGTCGTGGCCGAGGCCCGCGCCGAACGCGAACCATTCGACGTTCGTCGTCAGCACGAACGCGAGGCGCTTGCCGCCCGGCCAGCTGTAGTCCTTGCGTTCGGTCAGCGGAACGAAGTCGTAGCGGCTGTGCTGAGGCAGCAGCTGTCGCTTTTCCATCCCTAATCGACCTTCGCTCCCGAGGCCTTCACCACCGGGCCGAACTTCGCGATCTCGTCCACGGTGCGTTTCTGGAACTCCTGCGGCGACATGGCGAGCGGGTCGGCGCCGATGTTCTCGTAGACGTTCTTGATCTCGGGCGCCTGCACGACCTTCGCGAACTCGGCGTTGAGCTTCCGTACCAGCGCAGCGTCCATGCCCTTCGGGCCCAGGATGCCGGAGTACAGCACGATCTCGAAGTTGGGCACGCCGGCCTCGACCATGGTCGGGACCTCGGGCGCCGGCGCGACCCGCGCCGCCGTGGTCACCGCCAGCGCGCGCAGCTTGCCTGCTTTGGCGTTCGAGATCGCCGGCGGCATGGTGGAGAACACGAACGTCACCTCGCCGCCGAGGATGGCCGCGGTCGCCGGATTGCTTCCCTTATAAGGGACGTGCAGCGCATCCACGCCGGCCGATGCCTTCAGCATTTCCGAGGCCAGGTGGACGATGGTGCCGGTGCCCGACGAGCCGTAGGAATACTTGCCGGGACTCGCCTTGAGCAGCGCGATCAGTTCCTTGACGTTGTTCGCCGGCGTAGATGGATGCACCACGAGCATGAGCGGCGTCGACGCCACCATGGCGATGTAGGTGAAGTCCTTGACCGAGTCGTATGGCAGCTTGCTGTAGAGATTGACGTTGATCGCGTGGGTGGTGATGTCCTGCAGCCAGATGGTGTAGCCGTCCGGCGCGGCCTTCGCGATGTAGTCGCCGGCGATGCTGGTGCCGGCGCCGGGCTTGTTGTCGACGATCACCTGCTGGCCGAGCTGCTTGCTGAGCGGAATCGCCAGCGCGCGCGCCAGCACGTCGGAAATGCCGCCGGCAGCGAAGCTGACGACCAGCCGCACCGGCTTGTTGGGGTAATCGGACTGGGCGGACGCAGACGCGGCCCATCCCAGCAGCAATGCGATCAAGAACCGTTTCATGATCCGAGTCTCCTCATGGCCTGCCACAGCGCTTCGACTTCGCGTTTTTCCACGCCGTTCGTGATGAAAACCAGCGCCGGCTCACCGCCCTCGGCGTGCCGCATCCGGTCGAATACGTGCCGCACACCCTGGATGGCCACCATGCCGGATTCCAGGGGTACGAAACCCTTCACGCGCAGCAGGTCCGGGCCGCGCAGGTCCACCAGCGTGGAGATGAACTGCTGCAGCAGCTCGCGCCGCACCGGCTGCTCGAAGCGCAGGGCGAAGCTGCGGATCGCGCTGTTATGCGTCGGGGTATGCGAAAAAGAATGATCCCCCGGCTTCACTTGAAGAAGCGCTGCCGGGTCGACGTCGCCGAAACTTGCGCGGATACACCGCACGCCGGCATTGAGATCGTGCACTTCGGACTCGGTGTTCGACGCATCGGCGGCACGATCGACCTTCGAAAGCACCACGACATCTGCTGCCGCGATCTGCGCGCGCGCGATTTCGCCGGAGACTTTGCGGGAACCGGAATCGGAGGCATCGACCACCGTCACGATCGGCCCGAGCTTGAAGTCGCGCGCCAGCGCCTGGTCGGCGTACAGCGTCTGCGCCACCGGGCCGGGATCGGCCAGGCCGCTGGTCTCGACGATCACGCGGTCGAAGCCGGCGATCTCGCCGCGGCGCCGGCGCATGGCCGCGCCGATCAGCGTCTCCTCGAGGTCGCCGCGCAGGTGGCAGCAGAGGCAGCCGTTCGGCAGCGCGATTGCCTTTTCAACCGAGCTCTCTATGAGCTCGTGGTCCACCGGAACCTCGCCAAATTCATTGACGATGACCAGCGAGTCCGATTCCTTCCGCACAAGCTGATTCACAAGCGTGGTCTTGCCGCTGCCGAGGAACCCGGTCACGACGATGACCGGTGTCCGCCCGTCGGGGATCACACGTTCATTTCGAGCGCGTAGAGCCCGCCGCCGCCGCGGTCGACGGTGAACACGATGCCGCGGTCGTCGACGAACACGTCGTTGAGCTGGATCTGGCCGGTCTTCGACTTCTCGGGCGCCGGCGGCACGAAGTAGGCGATCTCGCGCGGCGAGTACGGGTCGGTCACGTCGTAAGCGCGCACGCCGGCGTTGAAGAAGGTGCCGAGCACCACGTTCTCCGAGCGCCAGGCGCCGGGCACCGGCGGATTCTCGTGCAGGTTGTGCGCGCCGAAGCGCCCGCCCTTGGTCTTGAAGACGTCGACCGGCGGCGCGGGCAGCGTGGAAACGCTGACCAGGTGGGTCTCGTCGCGCGCGTCGAGCACCCAGACCAGCTTCGGCCAGTCGGCGCCGTTGTCCTGCACGCACTCGTCGCTCACCACCAGCAGACCGCGGCCGAAGAGCGGCAGCACGGTATGGTTGAAGCCGTTGTACGGCGGCGAGTTGGTCCAGTGCGAGAGCATTTTCGGCCGCGCGCGGTCGCTGATATCGAGCACCATGACGCCGCCGTCGATGTACGCGAGATAGCAGCGGTCCGGGCGCTCGGGATAGACGTTGGTGTTGTGCGCGCGGAATCCGGCATCGAACTTCGCCGGCAGGCGCTTCGGCGGCGGCGCATCGTCGCCGTCCATGGTGCCGGGCAGGTGCCAGCGGCCCACCGCCACCGGCTTCGACGGGTTCGCCACGTCGATGATGCGGTAGACCTGGTCGTCCTTCGGATTGCGGGGTTTCTGCTCGGGATCGGCGCACGCCATGTGCACCGTCTTGCCGTCGACGAACCAGAGCTGATGACAGCCGCGCGAATGCGGCCCCGAAGCGTCGAAGGTCGATATGGATCTTGGTTTCTCAGGAACACTTATGTCAAAGAGCTCGAAACCGGCAGGCTTGAGGCCGAACTTGGTGACCTGGTAGGCCACCGCCATCAGGTCGCCCGCCACCTCGAGCGAGTTCGAGCGCATCTGCGCATGCGGCAGGTCGGTCTGCACGATGACCTTCGGCTTGCGCGGGTCGGTGACGTCGACCGCGGTGAAGTTCTTCGGCGCGCTTTCGTGCGCCAGCCACAGCACGCGCCGGCCGTCGCGCGCGAGCTGCATCGACATGCCTTCGCCCATCCCGCCGAAACCGTTGAGCGTGTGCTGGGCGAGCAGTTTCATGTTGAGGAACATGCCCCTAAGATATCATCGTCGCCATGCGGTTTTTGCTTTCGGTTCTCCTGTGTTTCTCCTGTTTCGCTACCCACGCGCAAGGCTGGCCCAGCAAGCCGGTGCGCATCGTGGTCGCCTACCCGCCGGGCGGCGGCATCGACGTCATGGCGCGCCAGATCGCCGAAAAAGTGACTCCCGCCTGGGGCCAGCCGGTGGTGGTCGAGAACAAGCCCGGCGCCAACACCATCCTCGCGACCGATTCGGTCGCCAAGTCGCCGGCCGACGGCCACACCATCCTGATGACCACGGATGCGACCTTCTCCATCAATCCGCACCTGTACAGCAAGCTGCCGTTCGACACCCAGCGCGACTTCATCCCGGTGACGATGCTGGTGCTGCTGCAGCAGCTTCTGGTGGCGCATCCGGCATTGCCAGCCAACACTCTCGAAGAATTGATCAGGATCGCAAAGGCAAAGCCAGGGTCGATCAACTACGCCTCCTACGGCAGCGGCAGCCAGCCGCATCTTTCGGGCGAGATGCTGAAGAACAAGGCCGGCATCGACCTGGTGCACGTGCCTTACAAAGGAATCTCGCTCGCGGTGCCGGCGGTGATGGCAGGCGAAGTGCAGCTCACCTTCGCCGGCATCGCCACTTCCATGCCGCAGCTCAAAGCCGGACGCATCAAGCCGATCGCCATCGGCGGACCGAAGCGCTCGCCGCTGCTGCCGGAAGTCCCGACGTTCACCGAACTCGGCTATCCGGAGGTCGAGACCCACGCCTGGTTCGGGCTCTTCCTGCCGGCCGGATCCCCTCCCAATGCGGTTGCCAGGATTCACACCGATGTAAAGCGTGTGCTCGAAGAACCTGAATTCCGGCAAAAGCAGCTGATCGAAAAAGGCTACGACGTGGTCGGCAGCTCGCCCGACGAGTTCGCCGCCTACATCCGCAAGGACAGCGAGAGCCGCGGCCGCGCGGTGAAAATCTCCGGAGCGAAGGCGGAGTAGCCTGGAGACGATCCATGTCGGGCCGGCCCCGCGCCTTGCCGTCTCCGTCGCAGGCAAAGGCACCTTGCTGCTCTTCTTGCACGGCATCCGCGGCAACCGCCGCAACTGGAGGCGGCAGCTCGAGTTCTTCTCGCGCCACTTCAGGGCCGCGGCCTGGGACGCGCGCGGCTACGGCGAATCCGAGGATTACGAAGGCCCGCTGCGCTTCGATGAGCACTTCACCGCGGATGTGCTGCGCGCGGCCGATCATTTCGGGGCGGGCAAATTCCACCTCGTCGGCCTTTCCATGGGCGGGCGTATCGCGCGCAACTTCGCGCTGCGCCATCCCGAGCGGCTGCGCTCGCTCGTGCTCGCCGGCACCAGCCCCGGCTTCAATGCGCTTTCGGGCGACGAGGTGAAACGTTTCGTCGCCGAGCGCCGCGTCGCGACACCCGAGAGCGTGCGCCGGCTGCTTGGCGGCCGCGCGGTTGCCGGCGCGTACGAGCAGCTGCTCGACAGCGTGCAGCGCGTCCACCCGGCGTCGCTCGAGAAGACGCTCGAGGCCTCCGTGGCGCAGGACCGCGCCGCGCCGATCGAGCAGATCAAGGCGCCGACGCTGGTGATCACCGGCGACGAGGACAAGGTCTACTCTCCGGAGCTGTCGAAGGACATGGCGCGCCGCATCCCCGGCGCCGAGCTGGTGGTGATGAAGGGGGTGGGCCACCTCTCGAACCTCGAGCAGCCGGAAGAATTCAACCAGGCAGTGCTGCAGTTCCTCAAAAAACAGGAGAAGCCTTCATGACGCAGAAAAGAGTCGCCATCGTCACCGGCGCGGGCTCGGGCATCGGTAAATCCGCGGCGCTCGCGCTGCTGAAGGACGGGTACAACGTGGGCCTGGTCGGCCGCCGCAAGGACATGCTGGAAAAGACGGCGAGCGAGTCCGGCGCCAAGGACCGCGCCATGGTGCTGGCGGCGGACATCACGAAAGACGCCGAAGTGAAGCAGATCTTCTCCGAGGTGAAAAGCAAGTGGGGCCGCCTCGACGTGCTGTTCAACAACGCCGGCATCGGCGCGCCCGCGGTGCCGATGGAAGACCTTCCGATCGAGAAGTTCCGCGAGGTGGTGAACATCAACCTGGTGGCGATGTTCATGTGCACGCAGGAGGCGATCCGCATCATGAAGGCGCAGAGCCCGAAAGGCGGCCGCATCATCAACAACGGCTCGATCTCGGCGCACGCGCCGCGGCCGATGTCGGTGGCCTACACCTCCACCAAGCACGCGGTCACCGGCCTCACCAAGTGCATCTCGCTCGACGGGCGCAAGGACGACATCACCGCCAGCCAGATCGACATCGGCAACGCGCTCACCGAGCTCGCCGCGCGCATGGCGAAAGGCGTGCCGCAGGCCGACGGCTCGGTCAAGCCCGAGCCGCTGATGGACGTGAAGCACGTCGGCGACGCGGTGCTGCACATGGCCAACCTGCCGCTCGACGTGAACGTGCAGTTCATGACCATCATGGCGACGAAGATGCCTTTCGTCGGGCGGGGGTAGTAGTCGGGGTCAGACCCCGATTTTCAGATCAGCTCGCGGATCCAGGTGGCGGTGCGGACTGCGCCGCCGAAGCTGTAGATGTGCACGCCGACCACGTTGCTCGGCTCGCGCTGCAGGCTGTAGCGCGCCAGCGCCACGAGCTGGTCGTGCGGGTCGGAGTGAGTGACGAGCTGCGCGATGCCGCTGCCGAGGTTCTTCAGCGCGCGCAGCGAGGCGCTCACGCCGCAGCGCTGCGCGTAGCGCGCGAGCGCCACCGGATCGGTCGGGCCGGCGACGCCGACGTAGATCGAGACCTCGGGTGAAGTGCGCGCGAGCTGCGAGCAGTAGTCGACCACGCGGTTCGGCGCGAACGAGAATTGGGTGACGACGTACATGCCCAGGCCTTGCTCGGCAGTGAGCCTGAGTTTCCGTTGAAAGGACGAGGACAAATCGGCTGCCGGAATACGAGGGTGACCCTCGGGATAGCCGGCGACGCCGATCTCCTTGATGCCGGAATCCTTCAGCAGGCCGGTTTCGAGGATCTGCAGGCTGTCGCTGAACGGCCCTTTCGGCTTCGGCTCATCGCCTCCGAGCAGCAGCACGCGATGAACGCCGTAGTTCCTTGCGGCTTCCTTGATGAACTTCTCGAACTCCTGTTTATCGAGAATGCGCCGCGCCGACACGTGCGGCACCGGGTCGAGCCCGGCCTCCCGGATCGCCTTTACCGCTTCCAGCGTGCGCGCGAGCGGCAAGCCCGGCAGCGAGGGAATGTAGACGCAGGTGTCCTTGGGCAGGAGCCCGGCGATCTCGCTCGCGCGGTGCATCTCGCGCGGCAGCAGCTCGAACGAGCCGCCGATCACGAGCTCGGACAGGCGCGCCTGGACGCTGAGCTCAGTCGCGCTTGCGGGAGACGACATACGATTCGTCGAGGAACCAGAGGCTGCCATGTTTTTGCAGGACTTCCCTTGTAGCGTCGAGGTAACGGGTATCGCGCAGCACCTCGGACAGGCGTGCGTCGTCGATCTGCGCGACGTAGATCGCGGCGTTCCAGGCGGCGAACAGCGTGGAGGTGCCGATGCTCGCCGAGATCTCGCTCGGCAGCGTGTGCATCTCGTAGCGGAACAGCGCCCGCGCGTCCGCGTAGGCGTTGAAGTTGTAGCGGCGCGATTCCTTGCCGAGCTCGCCCTTGGTGGCGCGCAGCACGTCGTGGCGGCTCTGCGTGTACGGGCTCTCGCCGGGCCACACCTTCTGGATGATTTCCAGCCCGGGGTCGTCGCCGTGCGAATGAATCCCCAGCAGCCGCCCGCCCTTGCCCAGCGCGCGCACCAGCGGCGTGACCACCTTCTGCGCCTTGAATTCCAGAGGCGCGCGCAGCCGGTAGGGCTGGGAGGCGATCACCATGTCGTAGTCGGCCTTGCCCTCGCCGCGCTTGGGGATCACCCCGTCGAGCAGGAAGCGGTAGTCGTCGCGGTAGATGACCAGCGCGGTTGGGTGGTCGTATATGGGGTTTCCGGTCTTGGGGCTGTGGCGCGCTTGCCAGTTCTTCGCGAGGAAAGGCTCGAGTGCCGAGATCTGCTCGGCGAAGTCGTGCGCCGTGGTGCCGGTGAGCGCGAGCTCCTGCCACACCATCGAGGTCGCGGCCGGCACCGAGCGCGGCGTGAGCCAGGGCGCCTCGGTGTAGTACATGTTCGTCACCACCAGCACCGTGGCCGGATGCTCGTAGAACCGGTCGACCATCTTGCGCAGGCTGAGGCGCACGTCCTCGAGGCTGATCTCCTTGCCGACGATGTAGAACGGCACCGTCGGGAAGCGCCGGTGCATCTCGCGCATCACGCGCGCGAGCACCGTGCCGTCGCCCATGCCGGCGTCGAACAGGCGGATCGCCGGCGGCCGCGGGTGGATGTGGGCGAGCTCGAGACCGACGCGCGACGCCACCACGTCCTTCTCGCTGCAGGTGTTGACGAACAGGAGATACTTCTGCCGGTTGTCGAAGAAGCGGAAATTCTTTTCCGGCGGCGCCTGCCGGTCGCCCAGCGGCGGCTGCATCAATACAGGCTGCAGCGCGCTCGCGCGGATCAGCGGCAACAACTCTGGCGGCGATTCGCCCGCGCCGGGCGCGCCGTGCTTGACCATGAACAGGTTGACGCGCTGCAGGGTCTCGGGAGTGACGCGCGCGCCGTCTCGCAACCGCGCGACGAACTTGCCGTCGTTCACTGCGCGCCGGCCGAACGTAGACTCGGCCATGCCCGTGCGCCGGCAGAATTCCGAGATGCTGCCCAGCAGGCTGCCGCCTACGGCGACCTCCATGACTCCTCCTCTGCCAATCGTGGGCACGGCCCGTGTGGGATGGCAACCACGTCCTGATATGGGAAGTATCCCACCATTATGAAACAAGCACTTAGCATTCTGGAATTGATCGGCAATACGCCGATGGTGGAGGTGCGCCGGCTCGACCGCGGTCCCTGCCGGCTGTTCCTGAAGCTCGAGAACCAGAACCCCGGCGGCTCGATCAAGGACCGCGTGGCGCTGTCGATGATCGAGGCCGCGGAGAGCGAAGGCAAGATTTCAAAGGGCGGCCTGATCGTCGAGGCGACCGCGGGCAACACCGGCCTCGGCCTCGCGCTGGTGGCGTCGCAGAAGGGCTATCGCCTGCTGATCGTGGTGCCGGACAAGATGAGCCAGGAAAAAATTTTCCACTTGAAAGCGATGGGCGCCGAAGTGGTGCTCACCCGCTCGGACGTCACCAAGGGGCATCCCGAGTACTACCAGGACATGGCGGCGCGCCTCGCGCGCGAGCAAGGCGCGTTCTACGTCAACCAGTTCGCCAACGAGGCGAATCCGAACGTGCACGAAACAACCACCGGCCCGGAAATCTTCGAGCAGATGGCGCACAAAGTCGACGCGGTGATCGCCGCTGTCGGCACCGGCGGCACCATCACCGGGCTGTCACGCTACTTCGAGCGCGTCTCTCCGCAGACCGAGATGGTGCTCGCCGATCCTGCGGGATCGATCGTCGCGAATTTCGTAGCGACAAATACCATTTCAAAAGACGTCGGTACCT
>Ga0207681_10002573_pt1 | contig 11505 bp, 6 predicted proteins | sample KBSS53metaG_FD_184324 | JGI IMG/M metagenome (GOLD analysis project Ga0207681, IMG submission 184324) | Switchgrass rhizosphere microbial communities from Kellogg Biological Station, Michigan, USA - KBS S5-3 metaG (SPAdes) (version 2) | ecosystem: Host-associated > Plants > Roots > Rhizosphere >... | reverse complement strand
CGGTCCGCACGGTGTGGCCGATGTCGATGCACAGCCCCATGCGCGGATCCATGCTCTTCACGTGCTTCAGCACGTCGTACGGCGACGGGAAGATCTTGTCCTCCGTGCCGTGGTTGTGGATCGCGACGTTGATGTCGTACTGCTTGGCGAACTTCTCGACGCGGGGCAGCGTGGCGACCGGCATGGTGCACACGATCGTGGGCATGCCCGCCGCCTTCGCGTAGGCGAAGTACTTCTCGACGCCGGCATCGGTGTCCTGATCGAACGTGATCGTGCCGCCGCCCACGATCTTGAAGCCCTCGTCCTCGATCTGCTTGCGGATCGCCGCCAATTCCTCCGGCGTCTTCTCGTACGGGATGTGGACCGACTTGAAGTTGATGTAGGGCGTGCGGAGGGTCTTCGCCATCTCGAGCGCCTTGTCGAGCGGGAACTCCCGGAGCGAGTAGCTGGCGATGCCGAGCTTGAGCTCGTGCACTGGGGCAGGTGCGGGAGCGCGGTCGTCGTCGTGGGCCGGGTCGGCGGCACGCCCGAGGGACGGCGTGGCGGTGACGCCTAGTGCTGCGCCGGCCACGGTGGCGGCGGCGGTGGTGAGGAAGGAGCGACGTGGAACGCGGTCTTCGGTCATGACGCCTCGCCCGACACAGTGTTGGTGGGATCGGTCCAGGATGCGGAGATCATCGGGAGCCCCGCGAGGTGATCACAATTTGTTCCTTGAAAGGGCAATCTGCCGGGCGACCATGGCGCCCACCAGTGTGCCCGCTGTTGCGTCGTGCGGCCCGATCCCACATCGTAGAGCGTGGTACAGGCCGGGGGCGCCTGAGCCCCCTCTTTCACATGAGGCTCGCGCGCCCATGTATACGCGCCGCAGTCGCCTACCGTTCGCCTGTCGAGGACTGACCGCCTCGGTCGCCCTCCTGCTCGTCGGATGCCATTCGTCCCCGAAAGGGCCGGCCCTCCCCTCGCCTTCCTCCGGCACGGTCCAGGTGGGCTACGGGTCGCAGGACAGGCGCGACGTGACCACGGCCGTGAGCTCGGCGAGCGGGGAGAAGATGCGCTCCAACTCGCCCCGCACCGTGACCGACATGCTCGTCGGCCGCTTCCCGGGAGTCGAAGTCCGGCAGCTCTCGAACGGCACGGCGTCGATCCGGATCCGCGGCGCGCGCTCGTTCCGCTCCTCCGACGAGCCCCTCATCGTCGTCGACGGGATCCCCCAGGTGACTGGCGCTCAAGCGCTGAATGACATGAGCCCTCGCGACATCGAGTCGATCGAAGTGCTGAAGGACGCGGCGGCCACCTCCGTGTTCGGCTCCCGCGGCGCCAATGGGGTGATCCTGATTTCGACGAGACGGGCGATGTAATCGAGGGGGTGGCACTGCTGTACGACTTCGTACGTCGTACTACGACGTACCGGGACTGGCAAACCAACCCCACGAATGATTGGACGCCTCGGTTCAAGGGGGTCAGAGTCGTTGATCGGATCAACGACTCTGACCCCCTTGAAACTGAAACGCTCTGATCAGCGCGTCCCGGTAGAGCGGCGTCGGTGCATTCGTCGGGGCAGTCGCGCTGGTCCAGCTACGTCGTGGTACACAGTACGAAGTAGTACGGCAGTGCCCTGCCCGCCTCAGCTCAGCTCCCGCCCTCCACCACCAGCACCGAGGATATAGCGCTCGGCCTCACCTGGGGGAGCTGGACCGCCCAGCCGTCCGCGGTCTGCTCCACCGTGAGCGGCTTGCGGTCGGCGAGCAGGTAGACCGTCCGGGGCTTCTCCTTCACACCGGTGAGCGTCAACCGCCGGTCCTTGGGCCAGTCGAAGATGTGGGCGTACACGCGTCCCGCCTTGGCGGTATAGCGGCCCCAGGACGGCAAGCCGTACGGGCTGGCGCTCGTGCCGTAGACCGCCTCGCCGTTCACCCGCATCCAGTCGCCCATCTCCCGGAGGCGGGAGACGCTCTGTGCGGGGATGACGCCCTGCGAGGTGGGGCCGACATTGAGCAGGAAGTTGCCGCCCTTCGACGCGGCGTCGATGAGGAGCCGCACGAGCGTCCGCGTGTCCTTCCACCCGTCGTCGAACGACTGGAAGCCCCACGTGTCGTTCAACGTCATGCACGTCTCCCAGTCCACGCCGGGCAGCCCCTCGGGCGGCACGCGCTGCTCGGGCGTGCCGAAGTCGCCCGGCGCGTCCTTGTTGGCGCTCATCCCCGCCATCCCCTGCCGGGAGTGGCCGACGCGGTTGTTGATGATCAGGCTCGGCCGCATCCCGCGCAGCCAGTCGTAGAGCGTCTTCCCCTGCGCGTCGCTCCAGTCGGCGACCCACTCGCCGTCGAACCAGAGCACGTCGATCTCGGGGTACTGCGTCACCAGCTCGCGGAGCTGGGGCTTCATGTACGTCTCGACGTAGCGCGAGAAGTTCGGATTCGTCGCCGTGCGCGAGTTGTAGTCCGGATAGGCCGGGGCCTGCGCATCCGGATGGTGCCAGTCCATGATCGAGTAGTAGACACCGAACTTGAGGCCGGCGCGGCGAGCGGCGCTCGCGAGCGCCTTGATGACGTCGCGATGGTACGGCGTCGCGTCGACGATGTCGTAGCTCGAGACCTTGGAGTCGAACAGCGCGAAGCCGTCGTGGTGCTTGGACGTGATGATGATGTACTTCATCCCCGCGTCTTTGGCGACCTTCACCCACGCGTCCGCGTCGAACTGCACGGGATTGAACTGCTTCGCCAGCGGCGCGTACTCGTCGCCGCGAATCGGCGCGCGCGCCATGATCCATTCGCCGAGCCCATTCACTCGTTCGCCCTTCCAGGTGCCCGCGGGGACGGCGTACAGACCCCAGTGGATGAACATCCCGAACCTCGCGTCGCGCCACCACGCCATGCGCGCGTTCTTCTGCGCTGCGGACTCGGCCACGGCGCTCTGTGCGACGAGCCGTGCCGTCGCGGTCGACGTGAGGAGCAGTGCGAGAACGAGGGAACGGAGGCGCACGGGCATCTCCTGGACGGGAGTGGACACGGTTGGCGAACGGCGGAGAATCACACGCCGACGCGCACGAAGCTACATGGCGGTGAAGCCACCGTCGACCGGAAGCGCGACGCCGGTGATGAACGACGCTTCGTCGGACACCAGCCAGAGCGCGGCGTCGGCGCACTCTTCCGCCGTGCCGAGCCGTCCGATCGGCTGCGCCGCCTCGTACGAGCGCCAGGCCGCACCCGGGTCGGGGCGCGAGTCGGCGAACTCTCGCAGCATCGACGTCTCGATGATACCCGGGCAGAGCGCATTGACCCGGATGCCGCGTGTGGCGTAGTCGAGCGCGAGCGCCTTCGCGAGCATGACGACGGCGCCCTTGGTGGCGCAGTAGACCGGCGAGTCGGTCTGCGCGACGAGCCCGGTCTTGCTGGCCGTGAACAGCATCGTTCCGCCGCGCGGCTGCGCGAGCATGCGCGGGATCGCCGCGCGTGCGGCGTGGATCACCCCGAGCAGGTTCACGCCGAGCACGCGCTCGATCTCCTCGTCGCTGGAATCGGGAAGCAGCTTGGGGAGCGTGATGCCGGCGTTGCAGAAGAGGATGTCGATCGCGCCGTACCGATCGATGCAGCGATCGATCGCGCGCTCGTTGTCGGCGCGGCTGGCGACGTCGGTGCGCACGTAGAGCGCGCTGCCGCCGCCCTGCTCGATCTCGCGGCAGAGCGCCTCGCCCTGTTCGTCGCGCACGTCGGCGACGATCAGCCGCGCCCCTTCGCGCGCGAAGCGCAGCGCCGCCGCGCGGCCGATCCCGGTGCTGGCGCCCGTGATGACCGCGGACTTGCCGTTCAGCCGCATCGGTGCGCGCGCGACACCTGACGGTGCCGCTCTCGTGAAGAACGATTGACCATTCGTGTCCGGGAAACACATCGGGCGCCGCGGTGTGTACCGCGGCGCCCGATGCGAAGTGCGTGGATCAGTAGCCTGGGTTCTGCTTCATGCTCCCCGACGGATTCGCATTGATCTCGACGTTGGGGATCGGGCGGAGGGCGTGGAAGTCCTGGATGTTCGGACCGCCCTGTGGGTTCCACTTCTTCACCCGACTCAGTGGCCCGACGAGCCTGCCGGTCCGCTTGAGATCGAACCAGCGCGTGGTCTCGCCCGTCAGCTCGCGAGCGCGCTCGTCGAGGATGAACTCGATCGGGTCGGAACCGCTCTTGCTGGTCGCCAGGTCGGCGGCGGTCACCTGCATCGCCGCTTCCTGCCCGGGCTTGGCGGCGCGCGTCCGCACCTTGTTCAGCCACACCAGGCCCTCGGTCACCTTGCCGTCACGGATGAGTGCTTCGGCGAGCATCAGATACGTGTTCGCGAGGCGGAAGATCGGGTGATCACGCTGGCCCTCTTCCTGATTGGTCGAGGTCCGCGTGGGATCGAGGTACTTGTTCATGTTGGGGAACATCGCGTCCGTGTACTCATCCTCGCCGTAGAGCTTGTAGCGAGTTGCCGTGCGCATGGCCGCCGGAATCGTCGGCAGGCCAGGCATGTACACCGCGGTGTCGCCCACCGCGTACTTGGGCTTGCCGGCCGCGTCCTTCGGGATGTTGTTCGGGTTGTTCGAGATCCACACGACCTTGTGCATGTCCTCGTAGCGCGAATCCTTCGTGCGGTCCCACAGGGCGAGGAGCCACTTGGTCTGGCGCCAGCGGCGGAACGGCCGATCGTTCAGGATGTCGCGAAGCATGCCCGGCTCGAGATCGTACGCCGGCGTCCAGTAGAGGTGGAGCTTGTTGCCGGAGCCGGTGGTGAGCGGATCGGCGGTGAACTGGATCGAGAACACGACTTCCGAGTTGGCCTCGTTGTCGATACGCCAGAGGTCCCTGTACCGCGGCACCAGCTGGAACCGGCTGTTGTTGGCCACGGCGGAGAGCTTGGCCGCGGCGAGCGCGAAGTCGGGCGACGAGGTCGCAGCGCCCGCGCGAGTCAGGTAGACCTCACCGAGGAGATGCTGCACCGCCGGCTTGTCGGCGCGCCCGAACTGCGACGCCTTGTCCGGTAGAGCCGCTTCGGCAGCGAGCAGATCGGAGATGATCAGATCGTACACCTTGGCCACGGGCTCGCGCGTGGTCTCGCTCTTCGGTTCGATGTTCGGCTCGGTGTAGATGGGAATGTCGCCGTAGGTGCGGACGAGCCAGAAGTAATAGAGGGCGCGGAGGAACTTCGCCTCGCCGACGCGCACGCTCTTCGTCGCGTCGGGCACGTCGGCTGTGGGCGCCGCCGCGATCACGGTGTTCGCCGTGTTGATCCCCTTGTAGAAGTCGAACCAGGTGTCGCGGATGAAATCGACGTCACCGTTGAGCTGCGCGGTATAGTCGTTGAAGAACTTGTAGCTGCCGTCGGCACCCTTCGTGAACTCGTCGGTGCCGAACACCGTCATCGTCGAGCCACGCTCGAGCGGCAACCAATTGCGCAGCGGCTGGTACGATGCGTTGACCGCGAGGTCGAACCCGATCGGAGTGCTGTAGTACGAGCTGCTCAGCGCCGTGATCGGGTGCTCCGTGAGGTCGACGCACGCCGCGGCGCCGCCCAGACAGAGGGCGGCGAGCGGAAGAAACAATCTGCGAGTCATGGGGAGAGTCATGGATACGGTGGGAATCATCTGAGGGTTAGAAGCCGAAGTTCCCACCGATCAGGAACGACCGGTACGCGGGGATGACCTTGCCGGTCGCGCCCTCGGGATCGATGCCGGTGAAGTCGGTATAGAGGAATGGGTCCTGCGCCGTGACGTACAGGCGCAGCGACTGCGCGCCGACGCGCGACAGGTAGCGCTCGGGGACCGAGGCGCCGAGGGTGATGTTGCGAATGCGCACGAACGAGCCGTCCTCGTAGCCACGCGCGTCACTGAAGAACGGGCTCTCGGTATTCTTGTCCGGGCGTGGCGCCGTGTTGCTGGGATTGTTCGGCGTCCAGAAGTCCACCTTCACGCCGTTGTACCGGCCGGCGAGCGTGTTGCCGCGCTGGATGTCGTTGCGGACCATGAACCCCTGGCGGGTGATCGCCTGCGCACCGAAATCGAGGAACTTGTAGTCGACACGAGTGCTGTAGCTGCCCGACCACTTCGGGTAGGTGTTGCCGAGGATCGTCTTGTCGGCGTCGTTGAACTTGCCGTCGCCATTGAGGTCGACGATGCGAATCTCACCGGGCCGGCGGCCGTAGGACTTCGCCAGCGCGGAGTCGGGCGTCTGCCAGATGCCGTCGAACACGTAGTCGCGGTACACGCTGTTGCCACCACCGTTGATCGGCATGCCGACGAACCACAGGTTGCCGACATCGCTGTCGACACCGCCGGCGAGGGCGACGATCTGGTTCTTGTTCTTCGAGAAGGTGATGTCGTGGCTCCAGCGGAAGCCGTGCCAGCCGTCGAGCGCGATGGCCGACAGGGCGAGCTCGATACCCGTGTTGCGCGTCTGGCCGATGTTCTGGGTGATGTTCTTGAAGCCGGTCGACCACGGGATCGTGCGATCCATCAGCAGGTCGTTCGTGTTCGCGCGATAGTAGTCGAGCGTGCCGCTGATCCGGTTGTCCAGGACGGCGAAATCGGCGCCGACGTCGAACGTCGCGGTCCTCTCCCACTTGAGGTCGGGATTGGCGAGCTGGTTCGGGGCGTAGCCGAAGGCGCCCGTGCCGCCGAACGAGTAGACCGTGCGGTTGAGCTGGTCGAGCGTCTGGTACGGATCGACCGACGTGTTGCCCGTGGTGCCGTAGGAGCCGCGGAGCTTCAGGCTGTTGAGCGGTCCGAAGCGCTGGTTGGTCGCGTCGTCGAGCACGCGCCAGCCGAGGGCGACGGACGGGAAGGTCGCGTACTTGTTCCCCTCAGCGAGGCGCGAGGAACCATCCACGCGGGTCGTGAGCGTCAGGAGATAGCGGTCGAGCAGCGTGTAGTTCAGGCGCGCCATGTACGACTGCAGCGCCCAGTCGCGCGTCTGGCTGCTGATGCCGTTCACCTGCGCTGCCGCGCCGAGGTTGAAATACCGGAACGACTCGGCCGGGAGGTTGTCGCCGCGGGCCCACTGCTCCTCGAAGTTGTTCTTCTCGATCGAGTACAGTGCGGTCGCGTCGATCTTGTGCGCCTTGCCGAACTCGCGCTTGTACGTGAGCAGGTTGTCGAGCGTGTAGTCGAAGGTGCGCTGCTCGCGCATCTCCGACTGGTTGCCGGCGCCCTGCTTGGACTGCGTCTGCGCGCCGATGAAGATACCCTGGCGGTTGAACGTCATGTCCGGACCGAAGTTGACGCGGTAGTCGAGTCCCGGAAGGAGGTTCATCGTGGCGAACAGCGTCCCGAAGATGCGGTTCCGCTGCGTGTCGTCCGACCAGTTGTTGACGTCGGACAGCGGGTTGTCGCGCTGGGCGTCAGGGGTGGGCTTGAAGACGATGTTGCCGACGCTGTCGTAGGGCACGCTGAGCGGGGTGTCCGACTGGGCCTCGTCGAACAACCCGTTGTCGCGACCGCGGTTCTGCATGCTGCGCACGTAGAGCGCGGAGCCGCCGATACGGAACCGATCCTTGGCCTGGCCCTCGATGTTGACGCGCATCTGCTTGCGATCGTAGCCCTGCGAGAGCACGACGCCGATCTGCTTCTGGAGCTCGCCGCTGACGGCGTACTGCGCGCGGTCGTTGCCCCCCTGGACGCCGAGGCGATGCTCGACGAGCGAGCCCTGGCGCGTGATGAGGTCCTGCCAATCCGTGAAGGTGCCGTTCTTCATCGCCGCGAGCTCCTCGGCGTAGAAGGTGACGGCGTCACCCTCGGGGCAGACCGACTGCGAGACGACACCGGCACACTTGTAGAGGCCCGCCGTCCGATAGGACTCACGCTTGTAGTCGGCATAGCCCTGTGCATCGAACACCTCGATCTTGCGCGAGACGTCTTGTCTTGCGGCGTAGGTATCGTAGGTGACGCGCGTGTTGCCGGCCTGGCCGCGGCGGGAGGTGATGAGCACCACACCGTTCGCGCCGCGCGAACCGTAGATGGCCGTGGCGCTGGCGTCCTTCAACACCTCGATCGACTCGATGTCGGCCGGGCTCAGGTCGCCAATGCCGCCGGCCATCGGGATGCCGTCGAGCACGTAGAGCGGATCGTTCGACGCCGTGAGCGAGCGCTGGCCGCGGATGCGGACGCGCACGCCTTCGCCAGGGCGATAGCCCGTGGAGACGATGTCGACGCCGGGGACCTTCCCCTTGATCGCGTCGATCGCGTTGGTGGTCGGCACCGCCTTGATCTGATCGCCAGAGACCTGGCCGATGGCGCCGGTCACGTCGCGCTTGGTGAGTGTGCCGTAGCCGACGGTGACGACCCGCTCGAGCTCGACCGTCTGGTGCTTGAGCGCGATGTCCGCGTTCGCCGTCTGGCCAGCGCGAACCGGGATGCTGTCGACGATCACCGGCGTGTAGCCGATGGCCGACGCGCGAAGCCGGTACGTGCCGGGCGCGATGCCGGCGATCGTGTAGCGACCCTGCGGGTTGCTGGTGACGGTGAGCTGGGTGCCGAGGAGGGTGATGCGCACCCCCTGGATGGGCTGGTTGCCCTCGGTACCGGTGATCGTACCGGTGATCCGTCCTGTCTCGCCTTGCGCAGCAGCGCGTGAGGCAGGCAGGAGGAGCGCACAGGCGGACAGTAAGCCGACGGTGATGAGCCGACGCTTCATGGTGGGCGATGCTCCGAAGCGGGTGGAACCTACGGATGATGCGACAGGGGGCGCGCGGAACTGCGGGCGGTGAACACCAACGTCCGGCCGACGCGATGCGCCGTCCCGGACTCGAACTACCTACTTTGTTCGTTGAAAGGACAATTGCTGGTTCGTTCGAGGACAATCGCCGCCATGGCGGCCGGCTCACGTCCCTTCAATTGGCTAATTCGACGAGCTCGTGCGTTGGGGCGAGGACCAGCGAGAAGCGCCGGTGTCGCGGAAGAGCTGCGGACTGTCTGTCGGCTCGTCCTGAGTCCGCCGTGGTTCGAGGCGCGATTACGAGAATGGTAGACCGCCCCATTTTTGGAACGGTCACATACGAATGGCACCGCCCTGGCAGCGACTCCCCGCCAGCGCGGGCACCATCGTATCGAAAGGCGGAACGGGGCGCAAGATGCCTCATCCGAGCGCATGATCGGGCGGAATGTCCGCCCCCGACCAGATCGCCTTCGACGTCCAGGGCTGCTCCGGCGCGGACCAGAACGCATCCGAGCTCGGCAGTCCGAGCGGCAGCAGCCCGACGGCGCACAGATACGCGCTGCCCGACGAGATGTAGCTCTCGCCTATCTTCGGCTGGTGTCCGGCGAACCCGACGGTGAGCCATCCTTCACGATCGAACGTCCCCGCCGAGCCCATCGACCGCCGGATCATCGCGCTCATCGCCCCGCGCACCTGCGCGGGCTGGAGCTCGTCCGGCAGCTCGTGGCGCAGCGCCATCTGGCCGAGCAGCTGGAACGCGCCGCAGCGATAGGCGAGCGATCGGCCCAGCGGCGGGAACGCGCCTTCCGGGGAGATCAGTCGCTCCTGGATCGCGGCGTACCGACGAGCCCGCTGCACGGCCTCCGTCTCGATCGACTTCCACTCCTGCGTCTGCTTCCCCGTCACGCGCAGCACGTCGAGCAGCATCGGATGGATCACGAAGCTGTTGTAATAGTCGACGTGCAGGCTCGGACCGTCCCCGTACATGCCGTCGCCCTTGTACCACTGCTGATGCTGGCGCACGGCGTAGTCGACGCGCAGCCGGTCCCACGGCTCACCCATCAGGCAGAGAGCGGCCTCGACCATCGCGCTGAACAGCAGCCAGTTGCTGATCGCCGGCTGGATCGGGCGCGTCGAGCGCAGTGCGTCGGCTAGCTGCCGGCGCGTCGTGGGGTCGAGCTTCTCCAGCAGCTCTTTCGGCGCACGGACGATGGCGTGCCCCAGGAACGCGGCGTCGACGAGCGGCTGCCGGCCGCGCGTGAAGTTGAGGAAGTCGGGCGAGGCGGGATCGGTGCCGCGCTTGATCCCCTCGCGCGCGAGACCGGCCAGTCTCGCGCGCGTCGCACCTTCGGGAGTCGCATCGGCGCCGAGCTCGAGCCACGGCGCGATGCCGGCCAGGAGACGCCCGACGGCCTCGAGGTGAGCGTAGTCGCGACGCTCCACCGTCGCGGTCGCCGACAGCTCGACGGGCATCGTCGCCCGCAGACGTCCCGCGGCGAGTGCGCCGAGCACGGGATCGGCCAGGCGTGCGGCGATTCGCACCCATTCCTCGCGCGACTCGGCGGACGGAGCCGCCGCCGTCGACGCGTGCGTGGAGCGGCGCGAGGTCACGTGTGCGATCGGCAGTGCGGCGCCGAATGCGGAAAGTCGTCTGATGAATTCGCGTCGTTGCTCCATCGGTTGCCCCTGGTGATTTTGCTCTCCGCGCGAACAATATTGGCGGCTGCGGCCGATGCGCCAGACGCGCGTCCGCCTCCATGCCCTCGCCCACACGACATGGCCACCACTCTCGAGCAGCGACCGACCGAGACGCCGCGCAGCGCGCAGGCACAGGTGGCTGCGACCTCGTTCCTGTCGCTCTTCGCCATCGTCGGGCTCGCGCTCTACGGCCTGCCCTTCTTCTACGACTTCATGGTGCGCGACTTCGGGTGGTCGCGCGCGCAGGTCACGTCGGGGAACGCGATCAGCAAGCTGGTCGTCGGCCCGCTGTTCGGCTTCGTCGCGGGCTCCTTCGTCGATCGCGTCGGGCCGCGCAAGCTCATGATCGTGGGCATCCTGCTCGCCGGCACCGCGCTGGTCGGACTCGGCTCGATCTCCACGCTGACCGGCTTCTACGTCTTCTATCTGTTCAACGCGCTCGGGAACGTCCTCGGCGGGCCGCTGCCCAATCAGGTGCTGCTGTCGCGGTGGTTCCACGCGGCGCGCGGGCGCGCGATGGGGTTCGCGTACCTCGGCATCGGGCTCGGTGGCGCGCTCGTGCCGCTGATCGCCTTCCAGCTCTCGCAGGCGTTCGGCTGGCACACGGCGCTCAAGGTGCTCGGCCTCCTGATCGTGATCGTCGCTCTGCCGCTCGCGCTCGTCGTGAAGGAGGCGCCTCCCGGTTCCGTGGACGCCGCCCCGCGCGCGTCGCGGCCGCCGCTCGCGCCGATCCGCGACGTGATCCGCCAGCCGGCGTTCTATCTATTGATGATCGGCAGCATGTGCTCGATCGCCGCGGTGGGCGGTGCGAACCAGCACCTGAAGCTCTATCTGAGCCTCGACCACGGGTACACGCAGAAGGCGGCGGCCGGCGTCGCGTCGCTCACGCTTTTTGCGAGCCTGGCAGGTCGCTTGGCGATGGGATGGCTCGCCGACCGCTGGCCGAAGAAGCGGGTGATGCTGCTCATCTACTTCCTCGTCGCCGCGTCGATCCCGATCCTGCTGTACGCGAGCACGCCGGGCGCGGTGACGCTGTTCGCGATCGTGTTCGGCATCGGGCTCGGCGGCGAGTACATGGTCATTCCGCTGATGGCGGCAGAGCTGTTCGGCACGCGCGTGCTGGGCCGCG
>Ga0207681_10002572_pt1 | contig 11509 bp, 10 predicted proteins | sample KBSS53metaG_FD_184324 | JGI IMG/M metagenome (GOLD analysis project Ga0207681, IMG submission 184324) | Switchgrass rhizosphere microbial communities from Kellogg Biological Station, Michigan, USA - KBS S5-3 metaG (SPAdes) (version 2) | ecosystem: Host-associated > Plants > Roots > Rhizosphere... | reverse complement strand
GATCGCCAGGTCGAGGTCGGAAAGCTCCTTCTGGAGTGCCGCGAGCAGCCGCTCGATGCTTTTCCTGAGGCGCTGTGCGCTCGCGCGGGCGAGCCGTTGCCGCTCGGCGACGATCATCGCGATGATCTGCCGGCGCCGTGCCACCAGATCGGCCAGCATGAGCGTTGCTTCGTCGGCCAGCGCGCGCACCGGCGGCTGCAGCGTCTCGACGAAGCGGGCAATGACCGCCGCGTCGATCGGGTCGGTCTTTGCCCGTCGACCGATCGCCTGGGCAAAGTGGCGGATGCGCGCCGGGTTGATCACCGCGACCGGCAAGCCGGCCGCGCCCAGCGCCGCCGCCACGATCGTTTCATAGCCGCCCGTCGCCTCGATACCGATACAGACCACTTCCAGACCCGACAATCGCTCGACCAGTTCGGCCAGGCCACTGTCGTCGCGACCCACTGCCCAAGCCTCGCCAACAGGCGCGACATGGACATCGAGCCGATCCTTCGAAACATCGATCCCCACCCAGCTCATGATCATCGTCTCCCTTCCTTGCGCAAACGGGCTTGCCAGGCAGCCCACGCGACTGTTCGGGTTCGATAACCATGCAGCGGGGCAATCACGCTGAACTGCGGGCTTTGATGCCCAAGGATGAAACGATCTCCCCGCCGGAGCCGCCACCTCATCTCTATCAGGATACGGCCGACTCAAGTTACAAGGGTGACGACAGTCTTGCTCGGAAGGGACAAGCCGCCCCTAGCGTTTCACCGAGAACTCGCCGCGGTATTCCGGCTTCACCGTCGCCAGCACGGCGGGCGTGACCGGGACGGTGAGGTCGTAGGTCCCTTCCGCGTAGGAGCCGGCGGCGTAGGGGCCGACGAGGATGCCGATGCGGTCGAAGGTCTTGCCGTTGGTGGAGCCGAGCAGCACCGTGTTCTCCACCGGATCGATGCACTCGTCGAACTCGTCGCCGCTTTGGCGGTTCACCGGTTCGCCGCGGCGCTTGGCGCGTTCCTTGTCGAGCAGGTCGCAGAACGGCTGGCGGATGGCGCGGCTGAGCGCCGCCTTGTTGGCGAAGAGCGCGATCGGCTCGAGCGGGCGGTTTGCCTGGCGGTCCCACAGCAGGCTGTCGAACATCGTCATGCCATGCGCGCCGCCGGTGTAGGTGTAGGCCTCGTCCGAGAGCGAGAGCCAGCGCGGCAGGTCGGCGACGACCTTCCATTCGGCGCCCGAGCTGTGCTGGCGATAGGGATAGTCGTTCTTCTTCGCTTGCGCCTGGTCTTCCGCCGCGCCCTTGGTCAGTTCGCGCCGCGCCGCTTCCAGGCGCCGGTCCAGCACCGCCTTGAGGCCCGCGATGGCGCCGACCTTGGCCGGATAGGCATATTCAAATTCGTAGAGATCGTTGCTCACCTTCACGCTGCGTCCGGCCTCTGGTGTCAGCGAGGGCGGAGCGCCGGGAGCAGGCACCGGAGTGGGCGCGGCCGGCGGAGCCAGTCCCACCGGCGCGACGTCGCTGGCCGTGGCATCGGGCCCTTCGGAGCCGCCCTTGCCGCAGGCGGCAGGCAACAGCGCGGCCGCGACCAGAAGGGCGGTGCGCAGGATCGGGGTGTCAGCCATGCTTTTTCCTCTCGCGCTGGTTGTAGGGCCGGGTCTACAGGCATGGCAATGACGGACAAAGACGCATTGATCCAGCCCGACCGCGGCCAGCCGGCGATCCCCATCAATCTCGTCGACAAGGACGGGCTCGAGGCCTTCCTCAAGGGTCGCACCGGCGCGCAGCGCGCGGTGCTTGCCGCGCACAAGTTCAAGGCCGAGGGCCACAGTCTCGTCATCCTGCCGGAGGGAGACGGCTGGTCGGTCGCCGCCGGAGTCGCCGACGCTTCCTCGCTCTCGAGCTGGTGCCTCGCCAGGCTCGCCGAAGGGCTGCCCGCCGGCACCTATCGCCTGGCGAGCGGCGATCCGGGCCAGGCGCTGCTCGGCTGGGTGACCGGCCAGTACCGTTTCGAGCGCTATCTGTCCGAGCCGAAGGAGGAGGGCGCGCGCATCCTCCTGACCGGAGAGGCGAAGGCGATCCCCGCCGTGCTGGCCGAAGCCGAGGCGACCGCGCTGGTGCGCGACCTCGTCAACACGCCGGCCGAGGACATGGGCCCGGCCCAACTCGAGGCGCGAGCCGAGGCGCTCGCCCGGTCGCACAAGCTGCACCTCAAGGTGACGCGCGGCGACACGCTCGAGCACGAGTTCCCGATGGTCCACATGGTCGGCCGCGCCGCCGCGCGCAGCCACGCTCCGCGGATGATCGAGCTGGAATGGGGCGATCCTTCGCATCCGCGCGTGGCGGTGATCGGCAAGGGCGTGTGCTTCGATTCCGGCGGGCTCGACATCAAGCCGGGCTCGGGCATGCTGCTGATGAAGAAGGACATGGGCGGCGCCGCGCATGCGCTGGCGCTGGCCGGCCTGATCATGGACGCTAACCTGCCGGTGCGGCTGCACTTGCTGATCCCGGCGGTCGAGAACGCCGTTGCCGGAAACGCCTTCCGCCCCGGCGATGTCCTCAAGTCGCGCGCCGGCATCTCGGTCGAGATCGGCAACACCGACGCCGAGGGCCGCCTGATCCTGGGCGACGCGCTGGCCCGCGCGGGCGAGGAGAAGCCGGAGCTCGTCCTCGACTTCGCGACCCTCACCGGCGCTGCCCGCGTTGCGGTCGGCCCCGACCTGCCGGCGCTGTTCGCAAGGCGTGACGAGACCGCGCAGGCGCTGATCGAGGCCGGGCTCGCCGCCGACGATCCGTGCTGGCGCCTGCCGCTGCACGATGGCTATCGCGAATACCTCAAGTCCGACATCGCCGACATCAACAACGCCGGGTCGAGCGGCTTTGCCGGCGCGTCCACGGCGGCGCTGTTCCTCGACCGGTTCGTGCCCAAGGATATCGACTGGGCGCACTTCGATACGTTCGCCTGGCGCCCCGCATCCAAGCCCGGCCGACCCAAGGGTGGCGACGCGCTGGGGCTGCGTGCCGCGTGGCGGATGCTGCAGGCGCGCTATGCCTAACCCAGCGCCCGAACTTGCGCCCGCGTCATGACACGTCTAAGCGCGCCCATCTTTCGTTTCGGAGACCAGTGCCCCTTGCCGCTCGAGGATTCCCACACGCGCCCGCAGGATCTCGCGGATGAGGTGCGGCTCCTGGCGCTGAGCGGGCCAAGTTCCGGCGCCGCGCCGAGCCACTTGCCGGTACGCGGCGACCTGGCGCACATCAAGCTCGCGGGCCGCTACTTCGTGCCGCACTATGCGGTGCCGATGCCGCATCGGGTGGTGGCCGAGACCGCGCTGCGGATCGCGGGCAAGCGCGATGCCGACGCGGTGTGCGATCTGCCCGAGGGTGCTCTGTTCGACGTTCTCGACATTTCCGGCGGCTGGGCCTGGGGCCAGTTCGGCGAGGACGGCCCGGTCGGCTACGTGCCGCTCGGCAGTCTGGAAGCGGCATGAGCGTCAGCGTCTTCATCGACGGCGCCGCGGGCACCACGGGGCTCGAGATCGCCGACCGGCTGGCGGGTCGCCCCGAGTTCGACCTCGTCATCCTCGACGATGAGCGGCGCAAGGACGATGCCGCGCGCGCCGAGGCGCTGAACGACGCCGACTTCGTCATCCTGTGCCTGCCCGACGATGCGGCGCGCGATGCCGTGGCGATGATCCGCAACGACAAAGTGCGGGTGATTGACGCGTCGAGCGCGCATCGCACCGCGATCGGCTGGACCTACGGCTTTCCCGAAGTCATCGGGCGCGACGCCATCGCGTCGGCCAGGCGCGTGAGCAATCCCGGCTGCTACCCCACCGGCTTCATCGCGCTGCTGGCGCCGCTGGTTTCGGCCGGGCTGCTGCCAAAGGACTGGCCCTATGTGTGTCACGCCGTCTCGGGCTACTCGGGCGGCGGCAAGGCGCTGATCGGCCGGTTCGAGGGCGATCCCGACATCGCCTACCGCGCCTATGGCCTTGCCATGGGCCACAAGCACGTGCCCGAAATGCAGCGTCACACCGGCATTTCGCACGCCCCGGTGTTCGCGCCGGCAGTGGTGCCGGCGCACCGGGGCATGCTGGTCGAAGTGCCGCTTCACCTCTCGATGATGGCCAACGCCGCCGCCGCCGACGTGCTCCTCGCCAGCCTTGGTGAGGCCTATCGCGGCAGTCCCGTCGTGCGCGTGCGCGAAGATCGCCCGGACGAGCTGCTGCTGCGCGCCTCCATGGCGCCGATCGACACGCTCGAGCTGTTCGTTTTCGGCGCCAGGGACGGCGGCCAGGCGCGGCTCGCGGCGGTGCTCGACAACCTCGGCAAGGGCGCGAGCGGTGCCGCGGTGCAGAACCTCAACATCATGGCCGGGCTCGACGAGACTGCCGGCCTGAGGCTCTGAGCCCTTACGCCTGCCTAATCGGCGGGCAGGGCTGCCCATCGTTTAGGCAAATAAAACGCGCCCTCGGGCAATGCCCGGGGAAGAGGCTTAACGAACGCACAACAAACCTAGCGATTCCGGTCTTTTCGCGACTGCTCACTTGGCCTACCAACCGCGGATCAGCCTGGCACGATTCTTGATGGAGACGGGTCTTCGAGGACTCAGGGTTTCGCAGGGTCGGGGTGGAGGCATAGGGACCGGCGGCGCTCCTTTCGGAGCGGCGCGGGCCAAGTGCAGGGAAAGTTCGCAGGCGTGAAAAAGATCGAAGCCATCATCAAGCCGTTCAAGCTGGACGAGGTCAAGGAAGCGCTGCACGAGGTGGGGGTGTCCGGCATCACCGTAACCGAGGCGAAGGGCTTCGGACGGCAGAAGGGCCATACCGAACTCTATCGTGGCGCCGAGTACGTCGTCGACTTCCTGCCCAAGGTGAAGCTCGAGGTCGTCGTGCCCGACGCCTTGGCCGAGCGCGTGGTCGAGGCGATTGCCGATGCCGCGCAGACCGGCCGCATCGGCGACGGCAAGATCTTCGTCGTGCCGATCGAGACCGCGGTGCGCATCCGCACCGGCGAGCGGGACGACGCCGCCCTCTGACGGGCTCAAGCCATTCCGTCCGGCGCATCGTGAGGGCGCGCCGGCTCGGGACGCCATCGGCACGGGGGGCCGGTTCCGTCCTTGGAATATCCACCCCTAGCCTCTTGCTGGTCCGGCTGTTCGGAACCGGCGGGAGCTAACTCGGAGAATACTGCTCATGGCTAGTGCAAAGGACGTCCTCAAGAAGATCAAGGACGAAGAGATCGAGTGGGTCGATCTGCGCTTCACCGATCCCAAGGGCAAGTGGCAGCACCTGACGATGGTCTCGGGCGTCCTTGGCGAGGATGAGCTGGAAGACGGCCTGATGTTCGACGGTTCCTCGATCGAGGGCTGGAAGGCGATCAACGAGTCGGACATGATCCTCAAGCCCGATCTCGACGCGGTCTACACCGATCCGTTCAGCGCCACCCCGATGCTGATCCTGTTCTGCGACATCGTCGAGCCTTCGACCGGTGAGCTCTACAGCCGCGATCCGCGCTCGACCGCCAAGCGCGCCGAGGCGTTCGTCAAGTCGGCCGGCTTCGGCGACACCGTCTACGTCGGCCCGGAAGCCGAGTTCTTCATGTTCGACGACGTGAAGTTCTATGACGGCTACGACGGCAACGGCTTCAAGATCGACGACATCGAGCTGCCGACCAACACCAACAAGGAATATGAGACCGGCAACCTGGGCCACCGCCCGCGTGCCAAGGGCGGCTACTTCCCGGTCGCGCCCGTCGATCCGGCCACCGACATCCGCGCCGAGATGGTCTCGACGATGATCGAGATGGGCCTGCCGTGCGACAAGCACCACCACGAGGTGGCCGCCGCGCAGCACGAGCTTGGCCTCACCTTCGGCAAGCTGGTCACCACCGCGGACCGCATGCAGATCTACAAGTACGTCGTGTGGATGGTCGCGCAGGCTTACGGCAAGACGGCGACGTTCATGCCCAAGCCGATCATGAAGGACAACGGATCGGGCATGCACACGCATATCTCGATCTGGAACGGTGGCGAGAACACCTTCGCCGGCAACGGCTACGCCGGCCTGTCGGACACGTGCCTGTACTTCATCGGCGGCGTCATCAAGCACGCCAAGGCGCTGAACGCCTTCACCAACCCGACCACCAACAGCTACAAGCGGCTGGTGCCGGGCTACGAAGCGCCGGTGCTGCTCGCCTACTCGGCCCGCAACCGTTCGGCCTCGTGCCGCATCCCCTACGGTTCGGGCACCAAGGCCAAGCGCGTGGAGTTCCGCTTCCCCGACGCGATGGCCAACCCGTACCTCTGCTACGCCTCGCTGCTCATGGCTGGCCTCGACGGGATCAAGAACAAGATCCACCCGGGCGAAGCCATGGACAAGAACCTCTACGATCTGCCCCCGGCCGAGCTCGCCGAAGTGCCGACCGTGTGCGGTTCGCTGCGCGAGGCGCTGGAATCGCTCCAGGCCGACCACGCCTTCCTGCTCGAGGGCGGCGTGTTCACCGAGGACCAGATCGAGGCCTACCTCGAACTGAAGTGGCCCGAGGTGTTCCGCTGGGAGACGACCCCGTCGGCCGTCGAGTTCGACATGTACTACAGCGCCTGACCCGCGCCGCTCCGGCCCCTTGCGGAGCCGGAGCACAGGTTCACCGAGAGAGGCGTTCGGAGCGATCCGGGCGCCTCGTTCGCGTTTGAGGGCGTGGCACGCGTCGGGGCCGAGGTTCGGTCCGGGGCGTCCGGGGTTTGCGCTATGCGGGATCGCCGGAGGCAGAGAAGGGGACGTCGCGTCCCCCCGCCGGGGCAGGGCGGGGGGAAAGGCAGACCGGGACGGCGGCGATGAAACCGGTCCAGCCCTGGGCCGTGTCGGCCCTCGCAACGTCGCCTGTCAGAGCCGCAGGAGGCAAAGGGACATCTGCCTCCACCGGCCCCGACCGGCCTTGGGTGAAGCGACGTTTTTTCCGGGAACGCCGCTTTCCGAGCGCGGATTTCGCGCGAACGGCGCTCCAGGTCCAGCCACCCTCGCGTAATGAATTGTTGCAAAATGTCGCGGTGCATCCACATGCTGCGCAGCCATGGCCCGCCAGCAATCCACTCCCGAACAGCACTCGGTCCGCCTGCTCAAGGTGGGCGAACGAGTGCGTCACGTACTCTCCGAGATCCTCACTCGGCAGCAGGTGCACGACACCACGCTGAGCGCGCACTCCGTCAGCGTCACCGAAGTGCGCATGAGCCCGGACTTGCGCCTCGCGACCGCCTACGTGAAGCCGCTGCTCGGCGCGCACGAGGAGGAAGTGCTCACCGCGCTGCGCCAGAACACCGCCTACTTCCAGAAGGAAGTCGCGCGCAGCCTCGGCCTCAAGTCGGCGGCGAAGATCCGCTTCCGCGCTGACGAGAGCTTCGAGGAGGCCGACCGCATCGAGCGCCTGCTGTCAGACCCCCGCGTCCGCCGCGACCTGGGCGACTGAGCGGTCCGCTTGCGGGTCGCCGCCGCCGCGCCTAGATGCCGGCGATGCAAGAGACCCTGCTGCAAGCCGCAGCGCTGATCCTCCCGCTCATCGTCGCGATCGTCTTCCACGAAGTCGCGCACGGCTACGTCGCGTGGCTGCTGGGCGATCCGACCGCGCACGAGCGGCGGCGCCTCAGCCTCAATCCGCTGCGCCACGTCGATCCGATCGGCACGATCGTCGTGCCTGGCGCGCTGGCGCTGGCGCACCTGCCGACGTTCGGCTGGGCCAAGCCGGTGCCGGTCGACAAGCGCCGCCTGCGCAATCCGCGGATCGGCATGATGGTGGTCGCCGCCGCCGGCCCGCTGACGAACCTCGTCCTCGCGGGGGTCGGCGCGGTGGTGCTGGGTGTGCTGGCCCGCTACGCCGCGCCCGGTCCCGTCGCGGACTTTGCCGGCCTCAGCCTCCAGTACTTCCTGTTCATCAACTGCTCGTTGGCGCTGTTCAACCTGCTGCCGATCCCTCCGCTCGACGGTTCGCACATCGTCGAGGGCGCGCTGCCCCGCCGGGCGGCGCAAGCATACGCCCGGATGCGCGGGCTGGGCTTCGGGCTGCTGTTGCTCCTGCTGGTCGTCGTGCCGCAGATCTGGCCGAGCCTCGGGCTCACCCGCCACCTGGCGCGGCCGATCCTGTGGACCGTGAACCAGTACCTCGCCCTCGCCAACGCCGTTGCGGGCGGCTGATGCCGTCGGGCTGGATCATCCTCGACAAGCCCGTCGGTCTCGGTTCGACCCAGGCGGTCGCGGCGGTGAAGCGCAATTTGCGCGCGGCGGGCTTCGGCAAGGGCGTGAAGGTCGGCCACGGCGGCACTCTGGATCCGCTGGCAAGCGGCGTGCTGCCGATCGCGGTGGGCGAAGCGACCAAGCTCACAGGGCGCATGCTCGATGCCAGCAAGACTTATGCGTTCACCGTCCGCTTCGGCGAGGAGACCGACACGCTCGACCTCGAAGGCGCGGTGATCGCCAGCAGCGATGTGCGGCCGTCGCCGGCGCAGATCGAGGCGGTGTTGCCGCGCTTCACCGGTCCCATCACGCAGGTTCCTCCCGCCTACTCCGCCCTGAAGGTGGACGGCGAGCGCGCCTACGATCTCGCGCGCAAGGGCGAGGCGGTGGAACTGGTGAGCCGCGCGGTGACGGTGTTCTCTCTCTCTCCCCTCCCCTTCAGGGGAGGGGCTGGGGGTGGGGGCTTTCCTTCCGACGCGACGTTGCAGGTCGAGAGCCCCCACCCCAACCCCTCCCCTGAAGGGGAGGGGCTAGAACACCTCACCCTCCTGGCAAAAGTCTCCAAGGGCACCTATATCCGCAGCCTGGCGCGCGACATCGCGCTGGCGCTCGGCACGCGCGGCACCGTCACCATGCTGCGCCGGGTCCAGGCCGGTCCGTTCACCCTCGAACACGCGATTTCGCTGGACATGTTGAACGAAATCGGTAAGGGCGCGCCCCTTGAACAGAGACTCTTGCCGCTGGAGGCGGGGCTGGACGACATCCCGGCCATCGACCTCGACCCGGAGCAGGCAAGGGCGGTCCGACAGGGCCGTGTTCTGACCGGACTGCCCCACGACGACGGGCTCCACTGGGCGAGACTTGGGACTATTCCGGTCGCGCTGTTGGAATTGGCGGGCGGCGACGCCCGGGTCGTCCGGGGCTTCAACCTCTCAGATGTCGCGGAGTAAGACTATGTCGGTGACCGCCGAAAAGAAGCAGGAAATCATCTCGGACAACGCGCGCCAGGCCAGCGACACCGGCTCGCCCGAAGTGCAGGTCGCGATCCTCACCGAGCGGATCAAGAACCTGACCGAGCACTTCAAGGCGCACCACAAGGACAACCACTCGCGCCGCGGCCTGCTGGCGATGGTGAACAAGCGCCGCTCGCTGCTCGACTACCTCAAGAAGAGGGATGTCGCGCGGTACAACGCGCTGATCCAGAAGCTGGGTCTGCGCAAGTAAGACGAACGCTTCGGCCCGCCCCATGGCGGGCCGTTTCGCATTTGTCGCACGACACATCGTCCCGGACTTGATCCGGGCCCGGTTCCGATCAACGGAACCTCACAGTCCTCCCTCCCCGCCGACAGAACGGCGTATGGAGGAAACCGGACCCGGGCCAAGCCCGGGTCGACGAGGGTCCGGCAATTCGGCTGGACCTTTCAGGAGCTAGACAAGCTCCACACCGGACCGGGACGGCATCCCCGGCAGTAAACCCCGCGCAGCAATAGGGCTCGCGGGCTGAGGAATGAAACTCTCATGTTCGACGTAAAGACCGTATCCATGGAGTGGGGCGGAAAGACCCTCACGCTGGAAACCGGCCGCATCGCCCGTCAGGCTGACGGCGCCGTGCTGGCCACGTATGGCGAGACCGTGGTGCTGTGCGCCGTGACCGCCGCCAAGTCGGTGAAGGAAGGCCAGGACTTCTTCCCGCTGACCGTCCACTACCAGGAGAAGTTCTCCGCCGCGGGTCGTATCCCCGGTGGCTTCTTCAAGCGCGAGCGCGGTGCGACCGAGAAGGAGACGCTCACCAGCCGTCTCATCGACCGCCCGGTGCGCCCGCTGTTCCCCGAGGGCTTCTACAACGAGATCAACTGCATCGCGCAGGTGCTCTCCTATGACGGCGAGACCGAGCCCGATATCGTCGCGATGATCGCTGCCTCGGCCGCGCTGACCATCTCGGGCGTGCCCTTCATGGGCCCGATCGGCGCGTGCCGCGTCGGCTTCGTCGATGGCCAGTACACGCTCAATCCCAAGCAGGATCAGGCCCTGGTCGATGGCCGCCTCGACCTCGTCGTCGCCGCCACCGGCGATGCCGTGATGATGGTCGAATCGGAAGCCAAGGAGCTGACCGAGGACGAGATGCTCGGCGCCGTCATGTTCGCGCATGACGAGATCAAGAAGGTCGTCGATCTCATCATCGACCTGGCCGAGAAGGCCGCCAAGGACCCCTGGGACATCGACCTGTCGGACAAGACCGCCGACATCAAGGCCAAGCTCAAGGGCCTCGTCGGGGCCGACGTCGCCGCCGCCTACAAGCTGACCAACAAGTCGGCCCGCTCGGACGCGCTCAACGCCGCCCGCGCCAAGGCGAAGGAAGCGTTCTCGGGCGAGAGCCCGCAGACCCAGATGGTCGCGATCAAGACCATGAAGAAGGTCGAGGCCGACATCGTGCGCGGCGCCATCCTCAAGGACGGCCAGCGCATCGACGGTCGTACGCTCGACCAGGTTCGTCCGATCGAATCGATGGTCGGCTTCCTGCCCCGCACCCACGGCTCGGCGCTGTTCACGCGCGGCGAGACGCAGACGATCTGCACCACCACGCTGGGCACCAAGGACGCCGAGCAGATGATCGACGGGCTGGAGGGTCTCTCCTACTCCTCGTTCATGCTGCACTACAACTTCCCGCCCTACTCGGTCGGCGAAGTCGGCCGCTTCGGCGCGCCGGGCCGCCGCGAAGTCGGCCACGGCAAGCTGGCGTGGCGCGCGCTGCACCCGGTCCTGCCGGCCAAGGCGGACTTCCCGTATACCATCCGCGTCCTCTCGGACGTGACCGAGTCGAACGGCTCGTCGTCGATGGCCACCGTCTGCGGCGGCTGTCTCTCGATGATGGATGCGGGCGTGCCGATCGAGCGTCCGGTCTCGGGCATCGCCATGGGCCTGATCCTGGAAGGCGACGAGTTCGCCGTGCTGTCCGACATCCTGGGCGACGAGGATCACCTCGGCGACATGGACTTCAAGGTGGCGGGCACCGAGGCCGGCATCACCACGATGCAGATGGACATCAAGATCGCCGGCATCACCAAGGAGATCATGGGCAAGGCGCTCGAGCAGGCGAAGGCTGGCCGCGCGCACATCCTGGGTGAGATGCACAAGGCGCTGGGTTCGGCCCGCACCGAGCTTTCCGCCCACGCGCCGCGCATCGAGACGATCCAGATCGACAAGTCGAAGATCCGCGACGTGATCGGCACCGGCGGCAAGGTGATCCGCGAGATCGTCGCCGAGACCGGCGCCAAGGTCGACATCGACGACGAGGGCGTGATCA
>Ga0207681_10002571_pt1 | contig 11511 bp, 9 predicted proteins | sample KBSS53metaG_FD_184324 | JGI IMG/M metagenome (GOLD analysis project Ga0207681, IMG submission 184324) | Switchgrass rhizosphere microbial communities from Kellogg Biological Station, Michigan, USA - KBS S5-3 metaG (SPAdes) (version 2) | ecosystem: Host-associated > Plants > Roots > Rhizosphere >... | reverse complement strand
AAGGCCGATACGCTGTTGCGGATGCAGACGACCTATGAGCTTGCGCAGGCACGCGAACATGAGGGCGAGATTAAGGTAGGAAAGTTTGCAAAGGTAGCGTGATCGCCGTCAATGCAGACGTTGAAAGCGCCATTTATGCCTCGCAAAACCCGCCCTTCGTTGAGGCGGCGATCTTTGGTTGTGGCCCGACGTAGATGGACGCGGGCCGTATCAGTCTGCCATTGGCAATCTGTTCGCGTGCATGCGCCAGCCAGCCCAGAGTTCGGCCCATCGCGAACACGCAGGTGAATTCTCTCGCGTCGAAGCCCAGCGCCTGGAGCAACAGCGCGGTGTAGAACTCGACGTTTGTTTGGAGCGATCGGTTCGGCTTGCGCTCGTGCAGGATCTGAAGCGCTGCACCTTCCACGGCCTCGGCCAATGCCAGCCGGCCCGCATCGGGTGAAAGCGTTTTCAGCGCTCGCTTCAGCGCGTCCGCTCTTGGATCGCGCACCCGGTAGATTCGGTGACCAAAGCCCATCAGCCTGTCGCCCCGGTCGAGAGTACTGTCGATCCAGCGCCGTGCGTTGGACGCTTCGCCGATCGCGTCGAGCATCTCGATAACCGGCCCGGGTGCGCCACCGTGCAGTGGGCCTTTCAAGGTGCTGAGCCCCGTCAGCACTGCAGACGTCAGGCCGGCAAGTGTCGAGGCCGTGACACGTGCGGCAAAGGTGGAGGCATTGAGGCCGTGATCGCAGACGGTGACGAGATAAGTATCGAGCGCCGCTGCTTCTTGAACCGTCACAGTGGTTCCCCGCACCATCCGCAGCACATCGGCTGCGTGCTCCGCTGCCGGATCGGGTGGCACCAGATCCTGATGTTGCCGGCGGCGCGCGACAGCGGCGGTGAAAACTGAGACTCCCGCCAATAGCCACACGGCTGTGCGCAGATCATCGCCATCGGGTATCCGGGCCAGCAAGGCACGAACCGTTTCGACGGGGTCCAGGCCAGGGGGGATAGAATTGGGAAACTCGACATGAGCGAAGGCTTCAACCCGCGCCTCGCCCAACATCCTTTCCAGCGCGCCCGGTTCGGGCAGATCATCAAAGAACCCGTCGAGGAGCAGGTGCGCTACTTCCGCGAAACGCGTGCGCCCCGCCAACTGGCCAAGTTCGAAGCCGCGGATCACCAGCCGGCCAGCGGCGCCATCGACATCGGATAGAACTGTGCTCGCGGCCACGACGCCTTCCAAACCTTCCGCCATCTTCTGCATCTCCTGGTCTTGACGGACACAGGATTCCGGAGGACGTTGTCATGGTCAATCTTGATCAACTGAATCAATGTCTGGGCGGAAGCATGGCTGGCTGGTTGTCCGCAGAAGAAGTGATGTCGCGGCTCGGCCTTCGGTCGCAGACGCTCTACGCTTACGTCAGTCGCGGAAGGATCGAGGCGCGGCGGGACACGGACGATCCGCGGCGCAGCCTCTATCGCGCATCGGACGTCGACCGGTTGCAGAAGCGGCGCGCCCGAGGCCGGGGGCAGGCCGCCGTGGCCGAAGAAGCCATCGCCTGGGGAGAGCCTGTCCTCGCATCGGCGATCACGACGATTGCGGACGGCAAGCTTTGGTACCGGGGCAGGAACGCCGCGTCGCTTGCCGAGACGTCAAGCCTCGAAGGCGTTGCGCGCCTATTGTGGGACTGTGGCGAAGAGCGGTTCCCGACACAAGCCAACAATATCGCTCCGGGCTGCGCACATGATCGGATGTTTCAAGCGCTTGCCTGGCGCGCTGCAACGAGCCCCGCCATGCGGGGGCGAAGGCCTGAGGCACTATACTTCGAAGCGGCGGCGCTGCTCGATCTTCTCGTTGATGCTGTGGCCGGAGGCTCGGGTGAAGGCCCGATGGATCAGCGGCTCGGCCGCGCATGGGGGTGCGACGATATCGGGACGGATCTCATCCGGCGGGCTTTGGTTCTGCTTGCGGACCACGAGTTGAATGCTTCGACCTTTGCAGCGCGCGTCACGGCTTCCACGGGAGCTTCGCTGGCCGCCTGCGCGCTCGCCGGACTTGCCGCCCTGTCCGGTCCCCTCCATGGGGGGATTGCGACCCGCGTGCGCAGTTTCCTCACCGAGGCCGGCAAGGCTGATCCGTATGCAGCCGTGTCAGCCCGTCTTGAGGCCGGCGCAGCGCTGCCCGGCTTCGGACATCCCCTTTATCCGGATGGAGACCCGCGCGCAAAAGCATTGCTGGCGGCTTTCGATCCGCTGCCTGAGCATCGCGATCTCGCGGCAGCCGCGCTGGAGATCACTGGCGAACTCCCGAACATCGACTTCGCGCTGACTGCGCTCACCGAGCTTGCCCATCTTCCCGAAGATGCACCGTTCCAGATTTTCGCGACCGCCCGGTGCACCGGCTGGATCGCACATGCTCTGGAGCAATCCCGCGCCGGCAAGCTGATCCGGCCGAGGGCCAGATATGTCGGCGTGGCGCCTGGTACAGTGTGAAGCTGCGCTACGTGATGGGCCTGCCCCCGCCCTCATTACGGACTTTCCCGCACCAATCCGAGGTGAACGAAACCGCGCCTTCGTTCACCTCGGATTGGGAGCCTAGTGACAGCTACTTTCCCTGAGACTATTCACGCTGCCTGCCGGCCGAAAGTGGCGGGGAGCTGTCGTGGGCAACAGTCTACGGCTCGGCGTCCTTCGTCTACCGATGGTACGCCTCCGGATGGGCAGCCAGCCAGTTCTCCACGAGCGGCATTTTCCGGTATTTTGCCTGCTCTGCCAAAGTTCTGATCCCATCGACGTCGTAGTACCCAGCAGGACTTGCGCCAGCTTCAAGAAGGCGAAGAACGATGGCATCCGTCCAACTGCCGAAAACCATGCTTTGCCCGTCGATGCTCTTCGCTGTGGCATCTGCGCCGTGTTGAAGCAGGAAATTCAACAGATCAGGACTTTCGACCCCATACAACGGCGTTCGACCAAGGCTGTCGCGACGATTGGGATTGGCGCCATGGGCCAGCAACCGCTCAGCTGTTTTCACGCGATCCACCTCCCGCCCCTCGCAGGCATAAGAAGTGGCCAATTCAGCCAATGCCGTCTTACCCTCAGGACCGTCGGGGTCATGGTCGGCGCTGCGTTGCCCGCCAACGTCGATATCAATTCCTGCGCCCGCCACCGCGTCAACCAGTTGAGGTGAGCAGCCCGCAGCATTTTCCGCAAAGGCCTGAGCAGCGTTGGCTACGCCCATTTTATCAAGCCATCCTGCTGCTGCCATGCGGCGAAACAGTTTTGCGTAGCCTCGTTTGATCGCACTTTCCGTGATAAGAATACCCGCAGCTTTCGTTGAGAGAACTGGAGAGGCTCTCCAACTGCCGCTTACCGTCACGTTGCCGTCCAGCGGTGCCCCTCTGTCAATCAGGCCGAGAACAGTTTCCTCCGCGCCGTCACCAAATGCGGCCGCGACGGCTAATTCAGCAGCTTTTCCCGAATGGAAATCGAAGCCTGTCCGCTCAAGCCATGGCAGCAAGCCTTGTGTACCGCGCACCCATCTGTCCGTGTTAGCAACCCGGTCAATTGCTTCTTCGAGCTCAGTTACGCTGTGCGGCATGCCGCTTTCGCTGCCAACATAGTCGATCACCGTCTTTCGGGATTTCCCCGTGTCGAAGGTAACCACGTATGTCGGACTATCGCTGACAGGCGTTGAATAGGCATGCCTTAGCTTCCAAAAACCGGCGACCCGGAATCTCTCGATGAGTGTCGCGACATCGGCAACAGAAACATTGTCTTCATGGGTGCCAGGCAACAAGACGCCGTCAGATTGTACGAAGCGTCGGTGGGCTTCATCCACTTGACCGACAGGTTCTGTGTCTGTCGTGAAAATGACGCGCCCGTCTCCGTGGATGGTGACCTGGTAAACCGGACACGGGCCAAAACAGGCGGATCGCGCAAGGGTGATCGCAACCTCGGATTGGTCCACTACTTTTGCTGCGCGAGCCGCAGATGGAGAGGTAGTAGGCAAGCTGATCACTAGAAATGCTGCTAAAAAGATTGGATTCTTCATCGGCATTGCGCCTCCGGTCGATCGTTCGGAGTATGGCGGCGGAACTAATCTGGAACAAGTGGCTCGAGATGTCCGCCTTAAGCGCGCGATTTGCCGATTTGCACGTTGCCCCGTCGTCCGCCAACGCCGCCATTGCTGACGTTCAGAGGGCCGTATCGTGCCAGCGAAATTTGCCGTTCATTCACGGATGACCCGGCCCCATAATCGAACATCGTTGGGACATTCGCGACTTTGGCGCAGCCCGCATGGCATCATAGTCTATAACACCGCAAAGAGCGGCTTGAACGCTCAATCATGACAGAATTTCTGTTCCATAAGATTTTGCAAATGTAAACATTCCTCATTGAAAATTCGATAAATATACAAGTAGTGATCTTGATTAATTATCCATGGAATATATATTATAGTGCAAATATCCGTTTCTAGGCCTTAAAAAATCTGCGTGAATAGGTGCCTTGGTAAGGTTGTAAATAGAAGATTCCCTCCAATTCAAGATTCTTTCAGGGCTACATTATTGAGCAACCCATCATCGATCACACGCAATTGACGGACCAGCACTGCGCGTTGATTGGTGTATTCCGTCTGCAGATCGCGTGTAGCGGCAGAAACGGCATCCACTGCGGCCGCAAGCTGGTTCTCAGCAACCTCCGCCTTTGCATTACGCTCTGCCAACTCCTGCTCGGTCCACTGGTATTCCGTGACATGGATCGTTGCATAGATTGGCTGACAGATATCTGAAAGCGTATCGGCCAATTTCTCAGCTGCCTTCAAAAGTGCGTCCTTGCTGCTCTCGACGATCTCGGCGTCCTGCGATTGGGCGAACAGCGAACGCAGATGGCGAAGGAGCCCATTTGCCTTGCTATGTGCAGCAGAATACCATTCATGAATTGAAGGAGGTGGGCCGTACAGCTCGTGGTACTCGATATCGCCGTTAATCTCAGACAGCGGCTTGGCGATAATCTCGTTCATTCTGGCGTACTGAGCGTCCAGAGCTATCACCATGTGCCCGATGGTTTCGCGCACCATGACGTTATTTTGGGTCCGCATCAGCGCAAGCTGTTTCAACACGGGGCGTGCGGCCAACCAAGCTGCGGCCAGAGCCATAACGCCGGTAACAAACGTCTGCCAGTTATAGAACCACGTGATGACGGATGGCAGCCAAGTCAACTCGATGCCACAATAGCACATTCAAAATCCCCCATCGATACTCAGCCAGCCAACTGCCCTAGCACCGGCAAAAGCAGCTGGGGATCAAAAATCGGATGCTGAAAGTCTGCAATGGGGCAACCCTGGAATTCGAGGCTGAGGCGTTCGAATGTCGGCTATCCCGTTTTCATGTCTGGAAGCCGCCGTTCCGGTCCGTCCCCATCCCGGACGAAACCGGACCTGCCCCCTACCTTTGCGGACCGCCTACCGAGATCGAGCAACTCACGCCCTTTCCGACCTTCGCCGCACGCTGCCGGCAGTCCTCCAGCGCCTTAGCGTTGCCCGCCCAAAAGCTGGCCGCCCCCCGCAACGCCTGCCACCGCTGCGGATCGTACACCTGCAGCATCCGCTCCCCAGCCGCCCAGCCATCGCGCTGGAGAAGGCTGGCCGCACGCTCTTCTGGCCAATGCCAGTCCTCTGGCACCGCCCGGTCAACGACGTCCGGAACGGCCCAACCCAGCAGGAAGCCCGTCATCACTCCAATGGCCGCTGCGACACCCAGCCAGCGCAGTTGCTGAAGCCCCCTCAGGATGGATTGCACGATGTCGTTGATCGTGAGGACGGTGCGATCCAGGTCAATCCGCGCAGCGCCGAAGTGCTGTCGTTCGACATCGCTGGCCCTGGCCGTGGCATGATAGATCTGGCCGGCAATGGCCTCGGGCGTCAGCTGCAGCGCCGGACTGCTGGCCAGCGTCTTGATCGCGGCCGCCGCATCGTCCTGACAGGCATGGATGCGGGCCAGGTCCTGGGTGTAATCGCAGCTGTGCAGTTCCTGCTGCCGGGCCGCAAAGCCTTCGACAGCCGCAACGAGGGCGGCAAGCTTGTGGGTCATCGCCTCGAACGCCACTTCGGGGCGGTCGAGGTCGGCCTGGGCGTTTGCGCGGTTGGCAGAATTGTTGGTCATAGCCCCATCCCCCGGTCACGCCCACGCTCGAGCGAGTGAGTCAGTTGCTGGGCGATCGACCTGGTCCTGGCCGCTTCGTTGATGTCATGGCCACTGACGCCCGGCGACCATTCCCGCGACCACTGTTTGCCGATCAGTTGGTTGCCCCGCTTGCTGAGGGCATTGCCCAGTTCGTGGTCCTTCTCCAAGCCCTTGGCCATGGCGCGCATCTGGCCTTCCACCTGCTGTCGCGCTTCGCGGTTGCTGCTGCCGGTGAGACGGCCGCACTGGTCCTGAAGCTGCTGCCAGGACTCGACGAAGCGGTCGGCGCGCAATTCGGGATTGGCGCGAATCTCGGCTTCGAGCTTCATGGCGCCGATGGCATTGGCGGTGCGGCCGGCGGTGGCTTCGGCCATGAGGCCGGGATTGCGCTGGAAGGCGATGTCGAGATCGCGCGCGCTGCCGCCCGGCAGCGCGTCGAGCGCTTGGGCGGCGCGGGCCTGCGCGGTCTTCTGGTATTCGAGCGCGGGGAGCTGCTGTCTGGTCATGCGGTCGATCTCCGCCGTAGCGCGGGCATAGCGCTCGACCGCCTGCTCGAGGCTTGGCCTGGTCTGGATGTGCTGCGCTGCTGCCAGGGCCGGCTTCGTTGGATCGCGCTGTGCCTGCTGGTCCTGGACCTGCGGCCTGGCAAAGCTGGGCACGCTGAGCCGCAACCCGGCAAAGCGCCCCTGCTTGCGTTCGGCTTGCTCCGCGCTGGCGGGTGGCTGTAGCGCCGGCTCGGCTTTGCGTTCCTGCTCCTTGCCGGTGTAATCGCGCACCATATCCTTGGACCGGTCGCGCGATAGCCGCGCGGCCAGCCGCTCACGGTCGGCAAAGTCGGTCTTGGCATAATGCAGCTCGACATGATCACGATGCCGCGAGAGCGCGACATAGGCGCCATGGCGATCGAGCCCTGGCGTGGCCAGGACATGGACCCGATCAAGCGTCGCCCCTTGTGCCTTGTGTACCGTGGCCGCGTAGCCATGGGTGAGGTCGCCATAGTCCTTGTGGTCGAACGCCACAGCGCGGCCATCGTCGAGCCGCACCGCCATGCCGGTGCGATCAACCCGCTCGATGGTGCCCAGCATGCCATTCTTCACACCCAGTTCGCGTTCGTTGCGCAGGAACATGATGCGGTCCTGCTCGGCAAACAAGCGCATGCCACGGGTGGTCTCGACCGCGACATCGCTGCCCAGCGTGCCATGATCGCGCAGGCGATCCCGGGCCTGCGCATTCAGTTCATCGCATTCTGCATTGGTATGGGTGAGAATAAGCCGGCTAGCCTCGGGATGGGCCTGCCGATCGGCATCCCAGCACTCGATCAGCGCATCACGCGCCGATTCGCGCGTGCGTGATTCGACCACCAGCCCGACCGCATGATAGGCTTCGATGGCGTCGCCAGTTCGGCCGGTGGCGAGCTGGCGCGTGGCATCGCGCTGCCACTCCTCGGCCTGCCGGCGCACTTCGGTGATTTCCACCGCGCCATGCCGCTCGGCCATGCTGCGGAAGGCGGCGCCGGCTTCGATGGCCTGGAGCTGCTGCGGATCGCCAACCAGCACGACCTTGGCGCCTTGCTTCTCTGCCTCGCTGACCACACGTTCCATCTGGCGCGTGCCGATCATCCCGGCTTCGTCGATCACCAGGATGGAGTTGGGCCTCAGGGTCTCGCGTCCCTGCGCCCACTGGTGCTCGAGACTGGCAATGGTGCGCGAGGCAATGCCCGAGCCGTTTTCCAGGTTCTCGGCGGCAATACCGGACAGCGCGATGCCACGCACCTCGTAGCCGGCTTTCTCCCAAGCCTCGCGCGCAACGCCCAGCATCGCGCTCTTGCCGGTGCCGGCATAGCCGATGACGCTGGCAATACCGCTACCGCCGGTGACATGCGCGAGCGCATGGCGCTGCTCGACCGACAACACCAAGCCACGCGCTTCGGCGCGGTCCAGCGCTGCCGCCAAATGACGCGCCGGCACGCCATGATGGCGCTCCGCGTCGAGCCTCGCCGTGGCCATCTCGAGCCGCTGTTCAGTCTCGAGCATAGCGCGCGAAGTGAAGCGCTCCTCGCCGCGTCCGTCTGGTCCCAAGCGCACCAGATCGGGCGAGCCCCGCACCGCCGCCAGCACGGCGTCGAACTGGTCCTTCCCGTCGCTGTGCCGGTGCACGAATGTGGCAAGGTCGCGCGAAGTGAACGTGGCCTGCTGGTGCGTGATGGCATCGAGCGCGATGCCGGGGTTTTCGAGGATCTTCTCGCCATTGCTTCTGGCGATGGCAAAATGCTCTTCCAGCCGCTCGCGCACCAGGCCTTCCTGCGCCATGCGCGCAGCGGCCGGGCCGATCTTGTTCTGCGGCTCGAGGTCGATGCCCTGCGCCTCCAGGCTGCGGTGATCGATCCGTGCGTCGATATCGAGCTGGGCCAGCCGTCCGTTGACATGCTCGGCCCAGGCTTCGCGCCAGTGGGTCAGCAGCTCAGTTCTGTTCCACTCGCGCACCTTGGCGCCGAAGCCATCCGATCCAACTTCGCGCATCCCCAGCATCACATGGGCGTGCGGTTTGGCGAGACCGTCTGCCCCCACATCCCAGTGCACATTGAGATCGGCCACCATGCCCCGGTCGACGAACTCCTTCTGCACAAAGTCGCGCGCCAGCTGAATACCATCGGCCTGGCTCATCTCACGCGGAATGGCGAACTCGATCTCGCGGGCGAGCTGCGCGTCCTTGCGCACTTCCACCGCTTCAACGTCGTTCCACAGCTTTCCCCGGTCGCGCCATTCTTCCGACGCGCCTTCGGGCAGCATGACTTCGCTGTGCACGACGCCGGTCTTGTTGGAGAAATCGTGGTGCCGGTCGAGCCGCTCATCATAGAGCCGATCGGCCGAGCGAGAGGCAGCGGCGGCCACGGCGCTCGAGCCGCCACCGCGCGAAATGACTTTGGCCGAGAAGTGATAGATCGCCATAGCGATCGTCTAGTTACGCCTAAAAGCGCACGTCGGCACGACGTATAAGCGCGCCCTCAAAAGATTTCATCATTCTCGGGACGGCAGAATCCCATGAGGTTTCAGGGAATTGGCATTGATCGTCAAGGCCGATAACTGGAAGGCCTCGCGGCGCAACAGATCGCCGTCACAGGACACCAGACATGCGCAAGCCCCGCAACTATGACGAGGATCTCAAGGCCCTCACCGCCAAGGCAAAGCAACTCAAGGCGCGCAAACAGAGCCAGTTGGGCGAACTGGTCGAGGCGACCGGCGCCGATAACCTCACCATCGAGGAACTGGCCGGCGCACTGCTGTCGATTGCCGCCATCACCGATCCGGCGCGACGGGAGGTATGGCGCAAACGCGGCGCCGCGTTCTTTTCTGGCGAGCGGGTCGAACGCGCGCCTGGCACACGCACTGGCGAAAACGCGCAATCAGCAGCGCCGCACGAGCAGCGCCCGCCATCGCCTGACCCTGCAACAGGCGCGGCATGACACGCGGGCCTGGCAGGTGAAGCGGCGCGAGCGCACGCGGCAGTTGATCGAGCTGGGCGGGCTGATTGCCAAGTCTGGAATAGTCGAACTGACCGACGATGATCGTGTCGTGATACTTGGATTGCTGGTCGAGGCAGCGGCAAAGCTGCGCACCGATGAGACTGGCACCCAACTCACGCTGTGGCGGCGGCGGGGACAGCGAGCTTTTGCCGATGCCGACGACAAAGACTGAGCAGCCGGCAACCCGCTTTCCACCGTCCATCGCCAGCGCATTGCCCCACGCCAGCCGCGTCGCCATAGGGATATGCATGGACGACAAGACCAAGACCCGCATTCTCGGCGTCATCGAACGCGCACCGCAGTGGCTTCGCAACGATCTGGCCGCCAAGGATCCGGCGGCACGCGCACGTGCGGAAGAGGCGCTGGCGGCAATGCTGGTCGATGCCATTCGAGAAAGCCAGGCGGCAGCTGACTAAGCGGCAGCGCTAAGCAAGAAACCCCTGCACGCCGACGCACTCTATAGGGCAGCTGCATCTGGGCGGCGACAGAAGTGCGGATACGAGCCTTGATGAAGTTAAGCCTGACATCAGGCAAGACTACCTCTCGCCGAAATCACTGCCCCAGATCACACCCCTTGGTTGGCTTATAGCGGGGCGTCGAGCCGATTCTGATCAACAGAAAATGCAAGCATCTGGCGATATCTCCTGCTTGACACCGAAAAGCGGATTACTCTCACTGGCCGTTTGGCAAGTCTGTTCCCGGTATCACCATTTCGGTGGAAACCAATTCACAGATGCGCGCGATCTGCTATAGCTTTTGCTGTACCGGCAGTCACAGGTTACGCGACACGTCTTGTGACTGCTGGTGCAACTGCGGACGGCAGGCCTCCCATCAATTCGTGACAATGATCGCCAACGCGCTGCGCAATCGAGCCAGCGACGTGCGCGGCGCTGAAGCACGCCTACCCGCCCTGGGCTCTCACGATGTGCTGTCGGGCCGGGATCCGTCGCGCCGAGAATAGATGGGGCATCCTCGCCCAAGGACCGAAGGCGCGGCCCGCTTTTCCATAATTCACGCAAAAACTTGGCGCACGGATTCGCGTCTGGTATCGTGGGACCGCGCTGCGCAAAAGGCGGCGCCGGGACTGGTAATCCCGCCAATGGCTCAACTCGGAAGACATAGTTTTCCGGGGTGCCGTCGCGCATGTCCAAACCTTCGGGTTAAAGGCGGCGGCGCATGTCATTGGCATGTTACCAGCTCCGGCGGCTCCCGCGCGCAAGCGTGCGGGAGCTCGGGGTCAGTCCGCGTGATGACCTGAGACCTTCCGCTCCCCGCTTATGACGCGGACCGGAGGTACATATGGACACGATCGTTCCTGCTACTTCATCCAACCTTGGCGCCCCCGCGCTGGGCGCTGCCATCATCACTTTGCCGAGCGAAAATTCCGAACTCGGCGCGTTATGGCGACGCTACGACGCGCGGCCCGTGCGGCTCCTCCGCACCCGCGAAGGCCGCGCTCTCAGCCTGGATCGCTACCAGCGCGCAGGCGAGTTCATGGGGTCGCTGGTCTCGCCCATGGCCGATGACACCGCCTATCTGTTCTACTCGGCCGGCATCGTCGCGCAGTTGGCGATGTCGTCGCACCTGCTCGACGTGGGATTTCCCGACGCGTGGTGCGCCAAATACATCGGCCTCCATGTCGATCGTTCTCTCGCCTACGCCAATGCCACGGCATTTGGCTGCGACGATGCCGAGACCGAGCGGCTGATGAACGTGCTCTCACCCTACTGGAAATGGAACGACCTCAGCCGCGCGCACGGCATCAAGCCGGACACGGGAGGCTTTGCCGCCGACGAGGTCCGCGACATCATCGCCGCGCTG
>Ga0207681_10002568_pt1 | contig 11517 bp, 8 predicted proteins | sample KBSS53metaG_FD_184324 | JGI IMG/M metagenome (GOLD analysis project Ga0207681, IMG submission 184324) | Switchgrass rhizosphere microbial communities from Kellogg Biological Station, Michigan, USA - KBS S5-3 metaG (SPAdes) (version 2) | ecosystem: Host-associated > Plants > Roots > Rhizosphere >... | reverse complement strand
CAGAGACATCTTGCGCGTGGGAAAACGGGCCGACGAGCGTTAGCCCTGCTGTCGATTGAGCAATAGGGCTGCCGATACGGCCGAGCTCAGGAACGGGTGTTGTCGGAGGAATTCAGCGGCTAAAGACGGCGATCACGCAGAAGTCTGCTCCCGCGGCGACAAAGGTCGCGCGCGGCGCGCACGTGTCTTTTCTTGCCGTCACAACCACACCGCCAGGCAGGCGATGGCGATCACCAGGACGATGGCGGCTGCCGGAGCGCCGAGGGCCAGCAGGCGCCGCTTGGCGATCGTCTTCTGCGGGACGAAGCGCTCGGGCGATCCGAACAGCGTGAGCTGCTCGGACGGCCTGGGACGCTCGTGGATCGCGCGGCGTCCGAGCTGCATCCAGCCGTTGGAGAGAAGCAGCACCACCGGCCTCGCAAAGGCGCGCGTCTTCTCCCCCAACAGCGTCGTCATCGAATAGTCGAAGAAGAACTCCGCGCGCTCGGTGAAGCGATCGCGCTCGGACGGCTCCGCATGCTGGGCGGCAAACGCGAACACGTCGGACTTCCGCACGTCCTGGGCGGCCCAGGTCTCGGTCGGGTACTCCAGTTTTTCCCGGTGATCGAGGTACGGCACTTCGTGCTGCGCCATCCAGCGCGCATAGTGCAGCAGCGCGGCACGTGCGTACGCGTACGACGCGTCCACCTCGCCGAGCTCGGTCTTGTAGTCCAGGAACTTGCCGGCGGCCTGCAGGAACACGGTGTAGGACCACCGCCGCTCGGCGTCGAGCAGCTCCAGGGCGTCGATGTTCTCTGCCGGGTGCACGCAGCGCCTGATCAACTGGTCGGCCTTGGCGAGGTAGCGGCGCTCGCCGGTGAGGCGATGCCCCTCGAGCAGCGCCATGATCGAATGCCCCGCCCCGCGCCCCGGACCGTGGTAGTCGGGCGACTGCGTCGCGCTGGCGAGCCCCGTGTACGAAGGCGCCAGCCACCGCAGGATCGTCTTCCGCCCGTCGTCCATGTTGATGACCCAGGTCGCCAGGCCAATCGCCGCTTCCCGCGACAGTCGATCGCCGGTGAGCAGCCAATGCATCCGCAGGCCTGCGGCGTAGTTGTGCTCGTTGGCCGGCCCGCCTCCGCACACGCCGTCGCGGCGCGGATACGACCGGTGGCTGGACTTGCCGGCGCCGACATAGTGGAACGTATGCCAGAAGAGCCCGTTGCTGAAGGCCGACTTGTCGCGATCGGTGTGATAGATGTCGATGTCGGTCACGTGGACGGCCAGCTCGGTCATGAGCCGCCACCACCGAGCGTCGCCGGTCCGCATGAACTGCGCCGCGAAGCCGTTCACCGCGTCGTACTGGTTGTTGTAGTGCGAGACGATCGGCTCCGCCTCGCCGCTGAACGGATTCTCGTGATCGGCATAGGTGTCGCCGAAGTTTCGCCAGCCGTACTCGTCAATCGTCTCGCGCTTGCGCTCGAACGCCTCGTCGCCGGCAATCGCGGCGTCAACCAGCACGCGGTAGCGAGGGTCGACATCCTCGGATGCCGGCGCCAGATACGGGATCGCCTCGGCGGCCGCATACCACTGCGGCGCGGCGGCCGTGATCGACGCCGCCCGGCCCCAGAACGCGGCGTCGCGCGCCATCGGATCGCGGCCGAACGCCAGCGTGACGACGTGCGTCTTCTGCTCGCCGCCCTGGATCTCGTGGGCGTCGGCGAACTGGCGCGGCCACAGGCGCAGCGTCAGGCGGCGGCGGTCCGCCTCGATCGCTTTCGGAAAGTTCTGCCAGAAGTGCTCGACCGCCATGAGCACGGACCCAGAGCCGTGCGTCGCCGTCACCGACGGCGTCGCTCGCAGTCCGGCGCGCACGGCGCCGCCGGCGTCGAGCCGGTAGCCGCGAAACGTGCACGGGACTTCATCGTGCCGGTTCACGTGCGTCTGGTGCCGCCAGTTTTCGCCGCCGCTCGAATCCTGGTAGAGCTCGAACGGCACGGTGAGCTGCTGCGGCATCAGGCCGAGCTCCGGTGCGCACTCGAGCGCGGTGGCGCTCGACGGCAGCGCGACGTGCAGCGACGCGTCGCGCAAATGGACCGAGCCGCGATCGCCAAGGTCCCAGAACCCTCCCTTGTGGCGCGCTCGGCGCGGATTGCGCACGGTGACCGCGAGGCGCACCGCCGACGATCCTGAGAAGAAGTGGACCCGGGCAATCACCTCCAGCAGCGGCCGGCGCCGTGGGCCGACACACCCGTCGAGCCGCACGCTCGATCGCACCGTCCCGCGCTCCTCGACCTCGACCTTCGTGATGCGGGCGCGCCACGTGGCCCCCTTGGCGTCGATCACGACGAATGCGCTGCTCGCGGCGTCGATCGGGGCCAGGCCGCCGACGGTCACCGCCGCGAACGGAAAGCCGCCGCCAGGCTGCAACCGGAACTGCGCTGCGCCCGTGTCAACGACGATCTGCCCGGCCGCTTCGGTGATCGTCACTCGCGGAGCCTGCAGCGCCGTGACTCCGCCGTCCAATTTCAGGTGATAGTGGCGATCGGGCGCGAAGCTGCCGGCGGCCTGAAAATCGAGGAGCACCCACCGCAGGCTGCCGTCCGGCCAGCGCTCCGTCGGCAGCGCCTGCACGGGCACCATCGCCCGGTCCTCGTCCACCAGCGCGATTCGGATCGGGTCCTTGACCGCGCCGCGGGGCAGCGGGACGCCGATGGTGATCGGCTCGCACATCCTCGCGCGGCCGGGGCTCGGAGGCGACGCGACGGTCAACGTAGTACCGGACAGTGATACGGCGGTCATCGGTTATCGCGCCTCGCGACCTGAAGACGATCGGACATCGGCGCCGACGCGATGTACAGGCCGAACGCCAACGCCGACAATTTGATCAATACGGACATCAGGGTCGGGCGGCCGCCGACGAGCAGCAGCCGTCCGCCCTCGCAGATCGCGAACACCGCTCCGGCACACCCGACCAGCAGCATCGTCTGCAGCCGGACGAAGCGCGGATCGAGACGTGGGCGGACGAGCATTCCTGCGGCCGCCGCAAGGACCGCGCCGGGCAGCACATCGGCGACGCTCGCCGGCGGGCGGAACGGCGCTCGCGACCACAGCGTGGCCTCCATCAAGGCGCGCGGCGCATCCGTGGTGATCTGAAACGGCCACCACTCCAAGAGGAATGCGATACCCACAGCTGCGACGATGGCGGCCGCGATTCGCACCGTGCGCCAGTCGACGCCGATAATCGTCGCCCTGTCGGCGAAGGCCGCGGCGGCCGAGCCTGCCGTCGAACCGCCGAGCGCGGCAAGGAGCTCGGTGCCGTCGGTGGTGCGCGAGAAGATCGGAATCTGAATCAACTCCAGCGCCACGAGCGCCAGCGCCGCGATGAGGGCCCCGCTCGCGACCGACCGGCGGCCGCGCGGGCCGCTGCCGCACAGCACTGCGGCGAGCCCGATCGGGATCGCCGCGGCAGCGATCGTCACGAGCTCGGACGTGGTGGCGGCGTCTTCTGACGGGGTGAACGGCAGCAGCAGCCGCTCGTGCAGGTACTTGTCGCCGATCTCGGCCGGGCGCAGCGTGAAGTCGGCGGGCAGCCACCAGGCGATCGCAAACGCCGCGCAGCAGGCCAGCAGGATCCGCTCGACTCGCGTCGAACGTCCGACCATGCGCAGACCGCCGCGAAGCAGCGCATCGAGCTCGGTCTTGACGTAGCGCCAGATCGCGATGCCGCACGCCGCGCCAGACACTTCGGCGGCGACATCGAGAATCGACGACGTACGCCACGGCACGAACGCCTGCGCGAGCTCGATGGTGCCGCTCAAGACGATCGCCGCCGTCAGCGTGAACAGATCCCGGGCAGGGGTCAGACCCCGTTTCGCCGGCGCCTCGAGTGCGGCTGACATGAACAGGCCGATCGGCAGGAACAACAGGACGTTCGACGCGAGGTCGGTCAACGACAGCGACCCGGCGTCGGTCGCCCAGCGGCTCCAGAACAGCCGCGCCGCCGTCCCGAGCGGCACCGCCTGGAAGTCGAAGGGAAACAGCGTGCCCCAGACCGCATAGGCGACGAACGCGGCGGCCGCTGTGGCGTACGCAACGCGGATCGCGGCGTCGCCCGGATCGCGTTCCAGGCTCCGAGTCACGGGATCGACTTGACGATATGTGGACCGATGAGATTGGTGATCGCGAGCGGCAGCCGCGTCCACACCGCGATCGCGGCGCGGTATTTGGGATTGGCGGGGCTCAAGTCCGGCAGCTCGCCGTGGCCGCTCATCACGTACTCCCAATAGAGCGGTTCCGGCTTGGCGCCCCACTGTTCCTTGAAGTGGAACGTGCCCTCGTTCGGCGTCGATCGGCCGAAGTCGAGCGAGGTCCGGCCGCTCTCGATGGCGTGCTCGATGATGCGCCAGTAGAGCAGATTGTTCGGGCACTGGCTGCGGTACTCGCGCAGCGACGAGGCCCACGGCACCTCGAGGACGTCGCGATGGGCGAGGGTAATCGCACCGCCGACCGTCCGGTCGCCGTGGTCGACGAGGCACACGCTCGCGGTCGCGGGAAACGCCCAGAGGACGTGCTCGAAGAAGCCGCGCGAATAGACCGGGGTGCCGAGATCGCGCATGTTCTGCGCGAACACGCCGTAGAAACGGTCGAGCAGCTCGACGCCGCCGCGGCGCCACGTCAACCCGCTCTTCTCGGCCTTGCGCACCTGGTTCCGGACTTTCCGATCGAGGCCGTCCCACGCGCGAACGGAGTCGGTCCCGAGCGCGAGGCGCATGCCGACCTTGTGCGTACGCGCAGGGAGATGCGGCATCTGCCGCACGGTATGACGGAGCTCGACGTGCGAGAGCCGGCCCGCCTCGGCCAGCGTCGCGGCCCTCGCGACGAGTGCCCGCGCGACGTCGTCGTCCTCGGCGACCACGCCGCCGTAATTCACGAAGGGCAGCGACACCGCGAAGTTGCCGAACACGCGGCTGCGGAAGACGACGAGCGGCAGGACGCCGACAATCGCTCCGTGCTCGCGCGCGGCGAGGTACGCCGTCTCATGGCCGAACGCGCCTTCGAAGACGCCGCGCCATCCCGACATGTGATAGCCGCTCGCGTGCCGTTGCGTGCGGACGAACTGATCCCACTCCGCGGCGGGGACCCCGGAGGTGATGTCGAGCAGGCGCGGAGCGGACACGGCCGCCGGATGACGTGCGACAGACACATTCATGACGTTGGTCTACCAGATATAGGGCAGTGGCCCGGTGCTGTTGTCGGCGCGTGCGGCGTGCACCTGCTTGTCGAGCAGCGCGATCATCGTCGAGAAGTTGAAATCGCGAATCAACGTGCGCAGCCGCGCTTCGGTCCGTCCGAGGTTGAAGTAGTGCCGGAAGCGGCTCAGCACGGGCGCGCGCAGCCGCGGCTGTTCCGGGTCGATTTCCCACGGGTGGAGGTAGAAGATGGCCGGCGTCTTCTCGACGTTGTTCAGCCGCGCGATCCCCCAGCGCGTCCACTGATACGGCAGGATCCGGAAGTATCCGCCGCCGCCGATCGGGAGATTCATCGGGCCCCACTTGACCGTCGAGCCCGGCGCTTCGACCAGCCCCGCGCCGCGGTGCAACAGGTAGGGATGGCGCGGCGAGATCGGGATGCCGTAGCGATCGTGATGGATCGGGAAGATGCTGGAGTCGTAGAGGAAGCCTTCCTCGATGAGGACGTCGAGCGCCCAGAGCGACCGCGGGGTAATCGAGTAGCTCGGCGCGCGGTAGCCCATCACCGGCGAGGAAGTCGCGTCCTGGATCACGCCTTTCGAGCGCTTGATGTCCTCGCGGAACTGGCGCGGCGTCAGGTCGTAGACCAGCCGGTGCGCGTAGCCGTGTGACGCGATCTCGTGGCCTTCCGCGGCGATGGCTTTCACCAGGTGCGGGTAGCGCTCTGCGACCCACCCGAGCACGAAGAAGGTCGCCTGCACGCCTGATTCGTTGAAGATGGCCAGCAGCCGATCGGTGTTCGCGCAGACGCGGCTCTCCATCTGCTCCCAGCGATGGCGCGGGACCAGCCCGTCGAACACGCTGACGTGGAAGTAGTCCTCCACGTCGATGGTCATCGCGTTCAGGATCGCCCCTCGGCCTGGCTCGGGGCCGGCCGGCGTCCCGGCGGTCGTCGACATGACGGTCCCGGCATCCGCCGGCGATCCGCCCCTGGCTTTCATGTGCACTACTGACCCCGCCGGAGAACGACCGTCTTGATGGTCTCGAAGATGATGAACACGTCGAGCGCGATCGACATGTTCTTGATGTAGAACAGGTCGTACTGCAGTTTTTCGATCGCGTCCTCGACGGTGGCGCCGTAGGTGTAGCGGACCTGGGCCCAGCCGGTCAGGCCGGGCTTCACGACGTGCCGCTGGCCGTAGAAGGGAATCTGCTGGTTCAGCGACTGCACGAACTCGGGACGCTCCGGGCGCGGTCCGACCAGGCTCATGTGGCCGGCCAGGATCGTCCAGAATTGCGGCAGCTCGTCGAGCCGCGTCCGCCGCATGAAGAGGCCGAGCGGCGTGATGCGCGCGTCGCCGCCGGCGCGGGTCCACACCGGACCCGTATCGCGCTCCGCGTCCGCGCACATCGACCGCAGCTTGTGCACGGTGAAGACACGGCCGTCGCGGCCGACGCGCCGCTGCGTGTAGAAGACCGGCCCCGGCGACGTCAGCTTGATGGCCACCGCGAGGAACGTCACGATCGGAGCGCTCAGCATCAGCCCGACGGCGCCGCCGAGGACGTCGAGGGCGCGCTTGACGGCCAGGAGCCGTGCGGTCTTGCGGAATCCCGGCGAGAAGATCAGCCAGCTGGGACGAAGGTTCTCGACCGCGATCTTTCCCGTGTACTCCTCGTAGACCGAGGCGAGGTAATCGAACCGCACGCCGTCGAGCTTCATCTCGAGCAGCTTGTCCATCGGCAGCTTGCCTCGCGCATCCGCGAGGCTGACCACCACGCGGTCCACCGAGCGTGCGCGCACCAGCGCCGGGATGTCGTCGAAGGTCCCGAGGAAGGACAACGGCCCCGCCATCACCTGCGTGCTCATCTCGCTGTCGACGAAGCCGACAATCTGGACACCGTCTTCTTCACGGGCCTGGAGCTCCCGCGCCAGCGCGAACGCCGCCGTGCCGGTGCCGACGAGCAGCAAGCGCTCGCGCGGACCGACCTGCTTTGCGACCCAGGCAAAGCCGAGGCGCCAGCCGATCAGCGCGGTGACCGCCATGGTGGCCGCCGGCGCGAGCACGCCGCGCTCGACGATCAGCACGGGAAAGATCGTGTAGAGCGCCGCCAGGAGCAGCAGCGTGATCCCGAGCGCCTGCAGCGTGCGGATGAAGAGCTCGGTGCGGCTGCCGCCGGCGTGTGGGTCGTCGTAGAGGTCGCCGTAGTACAGGCACAGCTGGCACACCGAGGTGATGACCAGCGCCTTGGGCAGCGTGTCCACGAGCACCATCGGCCACGGCTGCCCGCCGCCCATGGCGAAATGTGCGCTCGCGACGACGGCGGTGAGAATCAACGCCGACTCCGAGACGATCAGCGTCGACGATCGCCAGTGCGCCGTTTGAATGAGTCCTTTAGCCATGATGTCTACTTTGTCGCTGTGCCGGAGTAGCCGGCGCCGTAGTACTCGTAGTAGCCGCCCGCGTTGCGATCGTGCGCGAGATCGATCGCGTTCATGACGACCCCGAGGATGCGCTCGTGGGTAATCGAGTCGACCGTGCGCTTGACCAGCGAGTACGGCGCCTTGCCCGCGCGCACGACCAGCAGCACGCCGTCGACGAACGCCGACAGCAGGCTCGCGTCCGGAAGCAGGCCGACCGGAGGCGAGTCGACGATGACCCAGTCGAAGGAGGCGGCGGCCTGCGTGATCAGACGGCGCATGCGCTCCGAGGTCAGACCGCTCATCGGATCCGCCTCCGGACGTCCCGCCGGCAGCACGAACAGCCGTTCGCACACCGGGGTGAGCGCCATCGGCTTGTCCTCGCTCGCCTTCAACCCCTCGTTCAGCCCGGAGATCGGCGGAATCCCGAAGATGCGCTGCACGGTCGGCCGGCGGAGATCGGCGTCGATGAGCAGCACGCGGCGGTGATACGACTCGCTCAGCGTCAGCGCGAGATTGACCGCCGTCAGGCTCTTGCCTTCGCCCGGCAGCGCGCTCGAGGTCATGATCACCTTGAGGCCGCGCTCGGTCTGGGCGTGGTGCAGGATCGCCGCGAGCTTGCGGTACTGCTCCTGCGCGGCACCCGAGAAGCCGTCGGTGCCGACGATCTTGCCGACCAGTTCCGGATCGGTGCGCCAGGTGGTCAGGATGTCGCGCGTGGGCCTGCCGATCAGGCTGGTGCCGCCGACGGCGATCGCGCCGGTCTCCGCACGACGGGACGGCACCGGGATCGGCCGCGAGTCGGCGGCCGCCGCCGGAACGGACGCGCGAACAGGAGGCGGAGCCGGTGTCGGACCCGGAACACGGACCGGCGCCGGCGCCGCACTCGCCGCCGGGACGGGCACGCGCGGAGCCGCCGCCAGGTCATTTCGTTCGTTCGCGCGCTGGAGCGCGTCCGCCAGTCGGGTCATATCACTGTTCCTGTCGCGAGCGCACTCATCCTACGAAACGGAAAAACCGCTCTTCACCCGGCCGTACAGGCCCAGGTCCGCAGCCGGCATGGCTGCGTGCGCGTCCCCGTGGCTGGCGGTCGATTCGACACCCGGCGCGAACGATCGAAGCCCCAACGGCTCGTCTGCGTCCTCTCGCCGGGGCGCGGCCCCATCGCCAGTCGTGCCACTGAAATCGAAATCGCGGCACACCTCGAGCACCACGTTCCGGTCGACCGGCCGCTGATCCATCGCGAACGCCGTCACCAGCGCGTTGTCGGCGATGACGCTGATCGTGCGGGGAATCCCCCGCGCACGGTCGTGGATCGTCGCGACCGCGTCGTCGGTGAACACCTGACTCTCGTCGCCCCCGGCGATCCGCAGGCGCGCGGCGATATACGCCGCCGTCTCGGAAGGGGTGAGCGCGGCCAGCGAACAGCGCAGCCCGATCCGCTGCTTCAACTGGCGCAGCGACGGCTGATTCAGGCGATCGGCAATTTCCGGCTGGCCGGCCAGCACGATTGACAGCAGCTTTTCCGAGGCCGACTCGATGTTCGCGAGCAGCCGCACTTCTTCGAGCAGATCGTCGGACAGGCCCTGCGCTTCGTCGATGACGAGCGCCGACATCGTGCCCGACGCGTGCCGGCTCGCCAGCACCTCGGTCATCTCCGCCAGGCAGCGGGTCTTCGACGTCGCGGCCGCGGCCGACAAGCTGAAACCGATGGCGAGGAATTCGATGAACTCGTCTCGCGTCAGCGCCGGATTGTTGAGGTAGACGGCCCGGCTCTGGCGCACCTGCTGCGACTGCAGCGCCGCGTGGACAATCGTCGTCTTGCCCGTGCCCGCCTCGCCGGACAGGAGCGCGATGCCGGTCCGCGCCGTCAGGCCGTACTCGAGCGTCGTCAACGCCTCGCGGTGCCGCTCCGTCATCAGCAGGAAGCGCGGGTTCGGCGTCAGGTCGAACGGCCGTTCGCGAAGGCCGAAGAATGCTTCGTACATCAGAGCATTCCCTTGAGCATGCCGAGACGCCACAGAGACGCCGCGGCGAGCCCCGCGATGGTCAGCACGGTCGCCGCCACCGTTGCGGCGACGACGCGCTTGCGCCGGCCGCGGTCGGCGACCGCGGTCAGGATCGGAATCGCGGCGAGCACCGGCAGCACCAGCGTCCGCAGGATCTCGTCTTCGTTCCGGAGCGACGTGTCGCGATACTCGAGGAAGGCGCCAAAGCCGACGCCGAGCAGCATCCCCAGCACCGCGCCAATCGCCGTGATCTTCAGGCGGTCCGGGCTGAAGGGCTTCTGCGGCAGCCGCGCCGGGTCGAGGATCTTGAACTGCTCGCTGACCTGCTGCCGTTCGAGGTTCGCCGAGATCTTCGACTCTTCCTTCTTGGCCAGCAGGCTGGCGTAGCTCTTCTGGAGCGTCTCGTAGTCGCGCATCAAATCGGTCAGCTCCGATTCGTGGCCGGGCACGGCCTCGACGCGGTGCTGATAGTCGGAAACCGCCTGCCGCAGGCGCGCGACGTCGGCTTCCTTTGCGGCGATCTGGCGATCGAGCTTTTCAATTTCGGCCTGGAACTGGCGCGCCCGGCCCTGGCGAGCGAGTTGCGCGGCGCTCAACGGCTTCGCCGAAGGCTGCGTGCTGGGCGCGACCTCCTGGGCGTCCTGGGCCACCTTGCGCTCGAGCTCGCTGATCAAGCGCTTCTTGGCGATGACATCCGGATGCTCAGGCTTGAAGCGCAGCTCCATCCCGCGCAGCTCGTTGCGCGCCCGCTCGAGCTGATCGGCGGTCGGCGACCCGCCGATGCCGTTCGGGTCGGCGGAGGGGCTGGCGGCGGCCGGCGCCTCGGCCGGATCGCTGGTCAACGCGTCGGCGATCGACTTCTCGAGGACGAGACGACGATCGCGGTCCCGATTGATCGACTCGCCCACGCTGGCAATCTGGGCCTGGTTGCCCTGGATGACCTGCAGGTTGGTCTGGAGCTGCGAGGGCAGCTCCCCGGAATATTTCCGGCGGAACTCCTCGAGCTTCTTTTCGTGCGAGATCAGCCGGGCGCGCGAGTCGTCGAGCTGGGACTCGAGGAACTGATTGGTGCTGTCGGCCATCACCGAGCGGTCGTGCGTGTTCTCGTCGATGAACATCGACGCGAGCCGGTCGGTCACGATCATCGCCGTCCGCGGCGCCCCCGCGGTGTAGGTAATCTTGAACGCGTCGTCGCGGACCGTGTCGACCACGATCTTGGTGCGCATGTACTCGACCACCGACTCCATCGGACGCGTCTTCCGCAGCTCCGGATAGAGGTCGAATTCGCTGATCACCGTCTCGAGGCGCGTGCGGCTGAAGATTTCCTGGCTGAGCGACCGCAGCCGTTCCTCGATGCGCATCGTCACTGTCGACCGCACGTAGCTGTCGGGAATGCGCTGCGGAATCACGAGGATCAGCGTCTCGGACCTGAACTCGTTGGGCAGCCGCTTGGCCACGACCGCGGCGGCCGTCGCGAAGACGACCACGCCGGCGATGATCAGCCACTTGTGGTACCACGCGAGCCGCAGGATGTCTTCAGGCGTGTATTTCCGACCCGGTATCACGTCAGCCCCCGTTATCGAATCACCGGCGTCCACAGCGTCAGGCCGACGCGTGCGCCGTTGCGATTCTGCTCGCCCGCCATCATCGGCGGCAGGTCGGTGTTGTTTGCGAAGGCGTAGCGGTAATAGAAATGTTCGACGTAGACGGCGACCCGCCGTCCGAGCCCGACCTCCAGCCGTGTCGTGCTGGCGAAGCTGTCGTAGGGATTCGCCTGGGCCCCGATGCCCGCAGTGCCGCGCGCATACGAGGGAAAGGCGCGCAGCATGACGCGACGATTGAAGTAGCCGCTGATGGTGCCGGTGAACGTATCCGAAAAGAACGGGGTGAAGGTGCCGTCCGGCACCTGGACGCCGCG
>Ga0207681_10002565_pt1 | contig 11530 bp, 10 predicted proteins | sample KBSS53metaG_FD_184324 | JGI IMG/M metagenome (GOLD analysis project Ga0207681, IMG submission 184324) | Switchgrass rhizosphere microbial communities from Kellogg Biological Station, Michigan, USA - KBS S5-3 metaG (SPAdes) (version 2) | ecosystem: Host-associated > Plants > Roots > Rhizosphere... | reverse complement strand
CGCGCGTCTGTTCTACAAGGGCAAGCCGAACCGCCACCTGCGCGGGCTCAAGCTGTCGGCGCCCGTCGAAACCGGGACCGAGCTGACCGCCGGCGGCAGAGTCGTGGGCCGACTCGGCAGCGTCGCTGTCTCGCCGGAGCACGGGCCGATCGGCCTCGCGCTCGTGCGGCGCGAGATCGCGCCCGGCGGCGAGGTATCCGCCGGAGCGGCCACCGCGACCGTGGTGGAGCTGCCGTTCCGGCCCTAGCGGTACCCCACCGTCGTGTTGTGACCGTGGGCCGGGGTAGGATGAGTGTGCACGGGGTCACCGTCGAAGGAAGGAGGCGCCCGATGACCACATTCGCAGCCGACCACGACACCAGCCGCCAGCTCGAGCAGCTCGACGAGCGGCTGCGCACGGCGTGGGAGGCGTACCGCATGAGCACGTCGCAGCTCGAGGGGCCGGACTACGAGGAGGCCGAGCTGGTCTCCTGGGAGCGCCTCCAGCGTGCCCTCGACGAGCTGGCCGACGCGCGCGAGAGGCTCGTCGGCGCAGCGAGCGCGCCGCCCGGCGACGTGGCCTGACCGGCCATGACCACATTCCGGAGCGTCAGTGTACGCGACGGCGAAAAGGCGGCAGGCGGCCGACTCGCCATTGACTGGCCGGTCAGCTAAGGTTCCCGCGCACGGCGTTCGGGGGTGCCGTCGGATGACGGCCGGTGCGCGACTGCGCCGGCAGGCCACGCAGAGGGAGACCGGAAAGCCACGATGCGGACTCGGATGATCGGAGCGCTCGCCACGCTGGTCGTCCTCGCCGGCGTCTGCGCCGGTTGCGGCGGCAGCGAGAGCTACGCCAACGCGGACCGTCCCCCCGTCCCGATCTCGATCTCGATCGCCGTGACCGGCGAGCGGGTCGCGGTCTCGCCGAACCGCGTCGGCGCCGGTCCGGTCCTGCTGCTGATCGCGAACGAGAGCGGGCGCTCGCGCGACGTGACGCTCACGGCGGCCGGCGGCAGCAGCTCGTGCGTCGCCGCCGACGCCTCCAGCGGCCCGATCAACCCGCAGGGCGCCGCGCGTATATCGCTCGCGCTCGTCGAAGGGACCTGCGAGGTCGGGGTCGCGGATGACACGCTCCCGCCGAGACGGCTGATCGTCGGGCCACAGCGGGAAAGCGCCCAGCAGGACCTCCTGCAACCGTAGCCGGGCCGGCGTCCGCCAGCGGGACTAGCGTCCCGGAGCGATGCAGGTGCTCGACCGCATCGACGAACACGCGATCGACGCGCTGGTCGCGCGCGACGAGTTCTTCTGGCTCGACCTCCTCGATCCGACTGACGAGCAGCTCGCCCGGCTCGGCGAGCGCTTCGCTTGGCATCCGCTCGCGCTCGAGGACGTGCAGCACTCCAGACAGCGGCCGAAGCTCGACCGCTACGGCAATCAGATGCTGGTCGTCTTCTACGGCGCGCACGCGACCGACGCACTCGCGGAAGACGCGCCGCAGCTCGTCGAGGTCCACCTGATGGTCAGCGGCAGCTGGGTCGTGACCGTGCGGCGCCAGGAGTGCGGCGAGCTCGACGAGCTGCGCCGACGTATCGCCGCCGACCCGTCCAGGGACGAGGAACTGGTCGTCTACAAGATCTGCGACACGCTCACCGACACGTTCTTCCCGGTGCTTGAGCGGATCGACGACGCGATCGACGAGCTCGAGGACGCGATCGTGCTGAGACCGACCGACGAGCAGCTGCAGAAGGTCTTCCAGCTCAAGCGCCGTCTCGTGGTGCTGCGTCGCACGATCACGCCGCAGCGCGACCTGGCGGCGCGCACGATCGAGGAGATCGACGACCTGCCCGGCCTCACGCACGGCTCGCGCGACTACTTCCGCGACGTCTACGACCACCTGATCCGCGTCTCGGACCTGATCGACTCCTACCGCGACCTGCTGACCGGCACGATGGACGTGTACCTCTCGACCGTCTCCAACCGCCTCAACCAGGTGATGAAGCAGTTGACGCTCGTCGCAACCGTGTTCCTGCCGATCACCGCGTTGACGGGCTTCTTCGGCCAGAACTTCGGCTGGCTCGTGCGCCACATCACCGGCCCGGTGCCGTTCTTCGTCTACGGCGTCGGCGGGGCGCTGCTGTCGTGCGTGCTGCTGTACGTCTGGTTCCAGCGGCAGCGCTTCTTCGACTGAATAGGCGACCGTCCTCGCATCGCTACGATGCGGGCCTTCCAACTTTCTGACTCTGAAGAGGTGCCGTGTGGCTGTTGACGTGAGCCAGGTCGCGACGGTCGCGACCGAGCCGGGGACGCTCCCCGAGACGATGACCGCGTGGGTGATCCGCGAGGAGCGCCTTGGCGAGCCCGTGGACGCCTTCCAGCTCGAGCAGATCGAGACGCCGCAGCCCGGTGCGTTCGAGGTCGTCGTACGCGTGATGGCCGCCGGCGTCAACTTCAACAACGTGTGGGCCGCGCTCGGCGAGCCGGTGTCGGTCATGCGCTACGGCGACCACCCGCAGTACGGCCACCACATCGGCGGTTCCGACGCGTCCGGGATCGTCTGGAAGGTCGGTGAGGGCGTCACGCGCTGGCAGCCCGGCGACGAGGTCGTGATCCACTGCAACCAGGCCTCCTACGAGGATCCTGAGGTGCACGGCCTCGATCCGCTCGCCGCGCCCTCGCAGCAGATCTGGGGCTACGAGACGACGTGGGGCTCGTTCGCCCAGTTCACGAAGGTGCAGGCGCAGCAGCTGCTGCCGAAGCCGAGACACCTGTCGTGGGAGGAGGCCGCCTCCTACGGCCTCACCTACTTCACCGCGTACCGGATGCTGATGGACCAGGCGAAGCTCCAGCCCGGTCACCGCGTGCTGATCTGGGGCGCCGCCGGCGGCCTCGGCGTGTTCGCCACACAGCTGTGCAAGATCGCCGGCGCGCAGTCGGTCGGCGTCGTCTCGAGCGCGGAGAAGGGCGAGCTGATCAAGCAGCTCGGCGCCGTCGACTACATCGACCGCAACGACTTCAAGGGCATGATGCGCCGCGGCGGCGAGGACAAGGACGCCGAGAAGGCGCGCTTCAAGGAGTCCAAGCGCTTCTGCGGCGTCGTCGAGGAGAAGCTGGGCGGCGCACCCGACATCGTCTTCGAGCACGTCGGCAGAGCGACGTTCCCGACCTCGGTGTTGTGCGTCAGACCGTTCGGCAGAGTCGTGATCTGCGGCGCGACGTCGGGCTACCAGCTCGACTTCGACGTGCGCTACCTGTGGATGCGCCAGAAGCAGATCATCGGCTCGCACTTCGCGAACGCGTGGGAGGCGACGAAGGCGAACGAGCTGATCGAGCAGTCACTCGTGCGCCCCGTGCTGTGGCAGACGATGGGCTTCGAGAAGGTCGCCGAGGCGCACCAGCTGCTGCGCGATAACAAGCACCTCGGCAAGATCGCGATCCTCGTCGGCGCGACCGACGAGGGCCAGGGCAAGACGGCCGACGGCCCCGGGGCGATCCGGGCGGAGGTCGGGGCGTAGAACCGCCCCGACCCGTCGAGGGGTGCCGGAGCCGGCCACGTGGCCGGCGGAGGCGGGTCCCCCGGGCGTGTCCGCTAGGATCCCCGCCGATGGCCGGAGTCGTCTACATCCCTTGGTACGCCACGCTGTTCCGTGGCGACAAGCTCGCCGCGGCGGTGGTCGCGGTCTCCGAGGCCTCGATCCGCTACGGCGCGACGCAGTACCGCGTCCACCGCTCGCGCGATGACGCATACAGAATCACCCAGATGGTCTGGTTCGAGTCAAGACTCGACTGGCAGCGCTACTGGGAAGGCCCCGAGATGGTCGCCTTCCGCGCCGAGTACAGCGGCAAGTACCAGGTCCCCGTGGTGTACGTGTGGCATGACGAGCTCGCGGCCGACCTGATCGCCGAGGTGCGGGCGGAGGAGCCGGCACCGTTCGTCGCCAGCCCGGCGCCCGAGTAGCGTCCGCCTTTAGACCCGTCAGCGCCGCCGCTGCGTGAGCGTGCCCTGGCGCGACCGGAACACCAGCGCCAATGCGGCTGCCACCGCGGCCGCGGCCGTCAGCAGGCTCGTCAGCGCGCCCAGCCGCAGGCCCGGGACCGCGTAGCTCCACTCGATGCGGTGGTCCCCCGCCGGGACGACGACACCCCGCATCACGCCGTTGGCGCGCAACGCGGTCGCCGCTCTGCCATCGACCTTGACGCTCCAGCCGGGCAGCAACGCTTCGTTGAGCACGACGAGGCCACGCTGGTCGAGCCGCGCCCGCAGCGTCACGCGCGCGTTCTCCCGCCGGACGATCGCGACCGCGCCGTGGATGCCCGCCAGCGGCTCCGGCGCCCCCGGCTGCCCGCGTTCGACCGCCGCGGTCGTGCGCGCGTCGAAGACCGGTTCGATGATCGCCTGGTTGGTCGCCACCTCGCCGTCGGTCGCGAGGACGGTTGCGGGGACGAGCGCGCGAGGCGCCGCCGTCATGTTCTCCACGATCCTCGCGTCCGCACCGGCATAGACGGTTCGCAGCCGGTGGTGGAACGTCGTCGGCAGCTCGGTGTCAGCAGGGAACATCAGGTAGCGGGCGCCGAGCGTCGAGAGCACCTGCAGGCCTTCGGATCCGACATCGGTGATTTCGAGCGCCGTCCAGGTGGCTTGCGCGGGCGACAGCAGCCGCCACAGCGCGAGCATGCGTCTGGTCGGCTGCGGCGGGTCGTAGCCGCGCACGTCCTCGAGCCTGTAGACGATCCCCCAGTCGGCAGGCAGCGCGCCCCCGAGGCCGGCTATGCGGCCCTCGGAGCGGTGGCGCTCGAGGTACCTGATCGCCGGCGTCACCGGCGGGATCACACTTGACGCCGGCCCCATCGGCTGCAGCCCGTGGGCGAAGCGATACGCATCGGCAGCGGCAAGCGCGACGAGCACGACGGCGATCGCCGCCACCCAGCGGGGCCGTCGTCGGGCGAGCAGCAGCGCGATCCCCACCGCAAGCGCGAACAGCAGAAACCAGACGATGCTCGTCAGCGCCAGCACACCGCTGCTGCGGTAGTCGCGGCCGGTGAGGAAGTGCGTCACCGTATGGCCGGCGTCAGCCGCGCTCGCGCCCGCCGTCGCCAGCGCATAGAGGCCGACGAGCAGGGCGACGGCGGGCACCGCCAGCCGCGCGCGTTCCCCGCGCGGCGTCTCGAGCAGCGCCTGCAGCCCGCAGCCCGCGAGCATCGCGACCGCGAACTCGAACGCGAAGTGCAGTCGCTCCGGCTCGACCGAGTCCAGCCCCGGCAGATGCGTCGCGAGCCAGAATGGGCCCGGCACGTGCAACGTGACCGCGAGGCCGAGGAGCCCTATCGTCGCGAACGGCAGCGCCCGGCGTCGCGTGCTGCGCGACAGCACTCCGACGCACGCGAGCAGCAGCGCCACGACCCCGGCGTAGAACGTGCGCTCGTTGAAGTTGATGACGCCGAACGGGTTGTGGGCCGCGTCTTCATACGCGCTGGGCCGCCCCCACCGGTCGGGGAAGAGCACCGACTCGATCGCTCGGAACGGCATGTGCTGAGCGGGCAGTTCGCCCGCTCTGCGCGCGAGTACACCGACGGTGCCGTCGGCGGTGCGCGCCTCCGGCAGCAGCATGTAGGCCATCAACAGGATGCCTCCGACGACCGCGCCAACGGCCAGCCCCAGTGCGCGCAGGCGTCCCGCTCGGGCATCGGCGTCCGCCTCCCCGTACGGCCATGCCGCACGCAGCAGCGCGTAGACGGCGATGGCGGTGGCGAAGTGCACCTGCATCCCGGGATGGCCTCCGCCGAGTCCGATCGCGGTCACGAGCATCAGCCCGAGCGCGCTGCCGAGCCGGCCGCGCGCGAACACGCGCTCGACGAGCCAGATCGCCCACGGCAACATCACGACGACCCCCGGGTGCTCCGCATGCGTGAGCCAGACAACGTTTATCGCGCAGAACGCGAACGCCACGCCGGACAGCACGCCCGCAAGGAAGCCGAGCCGCAGCTGCCGCGCGAGCAGATAGGCGCCGAACGCGCCGACGGCGAGCTTCAGCGCCGCCGAGACGCCTAGCGCGTACGTCAGCGGCAGGATCCACAGCGGGAGGTTGAAGAGCGAGACGACGCCGGCCTGCGGGTTGGCGTACAGCGGGACGCCGGAGAGCTCGTAGGGGCTCCAGGCCGGGAACGTGCCCGCGCGGATCAGCTCGCGCGCCAGGAAGCGCCACGGATACATCTCGCGCGCGATGTCGATCAGCAGCTGGTTGGTGTAGGCCTCCACGCCCCCGGGCGCCTGCCCGCGCCATGGCGTGTAGGCATACAGGTCCGCTATCGGCGAGAGGATCTTGCCGCCGAGGAGGACCGGCCACAGGTAGCAGACGACGGTCACGCTCAGCAGCACCGCCGCGGTCAGGTGCGGACGCGCGACCAGATCGCCCGCCGGCCGGCGCGAGCCGCCGCGCAGCGTGCTGACCGCAGCCTCGCCGCCCCCCTTTTCCCCCATAGGCGGGCGATCGTCTCATATCTCGTTCATCGCGACTCCCGCAGTGCAGTCGGGGAGTCGGCGGCGACGCGCAGCGCCAGCTCCAGCTCGAAGCGCCGCTGCGGGTCGTCGAGCTGCTCGCCGAACAGCTCGCGCAGGCGGCCGAGGCGATAGCGGACCGTCTGCGGGTGGACGTGGAGCCGCTCCGCGACCGCCTGCAGGCGCCCCTGCTCTGCCAGCCAGGCCGTGAGCGTCGCAGTCATGCGGGCGCGCGCGCCGGCGCTGAGCGGGGCGAGCGGCGCGAGCCGGCTGCGCACGAGCTCCTGTGCGAGACGGCGGTCGCTGCGCAGCAGCAGCGCGGTGACGTGGTCGGCCGCGTCGAGCACCCCGTGATCGGGCGCCGCCCCCTCCGTCGCCAGCTCGAGCACCGCGCGGGCGCGCGCGAGGCTGAGCGGCGCGTCGCGCCACGGAACCGGGGGCCCGAGCGCGGCGACATGGCGCGGGCCGACCGCATGCTGGAGCTGCGTGCGCAAGCCGCGGCGAGCGGGCTCGGGCAGCAGCGCGCAGACGACGTCCCCGACCGTGTCGACGATCGCGTCGGCGGGCAGGCGCGGCACGATCCGCTCGCGATCGGCCTCCGGGAACGCGAACGCCGCGAGCGTCGGCGGCAGCCGCCACTGCGCCGCACGCGCAATCTCCTCGACGTCGAGCGGATCGGCTGGCGGGTCGCGCAGCAGCAGGCGCGCGAGCCGCTGGCGCTGCGCGCGCAGCTCACCGGCGGCGGCCGACTGCTCGAGTGCGTACCCCTCCGCCGACTTGGCCGACAGCTCGTCGATGTAGGCGAAGATCGACTCAGCCAGCAGGTACAGCGTCTGCGGCTCCAACCCGGCCGCAACCCCGCCGGCCGAGAAGCGCCGCCAGGCGACGCGTGCGCCGACGCGGTAGGCCGCGAGCAGCACGTCGAGGCCGCGGCCGGCTCGCACCTCGCCGCGGCCGAGATCGACGTATACGCGCGAGCGCGGCATCGGGCCGCCGGCCTCGATGCCGTCGATGAACTGGCGCAGCGCCTCCTCCACGCCGACGACCAGGCCGCGGCCGAACGGCCCCTCGAGCGGGCGCGCGTAGGCGGGCACCTCGACGCGAATCGCGTCGATGATCTCGCGTGCGAGGTCGGGCAGCTGCGGGCGCATCGCGGCGACCGCGGCGGGCGGCAGCCGCTGCCACGGCCGCGGCTCGAACACCTCGGGTGCGGCAGCTTTGGCCATTTCTTATAGGAAACCTACAACTTCTGGTGGTCAATACGTGGTCACGGGACGAGGACAGACGCCGGTTTGCGTCCTATGCTTCAAACCCATGACCCGCGCCCATCGCATCGCCAACCTCACCGCGGTCGTCCTGCCGTTCGTTGCGTTCCTGCTCGCCATCGTGCTGCTGTGGAACAAGGCGATCGGCTGGAGCGACGTCGCGATCTTCGCCTGCTTCTACGTGATCACCGGCTTCGGCATCACGATCGGCTACCACCGCCTGTTCACGCACCGCGCCTTCGAGACGTCCACACCCATGCGCGTCGCGCTCGCGATTGCCGGCTCGATGGCCGTCGAGGGCAGCGTGATCACGTGGGTGGCCGACCATCGCAAGCACCACGCGTTCGCCGACGAGGAGGGCGACCCGCACAGCCCGCACGTCGACGCCGAGGACGGCTGGCGCGGCGCGCTGAAGGGCCTCTGGCACGCGCACGTGGGCTGGATGCTGACCGACTCGCACGGCCGGGCGTCCGCCCGCCGCTACGCGCCCGACCTCGTCGAGGACCGTCCGATCCGCTGGGTCAACAGCACCTTCTTCTTCTGGATCGCGCTGACGTTGCTGCTGCCGGCGCTCGCCGGCTATCTGCTGACGGGCTTCTCGCTCAAGGGTGCCGCGACCGGCTTCCTGTGGGGTGGGCTCGTGCGGATCTTCCTGCTGCACCACATCACGTGGAGCATCAACTCGGTCTGCCACTTCTTCGGCACGCGACGCTTCGACGTCGAGGACGAATCGCGCAACGTCTTCTGGCTGGCGCTGCCGTCGCTCGGCGAGTCGTGGCACCACAACCACCACGCCTTCCCCACCTCGGCCTACCACGGGCTCAAGGCGTGGGAGCGGATCGCCGACCCGTCCGGGATCGCGATCGCGCTGATGGAACGGCTGCGGCTCGTGCGCAACGTCGTGCGCGTGAGCCCGGAGAAGCAGGCGACGAAGGCGATCGCCAGCCGGCCCGCGACGCAGGCCGGCTGACCCCTCCTAGACCGAGGCGTACGCGAGGCTCGGAATCCGCTTCACGGCGACCGAGCGGCGCATGTAGCAGAACCACGTCATGCCGGCGAACACGACGTAGGCGGCGAGAAAGACCCACAGCGCCGAGATCGACCAGTCGGCGTGCGCCTGGGCGATCGCCAGTCTCTCCGCAGGCGTCTCGGCCGCTCTCACGAGCGCCGAGACGCCGAGGCTCGCCTGCCGCAGGACGACCTGGATCAGGAAGCCGCCGAAGGCGCCGACCGCGCCGGCGATGCCGATCACCGCGGCCGCCTGGCGCTTGAACGACAGCGCCGTCTCCTGCGGATCGCGCCCCTGCTCGGCGGCCGCCCGGCGGCCGAGCGCGCCGAAGATCGACGGGATCATCCGGTAGGTCGATCCGTTGCCCATCCCGGCGAGCAGGAAGATCGCCATGAAGGCGCCGAAGAACAGCCCGAAGCTGTGCTGTCTGACGCCGACGATCGCAGCGAGGGTCAGCAGGCCCATCCCCACGAAGACGGCGAACGTCACCCGCGCGCCGCCGACCTTGTCGGACAGCCAGCCGCCGAGCGGCCGCGCGATCGAGCCAACGAGCGCGCCCACAAACGCGAGCCCAGCGAGGTAGGTCGCGATGAACGGGTGGCCGCCGAGGAACTCGGGGAAGGTGTTCTTGATCACGAGCGGCAGCGCGAACGAGTAGCCGATGAACGAGCCGAACGTCCCGATGTAGAGGATCGACATGACCCACGTCTGCGGCTGCTTGAGCGCCATCGCGTAGGCGCGCCCGTCCGATCTCGCCTGCGTGAGGCTGTCCATGTAGCGCCACGCCCCGAGCGCCGCGATCACGATGAACGGCAGCCACACGAGGCCGGCGTAGGCGATGTGCACCTCGTGCGCCGGCAGCTTCACCGCGGCCGCCGGCACGCCGACGATGATCGCGAGCGGGATCAGCAACTGGGTGACCGCAACGCCGAGGTTGCCGCCAGCCGCGTTGAGGCCGAGCGCGAGTCCCTTTCTGCCCTCCGGATAGAAGAACGAGATATTCGCCATCGAGGAGGAGAAGTTGCCGCCGCCGACGCCGGCGGTCGCCGCGCACGCGAGCAGCACCCAGAACTGCGTGGAGTGCCCCTGCTCGGCGAGCCAGCCGCTCGGCACGACGACCGCCACGAGCAGCGTCGGGATCAGCAGCAGTCCGGCGCTGATCGTCGTCCACGCTCTGCCGCCGAAGCGCGGCACCGCGAACGTGTAGGGGATCCGCAGCGCCGAGCCGATCAGATTCGGCACAGCAGTCAACCAGAATGCCTCGGAGAGTGAGAGGGTGATTCCCACGTTGCCGAGGTTGATCACGACGATCGTCCAGAGCACCCAGATCGAAAAGCCGAAGTGCTCGGCGAAGATCGAGAAGGCGAGGTTCTTGCGCGCGATCTTCTTCCCTGTCGTCTCCCAGAAGCGCTCGTCCTCCGGGTCCCACTGCTCGATCCAGCGTCCGCGTGTCATCGGTCCTCCGTGGTCTTGGCGTCGTGATGGCCAAGCTACGGCGGAGGACCGGGACGAATCCACGGCGCAACGGCGGAGATTTCGCCTGCCGGCTTTCGCCACAGGGCGAAAAGCGAACCGCTCGGTTCAGTTTCCCGCCGGCAAGAGCCGATCGAGAACGGCCTGCAAATCGAGCGAATCCAGCGGCACCCCGTCCTCGATCGCACGACGAGCGACGGCGGCCACGAGCCCGATCAGGCCGGCGGCGAGCGCCTGGGCCTGTGGGACGCCCTGCCGGCGCAGGTCGTCGCCCAGCCGATTCTCGACGCGACGCACCGCCTGGCGGGCCTGCGGGTGGCGGCCGTCGAACAGGAGCCGGAAGCCGGCGGGCGAGTCCTCGACAAACGCCAAGAAGCCACCGATGCCGCCTGAGCGGTGCAGCTGCTCCAGCAGCCGCTCCGCCTCTGCATCGACGCACAGCTCCACCAGCTCTTCGCGACTGCCAGCCATGCGGTAGAGGGTCGGCTTGGCGACCTCGAGCCGGCGGGCGATCGCGGCCATTGTCGCGGTCTCCGCGCCGGGGGCGGTCAGCGCCGCGGCGGCGGCGCGGAAGTCGAGCTGCTTGCGGGGGCGCGGCACGGGCTGGATATTGAACCAGACGGTTTCGATTGCGACACAGGGAGCTCAACCCCTCCCCCGCTTTCGACACGCGGCGGTACGCGTTCGGAGGCGCCCCGGCCAACCTGTCGGGCCATGAGCGGAATCCTCGTCATCGGCGGCGGCATCGCCGGCCAGTCGGTCTGTGAGCGGGTGCGCGAACGCGACCCGCACGTGTCCCTCACGCTGCTCTGCAAGGAGCCCGAGTTGCCCTACGACCGCGTCGCGCTCTCGCACCTGCTCGCGGGCGAGACGACGCGCGCCGAGCTGCAGCTGCGCCCGCGGGAGTGGTACGCCGACCACGGCGTCGACGTGCGCCTCGGCGCCGCGGCCGACGCGCTCGACCTCGACGCGGGCGTCTGCTCGCTGGCGGACGGCGAGGAGCTCTCGTTCGAACGCGTCGTGCTGTGCACCGGCTCGGACCCGTTGCTGCCGCCGCTGAGCGGGATCGACCTCCCCGGCGTGCTCGCCTTCCGCGACCCTCGCGACTGCGATGCGATCGCCGAACGGGCACGTGGAGCGAGACAGGCGGTCGTGATCGGCGGCGGGCTGCTCGGCCTGGAGGCCGCGCGCGGGATCGCCGGGCTCGGCTGCCCGGTCACAGTCGTCCACCTCGTCGAGCGCCTGATGGAGCGCCAGCTCGACGAGGGCGCGGGCGCGCTGCTGCTCGAAGCGATGCGCGAGCTCGACGTC
>Ga0207681_10002563_pt1 | contig 11537 bp, 9 predicted proteins | sample KBSS53metaG_FD_184324 | JGI IMG/M metagenome (GOLD analysis project Ga0207681, IMG submission 184324) | Switchgrass rhizosphere microbial communities from Kellogg Biological Station, Michigan, USA - KBS S5-3 metaG (SPAdes) (version 2) | ecosystem: Host-associated > Plants > Roots > Rhizosphere >... | reverse complement strand
ACGCGCGCGCGATGGGCCGCGACACAAGCGGCGTGCGCGGCATGGACGTCGGCAAGGGCGGCGAGGTGATCGCGATGGACGTCGCGCGCGACGACCAGGACCTGCTCGTCGTGACCGCGAACGGCTACGGCAAGCGCACGAGAATCGACCAGTACCGCAAGACCTCGCGCGGCGCGAAGGGCGTCAGAACGATCAGACTGACCGAGGCCAAGGGCGGCCTCGCCGGCGCGCTCGTCGTGCGCGAGCACCAGGAGCTCGTCTTCATCTCGCAGGAGGGGATGGTCCAGCGCACCGGTGTGCGCGGCATCTCGCAACAGGGTCGCGCGGCCACCGGCGTGCGCGTGATGAACGTGCGCGAGGACGACTGCGTGCGCGCGATCGCGCTCGTGGTCGAGAGCGAGCCGGACAACGGCGCCGACGAGCTGCCGCTGGACGCCCCGCTTCCCGCCCACCCCGGCGAGGGCATCGGGCCCGAGGGCAACGGCGCCTCGCACGATCCGCCGGGTCTGGAGACCGATGAGGACGGCCCGGAGGGGGTCGTCGAGCTCGACGAGTCCGCTGACGGGGAAGGCGACGGGGAGGTCTGAAGCGACCCCTCGCCGCCGTCGTGCGGGTCCGCTACATTGGGATCACCAGAGAAAGGAGGTGGTCCGAGCTTGTCTGACTTGTCTTGCGGGACCCTGGAGGTGTCCGGCCGCTAGGTCGGAAGGCTGGCCCCGCGTAGCGGAGTCCACACCGAGACACCGCCTCGACCAGTGCCAGGAGTGGTCCCTCTGGCACCGGCGCTTGTGAGCGCTGTCCCTCTGGTCGGGGTCTCTGTCCAGCCGAGTTGTGAGCGAAGGGCGCCTTGTCGAGGGCGCCCTTCGTCTTGCCGGAGCGATAGGCGCTCAGGCCGCGAGGTAGGTGCGCCAGGCTGTCGGGATGCGCGGGCTGGCGACCTGGATGAAGACGTGCGGGCCGGGGGTGCGGGGCGTGCGCCTCGGGATCATCCCGGCCTGGTGGGGGAGGGCGTCGCCCTTGCGGCGGTTGCACGGCGCGCAGGAGGCGACGATGTTCTCCCAACTCGAATCGCCGCCCTTCGAGCGCGGGATCACGTGGTCGACGGTCAGCTGGCCGCGCGAGCCGCAGTACTGGCACGTCCAGTTGTCGCGCGCGAAGACGGCGCGGCGGGTGATCTTGCGGCGATGCGTGTCGCGCGGCACGCGCACGTAGCTGACGAGGCGGATGACGACCGGCCGCGGCACCGTCGAACTGCCCGAACGCAGCACGTACTCGGCGTGCTCGAGCACCTCCGCCTTCTCTTTGAGCAGCAGCACGACCGCTCGCCGCACCGTGCACACGTTGATCGGCTCGAAGGTCGCGTTGAGGACGAGCACCCGGCCAGACTCACGTCCGCGCCGCTGGTGCTCCAGAGGCGGCGCGGACCCCACTTGCGCTGGTGGTACGGAAGCAGTGGCAGTCATGAGCCGTGGCCGAAGTGTAGCGGCCGGTTATGTGCCGTTCGACGGCTGCGTGCCTACGCGGCCGGGAACGATCCGAGCACGCGCAGGTGCTCCACGTGCGCGCGCAACGCCTCCAGCGCCTCCGCCACCGCGCCCGCTTCGGCGCGGCCCTCCAAATCGATGAAGAACATGTAACGGCCGAGGCCCTGCTTGCGCGGACGTGACTCGATGCGCGTCAAGTTGACCCCGCGGAAGGCGAACTCCGACAGGCAGCGCACGAGCCAGCCGGGGGCCTCGGCACCCACGCCCCAGAACACGACGGCGGTCTTCCACGGCCCCTGAGCAGACGGGATGGCATCCGGCGCGGCCGAATCGCGCCGCGCCAGCCACACGAAGCGCGTCTCGTTCCCGGCCGCGTCGTCGACGTCCGCGCACAGCACCTCGCAGCCGTAGAGCTCCGCCGCCGTGCGGCTCCCGAGCGCGGCGTCGGCGCCTCCGCTCTCCGCCACGCGCCGGACTGCCTCGGCCGTCGAGCTGGCGGCGAGCACGGTCGCCTGCGGGAGCCGGGTGCGCAGGAAGTGCGCGCACTGGCCAATCGCCTGCGGGTGCGAGACGACCGCCGCGACCGCATCGAGCGGCAGCTGGTCCTTCGCGATCAGGCAGGTGTGGATTGGATGGACGTGCTCGCCGGCGATCGCAACATCATCGGTCTCGACCGCGAGCGCGTCGAGCGTGGCGTTGACGGATCCCTCGAGCGCGTTCTCGATCGGGACGAAAGCGCGCTCGGCTTCGCCTTCCTGCACAGCCATTACGCAGTCGTAGATGGTCCCGACCGAGACCGGCTCGCATACGATCTCGGCAGCCCGCGCGGCGGCGAGCAGCGCCTCGTGTGAGTTGGTGCCCGCGGGCCCGAGGTAGGCGACGCGGGTCACGGGGCGTCCCCGGCGCCAGCCCGGCGCCGGCCGTCGCGCGCGGACGCGGAACCCGCCGGCCCGCTCGCCAACGCCAGTCGTACCGCCTCCTGCTCCTCGGGCGACAGCTCCAGCTCGCCGACACCCGCTTCGACCCGCTTCGCGTACAGGCGCGCCTGGTCGCGGTGCAGAATCGACGACAGCACGACGCCGTTGCGCCGCGCGTCGAGCAGGGCGATCGAGGTCGACTGGTGCCCTGACATCTCGCCGTAGGCGTCATAGCGCACGAGCGCGCGGTAGGCGACCGTCCCGTCGAGCCGTTCCTCGGCGGCCGCCATCCGCGCGTGCAGCCCGGCCGCCATGTCCTCGACGTACTCGTGCAGGACGCGGAACTCGCGCTCGAGCCCGGCGGCGTGCGTGACGAGGTCGCTTGCCCTGGTCTCGCCGAGCACGACGCGCTGATCGCGACGGACGCGGCGCAGTGCGGTTGCCAGCCACAGCGCGGTTGCGAACGCGACGAGCGCGAGCGCGCCAGCGGCGAGTGCGACGATTCCGATGGTGCTCGTCAGCTCGTCCACGGCAGCAGAGAATACGAGTCCGGCGCGCGCCGCCCGCTGCGGCCGGCGCTGCGAATCACCCTTCGAACAGCGCGGTGTACGACGCCGTGTTGTTGTCGGTCTTCTCCTCGCCGGGGACCGGCGCGATCGTCACTCTGATCGTCGCGGCGCCGTTCGTGGAGGGCGACTGTCTGAGCGTCACGTTGGCCGTCGCGGCCGTTCCTGCGGTCGTGTTCGGGACGATCGTCTGCGCTCTGATCGGCGCGCCGCTGCCGGTCACCTCGACCGTGACCTTCACGTTTGTCTCGTCGTTCTCGCCGCCGTTGGTGAAGTTCACGACAAACGTCGGGGGCGGCGTCGCGGCGATGCGGTTGGAACCGGTGGTCGTGAGGTCGACGCCATTGACGCTGACGGAGTCGAGCTGGTGACCGTGGAGGCCTGGCGCGACCGGACCGCCTCTGCTGCCGCTCGACGTCGTCGCCCCCAACTGCTGTGCGACGTAGTCGGGGCTCATCCAGCTGAGACCGCCCTCAGGCAGGAAGTTCGCGTACGGGAGCACCTGCTCGCCAGCGGTGCCGTCGTAGCTCGCAGCGATCCCGTCGTCCTTGAGGCCCTTGAGGATCAGCGGCGCGACGCGCTGCGAGTAGAGCACGTCGGAGGCGTTGAACGCTTGCATCTGGCCGGCGATCGCCTCGACTGCGGTGCCCGCGCCGGCGGTCCCGCCGAGCGCTGTCTGGATCTCGTCGGCGACCGTTGCGACGCCGTCGCGTCGCAGCGAGAGCACGAGCTCGAGATTCGTCTGGGCGCTCTTCATCGCATCGGGCGGGTCGAGTCGCTCCGCTTGCGAGAGCTCCTCGTCAGCCGCGACGCGCAGCTGGTTGATCGTCTCCTGCACCTGCTGCTGATCCTGGCTGCCGGCGGTGCTGAGCGCGTCGAAGAAGCGCTTCGCGACGTCGCTTCTCGACTGTTCCATCAGCGTCCGCGCGCTGCGGTTGTAGTCCTTCAGCGCGGCCTCGCGCCGGTTGTCGACGCAGCCCTTCACCAGCACGACGAGCAGCACGACGACGAGCACGACGCCACCGGCGGCGACAAGCCGCCGCACCAACAGCGTCTGGTTGTCCATCGGAGGTCGCTGTCCACCGCCGCGCGCTGGGGGGGCGCGGCGCGGGCGGGGCGCCCTTCGGGTCTCGTCGGACTCGTCGAAGAACGACAGAATCGTGCTCCTTGCGGAAACGTGAAAGGCGCAGTATGACCTGGGCGGCGGCTGGACAACCGTCCGACGAGACGGCAGGGAGCTGGGAGGGTGAGCTCCATTGACGTGGAACAGAGCAGGGTGAGCCGCACCGACGCTCCGACGGATCGGTTCCCGGCCTCCGCCGTCGGCGGCGGTGCCCCCGACGACGCGCCCACGCGGCGCCTCGGCGACGACGCGCGGGATCGTGCGGGCGCACCACGCGCAGCCGGGCTCGTGCTCGAGCGCTACCGGCTGGTGGAGCAGCTCGGCGCGGGTGCGTTCGGCGTCGTCTGGCGCGCGTGGGACGAGCGTCTGGAGCGCGACGTGGCCGTCAAGGCGATCGGTGGCGGATGGGATCCCGCCACCCACCCCCAACACCCGGCGCGCGCAACGCGTGAGGTGAGAGCGGCCGCGCGCCTGTCGCACCCGGCGATCGTGACGCTGTACGAAGCCGGGGCGGAGGACGGGACGACGTATCTCGTCTCGGAGCTCGTGCGTGGCGGCACGCTCGCGCAGTTGCTGCACGAGGGCGCGCTGTCCGACCGCGACGTCGCGGAGATCGGGATCTCGCTCTGCGCGGGGCTCGCGCACGCCCACGCGCAAGGGGTCGTGCACCGCGACGTGAAGCCCTCCAACGTCCTGGTCCCTGATGCGCGCGCGGAGATGGGGGCGGGTGGCGGGACTGGCTTCGCCGCCGCGAAGCTGACGGACTTCGGCGTCGCGCGCGTCGTCGGCGCCGCCGACGGGACCGACGTCCTCACGCGCACCGGCGACGTCGTCGGCACGCTCGCCTACATGGCGCCCGAGCAGGCGGAAGGGCGCGAAGCCGGCGCCCCCGCCGACCTCTACGCGACCGCGCTCGTGCTCTACGAGGCGTTGAGCGGCGTCAACCCCGTGCGCGCCGGCAGCGCCGTCGCGACCGCCCGCAAGCTCGGCGCGACGCTCCCGCCGCTGCGCCGCCAACGGCGGGACCTGCCGCCCGAGCTCTGCGATGCGATCGACCGCGCCTTGCTCCCTCGCCCCGGCGAGCGCGGCACCCTCGCACAGCTGAGCCGAGCCCTCAGAAGAACACTGCGAGAGCTGGGCGACGAGCCCGGCACGATCGAGGTCCCCGCGATCGAGCGAGCCGCGACGGCCGTCACCCAGATCCGCGACGCGACTCGCCGCGGTTGGCGCCGCCGCAGCAAGGAGCAGGAGCTGGCCGAAGTCGCGGCGGAGCTCGGCGCGCTGGAGCATTGGCGAGTGGAGGACCACCGCGCCGATCGGGCGGGTGGCCGTGAGGATGCACGTGCCCCAGTCGGAGACTGGGGTGCGCGCACCCGGAGCGGACAGGACCCGCCCGCACGAACGCCCGCGCCCCTCCTACAAGGCCACGTACTGCCAGGAGCGGCGGCGGGAGCGTTGACGGCGCTCGCGCTTCAAACGCTCGGAGACGGCCCGCCGCCCGTAAAGCCGCTGCTGGCAGGCGCGCTTGTCGCCGCGGTCGTCGGTCTGCTGCCGCGCATCGGCTGGATCGCGACCGCCGCGGTCCTGCTTGGCTGGGTGGCTGGAGATGCGATCCCCGGGGGTGGCGCTGGGCTCGCGCTGATCCTCGCCTGTGCACTCGTCGCCCCGCCGCTGCTGCTGCCGCTGCGCGGCCGCGCATGGTCGGTCCCGTTTGCGGCGCCGCTGCTGGGCGTCGCACTGCTGGCCGGCGCCTATCCGGCGGTGGCCGGCCAGGCCCGCACGCTGTGGCGCCGCGCGGCGCTCGGCGCGCTCGGGCTCTGGATGGTCGTGCTGGCGGAATCGGTCGTCGGCGAGACGCTCTGGTACGGACGACCGCGCGGCACGACCGAGGGCGCCGCATGGCAGGGATCTGTGACCGATGCCGTGACAGACGTGCTGCGCCCGCTCGTCGATTCGGGCGTGCTCGCGTGCGCCGGTCTGTGGGCCATCGGCGCCGCCGTGCTGCCATGGCTTGTGCGCGGGCGCCACGCTGCGCTCGACCTCGTCGCAGCGACGCTGTGGGCGGCCGGCTTGGCGGCTGGCGCGGGCGCGATCGGGCGAGCGCTCGGGCCGGGCGCGGTTCCTCAACCCGATCCGCGCGGCGTCGCGCTCGGGGCGGCTGCCGGCGTGCTGATCGCCGTTGCTGCGCGCGCGATCCGTGGGGAGCGAGCGCGGCCGCGCGCATCGGATCCGCCGGTGCTTGCGTAGCATGGGCGACAGCCGGCTTCCCCGCCCAGCGTATGACTGTCCTCCGCAGCCTCGAGAGCAAGATCGCGGGCCTCGTCGAGGGGACGTTCAGTCGTGCCTTCCGCTCGGAGGTGCGGCCGGTCGAGATCGCGCGCAAGCTCGCGCGCGAGATGGAGGAGCACCAGTCGCACTCCGTCTCGCGGGTGTACGTGCCGAACGAGTACGCCGTCTACCTCTCGCCACAGGACCGCGAGCGCTTCACGGGTTTCGAGCGCGAGCTGCGCGACGAGCTGGCCGGCTACCTGCTGGAGCATGCGCGACGCGAGCGCTTCTCATTGATGAGCAAGCCGGCGATCGAGTTCCGCACCGACGACCGCCTCCGGCTCGGCGAGTTCGGCATCCAGGCGCGGCTGGTCGAGTCGAGCGCGGATCCAGCGCGCGAGCCGTCGCAGGGCGACGCCGGCCACACGATGATCTACAGCGCGGCCGAGCGGCTGCAGGAGCCGCTCGAGCAGCGCGCGCGGACACGCGACGCGCGTGCCCTGCTGGTGAGGAACGGCAAGCGGCTCGTCGTCGGGGCGCAGGGAGCGACGATCGGCCGCTCGCGGTCCTGCGACATCGTCTTGGAGGACGCCAACGTCTCGCGCCAGCATGCGGAGGTGCGTCCGCGCGGTGGCGGCTGGTTCGTCGCCGACCTCGGCTCGACGAACGGCGTCGCAGTCAACGGCGCGCGCGTCGAGCAGGCGCACGCACTGCGTCCGGGCGACCGCATCGAGCTCGGCACGACCGTGCTGACGTTCGAGCTGGAGTGAGGAGCGCGGTCTCCGGATGACGACGCTCGAGCCCGCCTCCGTGGCGTTGAAGCTGGCTTTTTTGGCTGTCCTCTATCTGTTCCTGTTGTGGGTCGTGCGCAGTGCGTGGAAGGACCTGCGGCGATCGGGCGACGCGCCGCTGCCCGCGGCTGCGCCAATCGTCGCGAGCGACCCCGATGCGACCGGCCTGCACCGCGCTGACGAGGCGGTCGTGCTTGGCGCCGGCATCGACGGCGAGCCGCGGCTCGTGGTCGATCGCGCCGCCGGCCACCCCGACGGGATCGCCTACTCGCTCGAGCACGGCGCGACGCTCGGGCGCGGCGACGTCGAGATCCGCCTGGAGGATCCGTTCGCCTCCACGCGCCACGCGCGCATCGACCGCCAGGGCTCCGTGCTCGTGCTCGAGGACCTCGGCTCGACGAACGGGACCTACTTGAACGAGGAGCCGCTCGATGGGCCGTGCCCGCTGCACCATGGCGATCGCATCCGGATCGGCGACAGCCAGCTCACGTACCTTGCGGATTGATCCCATGCTGCGCGTCGCCGAGCACTTCGAGAAGTCCGACACCGGCCGTCAGCGCAGGGCAAACGAGGACAGCTTCTTCGTGCGCACGCCGTTGTTCGTCGTCGCGGACGGGATGGGCGGCGCCCAGGCCGGCGAGGTCGCCTCGCGGCTCGCGGCCGAGACGTTCTCCGCCGGCCTGCCGGACGACGGTACCTCCGAACAGCGGCTCGAGACGCGCGTGCGTGAGGCGAACCAGCGCATCCACGAGGTCTCCCAGGAGGACCGCGCGCTCAACGGCATGGGCACGACGCTCACCGCCGCCTACCTCGATGGCGACGAGCTCGCGCTCGCGCACGTCGGCGACAGCCGCGCCTACCTGCTGCGCGACGGCGAGCTGACGCGCCTCACGCGCGACCACACGCTCGTCGAGGAGCTCGTGCGCCGCGGCGAGCTGACCGAGCAGGAGGCCGCCGAGCACCCACAGCGCTCGATCATCACGCGCGCGCTCGGCCCCGAACCCGACATCGACATCGACCTCCACACCCACCGCGTCCACGCCGGCGACGTGCTGCTGCTGTGCAGCGACGGGCTGACGGGGATGATCGGCGAGGACGAGGTGCAGGAGCTGCTGGCGGGTGCGGCCAGCCTCAGAGACGCGGGCCGCGCGCTCGTGGACGCCGCCAACGCGGCGGGCGGGCGCGACAACATCACGGTGGTCCTGTTCCGGCTGGAAGAGATCAGCGCAAACGCGCCGGCGAGCGATGCGGCGACGGAGGGCATCGAGGGGGAGAGAGCGGTTGCGCCCTCGGCGTCTGCCGCCTCCGCCGATCGGGCGGGTGGCGCGGGTGAGACGATTTCCGCGGCCCCGCCCGCGGAATCGTCTTCACCGGCGACAGGACCCGCCCGCAGCACGGTCAGGACTCCCCGGACGGTGCCGCCGCGCGGCTCGAAGGAGCGAGCGACCGCGCCACTGCCCCGCAAAATCAAGATCCTCGCCGCGACAGCGGCAATAGTCATTGTGCTGGGAGCACTGGGAACAGCAGGCTGGCTCGCCTCCCGCGCCGTCTTCTTCGTCGGCACCAACGACAGCGGCATGGTGACCGTCTTCCGCGGCGTCCCCTGGGACCTCCCGGCCGGGATCCACCTGTATGAGTCCTACTACGTCTCCGGCGTGCCGGCGAGCGGCATGCCGGCCGGCCAGCGCGACCGGCTGCTCGACCACCGCCTGCGCTCGCGCAACGACGTGCGCGACCTGATCAGCAGCCTCGAGCTGGGCCGGCTCGACAGATGAGCGCCCGCAACCGCGAGCTGCTCGGCCTGATCCCCGCGTCGCTGCTCGTCACCGCCGGCTTCGCGGCGGTCTTCATCCAGCAGGGCTCCGATCAGCTGTCGAACCTGTCGCTGACGTACGGGGCGATCTTTCTCGGCCTCTGCGTCGCAGCGCACGTGTTCCTGCGGATCGCGCTGCCGTACGCGGACCCGTACCTGTTCCCGCTCGTGGCGGTGCTCGCCAGCTTCGGGCTCGTCGTGATCTACCGCATCGACGACACACTGGCGCGCCAGCAGGCGCAGTGGTTCGTCGTTGGGCTCGGGCTGTTCGTCGCGACGATCGTGTTCCTGCGCGACTACCGCAAGCTCGAGCAGTACCGCTACCTGATAGCGGCCGGCTCGCTGGTGCTGCTGTGTCTCCCGCGCGTGCCAGGAATCGGCGCGCAGGTGAACGGGGCGTACCTCGGCGTGCGTATCCCGGGCGTGTTCGTCTTCCAGCCGACCGAGTTCGCGAAGATCGGGATCGTCGTCTTCCTCGCGTCCTACCTGCGCGACACGCGGCAACTGCTGGTCGCCGGCGCGCGGCGGGTCGCCGGGATCACGCTGCCGCCGCTCAAGCACTTCGGGCCGCTGCTGGTGATCTGGGGGATCGCGATGCTGCTGCTGATCGTGATCCGCGACCTCGGCAGCTCGCTGATGTTCTTCGGCGCGTTCCTCGCGGTGCTGTACGTGGCAACGAGCCGCGTCTCGTTCGTCGTCGTCGGGCTCGCGCTGTTCGGGCTCGGCGCCTGGTACCTCGGCACGCACGTGCCACACGTGACCGACCGCGTCGACGTGTGGATGGACCCGCTCAACGCGCACCGCTATCCGAACGTCGGCTACCAGATCGCCAACTCGCTGTTCGCGCAGGCCGACGGTGGGCTGCTCGGGCGAGGCTTTGGCGAGGCGTTCCTGTTCCTGCCAGGCGGCGGGCCGATCCTGCCGGCGCCGCAGACCGACCTGATCTACGCGGTGATCGTGAATGAGCTCGGGCTCGTCGGCGCGGTCGCGGTGCTGACGACCTACCTGCTGTTCGTGCAGCGCGGCTTCAAGATCGCGCTGCTGGCGCGCGACTCGTTCTCGACGCTGCTGGCAGTCGGCCTGTCCGCCGTCTTCGCGCTGCAGGTGTTCGTGATCGTTGGCGGCGTGACGAACGTGATCCCGCTGACCGGCGTCACGCTGCCGTTCATCTCCTATGGCGGCTCGTCGCTGCTCGCGAACTTCGTGTTGCTGGCGCTGCTGCTGCTCTGCTCCGATCGCGCGCGGCGGGAAGCGGAGGGCGTGCGATGAGCGCCCCGATCATGCGCCTGTTCGCGACGATCGTGCTGCTGTTCGCGATCCTCGTGGTGTGGACGTCGAGATGGGCGGTGCTCGACGCGAAGGACCTGCGCGACAACGCGCTCAACAAACGCCCGCTGCTCGCGCAGCTGCACATCAAGCGCGGCGCGATCAAGGCGGCCGACGGGTCGTTGCTCGCGCGCAGCGTGCGCGGGGCGGGCGGCACGTTCCGGCGTGCCTACCCTGCCGGCGAGCTGTTCGGCCACCCGGTCGGCTACGCGGTCATCGCACTCAACCAGCTGGCCGGGATCGAGCGCTACCGCAACGACGAGCTGTCCGGCCAGGGCGACGAGCTCGGCTCGCTCGCCGATCAGCTGCAGGGCAAGCGCCAGCAGGGCAACGCGGTCATCACGACGCTCAATCCAGCGGCACAGCGGATCGCGACCGAGCAGCTCGCCGCGACCGGCAGCCCGGGCGCCGTCGTCGCGCTCGACCCGCGCACCGGCGCGGTGAAGGTGATGGCGAGCACGCCCGGTTACGACCCGAACCAGCTCGGCGAGCCGGGCGTCTTCAGAGCACTCAACGCCGCCGGCTCCGGCGCGCCGCTGCTCGACCGCTCGACGCAGTCGAGCTACGCGCCCGGTTCGACGTTCAAGGTCGTCACCGCCGCCGCCGCGATCGACAGCGGCAAGTACACGCCCGCCTCGGTGATCGACGGCAGCTCGCCGAAGACGATCTCCGGCGTGCCACTGCGCAACGACCTCGGCGAGAGCTTCGGCCCGATCAGTCTCACGACCGCGATGACGAACTCCGTCAACACGGTCTTCGGCCAGATCGGGGAGGCGCTCGGCAAGCAGACGATGGCCGACTACATGCGCAGATTCGGCTTCTACGCCAAGCCGCCGCTCGACTATCCGGCGGACGAGATGCTCGCGAGCGGTGAGCGGCTCAACGGGAAGCTGCTGCCGGTCACGAGCGACCAGGTCGACGTCGGCCGCATGGCGATCGGGCAGGACAAGCTTGCCGTCACGCCGCTGCAAATGGCAATGGTCGTGGCGGCGATCGCGAATGGCGGCAAGCTGATGAAGCCGCACCTGACGGACCGCATCGTCGACCCCGACGGGCGCACGGTCGACCGCGTCGAGCCGCAGCTTGCAAGCACGCCGGTCTCGCCCGCGACCGCGGAGCAGGTCAACCAGATGATGCGCACGGTCGTCGAGTCGGGTACCGGCACGGCCGTCCAGCTGCCCGGCATCTCGGTGGCCGGCAAGACCGGCACGGCCGAGATCGGGACCGTGGGCGCCAACCTCACGCAGCC
>Ga0207681_10002560_pt1 | contig 11545 bp, 12 predicted proteins | sample KBSS53metaG_FD_184324 | JGI IMG/M metagenome (GOLD analysis project Ga0207681, IMG submission 184324) | Switchgrass rhizosphere microbial communities from Kellogg Biological Station, Michigan, USA - KBS S5-3 metaG (SPAdes) (version 2) | ecosystem: Host-associated > Plants > Roots > Rhizosphere... | reverse complement strand
TTGTTCTTCCTGGACCGAAGCTCGACTTGCTGGTCGTCCTTGATGATCAGCGCCCGGTAGCCGTCGAACTTCAGCTCGTAGGTCCAGTCGTCGCCCTCGGGCAGGCGCTTTACGATCTGGGCGGCCATCGGCGTAACGAACGCCGGTGCCGTGCCAGGTGGTGGTGTGCGCCGGCCTTGTCGCGCAGGACGCCGATTCTTCTTCTTGTTTGCTGGCATGGGCGCTGCCGATGTCGCTACCGGGTCCTCACGTCATGTGGAGTTCGGGACCTTCACGTCGAACTTGATCGCTGCGAGCTGATCGGGGGCGATGCCAAGCTGCCGGAGAAAAGGCAGCCAACGCGGGTCGAAGTGGAGGTTAGCGTACATCGGGTATACAGCCGTCCCTCCGAGATCTGTGTCATTGTATTTGACGGCCTTGTCGAGCCACTCAAACGCCCGATCAGGTTCGCCGCGATAGGCAAACACCGCGGCGATCGAGGCAGCAGAAGTCTTCTCGTACTTCTCGATGAGTTCTGCGAGTGCGGCATCGGACTCGGCGCTCCGCCCGAGCGCGTGATATGCCATCGACAACCCACCGAGCCGCGGGGGCTCCCCGCTTTCCTGCTGCATCTCCGCAAGCGCGGCTTGAGGATCATCTTTTTGCAGCAGCATCTCACCTATTAAGCGGTGTCTCCAGAGATAGCCCGGACGGAGACTCAACATCGTGCGAAACACGGCGATGGCCTCGTCCAGACGCCCGGCGTAGCGGTAGGCAAAGCCCAGATCCCTGAGCGGATCAGCATTCACCGGGTCCCGGGCGACCAGGTACTCCCCAATTGAAATCGCCTGATCCAGGCGTCCGAGGCGACGAGCCAACTGGGCGGCGGTGGCAAAGATGTCGGGGTTGGCTGGCTCCAGCGCAAGCGCACGTTCGAGGTGCCGCGCCGCCGCTGCCAAATCACGGTCGAAGAAAAGCGCGATCCACGCGAGTGAGGCGTGCGACGATGCATAGTTGGGGTCAAGCGCCAGCGCCTTCGTCGTCACCTCGCGCGCGAGCCGGATACCCTCGTCGGCGGGCCGCAGATCCGTGTCGACCTTGGAGGTGCGCGATGGACGACACCTTTATAACCTTGGAGGTCGAAGAGGAGGGCTGCGGACGCTTGCAGTTTGAACTTCCATTGGACGTCACCGACGAAGAGGTCGCGTACATCAAAAGGTTGGTGCCGCGCATCGATTCCGGATTGCTCGAACTTCTCGACCCCGACACGGGTGAAGTAGTTTTCTGCTGCACCCCCGTACTGGTGCACTGATCGCACCACAAAATGCGCACGGTCAGGGTGGAACACCTCACGCTTCTCTTCGGAGCTCGCGTGCACTTTTGTCAGCGCGTAGGCCGAGAAACGCCGCGTGTCGCAGCCGCCCCTCGGCAGTCCACTCTACGAACCGAATCTGCGCGACCAAATCCGGCTTGACCCACTGCATCTCGCGCATCTCCTCAGCCGTCACGCCGCCGCCCCAGCGGGATGACTTCGACTGCGGCAGATCGACGAAGGGACAGTCACTAACATGGTGCGGCTTCAGTGCCTTGAGGACCTCGCGGCGCAGGTGCGGAACGAAGCCAGCCCGCACCTTGCCTGCGAACCGCAGACCGGTCCCATCGTGGTAGCCGACGAGTAGAGCGTCGACGCCGTTCGATCCGGGACGGTAGCCGCCGATCACGAACTCCTGCTGGTTCTCGAGCTTCAGCTTCTGCCAGGCGTCGCTCCGCTCCCCGGGCTCGTACGGAGAGTCCTTGCGCTTCGACCGTTCGATGAGCAAGCGCGCCTTCACTGACCGGGATGGCAGTAGCACCGGACCGAAGTACGCATAAGCAGCCCTATGTCATCCGGCGGATTGGCGCGACAGGTTGCCGCGCCGAGGGATCCGTGAGATTAAAAATCTGAGTACCTGGCTTCAAAGACGCTGCAGGCGCAACTTTTCCTTATCCACTGGGCGTGTTGCCTCCCGTGTAGCCGACGCGGGTCGATAGCACGCCGGGGTACTTGCGAAAAAGGTCCTGCACGCCCCAAAAGCAACCGCCGGCAAGCACCGCACGTTCCTTACTCATCGCCTGTCCTCCACCTGGTCCAGATAGGCCCCATAGCCTTCGGCCTCCATGTCGTCGCGATGGATGAATCGCAGGGAAGCAGAGTTTATGCAGTAGCGCAGCCCACCACGATCGCGGGGCCCGTCGTCGAAAACATGACCCAGATGGCTGTCTCCATGCGCCGAGCGCACCTCCGTCTGGAGGATACCGTGTGTCCTGTCCGGGAGTTCCTTGACGTTCGCGGATTCGATGGGCTTCGTGAAACTTGGCCAGCCGGAGCCGGAATCGTACTTGTCGGATGAGGCAAACAGAGGCTCGCCCGAAACCACGTCGACGTAGATTCCGGGTTGCTTGTTGTGCAGTAACGCCCCAGTGCCCGGCATCTCGGTATCGCCCAGCTGCGTTACGCGACGCTGCTCGGGAGAAAGCTTCGAGATGACAGCGGGATCCTTACTGTAGTTGCGCGTCTGAGTCATGGTGGCACCTTGAATGTAGACGTACGCAGCTCTATGCGCGCAGGGGCCTGAAACCCGCGCGCACTTCTTCCGTGAAGATCGTCGGCTGTTCCCAGGCCGCGAAATGACCGCCTTTGGCGACTCTCTTATAGTGGATGAGCTTAGGGTACGCCTTCTCCGCCCAGCTCCGCGGCGCTTGGTAGATCTCGTCCGGGAAAACGCTCACCGCCACCGGGATGTTGACGCCCTTAGGGGAAAAGTAATTGAACGTATTCTCCCGGTAGAGGCGGGAAGAAGAGACGCCCGTATTCGTCAGCCAATACAGCGTGCAGTTGTCGAGAAGGTCGTCGCGCGTGAGGCTTTCGGGCAGACCGTCAATGATTCGCACCATCATGTCCAAGCCGAAGGGGAAATCGACCATCCACGCGGCCAGGCCGACCGGTGAATCCGCGATGCCGTACAGCGTCTGTGGGCGCGACGCCATGTAGAACGCGTAATGAACCTTCTTATACGCGACCGCCAGCATGTCGCATGCCAGCTTCTCGTTGGCGGAAAGACCAGTAGGCAACGGACTGCCAGCCCAAAGCAGCTTGTCGATCTCAGGTGGAACGACACCCGGCATGTTCGTATGCATACCGATCAGTCCTGGTGGAGCCTGTGCCGCCATCAAGTCCGTGATGATCGCGCCCCAGTCACCGCCTTGCGCCACGTACCGCGTGTAGCTCAGGCGATTCATCAACACCGCCCAGGCGCGTCCAATACGCTCGGGGCCCCAGCCCGTCGAAGCCGGCTTTCCCGAGAATCCGTAGCCCGGAATTGACGGCATCACTACATGGAAGGCGTCGGATGCAGTGCCGCCATGTGCCGTCGGATTGGTCAGCGGCTCGATGATCTTGAGCAGTGCGGCCACCGAGTAGGGCCAACCGTGCGTGACAATGATCGGAAGCGCGTTCTCGTGCTTGGAACGGACGTGAATGAAGTGGATATCCAGGCCGTCGATCTCGGTGACGAAGTTCGGGACCGCATTGAGCGTCGCCTCGCACTTGCGCCAGTCGTACTCGTTGGCCCAGTAGCGTCTCAGCTTCTCGATCGTTGAGAGTGGCACTCCTTGCGACAGGTCCGCGACCGGCTCCTTCTCGGGCATCCGCGTCGCCTTGATGCGTTGGCGCAAGTCGGACAGATCCGCTTCCGAAACCTCCACGCGAAACGGCCGCACCGCGCTCGGGGTGCTGTTTATCTGTTCCGCAATCGCTTTCATTGCCAGTCTCCTTGCGAAGGAGCCCGGAGAGAGACCCCTGTCCGGGCTCCCGGAACGCGCTTCCGCTAGCTGCGTAGGGACTTGAATCCCGCGCGCAACTCTTCCGTAAAGAACTTCGGCTGTTCCCAGGCCGCGAAGTGGCCCCCCTTGGGGAGCTTGTTGAAGTGAATAAGCTTGGGATACGCCTTCTCTGCCCAGCTCCGCGGCACCCGGTAGAGCTCGTCCGGGAAAACGCTAATCGCTGTCGGGATCTTGACGCCTTTGGTGGCGAAGTAGCTTATGGCGTTCTCCCGGTAGAGGCGGGAAGAAGAGACACCTGTGTTCGTCAGCCAGAAGTAGGAGCAGTTGTCGAGCACATCGTCGGGCGTCAGGCCCTCGGGTACGCCGTCAAAGGACCGCGCGATCATTTCCAGGCTGCGCGGGTCATGGTCAAGCAGCCAGGCAGCCAGCCCGACCGGCGAATCCGCGATCGCGTACAAGGTCTGCGGGCGCGACGCCATGTAGAAGGCGTACTGGACATTCTTGTAGGTGAACGCCAGCATGTCGTAAGCGACTTTCTCCTCGGCCGAGAGATCCGCGGGAGGGGGAGCGCCGCCAAAGGCCGCCTTGTCGATTTCGGGCGGAACGGCGCCCGCCATATTGGTGTGAATGCCGATCAGGTCCGGATTGTCCTGCAAAGCCATCAGGTCCACGACGACTGCGCCCCAATCGCCGCCCTGCGCAACGTAACGCGTATATCCCAGGCGCTTCATCAGCACCGCGTACGCACGGGCGATGCGCTCGGGGCCCCAGCCGGTCGCAGTCGGTTTGCCTGAGTATCCATAGCCCGGCATGTCCGGGACTACCACGTGAAAGGCGTCAGCTTCGGTGCCGCCGAACGCCGTCGGGTTAATCAGCGGCTCGATGATCTTCAGCTGCTCGATAACCGAGCCCGGCCAACCGTGAGCGACGAGGACGGGGAGCGCGTTCTTGTGCTTTGAACGAGCGTGAACAAAGTGAATGTCCAGCCCGTCGATCTCCGTGAGGAAGTTCGGAAATGCATTCAGCTTCGCTTCAGCCTTGCGCCAGTTGTACTCGGTTCCCCAGTAACGCGTGAGCTTGTCTATCGTCGCGAATGGCACCCCTTGCGAAAAGTCGGCGACGGGTTCCTTCTCGGGCAACCGCGTGGCCTTGATGCGTCGGCGCATGTCGGCGACTTCCGCTTCTGGAACTTCCACATGAAACGGGCGAATCTCGGCCGAGCTGGCGCTCCCCTGCTGTGCGTTCATGGCTTCGCTCCTCTTGAGAGAAGAAGGCTAGTAAGACCAAGTGGCCTCGCTGCTACCGTCGCTGCGGCAGCTCCGCAGAAGTGACGGCGATCGAGGTCGAGAGGCTTTCGCATCTGTCTCCCCAGAAGGCTAGTAAGACGAGTACGGACGTGCCAACTGCGACACGCCATTCGCGGAAGATCAAATCAGGATGCGAGGTTGGGTCTCAATTGTGCGTTGGTCTTAGAAGGCCCAACTTTGCTATTGATTTGAGGGATGTCAGCCACTCTTTGTTTACTGAGTTGCCGGCAGGGTGAATCCAAAAGCAGCGCCGCTGGGGTGATGGGCGTCCACCCATAGCCGACCGCCGTGCGCATCGATGATGGAGCGGCATATCGACAGACCGATTCCGACGCCGCCAGTCTTAGTCGTGAAGAATGACTCGAATATCCGCTCTCGATCACCCGGAGCAATGCCAGGTCCGGTGTCGGCGATAGTGACGAGGATTGCACCCGCAGAGTGCGCTTCGGTGGTGATCATCAGATTGCGCATGCCGGTTCCGACGCCGGCCATGGCCTCGATTGCATTAAGGATGAGGTTCAGCATGACTTGCTGAAGTTGAACTCGATCGCCGCGCGCAGGAGGGAGGCCGTTCGCAAGCTGTACTTGTAGCGAGATGTCGCTCTTTGATATCTCTCCCCGCACGAGAGTGATCACTTCTTCCACGGCGTCATTGAGATCTACGCGGCCCATTCGCGGAGGCGTCTTCTTGATCTGATCCCGAATGCGGCTGATGATCTCGACCGCTCTATACGTCTCGCTCACCACGGATTCGAGAGCCTCGCTGACCTCCTGCAGGTTGGGCGTGCGGGCGGCAAGGAATCGCAGCGCCGCATGGGCATTGTTGCGCGCGGCGCCGATGGGCTGATTGATCTCGTGCGCAATCGAGGCGGCCAGCTGACCCATCGTGGCCAGGCGATTGGCGTGCGCCAGCTCCGCCTGCAACGCGCGCTGCTCCTGCTCGCGCGCTGCCTCGTTGCGCAGCCGCTCCTCACGCTCAGCGGATTCGCGGCGGAGGGTCGCGAGTTTGAGGTGGGCCTCCACCCGAGCCAGCAGTTCGCGCGAGGTAAATGGCTTGACGAGATAGTCGTCGGCGCCGGCCTGTAACCCTTCGATACGGGACTCCTCGCCCGCCCGCGCAGAGACAAGAATGACCGGAGTGCTGGCGAGCGCCGCATCCTCTCGAATGGCACGCAGCACGCCGAACCCGTCCAGCTGCGGCATCATGACGTCTGCCAGTACCAGGGCAGGTCGTGACAGGCGCGTCGCCTCAAGCGCCTGCCGGCCATCGGCCACCGACTGCACTTCGTAACGGTCGGCCAGCAGGTGTCTGAAGTATTGCCGCATGTCCGCGTTGTCATCGGCGACGACGATTAAGTCGCGACGTGCGGGCTGTTGGACCCGTGGAGACGGTGTGATTTCGATCATTGGGGCGCGATCAACCAAAGGCGCGTCCGCTGACTGCGGCTCGTCGGGCAACCATCGCTCTGCCTCATACGCAAAGACCTTGGCCCCGATGGCGGTGGACGTCATCGACCGCGTCGCTTGAATCCGTTCGGCGGGTAAGTGAGCGGTGCCAGACGGAACCGTGACCGTGAACTTGCTGCCCTGGCCGTGCACACTTTCCACCCGCACGCTGCCGCCGTGGAGCTTGACGAGTTCCTGAACCAGGGCGAGTCCAATACCTGAACCCTCGTACGTGCGCGCCTGCGTGCCCTCGATGCGATGAAAGCGCTCGAAGACCCGCTCTCGCTGATCGGCAGGAATGCCCACACCCGTGTCGCGAACCTGGAGTTCCACGCTGCCGTTCACCGAATTCAGCGCAACCGTGATGACGCCCTCGAAGGTGAACTTGAAGGCGTTGGAGAGGAGGTTGGATACGATCTTTTCCCACATGTCGCGGTCGACGTAGACCGGCTGGTCAATCGGCGCGCATTCCACCGAGAACCGCAGGCCCGCCTTTTCCATTGCCGAGCGAAACGCGCTGGAAACCTCCGCCGTGAACCGGGCCAAGTCCGTCGGCTCGTAGACCGCCTGCACGCGCCCGGCCTCGATGCGGGAAAAATCGAGCAGCGTGTTGACGAGCTTGAGCAACCGGACCGCATTGCGTCGGACCGTTACCAGCTGCTCGTGCCCGGTCGAGCTGAGCCGTTCTGCGGCCTCCAACAACACGTCTTCGAGCGGCCCGAGCATCAACGTGAGCGGGGTCCGGAACTCGTGGCTGACGTTGCTGAAGAACGCGGTCTTGGCGCGATCGATCTCGGCGAGAGCCTCGGCGCGTTTCCGTTCTTCTTCGTAGGCGCGCGCGGTCGCCAGGCCGATAGCGATCTGCTCGCCGACGCGGTGAACGAAGTGGCGATAGTTCTCGTCGAATGCGCGGCCGGGGTGAAGTCCCAGCACCAGGAATCCTGCTGCTTCGCTGCGTTCGCTCAAGCGAATCGGGAGAACCGTGGCGTCCCGCAGCGGCGTCGGCCATCCGGGGATTGAGATCCCCGATGCTCGATCATCAAGTGGCAAGACGAGGTGATCCTCCGTCAGCGACGCATACAGTCGCCAGGTACTGTTGGCGTCACAGTCGATCAGCGGAGGATGCAATGTATCGTCGATTTGCAAGCTGACGCCTGCGAGGCGCGCCTCCCGGCTGGCTGGCTTGTATTCGTATAGAAACGCAAATGGTGCGCTCGTTGGATTCTGGCCAAGAGTCTCGGAGCTGATACGCCAGACCTCCTCCTCATTGCGTGCTTGCGTCACCCGGGATGCGAGGTCGCGGAGCACCTGCTTCCGACGATCCTCGACAACGCGGTCCGTCATGTCCAAGGCGTTGGTCAATACTCCGCCCACTTCCCCGTCGTCATCCGGAACGGGACTGTAAGAGAACGCGAAGTAACACTCCTCGAGGTAACCGCGGCGATGAAACGTGAACATTTGGTGGGAGAGGGTGCTGATGGACTGACCCTCCCGATAGACGGCGTCGAACCGCGGACCGATGAAGTCCCACGCTTCGGCGAGCACCTCGCGGCAGCTGCGACCTATGGCGCCAGGGTGCTTCGAGCCGACGACGGTTCCGTACGCGTCGTTGTACAGCATCGTGTAGTCGGGGCCCCAGGAGATAAGCATCGGATGTCCGGAGCCCAGCATGATTCGCACGCCGGCTCGTAACGACTGCGACCACCGTTCCACGGGGCCAAGATCCGTTTGCGTCCAGTCAAAGGCGCGCATCCGTGCGGCCATGTCGCTGTCGCCTGCGAATACGGACTCGATCAGCCGCCGCTGGTTGAGATGCATCGCTCCCTCTCGCACCTCGGGACGGGCCCCCTCGTACCCCACGTAGGCGTCTACGGCATGAGGGCGAGCATCTTACCCCCGCAATTCATTTCGCTGCTCGACCAGCCGCGCCGCGCGCGAATGCCGAACGGAGGCAGCCGATAAGTTCGTTTTCCACCAATGGCTTGCGAAGGTAGCACTCCACTCCGAGCTTGCGCATCTTGGCCCGGTCACCGTCATCCGGATAGGCCGTGATCAGGATTGTCGGAATCGCATGCCCGGTTTCGATGAGGTGCCTACAAAGCTGAATCCCCGTCATCGCGGGCATTTGAACGTCGGCTACCAGGCAGGCCGTATGACTGCGTTTGGGAGACGCGAGGAAATCTGCGGCGGACAGGAATGCGGCGACGGAATAGCCTAGCGACCGGAGGAGCCTCTGCATCGAGTCGCAGAATGCCTTGTCATCGTCAACGACTGCGATTAGGGCATCTTCGGCCAACTTGCCTCCAGGGCGTCGCCACCATGACAACGCACGGTGAGCGCGGAGGGTGCGCGCATTGGGTGACAAGAATGGCCCCTGCATCCAGTTTGGCACCCTAAACCTTGGTTTAGTTTCAATGTCTGTCCAAGTGCAGATCGTGGAGCTACGATAAAAGATGGCCGAAGGTCTGCAGAGAGATAAGGCAGGGGAGGCCAATTCCGTGGATCTGCGATCACTAGCGACAGCGGCGCCGGAAGGTGACAGCTGCGTCGTTGTCATCGACGATGACCTGCAGTTTCGCGAGTCGCTCGGGCGACTGCTACGTTCCGTTGGCCTCAAGCCACTGCTCTTCGCCTCGGTTGCCGATTACGTGGGAGCTGAACTGCCCGACGCCCCGACCTGTCTGGTTGTCGATGTCAGATTGCCGGGCCGGAGCGGGCTCGATTTCCAGCGCGACCTCACCGCGGCGGGCGTCAGCCTCCCTATCGTTTTCATCACGGGATATGGCGACATTCCCATGTCCGTGCAAGCGATGAAGGCGGGAGCGATTGAATTCCTGACGAAGCCATTGCGAGAACAGGACCTTTTGGACGCGGTGAATGCGGGGCTCGCCCGTGACCGGGCGCAGCGCGAGTCTGACGAAGACCTGAACGCTCTCAGGGCACGACTTGCAGTACTGACCGATCGTGAGCGCGCGATAATGCTTCAAGTCGTGAGTGGTCGGCTGAACAAGCAGATTGCCGGTGAAATGGGAATCACCGAAACGACCGTCAAGGTTCATCGCAGCAATATGATGCGGAAGGTCAAGGCCGCTTCGCTCGCAGAACTTTGTCGGATGGCAGACAAGCTGGGGCTGGTGTCGGCGCGATCAAGTGACTCGTAGGCGATCGAGGCGCAAGGATTCTAGCGCGCGTAGTGGGTGATCTCCAGATTCCACGCACGCGAGGGACGCTGCTCGCGGCGGTCAGTGGGCACGTGAACCGGAGCCGGGTAGGCCAGCTCGGATCGCGCAACAATCGCGACCTATCCAAGGATGATCACTCGCCGCAAAGGAAACGCCCGGAGGTGGGAGTGCCCTCTTTGACGTCCGCATTGGACCGAAACCAAAAACATTTGGTATTCGACCAGACTCGTTGAGTTCTCGGAGGAGGACTCCTCGGAGCTTCGACCAACACTAAGGTGCAATCGCCTCCAATACTTCCGTCTGGTCTGATCTGCAGGTGCTGCGCGTCGTGAACTCTGAGGGAGCAGTGGCGATGAAGGCGAAATGGCTGTTGATCAGTGTCGGCGTAACCGTAGTTCTATCGGTCCTTGCTGCGGAAAGCGCGACCTCCGCCCAGGATCGGTACACGGTCAAAGTGCCGAATGGACTCGCGTTTTCGGAGTTCAGGGGATACGAAACTTGGCAGCTCATTTCCATTAGCCACAATGGACCACTGCTCGCGGTAATTCTCGGGAATCCAGCGATGATTCGGGCCTACAAGGCCGGCATTCCCGAAAACGGCAAGCCTTTCCCAGATGGTGTCAAGATGACTAAGATCCATTGGGATCCGAAGGCGAACGCCGCGGCTCCCGGCTCCCCGCTGGTGGCCGGCACGCTGCATGACGTCGACTTCATGGTAAAGGACAGCAAGCGGTTCGCGGACAGCGGCGGATGGGGATATGGGGCATTCAAGTATGACCCCGCATCCGATACGTTCAGACCCGCCACGACGGCGGACCGCCCCCCGCAGGGAAACGATGCGACATGCGGCTTCGCGTGCCACACGGTTGCGAAGAATCGAGATTACGTCTTCACCGAGTATCCCAAGCGGTAGTGTGCTGACAGGGTTGCACCGGTCAGACTTGGGCCTCAAGCAGAGGACCCGCGCAAAGGCCGGATGTACCATCGTCGTCATGGTACCGGACCACATCATATTCATCGTCGACGACGATCGCCGCATACGCGAGGCATTGACCGAGCTCCTCTCGAGTTGTGAAATGCATGCGGTCGCGTTCGGGTCGGCTGCCGAATACCTTGCATATCCGAAGCCGGACCTGCCGGCTTGCCTGGTTCTGGACCTCGAGCTTCCAGATATCAACGGATTGGAACTACAAAGTCAGATCCCGCAAGGAAACCAAGTACCCATCGTGTTCGTCACCGCACACGGGGACATCCCGTCTTCCGTGCGCGCGATGAAGGCAGGCGCCGTCGACTTCCTGACCAAGCCATTCAGAGAGCCAGACTTGATGCGTGCAATAGATGCAGCCCTCGCTCAAAGTCGCGAATCGACGCGTAGGCGAGCGGAACTGGCGCACCTGCACCAACGCCTGTCGTCGCTGACGCCGCGTGAACGGGAGGTTTTAACGCTGGTGGCGAGCGGCCTGCTCAATAAGCAGTCCGCGGCTGAGCTCCGCATCAGTGAAGTCACGCTGCAGATTCATCGTGCAAGAATCATGAAGAAAATGGGAGCTGGATCCATTGCTGAGCTGGTCAGAATGGTTGGTGCTCTCGAGATACCGTTGACCCGCACTCGACGCCCGGCAAGCTGATCATCTCAGCAGACGTTGGATGACTCGTGTGCAGGGTGAATTGAAATACAGCCCCATGAGGACGATTCGGCGTAACCCACAACTGGCCTTCGTGCGCCTCGATGATGGCGCGGCAAATTGACAGCCCCATGCCCATGCCATCGGACTTGGTCGTGAATAGCGGGTTGAAAATCTGGTCGAC
>Ga0207681_10002557_pt1 | contig 11551 bp, 10 predicted proteins | sample KBSS53metaG_FD_184324 | JGI IMG/M metagenome (GOLD analysis project Ga0207681, IMG submission 184324) | Switchgrass rhizosphere microbial communities from Kellogg Biological Station, Michigan, USA - KBS S5-3 metaG (SPAdes) (version 2) | ecosystem: Host-associated > Plants > Roots > Rhizosphere... | reverse complement strand
TGCTGTGGCTGGCGCTACTCGCCGTCGCCGGCTGGTGGCTCGGCGCACGGCTGCCGCTGAGTGGCGACCTGCGCAAGTTCATGCCCGATGCGCGCACGCCGGCGCAGAAGCTGCTGATCGACGAACTCGGCGAGGGTCCGGGCTCGCGGCTGCTGCTGATCGCGCTGTCGGGCGCCGATGCGGAAACGCTGGCCGCGCAATCGCAGGCGCTGCGCGCGGCGCTCGCCGCCGACGATCGCTTCGAACTCGTCGCCAACGGCGCCGCCGCGCTCGACGCGATTCCCGAGCGCCTGCGCCCGTACCGCTACCTGCTGTCGCCGACGCTCGACACGCAGCGCTTCGACACCGCCTATCTGGCCGACCAGCTCAGCGAGCGCGTGCAGGATCTCGGCTCGCCCGCGGCCGGCCTGATCGAACCCTTGCTGCCGAGCGATCCGACGCTGGAAACGCTGCGCGTGGCCGAGGCCTTGCAGCCGGCGAACGCGCCGCAGCGCGTGCACGACGTCTGGTTCGACAAGGCCGGCAAGCGCGCGCTGCTGGTCGCGCAGACGCGCGCGGCGGGCTTCGACCCGAGCGGGCAGAAGCTCGCGCTCGACGCGATCCACGCCGCGTTCGCGAAAGCGCACGCCGGCACGCGCACCGCGATGCTGGTCAGCGGGCCGGGCGCGTTCTCGGTCGAGATCGGCGGCCGCACCCAGGCCGAAGCGCAATGGATCGGCAGCCTCGACACGATCGGACTGGTGCTGCTGCTGATCCTGGCCTACCGCAGCTGGCGGATTCCGATCCTCGGCGTGCTGCCGCTGGCCAGCGCCGGACTCGCCGGACTCGGCGCGGTCGCGTTGCTGTTCGACGGCGTCCATGGCATCACCGTCGCGTTCGGCTTCACGCTGATCGGCGTCGTGCAGGATTATCCGATCCATCTGTTCAGCCACCAGCGGCCCGGCGAGTCGCCGCTGCACAACGCGCGCGCGCTGTGGCCGACGCTCGCCACCGGCGTCGCGTCGACGTGCATCGCCTACGTGACGTTCCTGTTCTCCGGCGTCGACGGCCTGCAGCAGCTCGCGGTGTTCACGATCGCCGGCCTCGCGACGGCCGCGTTGTCGACGCGCCTGCTGCTGCCGCATCTGATCGATCCGGCGCCGCGCGACGTCGCCGACGCGCCGGCGCTGGCGCGGCTGTGGCGCGCGATCGAACGCCTGCCGCGGCCGCGCTGGTCGCTGGCGGTGGTGGCGGCGCTGGCGCTGGCCGCGATCGCGTTCGCGCCGGGCGCGTTCTGGCAGAACGATCTCTCGAAGCTCACGCCGGTGCCGGCCGACGCGCTGGCGCGCGACGCGCAGCTGCGCGCCGAACTCGGCGCGCCGGACGTCCGCTACGTGCTGACGCTGCAGGGTCGCGACGGCGAAGCGGTGCTGCAGGCGTCCGAGCGCCTGCGCCCGCAGCTCGACGCGCTGGTCGCGCGCGGCGCGATCGACGGCTACGACTTCGCCGCGCGCTATCTGCCGAGCGCGGCGACGCAACGCGCGCGCCAGCAACGCCTGCCGGCGCCCGACGCGCTGCGCGGCGCGCTGCAGGCGGCGGTGGCGGCGTCGCCGTTCCGCGCCGACGCGTTCGATCCGTTCCTCGCCGACGCCGAACGCGCGCGCGCGGCCGCGCCGCTGACGCAGCGCGATCTCGCCGGCACGCCGCTGGCGACCAGCGTCGACGGGCTGCTGCTCGGCGGCCAGGGCCACGCGACCGCGCTGGTGTCGCTGAGCGGCCTGCACGATCCGGCCGCGGTCGCGCGCCTGGCCACGGCGCACGGCGCGAGCCTGCTCGACATGAAGGACGCGTCGGAATCGCTGGTCGCCGCGTACCGCGAACGCGTACTCGCCGCGCTTGGCGTTGCCGCGCTGCTGCTCGCGGCGACGGTGTGGATCGCGTTGCGCGCGCCGCGCCGGGTCTGGCGCGTGCTGCTGCCGATGGCGCTGACGACGCTGCTGATCCTCGCCGTGCTTCGCCTGTGCGGCGTGGAGCTGACGCTGTTCCATCTCGTCGCGCTGATCCTCGCCGCCGGTCTCGGGCTCGACTACGCATTGTTCTTCGACCACGCCGGCGACGACTACGCCGACCAGCTGCGCACGCTGCACGCGCTGATCGTCTGCAGCCTGATGACGCTGCTGGTGTTCGCGCTGCTGGCGTTCTCGTCGATCCCGGTGCTGCGCGCGATCGGCGTCACCGTCGCGATCGGCGTGTTCGGCAATTTCGTACTGGCGCTGCTGGTGTCGCGCCAGCCGACGGCCCGGCCTGCGTAGGCTTCGTACGCTTTCGTAGGAGCGACGCCAGTCGCGACGGGCGTTCCCATGAAAGCCCGTCGCGACTGCCGTCGCTCCTACCAAAAAAAATTTGTTCCCGCCGCTGTCTAGGATGCTCGCCGATGATCGAACGCGACCAGATCGAAGCCGTGATCCCGCACAAGGGCGCGATGTGCCTGTGGGATCAGGTGACCGCGTGGGACGCGGCGACGATCCGCCTGCGCGCGCGCGGCCATCGCGATCCGGCGCATCCGCTGCGCAGCGGCGGCCGGCTGCGCGCGGTGCATCTGTGCGAATACGGCGCGCAGGCGATGGCTGTGCACGGCGGCCTGCAGGCGCAGGCGAGCGGCCGCAGCGCGCCGCCGGGCCTGCTGGTCGCGCTGCGCGGCGTGGCATTGCACGTCGTTCGCATCGACGACCTGCCGGGCGATCTCGAATGCAGCGCCGAGGCGCTGGCGCAGGGCGCCGACAGCCAGCAGTACGCGTTCCGCATCGTGCATCGCGACGTATTGCTCGCCGAGGGCCGCGCGACGGTGATGCTGCGCGCGGACGGCGGCGCTAACATCGCGCCATGAACGCATCCTCCCCGAAACGCGCCCTCGTCACCGGCGGCAGCGGCGACATCGGCGGCGCGATCTGCCGCGCATTGGCCGCGCAGGGCGCGCACGTGATCGTGCATGCCAACGCCAATCGCGTGCGCGCCGACGCGGTGGTCGACGCGATCGTCGCCGCCGGCGGCAGCGCGCAGGCGGTCGCGTTCGACGTCGCCGACGGCGACGCCGCGCGCGCGGCGCTCGACGCGCTGCTCGCCGACGGCCCGATCCAGATCCTCATCAACAACGCCGGCATCCACGACGACGCGCCGCTAGCCGGCATGCGCGACGCGCAGTGGAAGCGCGTGGTCGACGTCTCGCTGCACGGTTTCTTCCACGTCACCCAGCCGCTGCTGCTGCCGATGGCGCGCACGCGCTGGGGCCGCATCGTCAGCGTGTCGTCGGTGGCGGCGGTGCTCGGCAACCGCGGCCAGACCAACTACGCCGCGGCCAAGGCCGCGCTGCACGGCGCGACCAAATCGCTGGCGCGCGAGATGGCCAGCCGCGGCATCACCGCGAACGTCGTGGCGCCGGGCGTGATCGCCGGCGCGATGGCGGCCGACGCGTTCCCGCCGGACCAGGTGAAGCAGCTCGTCCCCGCCGCGCGCGCCGGCACGCCGGACGAAGTGGCCGCGCTGGTCGCGTTCCTGTGCGGCGACACGGCCGGTTACATCAACGGCCAGGTGATCGGGATCAACGGGGGCATGGGGTGAGACGGCCGAGCGCCATGCGCGAGGGCCGGGGAACGGGCCGGAGTTCTCCATAACCGCGCAACGCGCGCCGTCGAACGCGCGAACGCTGTTCCTGCATGAACTGGTGCCCCGGAACATATTCCCGGTTCCCGTTGCGGTCGCGGATGCGCGTTCGCTCCGCATCCCCTACGCTAACGGGCCACATCAAACCTCGGGGGGAGGGGGCGACCATGAAAAACACACTTCGTATCGGATTGTTGGCGCTGCTGCTGGGCTGCGCGCCGTCGTTCGCGAAGTCGCCGCTGATGCAGCCGGCCGCCGACGGCGATCCCAAGCCCGAGCCGGGCAAGGCGCTGGTCGTGTTCCTGCGGCCGTCGTTCTACGGCGGCGGCATCTCGTCGTCGGTCTTCGATGCGCCCGACGGCCCGGACACCTACATCGGCGTGCTCAAGCACAAGGACAAGGTCGCCTATCAGGCCGAACCGGGGGCGCACCGCTTCATGGTGGTCTCGGAGAACGCGGATTTCGTCGACGCCACGCTCGACGCCGGCAAGACCTACTACGTGCTGGTCAAGGCGCGGCCGGGAGCGTGGAAAGCGAGGTTCTCGCTGATCCCGATCCACAACCGCGCCGACGCCGAATACAGCCTGCAGAGCAAGGACTTCGCCGACTGGAACGGCAAGACCAAGTTCGCCGAGAAGACGCCGGAAGCCGAGCAGTGGTACCGCGACAACAAGGCCAGCGTCGACGGCAAGAAGGCGGACTACCTGCAGAAATGGAACCGCATGGCGCCCGAGGACCGCGCCGTGCTGGTGCTGCATGCCGAGGACGGGGTGCCGGCACAGCCCTGATTCCGCCGTTGCGGACGAAGCCGGGCGTCGCCGCGGCCGGCGTTGGCGGGCGCTTCACCTGGCAGGCGTAGGATCGGGGCGTCGTCATCGACGCCTCGGAAATCCCGCCATGGTCCGCCTCTGTTTCGCCGCCGCGCTCGCGCTCTTCCTCGCCGCCTGCGCCAGCCCCGGCCTGGTGACCGGCACGCCGCGTCCGCCGACCGATCCCGCGCAGGTGCGCGTGTACTACTCGCCGCCGCCCGGCCGCTACGAAGAGATCGGCCTGGTCGAGAGCAACAGCGGCGCGTTCACGTACGGCGAGCAGAACAAGACCAACGCGATGCTGGCGAAGCTGCGCAAGCAGGCCGCGAAGCTGGGCGCCAACGGCATCCTGTTCCGCGGCACGGCCGACGGCTACGGCGGCGGCGGGGTCAGCGTCGGCGGTGGCGGCGGCCGCATCGGCGGGCACGGCTATGGCAGCGTCGGTGTCGGCATCGACATCAGCCCGCGGCAGAAGTACGCGCACGGCGTCGCGATCTACGTCGAGCATCCGGCGGCGATGGACGAGACGATGCCGACCCCCGCGCCCGCGCCGAGCGCGACACCCGCGCGCTGAAAAAAAACCCCGGCGGCGCGATCGCGTCGCCCGGCCGCGCGCTTCGTGCGAAGCTGTGCGCGGTTCCGCAACGCGCGACGCACACCGCATGCACGAGTCGATCGAAGTCCTGGCGCGGCCGCTGCTGTGGCTGGCGAGAGGCCTGCTGTGGCTCGCGTGGGATTTTCTCGTCTACACGGTCGCGTGGTCGATCGGCTGGCCGATCTGGCGCGTGCTGACGTTCGGCCGCTTTCCGCACGCCGACTGGCGGGACTACGACGCGTCCGGATTCTGGGAGGCGGCGATGGTCTGCGGCGCGGGCCTGCTGGCGCTCGTCGCGGCGATCTGGCTGCTGTCGCAATACGTCGCGTAGGCGGCGTTGCGACGCACGGCTTCAGTGCGCGTCGACGGCCGCCGGATCCGACACCTCGTTCTTCGCGGCGCCGCCGAACAGCGTCAGCAGCGGCCCGGTCATCACCGTGGTCAGCAGCGCCATCACCAGCAGCATCGTGAACAGCGCGGGACCGATCACGCCGGCGTCGAGGCCGACCTTCATCACGATCAGTTCCATCAGGCCGCGCGCGTTCATCAGCGAACCGACCGCGAAGCTGTCGCGCCAGCGGTAGCCGGCCAGGCGCGCGCCGACGCCGCCGCCGAGCACCTTGCCGGCGATCGCGACCGCGAGGATCAGCAGCAGCGCGCCGATGCCGGTGCCGACGAACGCATCGGGCGTGGTGTTGAGGCCGGCCAGCGCGAAGAAGATCGGCATCAGCACGACGATCGCGACGTATTCCAGCCGCTCGACCAGCGATTTCAGCAGACGGTCGTCGCGCGGCAGGCAGGCGCCGAACAGGAACGCGCCGAATACCTCGTGCAGGCCCATCCAGTGCGTGATCGCCGCGCACGCGAACAGGCCGATCATCAACAGCGACAGCACGATCGCCGACGGCTGGCCGTCCGGCGCGTAGCGCGCGAGCAGCCACGCGTACAGCGGGCGCAGGCCGCCGAACACCAGCACGGCGAGCGCGACCATGCCGAGCGTGGTCTTCGCGAATCCGGCATAGCCGCCGTGCGAGCCGATCAACGCCACGACCAGGGCCAGCATCACCCACGCCAGCACGTCCGACACCGCCGCGGCGGACAGCGCCAGCCGGCCGATGCGCGTCTGCGTCAGGCCGCGATCCTTGAGGATGCGCGCCATTACCGGGAACGCGGTGATCGACATCGCCGTCGCCATGAACAGCGCGAACGGCCAGAACGCGACGCCGGCCGGCGCCAGCGTCGGATACAGCACCGGCGAGATCGCCAGGCCGAGCGCCATCGGCAGCAGCACGCTGAGCACGCCGACGAGGCCGGCGGCCTTGACCTGCGCGCGCACGCCCTCGGGCGCGCGCAGCTCGGCGCCGATGATGAACATGAAGAGCACCAGGCCGAACGTCGACAGCGACGTCAGCGCCGGCAGCGACGCCTTCGCGAACACCTGCGCATGCAGCTCCGGGAACCAGGCGCCGAACACGATCGGCCCGAGCAGCAGGCCGGCGGCCATCTCGCCGATCACCGCCGGCTGGCCGAGATGGCGCAGCAGCAGGCCGCACACGCGCGCGACCGCGAGGATGATCACCAGTTGCAGCAGCAGCGGCGAATACGACATGGCGGAGCGTTCCGTGGAAGGAGTCGGGCCGGTCGCCGCGCGCGGCGGCGACGGCGATCTTAAGCGGCGATGGCGTCGGCGTACCACTCCGGCGACAGCGAGCGCGGGCCGTCGGCGCGGCCGTCGAGCAGCGCCTCGAGGCCGTGGTCGTCGATGTCCGGATGCGCGTCGCGCGCGCGCCGCAGGATTTCCGCCGCGAGCCAGACCATGCGGTCGACGTTGGCGCGGATGCGCGCGGCGAACGCGGCATCGTCGAGCGAATCGGCCAGTGCGCGGTTCATCTCGTGGAACCAGTCGATCTTGTACTGGTCGAGCATGCGGCCGTCCTCGGGCCCGTCGACCGGCGCGGCATTGGCCTCTCCCCATGCGCGCAGCAACGCCTGCATCGCGCCGTTGAGCGCGCTGCCGCGCGCGAACGCCGGCTTCAGCCGCGACAACGCGCCGAGATCGGTCAGGCGCTGGTTGAAGAACAGCGGCGCCAGCAGCGCCCAGTAGTAGGTGTAGTCCCAGATCACCTTCACCGGCATCACCTGGGCGTCGCCGAACAGCGGGTACTGGTCCTGGTACAGCGTCAGCGTGTTGCGGTAGAACGAGAAGTACAGCTGCTGGTAGATGTCGGCGTGCTGCGCGAACGGCTCGCCGGCGCGGTCCTTGGCGATCAGGTCGCAGATGTAGGTGTTGGAGATGCCGATGAAATCGCTGCCCGGCGAATAGAACGGGTCGAGGAACAGCCCGGCCTCGCCGGTCAGCGCCCAGCGCTGGCTGGAGAACACCTGCTTGCAGCCGTACGAGAAGTGGCGCAGGAACAGGAAGTCCTGCAGGCCGTGCGGCCCGGCCTCGATCGACGCGGCGACCTGCGGCTGGTGCGTGCGCAGCCACTGCATCGCCTTGTCGTGGGTGTTCATCGTGTCGAGCGGATGCATCTTGGCGTCGCAGACGATGCCGAGCGAATGCGCGCCGCTCGCCAGCGGGATCAGCCAGAACCAGTAGCCCGGCCCGCACATGTGGTTGGTCGAGCGCCAGCGGTCCGGCGGTGTGCAGCGCGCCAGCCATGCCGGGTCGTCGCTCCAGCCGTTCGGGTCGACGTAGCCGTCGACGCGCCACCACACCGCGTTGGCGTCGTGGTCGTTGGCCTCGGCGAGATCGAGCTTGCGCTTGATCAGCCCGGCGCGGCCGGACGCGTCGACGACCCAGCGCGCGGCGACGTCGTGCATCGCGCCGTCGCGCTCGTAGCGCACCGCGTGCGGCGCGCCGTCGGCGGCGAGGTCGATGTTGCGCACGACCGCGCCGTCGACGAAGTCCACGCCGAGCGAGCGCGCGTGCTCGCTGAGGAAATTCTCGAAGCGGCCGCGATCGATCTGCCACGACGGCGTCGGCAGCAGCTCGCTGACGCCGAGCTCGGTGCAGGCGCCGACCGCATGGCGGCCTTCGCTGAAGAAGAAGCGGAAGCCGAACTTGCGGATCTGTTCCTGCTCCAGGTGCTCGCGCAGACCGAGCACGTGGGCGAAATAGTGCGCGCCGATCTCGACGGTGGATTCGCCGACCTTGAACGCGGCCTCGCGCACCGGATGCGCGCGGCGTTCGATCACGGTCACGCGCAGCGCGGCGTCCTGGCGCTTGAGCTGGATCGCGAGCGTGAGGCCGGCGAGGCCGCCGCCGAGGACGAGGACATCGGGACCGCTCATGAAGGATTCGCCTGTTGGAAAGGGGATGCGTCGGTGTGCGCGAACTCGCCGCTGGGGTCGTCGATCACCGGCGGCCGCGCGCGCGTCCTGCGGTATTCGCGAAGCACGTCGCCGCGCGCCAAGACCTGGACGACCACGTGCGAGGTGATCTTCCACAAGTCGCGGACGAGGCGGAAATGGCTCTTGCGGAACGCTTCCGGCGCATCGGCGCTGGCGTAGCGCGTCTCGATCGGCACCGCCACCACGCCGGCGCCGGCTTCGCGCGCGGCCGAGATCAGCATCTGCGCCTCGTACACGAAGCCTTCGCCGGGCACATCCTCGAGCGTGTACACCGCACGCGGGTACAGGCGCTGGCCGCTCTGGCTGTCGACGAGGCGGAAGCCGCAGCCCCAGGCGATGCCCCAGTCGCCGAAGTCGTTGCCGATGCGGCGGTAGACCGGCTGCGACGCGCGCTTGCGCAACCGCGCGCCGACGATCACGCAGCCGGGATGGCGGTTGGCGGCGTCGAGCATGCGCGGAAAATCGGCGGCGCGGTGCTGGCCGTCGCCGTCCATCGTCATGACTGCCAGCGCGCCGTGGCGCTGCGCTTCGCGGAAACCGTCGCGCAGCGCTGCGCCCTTGCCCATGCGCGCGGCATGGCGCAGCACCGTCACCGGCAGGTCGGCGATGCGCGCGGCGGTGTCGTCGTCGGAACCGTCGTCGACGACGATCACGCGGTCGCAGTGCGCGAGCGCGTCCTCGACCACTTCGCGGATGCGCAGCGCTTCGTTGAGCGCGGGGATCACGACCGCGACGTTGCCGCGGTCCAAGCGTTCCGGCGCGCCGCTCATGCCTGCGCCTCGCGCGCCGGCGCGTCGTGGGCCTGCGTTTCGTGTGCAAGCTCCACGCGCAGCACGCGGCCGGGCCCGGCGCGCAGCAGGGCGACGTCGCCGCCGGCGGCGAGCGCATCGAACAGCGGCAGCATCTGCGCCATCGCGTTGCCGTGCGCGTGCCGCGCGAGCGGGCCGGACGCGGCCGGCGCGTCGCCGTCGACCAGCGTCGCGCGCAGGCGCGTGCCGTGCGCGCGGCGCGACAGCACCAGCGCGCCGCCGAGCAGGCCCTCGCTGCGCGACACCGGCGACAGCGCGCCGCTCGACGGGCTGTCGTAGGCCGCGAGCAGCACCGCGTCCTCGCCCGAAGCAAGCTGCACGAGCGATTCGACCAGCGCCTGCGCGAAGCTCGCGTCGTAGGCGCTGATCGCGGTGGTCGTGCGCATGCAGCCGCTGCCGATGGTCCAGTAGCCGGCGGCGGCGTTGTGCACGGAATTGTGGAACTTGGTCGGCGACAGCGTGCGCGGCGCGCTCGCGAGCGTGCCGCAGATGTAGTCGGTGATCGCGAGATCGCCGTGCGTGGACGCGAACACCGACGGCAGCGACGCCGGATCGCGTCCGGCCGCCTCGCACGCGGCCAGCGCGACGTCGAGCGCGACCGCGACCGATTCCGGCGCGCGTCGGCGTTCGTTCGGCGCCAGCAGTTGCGGCGCCGGCCGTCGCGGCGCGTCGGCCGCCGCGGGCGCGCCGTGCGCGAACGCGCGCGCCTGCGGCCACGACGGCAGCCCGTCGTTCCAGAAGCCGATGCCTTCCACGGTCGCGGCGAGCGAACTCATGCCGCCTTCCCGAACACCAGCGAGCAGTTGTTGCCGCCGAAGCCGAACGAATTGTTCATCGCGTACGCGATGTCGCGCTGCGCGTTGTCGAAGCGGATCTGCGCGCCGCACGCGGCGTCGCGCTCGGCGCTGTTGAGGATGCCGGGCAGCACGCCGTCCTCGAGCGCGATCAGCGCGAACACCGATTCGACGATGCCGGCCGCGCCGAGCGTGTGCCCGGTCCAGCCTTTCGTCGAGCTGGCGTGCAGCGTATCGGGGAACAGCGCGCCGACCGCCTGCGCCTCGATCGCGTCGTTGGCCGGCGTGGCGGTGCCGTGCAGGTTCAGATAGCCGACCGCGTCGGCGCCGATGCCGGCGCGCGCGAGCGCGTCGCGCATCGCGAACTGCGCGCCGAGGCCCTGCGGATGCGGCGTCGACATGTGGTGGGCGTCGCTGGATTCGCCGTAGCCGCACAGGCGCAGCGCGGCGTCGCCGGCGTCGTCGCGTTCGACGATCGCGAAGCCGCCGGCCTCGCCGAGCGACAGGCCGTCGCGGCGCGCGTCGAACGGCCGGCACGGCTGCGCCGACACCAGGCCGAGCGCGTTGAAGCCGAACAGCACGCTGCCGCACAGGGTGTCGACGCCGCCGACCAGCGCGGCGTCGACGACGCCGGCCTGGATCAATCGCGCCGCCTGCGCGAACACCTTCGCGCTCGACGAGCACGCGGTCGCGACGGTGACGCAGGGGCCGCGCAAGCCGGTGGCGGCCTGCACGAAGCCGCCGAGCGAATGCGGCGTGTGGATGTTCGAACGCACCATCGCGGCCGGGAACGCGCCGTCGTCGAGCTGCGTATAGGCTTCCTCGGTCGCGCCGATGCTCGACGTCGAGGTGCCGATCACCAGCGCCACGCGCGCGGCGCCGTAGCGTTCGCGCAGCGCGGCGACGGCCTCGGCCATGCCGTCCTGCTGCAGCGCCAGCCACGCGAGGCGGTTGTTGCGGCAGTCCCATCGCGCGAATTCGGCCGGCAGCGGCGCGTCCTCGAGGCCGTCGACGCGGCCGATCCAGCAGTCGAGCCGCTCGCTCGCGAGCGCGCCGTCGCCGAAGTCGTTGCTGCGCAGGCCGCCCGCGCGTTCGCGCAGGGCGCGCGCCTGCACGGCACGGCCGCGGCCGAGCGCCGTGGTGGCGGTATAGCGACGGATCGCCAGCGACGGCATGGGAGGCGGCGATGGAAACGACGGCACGCGCGAAATACCTCGCTCTGTCATGGCCGGGCAGTATAACGAGCGCGCCTTGGCGCTAGACTCCCGCGCTTCGGGCATTCAGGCCCGAGGGACCTGCCTCCGAAGATGAATCGCACGCCATGACCAGCCGAGCGACGCACCGCCTGCGCCTGTTCATCGACCGCGACGCGCTGCACGCCGGCGCGGTCGCGCTGGCCGCGTGCCTGTTCAGCGCCGGCCTGCTCTACGTCGGCTACTACCTGCACGTGCTGCGGGTCGCGCGGCGGGCGCCGTGCGAGCCGCGCCGCGGCGACTGCGTGCTGCTGTTCGGCAAACACGCCCCGCGCGGCCGCATCGAATTCAGGCCCTC